>Ga0111538_10002885_pt1 | contig 24112 bp, 23 predicted proteins | sample SoiMethybrSBSTD1_FD_79669 | JGI IMG/M metagenome (GOLD analysis project Ga0111538, IMG submission 79669) | Bulk soil microbial communities from a Populus tree surrounding site in Tennessee, USA - Soil MetaG P. TD hybrid SBSTD1 (version 2)... | ecosystem: Environmental > Terrestrial > Soil >...
CTAAAGGGGCACTGTCTAAAGGGGCACTGTCTCAGTTGGGCGGCGCGCCATTATCGTTAATGGTTCGGCCGTGTTGGTGTGTCGCATTGAACTGCGCCATCGTCTCTGCGAGCGGTACCCTAGGGACGTACGCGTACGAGAGCGCACCTGTGGTTACTCGGAAGAAGAAAGGCAAGAAGCGATGACGCAATTGCACTGGACGACGTCAGCCATGATTGCGGGTGGCGCCGTCCTCAGCGGCGCTGCGTGGATGATCTACACCGAGGGATTCACATGGTTCCGGGCGGCGCTCGTGATCATGGCGCTCCTCGCGCTCGGAAATCACTTCTGGCGTCAGCGCACGCCTCGCAAGAGCCCAGTTCGCCCCTGACGCCCCTGCCCGCTTACTCTTTTACAAGCAGATCAGACACGCCGCGGTCGAGCGCAGCGGGGGGGCATCGTTACAAGCGATGGATTCTCACAACTACCCGCGCTCGGAGAAGTGACGGGCTGGCTGACTGATCGATCTACGCTGAACTTCGCAAGCTGGTTAACGTCGCGCGGACGCGTCCCGAAACCGCCAAACTGATACAGTGCCCCTCAAGGTGGAAGCCACAACAGAGCAACGTGTGGCTTCCGCCTTGAGGCGTCATTGATTGACGTGGCTTCCGCCTTCAGGCGGAAGAAGACCGCTACTTCTTGGCAGGTGCTGGCGCCGGCGCCGGTGCCGTGCCCGCGAGCACGGCGTTGCGGATCGGCTTGAGCGTCTGCAGGTACGCCCAGATCGCCTTCAGATCGTCGTCGGTCAAATTCTGATAGACGTCGACCGGCATTGGCGGCTGCATCTGCGTGCCGTTCGGCTTCTTTCCGGATCGCATCGTCTGCAGGAACGTCGCTTCCGTGTACCCCTTCGACAGAAGTCCGGTCGCTTTGTCCGGCGTCAGGTTGGAGGCGACGCTCTGACCCCATGGGCCGGTCCACGCGGTGAGGTCCAGCGCGGTGTGGATTTCGCCGTCCATCTTCGATGGGATCGGCGTCGTCGAGGGCCGCCCCGACAATGGCCGCTCCGGATCTGGTGTCATTCCACCCTTGACCTTTGGCGAGTGGCAATCGTGGCATCCGGTGATCGACACCAGATATTTGCCGCGTTCGACAGGCGTGCCGGCGCCGCCGGCGCCGCCGCGCTGCTGCGCCGAGCCACTGGAAGCCGCGGCCAAGAAGATGATCATCGCGCCGGCGGCAGAACCCAGCAGCCATCGCCCGCGTCGCTGTGCTGGACCATGGTCTCTCATCGAACTCTCCTCCTGTGCAGGCCGATACCTTACCTCACGTCGCGGCTGCGGCACCACGGAGCGCCCGTTCGCGCAGCACCTCCGCATGCGGCCGGAGCATCAGCACACCGATAGTGGCGACAGCCGTGAACACGATCTGGTACCACGCAGGCACCATCGGATCCTTCGTGACGTCGATCAGCCAGGCAACCACGAACTGTGTCGTGCCGCCAAAAATCGCGACGCCGAGAGCGTAGAGAATCGCCACCCCGCTCGAGCGCACCGACTGCGGAAATGCCTCGGCAATGAACGCATAGAAGCTGCCGATGCCGGTCGCGAAGACGAAGTTGATGAATACATTGGCGGCCACGACGGTGGCCGAGGATGCCTCAGGCGACGTGAGGATGACGTAGACGGGGTAGATCACGGCGAGGAACACCATGCGGCTGGCAACCAGCATCCGTTTTCGTCCGAAGCGATCGGCCCAGACCCCGAAAGCAAACCCCGCAATCTGCGCGATGCTGCCGGTCAGCGTCAGCGTCGTGCCGACCGCCTCCGACAGATGCAGCGTCGTAATCGCGTACGTCGTCATGTAGTTGGCCACGTAGGTCGAAATGGTCCCGCCGGAAATGATCAGGATGCCGAGGACGACCGGCCGTGAGTGATGGCGCAGGAGCTCACGGAGGACGTCCGCGGTCGATCGGTGCGTCTGGCTTTCGCCAATCGTCTCGGGCAGCTGACGACGGATGTACAGGGCGACGGGCGCAATGAGAACCCCGAGCAGAAAGGGCACGCGCCAGCCCCACGTGTACAACTGCTCTTTTGACAACATCGTCGCGAGGATGAGGCCAAACCCGCTGCCCATGATCGACGCCAGCTGCTGGCTGTAGGCCTGCCAGGCGGTCAGCGCGGCGCGCTTGTCGGGCGGCGCGGACTCGAGCAGGTAGGTGGTTGCGGGCCCCACCTCTCCGCCGCAGGAGAATCCCTGAATCAGCCGGGCGACGAGCAGCAGGATCGGCGCGGCAATGCCGATCTGCGAGTACGGCGGCGTCAATCCGACGATCGCCGACCCGAGCGACATGAGCAGCAGCGTCACCGTCAGCGCGGCGCGGCGGCCAACCCGGTCCGCATACGGCCCGATCACTGCCGCGCCGATCGGTCGGGTGACGAAGCCGACACCGAACGTCGCCAGCGCACCGAGCAGCCTTCCGATCTCCGACTCAGACGGGAAGAAGGCGTCGCCGATCATCACGGCAAAAAACGTGTAGACAAGAAAGTCGTAGAACTCGAGCCAGTTGCCGATGACGACCGCGACGACGCCTCTCATCGGAAGGATTGGCGGCGCGGCGCGGGCGGTGGTGGGTGAGGCGCTCGGCATGACGTGCAGCCTATCCCAGAACGAAGCCTTGCTCTCTGCCGTTGGGCATGTCACCTTAGCAAAAGGCGACCGGCGTCCCCCAACCAAACAGCCGCCCGAGAGCGAGGTCAGCGATGCACAGGTTTCTACTCGTCGCGGCAGTGATGATTCTCGCGAGTTCGTCACCGGCGCTCGCGCAGCGTTTTTCGTTTGAGAAAACACTCGAGAGCAAGACGCCGGCAGTCCTCGACGTCTCCACGATCCGCGGAAAGATCGACGTCACGGTCGGGCAGGCAGGTCGCGTCGGCGTCGCCGGGGCTGCGACAGTACGGGTCGGCTTCAACGTGCCCGTCAATGCTGTGGATCTGGCGCGAAAAGTGGCCGCCAATCCACCGATCGAACGGGAGGGCAATACGATTCGCCTGCGTGACCCTGCCGATGAGGCCGTGCGTCGCGCGGTGACGGTCAGCTATCAGGTTCAGGTCCCGCCGGACACGGCCGTCCGTGCCGCCAGTGACTCAGGAACGATTACGGTGAGCCGCGTCGGCGGCGCTGTTGCCGTTCGCACCCAATCGTCCGCCATCGATCTCGATCGCGTAGGCGGCAGCGCCGATGTCACCACCGGGTCGGGTGCCGTGCGCATCGACGGCGTCGGCGGAGCGCTGACCGTCAAGACGTCGAGCAGCGGGATCACGTTACGCGGGTTGCAGGGCGATGCGCGGATACGCACGCAGAGTGGCGCCGTTGACGCCGCGTTCGCCGGCCGCGGGGACGTTGACGTGGAAACCAGCTCCAGCGCAATCGCGCTGCGCAACGTTCGCGGTGGACTCACCGTCATGACGCAGAGCGGACGGGTCACGGCACAAGGCGAGCCGAGCGCGGCGTGGGAAGTGTCCACGGGATCCGGTGCCGTCGAGATCGCCACCACCAGTGCCGCGTTCCGAGTCGACGCGATGAACCAGTCCGGTTCGATTGCCGTAAACGGCGCGCCGGTCAAAGGCACGGTGTCGAAACGTCAGATCGCGGGCACGGTTGGCGCCGGCGGTCCGCTCGTGCGCGTTGTCAGCCGCAGCGGCTCGATCACCATCACTACGCCGACGCCGTAAGGTGGCCGCGGTAGCGGCGATAGCCTATCGACGTGCTCGGCCAGGCGCGATCGTCAGAACTACTCCGCCAATGATGAGAGCAGCCCCGACGGCAGTCCATGACGTCGGCCGCTCGCCGAGAAACACGAACCCGAGGACCATGGCGATTGCCGGTGTGAACACACTGATGAAGCTGAGGCTGGTGACCGTCCACGTCTTGAGCAGCCAGAAGTAGACGAGGAACGTGAACACAGAACCTGCGATGGCAAGGTAAACGACCGCGCCCCAGGCGGAAGTGCGACTCGGCAGCCTGAAGCCATCACCGGACGCGAGCGATACCGCCAGCAGCGTGACGGCGCCAATGAACATCGACGGCGCATTCAGCGCCGCAGGATGCAGCGCCGCGCCGTGTCGTTTGCTCGCCACCGCCGCAGCCGCGGCGCAGACCGTTGCCGCCAGCACGGCCAGCATTGGCAGCACCGCTGCTGTGTCCTCTATCTCTATCCGGTCAGCAAAGAGCGCCATCGCGCCTGCGAACGCCAGCAGCGTGCCGGCCAGCTTCCGCCGGGTGATGCGTTCGCCCGGGAGATACAGGTGGGCGACGCTGATGGTGACGAGCGGCAGTGTCGCAAACAGAATGGCCGTCAGGCTGCTGTCGATGTGCAGCTCGGCCCAGTAGATGAGTCCGTAATCTCCGGCAAACATCAACAGCCCGACGATGCCGACCAGCCGCCACTCGGGTGTTCCTCTCGGCCAGCGCGCGCCGAACATCGGTACCGCCGCGGTCATGATGATGGCGGCGATGAAGAACCGGATTGCGGCAACGTTGAACGCACCGAGGCCGCCATAGCCGACCTTGATCACCAGCCATGTGGAGCCCCAGATCAGGCACAACATCGCGTACGATGCGATGCCCAGAATCGATTTGCCCGCCTGGCGGTCCATCCCTCGACGCATCCTCCCCGAGTCGGTCATGATCATGGCTCACCGCACCCGTGCGGCCGATCGCATGACCGAAAACCTCGATCCCGTCCTCGTCGCATTCGGCGAATTCGTCCGGGCGCAGCGCCAGCTGGCGCACGTCTCGCTGCGAAACCTCGCCAAGATGTCGGGCGTCTCCGACTCGTACCTCAGCCAGCTCGAACGGGGGAATTACCGACCCTCGCCGCAGGTCGTGAAAGCGCTGGCGCAGGCGTTCGGACTCAAGCCGGAGCAGCTTTACACGATGCTGGGGTTCATGGAGGACACGAAATCGCCGCCGAGTGTCGAGCAGGCGATTCAGATGGACTCGCGGCTGCAGCCCGCGCAGAAGGAAGCGCTCGTTCGCGTGTACCGCTCGTTTCTCGGCGAAACGTAAGCGGCGAACCCGCCTCGATGGCAAGCCCGCGGCGAAAACCACCCTACATTGACATCGCCAAAAGACATGGCCAAGGATCCACGCGTTGTGGCTGACCAGACCGACGACTTTCAGAAACAGGCGCTCGAAATGCTGCGCGCTCAGCAGGAAGCCTACGTGGCAGCCGTAAAGGCGTGGCGGGAAGCGCTGGCGGCGGGGGAGCCGGCCATGCCGCCGGCGCCTGAATCGACGCCGTTGCACATGCTGCCCACGCCGACGGAAATGGCCGAAGCCTACTACTCGTTTGCCGCGAAGCTGCTGGCGGACCAGAGCCGCTTCATGGAGGCGCTCAGTCAGGCGATGGCGACACCGCGGAAGAAGACCTGACGCGATGACCGCGCCCCGTCCGTGGCTCGGCCTCTATCGTGGTGTGCCGCCAACGATCGAACCAGCGGCCCGCACGGCGCTCGACATGTTCCGCCACACGGCCGCGAAGAATCGCGACGCAGCGCTGGTTCACTACTTCGATCGCTCCATCACCGCGGGCCAGGTCGACGCCTGGTCCGACTCGCTTGCGTCGGCACTGCAGGAACGCGGAGCTGAGCCGGGCGAGCGCATCGCGATGTACCTTCAGAACATCCCGCAGGTGTTCGTCGCGGTTCTCGCCGCGTGGAAGTGCGGCGCTGTCATCGTCCCCTGCAATCCGATGCTGCGTGAACGGGAGCTGTCCAAGATCCTGTCGGATTCGGGCAGCCGCATTCTGATCTGCCAGGAGGACCTCTACGCCGACGTTGCGCGCGCAGCGCTTCCCGCCACCGCGGTCCAACACACGATCACGACATCGCCGTTCGATCTGACCGACCCGAAAGCTTCTACTCCGCGCGTGCTTTCCGGCGCACGACGGATGCGCCATGACGGCGTTCCCGACCTGTTCGAGCTGGTCGAGGCGCATGCCAGACGCACACCGGCGGCGGTGGAAGTCACCGGCGACGACGTCGCGTTCATGGTCTACACGTCGGGGACGACGGGCGAGCCGAAGGCGGCGATGAATACGCACCGCAACGTCGTGTTCGCCACCGCGGTCTACGAGCGGTGGATTGGCTTGACGCCGCAGGACGCGATTCTCGGACTGGCGCCGCTGTTCCACGTCACCGGATTGATCGGTCACGTCACGCTGGCGATGCTGACCGGCAGTCCCCTCATCCTCTTCTACCGCTTTGACGTCGACGAGGCGTGCCGCCTGACAGAAATCCACAAGGCCACGTTCACGGTGTCCGCGGTGACCGCATTCATCGCCCTGCTCAACAGCGAGGCGATGGGTAAGTACGACCTGTCATCGCTGACAAAGGTCTACACCGGCGGCGCCCCGACACCACCGGGCGTCCTCGACGACTGGTTCGGCCGGACCGGCACCCGGATTCACCCGATGTACGGTCTGACCGAAGCGACTTCGCCGACGCACATGACGCCACACGACGCGACGCCTCCGGTTGACCCGCGCACCGGCGCCATGTCGGTCGGCGTGCCGGTGTTCTCGACGGACGTGCGCATCGTGACCGACGCCGGCTACGACGCGGCACCGCACGAAATCGGGGAGCTCGTCATCTCCGGTCCGCAGATCATTCCCGGCTACTGGCAGAAGCCGAAGGAAACAGCGGCGTCGCTCGGCGGCGGCGAACTCCGCACCGGCGACGTCGGGTTCATGGACGAGGACGGCTGGTTTTATCTGGTCGATCGCGCGAAAGACATGATCGTCGCGTCTGGCTTCAAAGTCTGGCCGCGCGAAGTGGAAGAGGTGCTGTACCTGCACCCCGCGGTCCGGGAGGCGGCGGTGATCGGCATCTCGGACCCGTATCGCGGCGAGACGATCAAGGCCGTCATCAGCCTGAAGGCGGGACACTCGGTGACGCCCGCCGAGATCAAGGCATTCGCACGCGAGCGGATGGCCGCCTACAAGTACCCGCGCGTCGTTGAGATCGTGGAGGATCTGCCGAAGACGACAAGCGGCAAGATCATGCGGCGTCTTCTGCAGACGACCACGCTCGAAACGGGCTCGCCATTGCGTGGCACCGAGCTCGAACTGGTCAGCGTGACATATCCGCAGCTTCGCACCGCGGTCGAAGCACGGGCCGTGCTCGAAGTGGGCGCGGTCTGGTTGCGGTTGAGTCGCGGTCAGATCTCGCGCGCCACGGCGGAAATGCTCTACGAGCGGCTGCAGGCGATGCTCGCGCAACTCGACGACGTCGGCCGCTTCCTCGATCGTGATGCGTTTCTCACTGCCAGCGAGGCCTATCACGCGGCCGTGATCGATCTCGCGCAGAACGAACACCTCTCGCGCGCTTTTCGACGCCTGCATCTCCGCGACCTGTTGTCGAGCGTGCTGAAAGACACGCCGACGACGCCCGAGCGCATCGTGCCGCTGCACGAGTACCTGACCGACTCGATCGTCGCCGCCAACGCAGCCGGCGCCGTCAAAGCCATTCTGACCTGGGGTGAAGCGTCGCGCGCGAACATCCGCGTCGTACTCGGGGCGGACGAACCGATGAACGACGAGCTGCGCCCCGGCACCGTCGTCGACGACCTGTCGGTGGCGCAGGCCAAGGAGCAGAACAGCCGCGAGGGAGACGTGGATGCGCTGATGATGGCGCTCGACGCCCGAGCGGCGCTGGAAATCGGGATCACGCAGACCCTGGGTGTCACCCTGACCCACGAGTCCGAGCGCGAGGCGCTCATCGCCCGCCTGCGTGCGTTCACGCCGCTCATCCGCGGCACCAGCGCCGCCCATGTCGCGCGGTATGTACGTGCCGACGACGCGTTCCACCGCATCTTCCTCAGCCTGCTGCGGAACCAGGTGCTCTTCGACATCTATAACGGAATGGATGTGCCGGAATTGATGCGTCGTGTGCTCGAAGGGGCGCCCCCATCGATCCGCGAGGTCTTCGACGACCATAAAGGCCTCACCGACGCCCTCCGGCAGGGAGACCCCGGGGCGACGGCCGCCGCCATTACGGACCACGTCAACCGGGTGCGCTCGGCCCTCGCCGCATTCGTTACCGAGGCCACCACGACCCCGCAAACGGCTGGTTTTGCTGAATAAATCAGGGCTGCTTTACATACTCCGCTAGTGCGTTGTATACTACGCATCATCGGTCATACGACACGCAGAAAGGAATACAGATGTCTGACTATGTGAAGCGGGCGACCGGAGTCGCTGACCAGTACCTGACAGCGCTGGCGGAGAGCCAGGAACAGTTCCTCAAGAACCTGACGGCCTTCTCGGCGCTGGTTCCGAAGGTCCCGGCGAACTCGGTGCCCGAGGTGTTCGGCGAACTGCCGACTCCGAAGGAAGTGGTCGAAGCGAACTTTGCGTTCGCCGCCAAGCTCCTCAAGCAGCAGAAGGAGTTTACGGAAAAGCTCGTCGCTGCGACGACGTCCGCAAACTGAGAGAATGTTGCGGCACCCCTGACGGGGTGCCGCGTCCCCCTCGATGCCTGTATGGCCGAAGCCGAAGCAACCGCCACGGAACCGACGCTCGTCGAACGCTGGCTGAGCGATCAACAGCAGTGGCAACGGACGCTCTTCACCTATCTCGACTCAATGGTGAAGAACGACGAGTTCCTCATGCACCTGGGGAACGCGATGCGAGGGTCTCTCTTGGCTGGCAAACCGTATCCCACCGCTGCACCGCACGCCGCCGCGTCGCCTGACGACGTCGCTATCGCCGATCGACTCGACAAAGTGCTTTTCGCTCTGCGTCAGTTGGAGGGACAGGTTCAGGAAATCCTGATCGCCATTGACGAATTGCGCGGTGCGCGGAAGCCGTCGTCGGTCCGCGCGGCCTCCAAGCGCGCGCGCGGCGCGCCACCGAAGTCGAACGCCTCAGCGAAAAGCGGCAGACGTCGGACCAGCCGGTGACGGATCTCGCCATCGAGCGAGAACTGCAAGCGATGCTCGCGCTGTCGCAGCGCACACGGGCACGACTCGACCGCCTTCACGACGTCCTCACCTCGCCCGGTCACTACGGAACGGGCGCCACCCGCGCGACGGTCGTCTACCGCGAAAACAAGCTCCGGCTCCTGCGACTGCTCGACCAATCCGGACACCCACGAACAGGGCCGGCGGTGTTGTTCATACCGGCACCGGTGAGCCGGTACTTCATCGTCGATCTCCTGCCCGGCCGGTCGTTTGCCGGGCACCTCGCCAGTGCCGGGTTCGACGTCTATCTCGCCGATTTCGGAACGCCTACAGAAGAAGATCGGTTCGCTGATCTTTCTTATTACGTCGAAGGACTGGTTCGCCGGTGTGTACGCAAGGCATCTGCGATTGCGGGTCAACCCCGAATCAACGTCGTCGGCTACTGCCTCGGAGGGACGTTCTCGCTGCTCTATGCCGCGCTGCATCCGTCGACGGTTTCGCGTCTGGTCCTGTTGACGACGATGGTGGATGGTGACGTGAAGGGGGGCATTGCCTGGGTCGCGCACCAGATGGGCCTCGCCGGCGAGTCGTACGACAACCCGCGTCTCATCCCCGCGGCGGAAGTGAAGAGCTGGTTCGAGATGCTGGCTCCAGGATCGAACAGCGTGATGGGACGCGTTAGTGATCTGTGGGAGCGGCTCGACGAACCGGTCGAACGACTCCGAGACGTGCGAACGATGGCCACGTGGGTTGACGATGTGGTGCCGGCGCCAGGCCGGCTGCTCGCTGAGCTCTACCAGCAGTTCGGTCCGGGCAGGAACAGGTTGATGGCCGGGAGTGCCACAGTGGGAAATCGGCGCGTCAACTGGCAGGCGATCAAGATGCCGGTGCTGTCGGTCTCGGCGGCGAAGGACCTGATCGCACCTCCTGAAGCAGTCGATGCGGTGACATCGATTGTCCCGCACGCCCAGGTCGTCCGCCTGGCCGGAGGACACGTCGGCATCGTTGCTGGCCGGTCCGCGCGTGTCCTGTGGGAGCAGACAGTCGAATTTCTGCAGGCAAACTAACGTAGAATGCGACTGCTTTTGAACGTTACGGCAACGTAGCCGGGACGTTACTGCTCCCCGTGGAGCCCCTGATGGCGTGTGAGTTCATAACGTGGCGCGGCCACCGCGTTCACGTTACCGAAGCGGGTGACGGCGAGCCCCTCCTGCTCGTACCCGGACTCGGCAACAACATCGAGATGTGGGAGCCGTTCATGCGGCAGTTCCCGCACCGGCGAATCATCCGCCTGGATGCGCCGGGCACCGGGCTCTCGAGTACACCGGCGTATCCGATCGTCGTCCCGGCGCTTGCGGAGCTGCTGGTTGCCGTTCTCGACGACCGACGCGTCGTGCGCGCTGACGTCATCGGCTTCTCGTACGGCGGCGCCATTGCGCAACAACTGGCGTTCGATCACCCGACGCGCGTTCGCCGGCTCGTACTCGCCGCGACGAATTGTGGCATCGGTGCGGTGCCTGGATGGCTCCCCGCCGTCACCGGACTGGCGACCCCGCTTCGTTATTACTCGCCCAGTTTCTTCGACCGCACGGCAGCCGCGACCTTCGGCGGCGTGACCGCCCGTGACGCCTCGGTACGGAGGCGCATGATCGATGCGCGCCGCACACATCCACCCGCCGCAGACGGTTACGCACTGCAACTATTCGGCATCTTCGGCTGGTCCAGCTGGAACTTCCTGCCGCACATTCCGCACGACACCCTGGTCATCTCCGGTGATGACGATCCGCTGGTGCCGGTTGCGAACGCGCGCATGCTGGCGCGGCGAATCCCGCACGCTACGCTCGAGATCGTCAACGGGGCGGGGCATCTCTTTCTCTGGGACGACGCCGAACATCTCGGTCAGCGCATCGGCTGCTTCCTCGATCGGGCGCAGCGGTCAGAGGCCGTCCAGTCTGCGAACACGCCGCGACGACAGTCTTCGTCATCACCCGGACGGCGGCGGCCGACGCGGGCTCACTACAGCGTCAACTAGAGATTGCACACCTTCATATAAAGCTGCACGAATTCGTGGGTCGGGCCCTTCCGGCCCATTGGCTACCGGCATATCTCAGCCGTAAAATCGCTCTTTCCCCCGCTGATCAACAGGTTTGGAGACACGACAGATGCCGAGCACGTTGAAGTCACTGGTGGCGGCGTTTGCGATCGTCGGTATCGCAACCGCGGCGGCAGCACAAAGCACTTATGAAAAACCGCCGGCGCGCACCGTCCACGGTCGTGGTGGCAACTCTCTCACGCCGCCGTCAAACGCGTCACCGCGTGCCGTGCTCGTCGCATTCCTGCGCGAACAGGGCCGCGATCAATCGACGGCCGATTCCGTGGTTGAAGGTGCACGCAGCGCCGGGCGCAACGGCATCAGCCACGTGCAGTTCGCGCAGAGAGTCGCCGGCCTGCAGGTGTACGGGACCTACGCGAAAGCGGCGTTCGGCGCGCGCGGGGAACTGGTCGACCTGATCGAGAACCTGGAGTCGGTTCCGGCCACGCTCCGCACAACGTCGCTGACGCCGGAGCAGGCAATCGCCGCGGCGATGGCCGAGCTGTATCCAAACGCGCGGAATGTTCCCGCGGGTTTCTTCCACAGAGCACCGTCGGCAACCAAGGTTGCGATTCCGCACGGCGACGGCGCGATGTCTACGGGGTATCTCGTCGAGACGTGGGCGCAGCAGGGCAACCAGTTGCACGAGACGCTGGTGGACGGCAACGGCGCGGTGCTGGACGTCGAGTCGCGGACGAACAACGACAGCTACAGCGTATTCACGATTAACCCGAACGCTACGCCTCAGGTCCTGGTGTCGGGGCCCGGCAGCGGAAACACGGAATCGCCGAACGGTTGGCTGACGGCGGTCGATCAGGGCACCACCGATATCAAAGGTCACAATGTGCGCGCGTACCTCGATGTGGTGAGCAACAACCAGTCAGACGGCCCGGGCACCGCGGTCGCCGACGGCAACTTCAACACCGCCGCAGACCTCACCGCCTCGCCCTCGACGTCCCAGAATCGTGCAGTGGCAGTTCAGAACTTGTTTTACCTGAACAACGTGATTCACGACGAGCTGTACCGGTACGGCTTCACCGAAGACGCTGGCAATTTCTCGGGTAACGACCCGGTGTTGGCCGAAGCGCAGGATGGCGGCGGCACTGACAACGCGAACTTCTCGACACCGAGCGACGGCACCTCGCCACGCATGCAGATGTACCTCTGGACCGGGGTCGGCACGCATCAGGTCGTCGTCGGAGGGATTACGTATCCGGCCGAGCTCGCGGCATTCGGTCCGACGCTGAGCACGACCGGCCTCACGGGACAGATCAAGGTGGGCTCGCCCGCAGACGGCTGCGCGACGGTGAGCGGCGTCTCGGGTGCGATCGCGCTGATCAATCGCGGCACGTGCGACTTCACGGTGAAGGTGAAAAACGCCCAGAACGGTGGGGCGATCGCCGTGATTGTCGCCAACAACCAGGGTGACGGGCTGCTTGTCATGGGCGGGACGGCGAAGACCATCAGGATTCCTGCCGTCTTCATCGGTCAGACGGCGGGGGCGACGATAAGCGGAACGGCGCCTGTGTCGGGCACCGTCAGAAAGTCGGCCACCGGCCCGCTGCAGCGTGACGGCGATGTCGACGCCGACATCGTCTTCCACGAGTACTGCCACGGCTTGACGTGGCGGATGATCGGCGGGATGAGCGGCCCGCTGGCGGGCGCAATCGGCGAGGGCATGAGCGACGTCTGCGCCGCCCTGCTGACGGTTCCGACCGATTCCTCCAACGCAGATGCTATCGGCGAATACTCGGCGTCGAGTTCAAACGGGATTCGCCGACAGCGTTACGCAGGCTACGACCTGATCACCTACGGCAAGGTCACGGGCAGCGAAGTGCACGATGACGGCGAGCTGTACGGCGCGATCGGCTGGCGGCTGTACGAGCTGTTCGGGGTCGGACGTCGTGAGCAGCTGCTCACCTACATGGTGGACGGCATGAACTACACGCCGCAGACGCCAAAGTTCGAAGACATGCGGGAGGGCATCCTGTCCGCGATCGACCATGGCAGTTCGCCTGGCCTGTCACCCGGCAGCGACGCGTGTCTCGTGTGGACAGCCTTCGCGCAGTACGGAGTGGGAGTCGGGGCGAGCGCGACAGCGCGCCGGCGCGTAAGCGTGTCCGAGTCGTTCCAGAAGCCGTCGGCCTGCGGGCCCTAAGTTTCTTCCGCCTGAAGGCCGAAGGCACGACTGTTTGAAATTGGCGGAGCCGGCGTTGCGCCGGCTCCGCTCCTGACTCAGTCGAGCAGGACCCTGATTCCCGCGAAGAACCTTCCCTGATTCTGACCGTCCTCGCCGAACTCTTCCTGGTCGAGGAACACACGACGGTAGTCACCCTGGAACACGACACCCCAGCCGTCACCGGCGTTGATGTTTACGCCGCCACCGGGCTGCACCATGAAGTGGGTCGACGTATCGTCGAGTCCACGCAGGTGATACATCCCGACGAAGACCTGGGCAAACGGCCAGACCTTCCCGCCTGACGGACGCGCGTTGAATCGCGGCCCGACGCCGATGTTCCACTGATGGAAGCGCTCCGAGTCACCGCCGAAGTCTTCGCTGCCAGTGGCCCAGCCGATTTCACCGGCGAGACCCAGTGACTTGCTGCCGTTCCATGCGCCGTCGAGATTGAGGCCGAAGGGAAATGTGAAGTCCGGAACGTGAAGCAATTGATAGCCGCCTGTCACTTCGAACCGTGGATATGGCGGAGGGGGCGGAGGATACGGCCCCGGCTGCGCAGGCTTCGTCTGCGCTGGCTGCGCAGGTTTTGCCTGCGCATATGCCGAGACCACCGTCGAAAGGAAAACCGCAACAGCAACCCACGCAACTCGCGAACGTAATCGCATGCTTATCTCCTATGGCCGCCAGACGCGGCCGGCTACAAGCAGTCCAAACGCCCACGCTACAGGAATAGCCACATCTGCGCAATAAAGAGCAGTCAGATCAGGTTGTGTGGAAGAGCTTTGTGGACGAGCTTGCGACAAAGAAAAAGCCCGGAGCGCAATCGCACTCCGGGCCGCGGGTCTCAGCGGTAAATCGTCAGCGGCGCCCTTCTGAAACCGCGACGCTGACCTGGATGCGCTTCGTGTATTTGACCGGCGTGCCTTCGAGCTTTGCCGGCTGATACAGCCACTTCTTGGCGGCGGCAACCACCAGCGAGTCGTATTGCGGATGCACTGATTCCAGCAGTCGCACGGATTCAACGCCGCCGGCGATATCCACGACCACCTCGAGAACACCCGTTGCCGGGGCGGTGAGCACGCCTGGAAAGCGCGGCATGCCCTGCTTGATGGTCACGGGCGCAACGACGTCCGAGTCCTCGACGGAATAAATTCTCTTGAAGTCACGCGTCGGTGCCGTTGCTGCGGCCGGAGCTGCTGCCACGATCGCGGGCGCACCGGCGCTGGTGCTCGCTGGTTTCGGCGGCGGCGGCGGAACGAGCGCCTTTTCGCTCAAATCCACGAATCCGGCCGCCAGCGTTTTGATGTCCGCGAGAGGCGACTGTCCGGCGACGTTCGAAATGTCCGGATCGCCCAGCGCACTCAGTACCCACTTGAAGCCGATGCTGGAGTTGGCAAAATCACCACGATCGTACGCCGCCTTGCTCTCTGCGTAACGCCTCTGCACGAGGGCAGGCAGCGCGCGGACGCGCGCGGTGCTGATCGCCGTCCGCATCCGTGGCGAGAGTTCGTCCGTGGGTGGCCGGTAGAGCGGGTGCTCCGAGACGAGCCGGTCGATGGCGGCATCCACCTCTGACGTTCGTCCGACGGCAACGAGGCACAGGACGCGATACATCGCGACCGCGGCCGCATCCTCATTGCTCGCGACGGGGCCCGAGGCAGCCACGCCTGCCGAGCCCAACGCATTCAACATCGTCAGAGCCTCGTCATAATTCGCCGAGGCATACAGTTCCTTGGCTTTGACGAGCGTGACCTGCGCGCGCGCGGGCGCAGCGGTCAGCGCCAGCGCTGCACAGCCAAACAGGAAGGCGCGGGCAAGTCTGCGTGTCACTGCCGTTTCCTCATATCCACGCTCAAACGCGCCGGACCGTTGAGCGTGACGGTGACCGTGTGACGCTGTTCGCCGAGCTCCGGATGCCGGAACAGGACGTCGTGATTGCCGATTGGAAGGGTCACGTTGCCGATCGGCGTCTCGCCGGCGCGCTCGCCGTCAACCCAGACCTCGGCCCACGGCGCGGCATTGAGCGCCAGCGAACCCTTGGGGACCTCGATCCTGATCGGGCTGACCCGGCCGGGTGCGACCTGCACGTTCCGGCTCGAGCGGTAGCCGAGCGCTTCGTTGACGATCTGAAGGCTGTGGTCGCCGACCGACATCATGATGCGGTCGCTGCGGCTGCTGCCGACGAGCCGCCCATCTTCGAACAGCTGCATTTCAATCGGCGAGTTGACCGCCACCCATCCGGATACCGGAATGCCTTGCGGCGCTGACAACGGAACGACGAGGACGGCCGTGGCTCCAGCCTGAATCGTGACTTGTTCGGTCACCGAGCTCAGCGCATTCTGCAGGCCGACGCTGTGTGCACCCGGCGTCAATCCGTCGACGACGAGCGGTGACACGCCCTTCCGCTGCCCGTCAACCGTCACCGTGGCTCCCGGGGGATCGGTGCGCACATTCAATTGGCCGACGTCGGGCGCCTCTTTCGGCAGCTCGACAAATTGCGAGGTGTGTCCGCCGTCAGTGATCGTGACGGGCATCGTTCGCGTCTGTTCGCCCGCGACCAGTTCGAGCTTGTGCTCGCCGGCCGGCAGTTCGAGCGTGAGCGGGGTGGAACCGCGCTTCTTGCCGTCGATCTGCACTTCGACGCCATCCGGGTTGGTGTTGACCGCAAGCACGCCGATGGGTGTCGCCGTCGCGTAGCTGCGGACCGCGAACACGCCCGCCGTGGCAACAGCGACGAGTACCGCTGCAGCGATCGCAACCTTGTTGCGCCAGGGAGAATCCCAGTACGGAATTCGGCGCTTGAGCTGGAGCGCCGGCTCGGCCTCGGTCTCGGCGGAGGCCGCCTTTGCGCCGAACATCGGCGCCGCCGGTTGTGCGGGCGTCGTCGGGGTCGTGGGCTTCTTCGACGTGGACGCCGAGGCAGCCTTCGGCGTCGCGGCCGCAGGCATCTCCCTTGGGGTTTCTTTCGGCGCTTCTTTCGAAGCGGTCGTCGTCGCAGCCGCCGGCTTCGGCGCCGGCCGCGCCACTGGCGCCGCCGCGGCTGGCGAAGCCTTGCTGAGCGACTGGCATTCCTTCAGGAACGCGGTCAACACCTTGTGCGCGCGCGATTCGTCGACCGTGACGGCCTTGTCGAATTCGGCCTTTGCCTCGAGCGCGGTGGCAAAGCTGCGTTCGTTCTCCAGCTGCATCGAGCGGCGCAGCCACATCTTGATCTCCGCCGGCAGCATGCCGAGGCCGTTGGAGGAGACGGCGTTGAGCCCTTCGATCATGTCCGCCACGCCGGCGGGGTACTCGTCGTCGTTCAGCAGCCGGCCGATGAGCAGCGACAATGCGACGGCGCCGATCTGCGTGACGTCGGCGCGACGATCGAAGGCGGGTTGACCGCTGAACACTGGCAGCGCGACCCGCAATTCCTTCCAGCACCGCTCCTGCCCGTAGCCGAGGCGCTCGATCGCGCCGCCGAAGGTGTGATCGACGACCATCAGCCGCGCGTCGGACGTGAACATCAGCCGTTCTGGCGCGATCGCCGCGTGGCTGACGTGCGGAACCGTCTCGTGGAGCACGGCAACGGCACTCACCAGTTGCTGCACGAGCGCGATGGCACCGTCGTATTCGAGCGGAATCAGGCGACGTTCAGCGATCGCCAGCAGATCCGACAGGCGCACGCCGGACACGTGGTCCGTTGCGACGACGATGCGCGGGGGGGTTTTGGAAAGGCGTCCGACGCCGCGCAGGCGCGGGAACGATGCGTGCTGAAACGACGCCAGCTCGCCGGCGCGCTGCTTCAGCGCGGCCTCGAACCCGTTCGCTCCGCCAATTGCCTCATGGACGATGACCAGGTCGAGCAGCTGGTTACCAGCGCCTGTCGTCTGGCGGCGTTCGCCCAACCCATCCTGGAATGCGGCTCCGGCTCCACTCATAGCGAGAGCGCGGAGTGCGACTTTCGTGCCCGAGGCAGGACCGCGCCGCTATGCGTGCGCGTGCCTGCGGGTGCCGCGGATTTCACACCGCGGCACCGTAGTCAGGCCGTGACAATCTGTGACGTGTTTACAGAATCGTCGGGGGACCGCCGGTTCTGTCAGCGTGAGCTGCTGCTGTATCCGGTCTTTCTTTTTTGCCTGTCGACTTACCTTAATTGCCCCGACCGCGTCCGGCACCGCCGCCACGTGGCGCAGGAGGTGGCAGCGTGCCGCCTTCGGCAAGGATCTTCATGTTGTCCAGCGCGCGTTGAAACGTCTGGATGCGCCGCATCTTATCCGCCTCGCGCGCGGCGTCGTCCGCCAGCATCGAGTTGTCGTAGACAAGCGTGTAGACCAGCTTCGAGGTCGTCGCCGTCACCGGTCTCGCTTCCAGTGTGCCGTGATAGAGGTTGTAGATCTGTCCTTCTCGCACCGGCTGGGTGTAGGTGTAAGAGAGTTCGGTCTTGCCGACGAGTACCTCGTTGCCGATTGAGCGAACCGCGCCGACTTCTCCGTCCTTGCCCGACGTCATCATGCAGGGGACCTGCAACCACTCGCCGATATCGCAATACTTGCCGACGCGCTTCCACACGTCCGCGGCGGGCTTATTCACCGTGACCTCGAGCGGGATCACCGCGTAGGTCGGGTTTGCCACCTGCAGCGGCGCCTGGCCTCGTCCACCTCCGGGAGGGCCTTGCGCCGGCGCAGTGCCAGGCGCCGGCGCCTGGGCGGCCATGATGACCACGGTAAAGCTGATCGCGAGCGCCGCGCCGATTGCGCTCACAACGGAAAGATTCCTCATCTCACGCCTCCAGAGAAGACCACGACGATTTGTGGGCCCTACATCTTCGCACCGGTGCGGCGTTTCCGTGCGGTCTTCTTTGACGCCTGTGGCTTCCGCTTTTCAGCCACCGCGCCGGGCTTCGGCTTCTTAGCCACCACGCGTCGCTTTCGCTTCGAGGCGGAAGGATCGCCCGCAACAGGCTTCCGCGCGGCAACCTCGTTGAAGTGATAGGCCTCCTCGAGCCAGTCGGTCATCGGCGCCTCGACCTCGTCGCGATGACGGACGTGCATCAGATTCGCCACCTTCACCTTCGACGCTGGAACGGCCTTCCGCACCTGCGGCGCCTTCAACGCGCGCGGCAGGAAGATGCAGACCTCGAGAAAGTTCCTCTTCGGCCGCACGAAGAAATAGCACGACGTACGCGAGAACATGATTGAGTTCAGTGAAGCGTAGATACGCTGCTCGCCGAACGACACCGCCGTCTCGCGAAGGCGCTCCCAGGCCTCGCGCAAATCCTCCGACAGCTCCGCCGTCAAGGCGGCTTCGGTCGTCGTCCAGCAGTCGTGCGGTTCCCCTTCGTCGATCCACTGTTTGCAGTGGTAGCACTCATGGCCAGGCATTTGGGCTGATCAAGATGGAAATTCAAAATTCAAAATTCAAGATGCAAAAGGACAGCGACGCCGCGATCGTTCTTTTTTTGCATTTTGCATTTTGCATTTTGCATTGGATTACCTCATCCCACAGATCACCGGCAGCACGTCACCGATGGGCGCGTTGATGACGGCGTCAACGTGCTCGTCGAAAGGCGTCGGCTCGGCGTTGACAATGACGACGCGCGCACCGGCGGACTTCGCGAGCGGCACCAGCCCGGCGACGGGATAGACCTGCAGGCTGGTGCCAATCGCCAGCAGCAGGTCAGCGTCCTGTGCGGCACGCATCGCCGCTTCAATCACCTCGGGGACAAGCGCCTGCCCGAACGAGATCGTCGCGCTTTTGAGGATGCCGCCGCAGGCGGAGCACGCCGGATCGGGATCGCCGGCGCGTACGCGATCGAGCACGGGGCCGGACGGCCCGCGCCATCCGCAGTTCATGCACATCACGTCGCGCATCGTGCCGTGCACCTCGATGACCTTGGATGGCACGTGCCCCGCGATCTGGTGCAGCCCGTCGATGTTCTGCGTTACGAGCGCGTGAAGCTTTCCGCGCTGTTCGAGCGTCAGCAGGGCGCGATGGCCGGTGTTGGGCTGTGCGTGCCAGGCCGGGTGGTCGAGGCGCCCGCGCCAGGATAGCTGTCGGACCTCGGGATCCGACATGTAGTGATGGATGTTCGATAGTCGTTCCGCCTTGGGGTCGCGCGTCCACACACCGTGCGGACCACGAAAATCGGGGATGCCAGATTCGGTGGAAATGCCGGCGCCGGTCAGGGCGACGATTGCGGTCGCCTCAGTCACCCAGCCGGCGACTCTCTCTACCAGGCTGCTCACGACGACACACGATCTATCCGCCGGCCAGCGCGCCGATGATCAGAAACGGCTCGGACCCTCGGACGACCGCGTCAGGCAACGGCGTGTCCGGCGGATCGTGCGAGAGATCCTCCTCACACGCGTAGAAGCGAACGAACGCCCGGCGTTTGAAGGTGGCCTGATCGCGAATCGTTCCGCGCAGCACCGGATACCTCGACTCGAGGGCATCGAGCACGGCGCGCTGGGTCACCGACCCCGACACATCCACTTCGACCTCGGCGCCAACGCGCGCAAGTGTCTGCAGATGCTGCGGAAGGGCCACGCGGATCATGACAGCGTCTGCACCTCCACCGACAACACTGCCGGCAGATCGCGCACGATCGGCTTCCAGCTGTCTCCGGCGTCGGCAGATCCGTAGACCTGGCCGCCGGTGGTTCCGAAGTAAATCCCGCACGGGTCGAGAGTGTCTACCGACATCGCGTCGCGCAGCACGTTGACGTAGCAGTTCTCCTGCGGCAGCCCTTTGCTCAACGGCTCCCACTCGTTGCCGCCGGTCCGGCTGCGATACACGCGCAGCCTGCCCTCCGGCGGGAAATGCTCGGAGTCGCTCTTGATTGGCACGACGTAAATCGTTTCCGGCTCGTGGGCGTGCACGTCGATCACGAACCCGAAGTCGGTCGGCAAATTTCCGCTGACCTCATGCCAGAGATCGCCGGCGTTGTCGCTGCGCAGCACGTCCCAGTGCTTCTGCATGTAGAGCACGTCGGGCCGCGAGCGGTGCATGCCGAGGCGATGCACGCAGTGTCCGACCTCGGCTGTCGGATCGGGAATGTATTGGGAGTGCAGTCCCTTGGTGATCGCTTTCCAGCTCTGCCCGCTATCGTCCGTGCGAAACGCACCCGCCGCCGAAATGGCGATGAACATGCGGCTGGCGTTCGTCGGGTCCTGCAGGATGGTGTGAAGGCACAGCCCGCCCGCGCCAGGCGTCCACTTCGATCCAGTCCCGTGACCGCGCAGACCTGGCAGTTCGTGCCAGGTCTTAGCGCCGTCGGTGCTGCGAAACAACGCCGCGTCCTCGACACCGGCGTAGACCACGTCGGGATCCGCCAGCGACGGTTCCAGATGCCACACGCGTTTGAATTCCCACGGATGCGGCGTCCCGTCGTACCACTGGTGCGTGCCTGGAACGCCGTCGTACGCGAACTGGTTGCCCGCGGGCTCCCAGGTCTGGCCGCCGTCGTTCGAGCGTTGAATCACCTGGCCGAACCAGCCGCTCGACTGCGACGCGTAGATGCGGTTCGAATCAACGGGTGATCCCTTGATGTGGTAGATCTCCCACCCGCCAAAATGGGGCCCGGTGACGTTCCAGCTGTCGCGCTTGCCGTCTGACGTGAGGATGAACCCGCCCTTTCGCGTGCCGACGAGGACTCGAACTCCGCTCATGTAACCGCCTCCCTAGAAGGCCGAAGGGCTAGGGCCCAACACCTAGTAGGCCTAAGTGGGCGCCGCAGCCGGCCTTATTCCGTTAGACCGCCGATGCCCCGCAGGATCATCGGTGCTTATTCCTGGACCAGCCCTTCGGCCTCAGGCCTTGGGCGGTGGGCCTTCTGGCAGCTCCAGGGGCAAGCCGAACAACGGGAACAGCCGGTCGGTGTCGAGGAACGCATTCCAGGCACCGATGCGATCGCCCCTCAGCTCCAAAAGTGTGAGCGACCACGCATGGTATCCGCCGGCGGGGTTACGGCGATACTGGGCGAAGGCCGGTGAACCGCAGGCTGCGGTGCGGATCAACCGGGATCCACGACAACCCGATCCACGCCCGAGCAGCCACGTCCGTATCGCCTCGGGTCCACGCAACCATAACGTGTACGGCGGCATCGACAGCGTGGCGTCTTCGCGCATCAGCGCCACCAGCGCATCGACGTCGTAGGCGTGAAACGCGTCGACGTACTTTTCGAGCAGCTCGGCCTGCGCATCCGACAAGGCTTCACCCTCCACCGTCACCCGGCGCGAGGCGAGCGTCGCGCGGGCGCGCTGGAGGGCGCTGTTCACTGCGGCGACGGACATGTCGAGCGATCCGGCTACCTCCTGCGCCGACCAGCCGAGAACGTCGGCGAGCAGCAGCGCCGCGCGTTGCCTGGGCGGCAGGTGTTGAAGGGCGGCGACGAACGCCAGCCGAGTGCTCTGGCGCAGCGCCACGGTCTCGAACGGATTGGCGTCTGACGGCAGCATGCGCGCATCCGGAATCGGCTCCAGCCAGTGCGCCTGCGGCCGCGTCTCGAGCTCGTCGTCTACCGTGCCGGCCGGACCTTCTTCGATCGGGCGGGCGCGCCGCGAGCGGGCGGACAAGGCGTCGAGGCAGACATTTGTGGCAATCCGATAGAGCCACGTGCGAAGCGAGGATCGGCCGTCGAACTTGCTCAATGCGCGCCATGCCCGCACCATCGTGTCCTGGACGGCATCGTCGGCGTCGAACGCCGAGCCGAGCATGCGGTAGCAGTGGCCGGTCAGGGCCGCGCGATGCAGCTCGAGATCGGCAACGTCGGCGACGGGCATACCTATCTCATCTCCAACACCCTGCGGGCAATCACGTCAGCGAGTACTTCGTTGCCACGGTCCGTGTAATGGCAGCAATCATCCTCATACATCGCCGCGGCTTCACGATCAAACGCGGCTGTGGCATCGAGAAACTGCTCTTTCGCGGCTAACGGCGCCGCCTCACGCTGCAACACCGGGTACCCCAGTTCGACGACGCGCTTGAACGGCTGGTTGGCGTTCAGCGCGATGCGCGCTTCCTCGGCGCTGAAGGTGCGCGTGGTGAAGTACTGATTCGGCTGCAGCACGTGGAGATACGGCACTCCGCGCGCGGCGAGCATGTCATGCATCAATGACGAGGCCGCCGCCCATCCGGCAGCGACGTCCGCGTAGACGGCCTCCGTCGATCCCCGCCGCTTCACCGGCGGTGTCAGCAGGAGCACTGATGCCGCCGGCGGATTTGCCGGCAGCGCGTCGAATGCCGCGGTTTCCGCCTTGTAGCGGTTCATCGTAAACACGTAATAGCGATCCAACGCAAAGTGAACAGCGGCGAAACGGTTGCGCCGCATCGCCGAGGCGAGACGATTGAGCCGTTCCTTGTAGGAATTGATTTTCGCCAGCGAATACACGCGCGCCGGCGTCATGGTCGCGCGGTCGATGAGGTTCAGCAGCGGGTCGATGTGTATCGGGCTCGGCATCGAGACGTCACGCCCCCGCTCGTCGTTGCGGGAACCCAGCGCTACCTCATTGAACCCGTCGATGTTGATCACTAAATCGAACTGCTGACCGAGCGATAGAAAGTAGGCGAGCACGAGCAGCTGTTGCGGTTGCTTGTAGCCCTCGTGGCTGAAGCAGAGCGGAACGATGTCGCGGTTGGCAAACGGGGGAGCGGCGCCGAGTGCGGCGACGAGGCGTGTCGTGCCACGGTCGCAGAAGTAGCGCGCAACCGACCCGCCAAAAATGCCGATCAGAAACTGGCGGTCGTTGCCGCGCGCGTAGGGAAACGCGTACTTCGAGCCGAAGCCGATGTTGTTGGTCTCCGGTCTGATGCCCGGACGATGAATCGGCCCGAAATACGGGTGCAGGACGTCGGCGCTCAGCTCGCCGCGTTCGGTTTCGACAAGCGCCGCCGGCACCGTCTTGTCCGCCGCATAGAAGAGCACACGATGCTGAACGTAGTACGAAACCAGGGCGATCGCTTCCGCCAGCACGACGAAGACGACGATGTTGGTTGCGACCAGCAGCAGACGGCGGACCATGTCGTCAGTCGGGCGCGAGGCTGCGCGCGTAATCCTGCCGCCGAGCCGGATCCTGCTGCTCTTTTCGCAGTACAGCGCGGCCGACCACCAGCAGATCGAGCTCGGTACCCATGAAACAGCGAAAGGCGTCTTCCGGCGCGCAGACGATCGGCTCACCGCGGACGTTGAAGCTGGTATTCACGATGACCGGACAGCCCGTCTTTGACTTGAAGGCCTGGAGAAGCTGGTGGTAGAGGGGATTCGTTTCGCGGTGGACCGTCTGTACACGCGCCGAGTAGTCGACGTGTGTCACCGCCGGAATCGTCGAGCGGACGACGTTGAGCTTGTCGATGCCGAAGAGACTCCGCTCACTGTCCGTCATCGCGCGGCGATGCTTCTCCTTCACGTCCGCGACCAGCAGCATATACGGACTGTCATCGTTCAGATCGAACCAGTCGGTGACGTCCTCGCGCAGAACCGACGGCGCGAACGGACGGAAGCTTTCACGGTACTTGACCTTGAGATTGAGCGTCTTCTGCATGGACGGCGAACGTGCGTCGCCCAGAATCGAACGGGCGCCCAGCGCCCGCGGCCCGTATTCCATCCGTCCCTGGAACCAGCCGACGGCCTCACCATGCGCCAGCGCCTCGGCGGTGACGGCGACCATCGCGTCATCGTCGGGCGTCACGTCGAACCGTGCGCCGGCGGCACGCAAGCGCTCTTCGATCTCCGTTTGTGCGTACGCCGGGCCGAGCAGACTTCCCGACATGGCGTCGGGGCCGCAGGTGGAGACACGGTCGTTGTTGTAATGCTGGTGATAGACGGCAAGCGCCGCGCCCACCGCCCCACCAGCGTCACCGGCGGCCGGCTGGATCCAGAGTCGCTCAAACCGGCCGTCACGCAGGATCTTGCCGTTGGC
>Ga0111538_10002886_pt1 | contig 24092 bp, 21 predicted proteins | sample SoiMethybrSBSTD1_FD_79669 | JGI IMG/M metagenome (GOLD analysis project Ga0111538, IMG submission 79669) | Bulk soil microbial communities from a Populus tree surrounding site in Tennessee, USA - Soil MetaG P. TD hybrid SBSTD1 (version 2)... | ecosystem: Environmental > Terrestrial > Soil >...
TCCGTTTGGGCGGGACTGGTCCGCGTTCCTGAACGCACGGCCGCGCGCCGCGCCATTCCCGTGTCGGCACGCGGTTTACGCATTCCTCAACCATCGCTTCCCGCTGGCGCGGCGTGGACCTAGGCTCCAGGGGCGAGAGGGGCCTCAACCGCCTCAGAGATATTGCGCGATGTGTTCGCCGGAGTTGTGCAAGCCATGCGTGCCCTACTTTCCGCGATAGCTGTTTCGTTCGCCGTCCTGCTCGCGTGCCTCGGTGCCGGCCGCGCCGCCGTCGACCATTCGCCCGTCCGCACGCCCAGCCTCGAGGTGCTGGTTTTCGAGCACATCGACTGCGTCTATTGCGTGGTGTTCCGTCGCGATGTGCTGCCGAAGTATCGCCATAGCGTGCGCAGCGAGGTGGCGCCGCTGCGCTTCATCGACGTGCAGGCGAGCGATAGCGACAAGCTCGCCCTCAACGCCCGCATCGACACGGTACCGACCGTGGTGGTGATGCGCGACGGCCAGGAAATCGGCCGCATCGTCGGCTACTGGGGCCCGACCAACTTCTTCAAGATGCTGGCCCACCTTCTCGGCCAGATCGACTAGCGACGGCCGCCCCGTGCCTCTTTACCCCTCGGGCCTGCTCCAAGGGTCGAAGGGCCTGTTCCGCGCCGCATCCTTCGACAGGCGCAGGACGGGCGCGGCCTGAGCACGGGCACCGCCAGTGCGGCTCAGTTCACGCGCTCTTCCAGGCCGAACTCGCGCATCTTGCGGTAAAGAGTGGATCGGCCGATGCCCAGGCGCTTGGCGACCTCCGTCATATGCCCGCGATAGCGTCCGAGCGCGAGGCGGATCATGTCGGCTTCCATGGCCTCCAGCGAGCGAATCTCGCCCGCGTCGGTGACCGCGGGGATTCCGAGGGCACCCTTGCTGCCGGCGGTGGAGCCAACCTCGACGGTGCGGGGGACGGTGTTCTCTGCGCCGAGCATGGCCGGCCCGGTGATGACGGGGCGCCGGTCGACCGGTGGCGGTGCGGCCGGAATGGCGGCACGGAAGCCTTCGACGTGCGCGGCGATCTGCGGGAACTCGGCGACCGTGAGCTGCGGCCCGTCCGCCAGCACGACGGCGCGGAACATGGCGTTCTCGAGCTGTCGGACGTTGCCCGGCCAGGAGTAGCCGGTGAGCAGTTCCAGCGCCTCCTTGGAGATGCCGTTGACGCGGCGACCCTCCTCGGCAGCGAAGCGGGAGAGGAAGTGCAGTGCCAGCTCGGGGATATCCTCAAGGCGCTCGCGCAGCGGAGGCACCCAGATTGGGAAGACGTTGAGGCGGTAGTAGAGGTCCTCGCGGAACTTGCCGTCCTTGACCAGCTGGATCATGTCGCGGTTGGTGGCCGAGACGAGGCGGAAATCGACTTTCACCGGCCGCTTGGCGCCCACGGGATCGATCTCGCCCTCCTGCAGCGCGCGCAGCAGCTTGACCTGCGCCTCGAGCGGCAGTTCGCCGATCTCGTCGAGGAAGAGCGTGCCGCCATCGGCCTCCTGGAATTTGCCGATGCGCTTGTCGACGGCGCCGGTGAAGGAGCCCTTCTCGTGGCCGAACAGGATGCTCTCGACCAGGTTCTCGGGGATTGCGCCGCAGTTGACGGTGATGAAGGGGCGCGTCTTGCGCTCGCTCTCGCCCTGTATGGCGCGCGCGATCAGCTCCTTGCCGACACCGCTCTCGCCTTCGATCAGCACGGGAATGTTGGAATTGGCAGCGCGGCACCCGAGTGCGATGACGCGCTGCATGGCTTGGCCGCCAATGATGAGGTCCGCGAACGTGAGCGTGCCCTCGGCCTTCTTTTTTATGCGGGCGATCTCGCCCTGCAGCGCCTCGATCTTGAGCGCGCTGTTGATGGAGACCTCGAGGCGGTCGGGCGACGTGGGCTTGACCACGAAGTCGACTGCGCCGGCGCGCATGGCGCTGATGGCGGCGTCGATGGAGCCGTGCGCCGTCTGCATGATGATGGGCGGAGTGCCGGATTTGGCGGCGAGGCGCTTCAGCACCTCCATGCCGTCCATGCCGGGCATGACATGGTCGAGCAGCACCAGGGATACTGCGCTGCGGTCGGGGCCTTCCAGGATCTGCAGAGCCTGCTCGCCGCTGCCGGCGGTGCGGGTCTCGAAGCCGAGACGCTTGATGGTTTCTTCGAGAATGCGGCGCTGGGCGGGATCGTCGTCGACGACGAGGACAAGCTTGGGCATGTCGCGGGATACTCAACTCAACGAGTTACACACATCCGCTGCATGGCCGTTCCGGGATCGAACAGCCGGCCACGCATGGCTTACGGAACTGCGCGTAGAGTGACGCACATCGGTAAATGCATCGTTTCTGCGCGACTTGAGTTGATGCTTTTTTGCCGAGTGTGGGACCATCGCCATAGCCGGGCCGCAGGCGGCATGGCATCTGCGACGTGAAGGTGATCTTGTGGGAGGATGCCTTCCAGATCCGGCCGGCACGGCCAAGCTCGGGAGCGGGACATGAGCATGAGGCGGGACGAGAGTAGCGGGAGACAGGGCATGTGCGTGCAGCAGGCGGGAGCCAGCGGCTCGGCGCCAGCAAACGAGCTTGGCGTCATGCCGGTCTGGAATCTCGGCGATCTCTATCCGGGGATCGGCTCCAAGCAGGTGGAGGAGGACCTTGCGAAGGCCGCGACTGCAGCCGCGAGCCTGAAGCAGCGCTACCAGGGCAAGCTCGCCGCGCTCGCCGACGACGGGTCGCAGCTGGCCGTCGCCGTCGCCGCCTACGAGACCCTGAGCGACACCATCGGCAAGCTCGGGTCCTACGCCGGCCTGCTCTATGCAGCTGACACCTCCAACACGGAGCACGCCAAATTCTACGGCGACATCCAGGAGAAGATCACGGCGATTACGACGGACCTCATCTTCTTCGAGCTCGAGCTCAACGGCATCGACGATGCCAAGCTCGCACGCGCGCTCGAGAGTCCAGCGCTCGCACGCTACCGGCCCTGGATCGACGATTTGCGCAAGGAGAAGCCTTACCAGCTCGACGAGAAGCTGGAGCGCCTGCTGCACGAGAAGGCGATCACCTCGCACGCGGCCTGGAGCCGTCTCTTCAGCGAGACCATGACAGGGCTGCGCTTCGACGTGGAGGGCGAGAACGAGCCGCTGACGCTGGAGCCGACGCTCAATTTCCTGTTGAGCCCCGATGGGCGGAAGCGGCAGGCGGCGGCCGAGGCGCTGGCCAAGGCGTTCAAGGAGAACGCACGCCTCTTTGCGCTCATTACCAACACGCTTGCCAAGGACAAGGAGATCTCGGACCGCTGGCGCGGCTTCAAGGATGTTGCCGACAGCCGCCACCTTGCCAACCGTGTCGAGCGCGAGGTGGTGGAGGCGCTGGTATCGGCCGTGCGCGAGGCCTATCCCCGCACCGCGCATCGCTACTACGCCATGAAGGCGAAGTGGCTCGGCAAGAAGAAGCTTGCCTATTGGGACCGCAATGCTCCGCTGCCGGAGAAGGCCGAGCGCATCGTGCCCTGGTCCGACGCGCAGGCCATCGTGCTCGAGGCCTACGGCGACTTCGCACCGGAGATGGCGGGGATCGCCAGGCGCTTCTTCGACGGCGCCTGGATCGATGCGCCGGTGCGCCCGGGCAAGGCGCCCGGCGCCTTCTCCCATCCAACGGTGCCCTCCGCGCACCCCTACATCCTCATGAACTACCAGGGCAAGCTGCGCGACGTGATGACGCTGGCGCATGAACTCGGCCACGGCGTGCACCAGGTGCTGGCGGCGCCCCAGGGTCCGCTATTGGCACCGACGCCGCTGACGCTGGCCGAGACGGCTTCGGTGTTCGGCGAGATGCTGACTTTCCGGACCCTGCTGGACACGGCGAAGGACGAGCGGGAGCGCAAGGCGCTGCTGGCGCAGAAGGTCGAGGACATGATCAACACGGTCGTGCGCCAGATCGCGTTCTACTGCTTCGAGCGAAAGGTGCACGAGGAGCGCAAAAGCGGCGAGCTGACCTCGGAAAGGCTCGGCCAGATCTGGCTCGAGGTGCAGGGCGAGAGCCTGGGCCCGTCCATCGACCTGCAAGAGGGGTACGGAACCTACTGGTCCTACATCCCCCACTTCGTGCATTCGCCGTTCTACGTGTACGCGTATGCGTTCGGCGACTGCCTGGTCAATTCGCTGTATGGGCTTTACCAGGACGCGCATCCCGGCTTCGTCGCCAAGTATTTCGAGATGCTGAAGGCTGGCGGCTCCAAGCATCACAGCGCGCTGCTGGCGCCGTTCGGGCTCGATGCCCGCAACCCCGAGTTCTGGCGCAAGGGGCTCGCTGTGATCGAGGCCATGATCGACGAGCTCGAGGCGATGGATCAAGCCTGAGCGCGGGGTTTACAAGGTGGCGCGGACCGCAGCCCCGCGCTTGCGGCGCCGTCCCTTCGAAGACGAGGCAACGCAAGTATCACGCGTGGCGGCACGGTGGCGTGGCTCCCCCTCAACGGCCGTGACGTTACCCCGCCTCGAAGCTGCTGTTGACGAGGCAAAAATCGGTCGATTCTGTCGCTCACAGGCAACGGGCTACCTGGCGCCGATGAGCAACCCAGTGCCGCGCTGCCGATCGCATGATCGGCGGCGGCGGTGGGTTTGCCGATAGCGGAAGGCAACACGCGCGCGGCGTTCAAGGTCGCTAACGATTGGCCCCATCGCCGATCCCAGTTCTGGGCGCAATTCGCCTATGACACTGGTTGGCGTGCGCGAACGGCGCGCGGTTCCGCCGTGTCACACAACTCTCATCAGTCTGTAAAGCGCGGGTCATGCGACTTGCCTAGCTTCCGCTCACGATTCGCGCGTGCGCCACCGAGCCGAGAGGTAGACCATGCGGGATGACGACGAGCGTCGGATGCGGCCGACGCGGCGCGCCGTCCTGGCTGCAGCCGGTGCATCGACACTGGCGCAGGTGACAGGCGTGGGTGGTGCCCGCGCGTCGGTGACCGCGGCTGGCCACGTCTTCGACGACCGGAGCGGAACTGGCCGGCGCCAGCCTGGCGACCCCGGCGTTGCCGGCGTCATGGTGTCGAATGGCCGCGACGTCGTGCGGACCGACACGGAGGGGCGATGGCGCCTGCCCGTGGCCGAGGGCGAAAGCATCTTCGTCATCAAGCCGCCGCACTGGATCACGCCCCTGGGCCCGGGCGGGGTGCCGGTATTCTCCTGCCTCCACCAGCCGAACGGCAGTCCCTCGGGTGTCGCCTATCGCCATGCGGGGGTCGCAGCCACGGGAGTGCTGCCTGCCTGCATCGACTTTCCCCTGCGCCGGCAGGAGGAGGGCGCGCAATTCGAGGCGCTGCTTATGGCCGACACGCAGCCCGAGAACGGCGCGGAGCTTGCCTATCTGCGCGACGACATCATCGCGGCGACGCTCGGCTGCGGGGCCGCGTTCGGCATCAATCACGGCGACGTGGTGTTCGACGACCTCTCGCTCTATCCGCGCTACCTGCAGATCCTCGGCGCCTCCGGCATCCCCTGGCATCATTGCCCAGGCAATCACGACATGAACTCCGAGGCGCCCGACGATGCCACCTCGCGCGAGACGTGGAAGCGCGTGTTCGGACCGCGCCACTACGCCTTCCAGCATGCCGGCCCCACCTTCATCATTCTCGATAACGTCCACTATCTGGGGCACAGCCCCGGCACTGCAAGGAGCGGGCACTATTGTGGGCGTATCGGGCCCGCGCAGCTTCAGTTCGTGCGCAACGTGCTTTCCCACGTGCCGGCCGACATGCTGGTCGTGCTGTCGATGCACATCCCGCTCCTCAACTACCAGGATCCCACCAGTGCGGCCGATACCACCGCCGACCGGCACGCACTCTTAAAGCTTCTGTCGGGGCGTCGGCACGCGGTCAGCTTTTCAGGCCACATGCACGTGACGGAACACCACTATCTGGGGGCCGAACATGGCTTCCAGGGCTCCGGCGTTCACCACCACCATCACGTGCTCACGGCCGCCTCCGGCGGCTGGTGGGGCGGCCCCAAGGACAGCCGGGGCATTCCGTCGGCCGACAGCGAGGACGGCAATCCGAACGGTTTCCACATCCTTGCTGTCGACGGCTGCCGCTACACCACACGCTTCGTGCCGGCGGCCGGCAAGGCGCCCGCACAGTTGCGCGTCATCATCGACGGGCCACATCGCCATCACGCCGTGCGCGGCAACGAGCCGGCAAGCGTTGCGGATTCGGGTGCCGCGATCGCGCCGGAGGAGGTCGCCGGCTGCCGGTTGATCGTAAACGTGTTCGACGGTGGGCCGCAGTCGCACGTGAGCTACACCATCGCCGGGGCAATCACCGAGCCCGTTCGCTTGCAGCGCGTTGCGACTCCCGACCCTTACGTCGCCAACCTGTTTGCCGCGCACGCCGCGACACAGAAATCGTGGGTGCGCGCCGTGCCGTCCTCCCATGTCTGGACCGCACCGCTGCCAGCGGGTCTGCAGCCTGGGGGGCATTGCATCAGCGTGGAGGCTCGCGACGAGTACGGCCGCCGTCTGACGGCGCACCTCGTCCTGGAGGTCGGCGCGCGGCGACGCTCTGCCGCGTGAGGCAAAGCAGACGGGGCGGCCGAAGCCGCCCCGCGCCGATCAGCCCGCGTCCCGCGATTGCTACTTCGCGAGATAGTTGCGGTGGATCCACTTGCCGTCGGCGCTGCGGGCCTCGTTGTAGAGCGACGTGGCAGCGTCGCGCACTTCCTGGCGCGCGCCGGCGGCCACCATGCGCTCGTGCGACGCGCCCTTCTCGGCCTCGGCCAGGAACTGCGTCACGGCCGGCGGCGCGGGCGGGGCTGCTGCCGGAGCCGCGGCACCCTCTCGCTTCTCTCCGATCGCCTCGGTGACGACGGCAGCCAGCTGCTTGCCCCACATCTTGCGGAACAGCGCGTTCGAGGGATAGAGGTTGGCGACGCTCATCTGACCATTGATGGCGACGACGTAGCCGATGACGTCGGCTTCCTTCTCACCCAGCGGCTCGAGCGCCTTGATGTAGGCGGTGCGTGCCTCCTTCAGCTTGTCGTTCTCGAGCGCGAGCTGCAGGCTCGATGCGGACTGCGGCGACGCCACCGCGGCGTTCAGGCCTTTCGACAGCTTCTTCTGAGTGGCGGCGACCTGGTCCCACACCTCTCGCTGCTTTCTGCCGACTTCGTCGCGATCGCGAATGATCCGCTGCACGGCCGCCGCATTTTCCTCGGCCGCCGGCCGGCCGGCCTCCGGGCTGGCCTTGGCCGGCGGCGCGGCCATCGCCAGCAGCGCGGTGCGGGAGGGCATGGCCTCGCCGGCGCTCGAGAACTTCGCCAGATCCTCCTTGCCGCGCGCGGCCCAGCGGCCCTGCTCCACGCAGAACGAGGCGATGGGCACGCGGCCGGAATTGGCTGGCAGCAGGAAGCTCACCGTCAGCACGCGGTCCTGCTTGCCGCCCTTGACGATGTCACCCGCCTGGATGAACACCTGCTCCGTGCCGGTGTTCTCGATCTGAAGCTCGTTGACCTTTCCGGTCTCGATCACCTGCACCTGGCCTTTGCCCAGCGCCTCCTGCAGGGTGAGGGGAACCGCGCCGCCGACGCTGACGCCATGCACGAAGTAGACTGCGAGATTTGCATGCACGTGCGGCCCCGAGACGCGCGTGCCGGGATCGGCGAGCGCGGCTCCGCCGGAGAAGCCGAGCGCGGCAAATGCGGCTGCGGCTAGAGGTGCACCTGACCAAGAGCGCATGTCACTACCCTTTCTCAATGACTCACGCACGAAGGCGCTGCTCGTACGCGCTCTTAGTGACGGCGCTTGGATGGACTGGCGGCGAAAGGGCGTTCGATCTGCGGCCGGACGATGACGCAGCCCGATGCGGGACGCTCAGTGGAATGATTAACGAATCTTAATGGATCAAAGCCGACGCGTTGAAATCGCGAAACAGGCGTGCGCTCCGGTGCACGCTCATGGCTTGCTGCGCACGCGCTTGCGTCGCGGCGTTGTGCCCTTGGCTGCGACGCCCGTCGAGCCGAAGCCGCCGGCGCCGCGCGCGGTCTGTGCGATCTCGCCGATCTCGACCAACTCGGCACGCTCGACGCGCTGCACCACCATCTGTGCGATGCGCTCGCCACGTGCGATCGTCACCGCCTTGCTGCCGAGATTGGCGAGCAGTACCTGCACCTCTCCGCGATAGTCGCAATCGATCGTGCCGGGGCTGTTGAGCACCGTGAGCCCGAGCCGCAACGCCAGCCCCGAGCGCGGGCGTACCTGCGCCTCGAAGCCCGGGGGTAGCTGCAAGACGAGGCCAGTCGGGACGAGCGCGCGCGCTCCCGGTTTCAGGCGGAGCGGGGAGCGCTGCGGCACAGCGGCCAGCAGGTCCAGGCCGGCAGCCCCCTCGGATTGGTAGGCGGGAAGGTCGAGATCGCGGCCGTGCGCCAGTCGCACGACGGCGACACGGATGCGACCCTCGCCGTCGGCGCCGTTCCTGCGCCTCATGTCGCGGCGGTAATCGCGGCGAGCTGCTTGGCTGCGCGCTGTACCAGTCGCCGCGCTACCTCGCCCTTGTCCATCTCTGGCCAGCTTTCCACTCCCTGCGCAGTCACGAGATGCACGGTGTTGCGGTCACCGCCCATGATGCCGGTCTCGGGCGAGACGTCGTTGGCGACGATCCAGTCGGCGCCCTTGGCCTTGCGCTTGGCCCCGGCGTATTCCAGCACGTTCCGCGTCTCGGCGGCAAAGCCGATCACGAGCGGCGGCCTGATGCCCGGCGGCTCGCCGGCGATCGTCTTGAGGATGTCCGGATTCTCGACCAGCTCGAGTTTGGGTGAGCTCTTGCCGCTCTTCTTGATCTTGTCGCCGGCCTGCGCGGCGACGCGCCAGTCGGCCACAGCCGCGGCAAAGATGGCGATATCCGCCGGCAGCGCTGCGCGCGCGGCGGCCAGCATCTCGAGCGCTGTCTCGACCCTGACCACGGTGACCCCGGGTGGATCGGCAACGTTGCTCGGGCCGCTGACGAGGGTCACGTCGGCGCCGAGCGCGCGGGCCTCGGCGGCGATGGCGGCGCCCTGCTTGCCGGAGGAGCGGTTGGCGATGTAGCGGACAGGATCGATCGGCTCGTGCGTCGGCCCGCTGGTGACAAGGACGCGCCGGCCCGCAAGCGGACCTTGGGGGTTGCCTCCCCCCATGTCCGAGGGCTCCCCAGGGGGGGAAGCCCCCAAAAGGCTCTCGATGGCCTCCAGGAGCGCGGGAACCTCAGCAAGGCGGCCGGGGCCGGCCTCGCCGCGCTCGGCCATCTCGCCGACTTCGGGGCCGACGAAATGCACGCCATCGGCGCGTAGCTGGGCCACGTTGCGCCGCGTGGCCGGATGCAGCCACATGCGCGGGTTCATCGCAGGCGCGACGAGCACCGGCTTGTCGGTCGCCATCAGCACGCAGGAGGCCAAATCGTCGGCATGGCCACCGGTCATCTTGGCCAGAAGATCGGCGGTCGCCGGTGCCACGACGATCAGCGAGGCCTCGCGCGACAGACGGATGTGGCCGATTTCGCGCTCATCATCGAGGTCGAAGAGCTCGGTGAAGACACGGTCGCTGGTAAGCGCACCGACCGATAGCGGCGTGATGAACTCCTGCGCTGCCCTGGTCATGACCGCCCGCACGGACACCCCCTGCTCGCGCAGCCGGCGGATCAGCTCCAGGCATTTGTAGGCGGCGATGCCTCCGCCAATGATAAGCAGGACCCGCCGGGAGGGTGAAGAGGCCCTCTCCGGCGCCAGAGACGCGCGCAGAGCCTCCCTCTCCTTCTCCATGTAGGTCCGTACCTTGTCCGCGGTCTTGAGAGTGACGCTGTTGCCCCGGCGCAAATTGGCGACGAGGTGGCCGTCGTTGACGGCAACTATGCCGAATTTCGTGGGGGTGACGCCCGTCTCCGCCAGGAAGGCTTCGATGTCGGTCAACAGGGTGCGGGCGGCCGTATTCATGGCGAATTATTGTGGGAAATTACCCATTGGTCAATGGGCGGCTTGCGGGTCTCGCCGCGGGCCAGTCACCCGGCAGCCTTGTTTCATTGACAAACCTTCTCGGCGTGGCTGGTCTCGAACCGGAACACGCTCAATCCCGTTAAAGGCTCGGCTATGCGCTTGGAGGACCCACGGGACATGCAACGGGCGGCTTCGCGCGCCAGCGCGCTCGACCTCGCGGTTATCGGCAACTGTCGAACGGCAGCCTTGCTCGACACGGCCGGGCGTATTCCCTGGTGGTGCTTTCCTCGTTTCGACTCCGACCCCGTGTTCTCGCGCCTCCTGGCGGACGACGAGGAGAAGGGCTTCTGCGACGTGGTGATGGAGGGCACCACGCGCTCCAGCGCGGAGTATGTCCGCAACACCGCCATCGTCGTCACCACCATCGAAGACGACAGGGGCAACGCCCTGCAGATCACCGACTTCGTGCCGCGCTTCAGGCGCTTCGAGCGCGTCTTCAATCCGCCGCAGATCTTCCGCCGCATAGAGCCCCTGGCGGGTCTGCCGCGGATCCGCATCAGGGTGCGGCCGACGTTCAACTACGGCGGACCGATCGTCTCGCGCGCCATCGGCTCCAACCACATCCGCTACTTCGGCGGTGCCGAGGCGCTGCGGATGACTACGGACGGCGCGCTTTCCTATATCGCGCAGGAGACCCCGTTCGCGCTGATCAGGCCAATGACGATAATCCTGGGGCCGGACGAGCCTTTCGAGGCGTCCATCCCGACGGCTTCCCGCGAATTCCTCGAGCGTACCAAGGACTACTGGCTCGACTGGGTGCGATCGCTGGCTGTTCCGCTCGAGTTCCAGGCGGCAATCATCCGCGCCGCGATCACGCTCAAGCTGTGCAGCTTCGAGGAGACGGGGGCGATCGTCGCCGCTCACACCACCTCGATCCCTGAGGCGCCGGGCACCCAGCGCAACTGGGACTACCGCTACTGCTGGCTGCGGGACGCCTTCTTCGTCATCAAGGCGCTCAATCGCCTGGGTGCGACGCGCACGATGGAAGACTACATCCACTACATCACCAACATCGCCATCGATGCCGACAGGCCGCTGTCGCCCGTCTATGGCATCATTTCGGCCGAGCCGTTGGAGGAACGCAACGCACCGGACCTGAAGGGCTTTCAGGGGCTGGGCCCTGTACGCATCGGCAACCAGGCGGCCGAGCAGCTGCAGCACGACGCCTACGGCAGCGTGATCCTGGGTGCGGCGCAGATGTTCATCGACGAGCGGCTGCCGCGCATGGGCGATGCCGACCTGTTCCGCCGTCTCGAGCCGCTCGGCACCCAGGCGCTGCGCTTCGCCATGGAGCCCGACGCGGGGCCATGGGAGTATCGCGGTCGCCAGCGCGTGCATACGCATTCGGCGACCATGTGCTGGGTGGCGTGCGACCGGCTGGCCCGCATCGCCCCGCGCGTCGGCCTCGTCGATCGCGCCGCCCACTGGCGCTATCGTGCCGATGCGCTGGCGAGCGAGATTCTAAAGCGGGCCTGGAGCAGCCGGCTCGGCGCCATCGCAGGCGCGCTCGACCATCACGAACTCGATGCCAGCGTGCTGCTGCTGCCGGAACTCGGCCTGATGCCGGCGAGCGACGAGAGGTTCGTCAAGACGTGCGAGCTGATCGGCAGGGAGCTCAATCGCAACGGCTTCGTCATGCGCTACACCGCCGAGGACGATTTCGGCATGCCCGAGACGGCGTTTCTCGTGTGCCAGTTCTGGTACATCGATGCGCTGGTCGCGCTGGGCCGCAAGGCGGAGGCGCGCGAGCTGTTCGTCGACCTGCTGGCGCGCCGGAACAGCTTCGGCCTGCTCTCGGAGGACATTCATCCCACCACCGGCGAGCTGTGGGGCAACCTGCCCCAGACCTATTCGATGGCCGGAATAATCAACTCCGGCCGCATACTCTCGCGCAGCTGGCAGGAGGCGTGGGCCCAGCCCTGACCCGCCGGTGCTCCAAATGCGCGGCGTCCAGCTGGAACTTTACTGCGCTCCCGGTCGTTTTGCTTTCTGAGACCGCGCCCGCGCAGGGCTGAATCTCCAGTCATGCATGGAAATCCGACCGCTGATTGATGGAGGGGCGACGGCTTGAGCAGGGTCGTCTTGGTATCCAACAGAGTCCTCGACCTGCGGCAGGCGCCGCAGGCGGGGGGTGTTGCCGTGGCACTCGCGGACATGGTGCGCTCCGGCAACGCCATCTGGTTCGGCTGGAGCGGTGAGATCAAGCCGCGCGAGGAGATGGTGGTCAAGCGCAGCGGGCGCATTGCCACTGTGCCGCTGACCGAGCACGACCACCAGGGCTACTACCTCGGGTACGCCAACTCGGTGCTGTGGCCAGTCCTGCACAACCGGCTCGACCTTGCGCAGTTCGAGGCCGGCTTCTTCGAGAGCTATCTCGACGTCAATCGGCGGCTTGCGGGCTTGCTTCTGCCGCTGTTGCGCGACGACGACGTCATCTGGGTGCACGACTATCATCTGATCCCGTTCGCGGCTGAGCTCAGGAAGCTCGGCGTCGAGAACCCGATCGGCTTCTTCCTGCACATTCCTTTCCCGCCCTGGCAGACCTTCATGGCGATCCCCGAGCACCAGGAGCTCGCGCGCATGCTCGCCGCATTCGATCTCATCGGCCTCCAGACCAAGGCGGATGTCGCCAACCTGCTCGCGTACCTGGAAAGCGGCGTCTACGGGCGCATCGTGCCGGACGGCCGCGTGCGTGTGTTCAACCGCCTGGTCTCTGTGGCGAGCTTTCCGATCGGCATCGACCTTGAATATTTCGCCGGTGCCGATCGCGAAGCGGGCCTCGTGCAGGCGCGCGGATCGGTGCGGCGCATCATCGGCATCGACCGGCTCGACTACACCAAGGGCCTGCCGCAGAAGTTCAAGGCGTTCGGGCGCTTCCTCGAGAAGTCGGCCGAATACCGGCGCCAGGTGGTCCTGACGCAGATCGCCCCACCCACGCGCGAGAGCGTGGAAGCCTATTCGGACATTCGCCACGAGCTCGAGATGCTGGCCGGCTCCATCAACGGCACCTTCGGCGAGCTCGACTGGGTGCCGATCCATTACATCCACCGGGCCACCCCCCGGCGCCGCCTGCCCGGCATCTACCGCTCGTCCCGCATTTGCCTGGTCACACCGCTGCGCGACGGCATGAACCTGGTGGCCAAGGAGTATGTCGCCGCGCAGGATGCGGAGGATCCCGGCGTGCTGATCCTCTCGCAGTTCGCCGGCGCGGCCGAGGAACTGGGCGACGCCCTGATCGTCAATCCCTACAACATCGAGGAGACTGCCGATGTTATCCGCGTTGCACTGGAGATGAGCAAGGACGAGCGTCGCCGGCGTCACGGCGCGCTCCTCGCCACGCTGCGCCGCCACGACGTCTCGACTTGGTGCAACTCCTTCCTGTCGCGCCTCGAGCGGACGCGGGCTTCGGGGGGACCTTCCGGCCAGGAGACGCCCGAGCCCATTCGCGAAGCGCTCGAACGGTTGCGGGAGGTGACGATGGAGGCCCCCGGCAAGCCGCGGCGCATCCTGCACAACTAGCCCGCCGTGCGATGAGGTCCGGCAGCAGGCATAAAGGCCGTTCGGTCGGCGCGACGATGGCAGCCGCGAAGCGCCGCACCAATGGCTCCCATCGCCGCATGGCGGCACGCGGCGCACCATTTACCCTTGGCGTGGACATTGGCGGATCGAGGATCAAGGCGTCGGTGCTCGACCGTGACGGCGCTCTGCTCGTCAGCCAGGTCGGCACGGCAACGCCGATGCCGGCCGAGCCTCCGGCCGTGCTCGACGCGATCGCCGGCCTGGCAGCCGGATTGCCGCCCTTTGACCGCATCTCCGTGGGATTTCCCGGTGTCGTGAAGGGCGGCAGGGTGATAACCGCGCCCAACCTCGGGACCGACTATTGGGCGGACTTCCGGCTGATCGAAGCGCTTTCGGATCGCCTCTCGTCTCCGGTGCGCATGCTCAACGACGCGGCTGTGCAGGGTCTGGGCGTCGTCGAGGGTCCTGGGCTCGAATGCGTGCTCACGCTCGGCACCGGCGTGGGCTGCGCGCTGTTCCGCGGCCGCAGGCTCCTGCTGCATCTGGAGTTCGGCCAGCTGATGCGCCGCAAGGGCCAGAACTACGACGCCTATGTCGGTCAGCAGGCGTTGGTCGCGAAAGGCGCAGAGCGATGGAACCGCCGCGTACGCAGGACCATAGATACGGTGACAGGGCTCACGAGCTGTGATCGGCTCTATATCGGCGGCGGCAACGCGCGCAAGCTCGCGTTCGAGCTGCCGGCACACGTGCGCGTGGCCAGCAACATCGCCGGCATCACCGGCGGTGTGCGGCTCTGGGAGCCGGAAATGGACGAGTACTTCCGCGACGAGCCGATGGCGCAGATGCGCGTGCCGGAGCAGAGACGATGAAGGTCCTTACCGTCGGCGGTGCCATGATCGATACGATCGCCATCATTGCCAGCGATCGCATCGAGCGCATGACCATGCGCAATGCGGAAAGCTCGTTTCTGCTGCTGGAGGAGGGGCGCAAGACCGAGGCGCTCGATGTCTCGACGCACGTCGGCGGCGGCGCCGTCAACGCCGCGGTGGCGATGGCGCGGCTGGGCCTCGATGTCGCGACGCTGGTCAAGCTCGGCAAGGATGCGCGCGCGGAGACCGTTCTCGCCGGGCTTATGCAGGAGGGCGTGTCGGCGCGGTGGGCGGTGCGTGACGGGCGTGCCCCCACAGGGGCGTCCGTTCTCGTCTCATCGCACGACCGCAACGCCGCCATCTTCACCTTTCGCGGTGCCAACACGCTGCTGGAGGAAGCGGATTTGCGCGAGGAGGCCTTTGCGGTCGACCTCGTCTACATCTCCTCGCTGAGCAACGAGTCGGCGGATGCCTTTCCGGCCATCGTGAGGCGCGCCAAGGCGAACCGCGCCGTGGTCGCGACCAATCCGCGCGTGCGTCAGCTGTCCTCGCGCGCAGGCGCCTTCCAAGAGAGCTTGGCCCTGATCGACATTCTCGCCGTCAACAGCTCCGAGGCCGACGTTCTGGTCCCGAGCCTCGTCGCGCGCTTCGGCGAGGGCGGCCATGCGCTGGGCTTCGCCCAGGGCCAGGGCGAGGAGCCGCCGCGGCTCGCCCTGCGCGGGCTCGCGAGCGGCGGGCACGAGATGAGCCTGGCCGGATTCTTCGCTGCCGTATCCCGGCTCGGGCCCCGTTATGTGGTGGTGACCGATGGCCGGTACGGTGCCTGGCTGGCCTGCAATGACGCGATTCACCATTGCCCCGTTCCCCCGACGGATGTTGCGGGAACGGCTGGCGCCGGCGATGCCTTCAACGCCACCTTTGCCAGCTATGTCGCCCTGGGCAGGCCGCCGGCCGAGGCGTTGCGGGCAGCCGCGCTCAACGCAGCTTCCGTCGTCGGCCATATCGACACGCAGACGGGGTTGCTGGCCCGCGACGCACTCGATGCTCGGTTGGCGGAAACCAGGGACACGCTGAGCGTGCGCACCTGGCCGGCACCTTAGCGTGCCGATAGCAGCCCGCGACCTGGAACCAATGCCGATCCTCGGCGTTGACGGCGTGGCAAGACGGCCGTTCGCGAAGCACAGGAGGGGACAATGTCGGTTTCGGAACAGATTGCGGCGCATTTGCCGCGGTTGAGACGCTTCGCGCGCGCGGTGGCCGGTAGCCAGAAGAGCGGAGACGCCTACGTTGTCTCCACGCTCGAGGCGATTCTCGTCGATCCGTCGGTGTTTCCCGCCGATCTCCCGCCCCGGGTCGCACTGTTTCGCACGTTCCTGAAGATCATGAACTCCGTCAAGGTAAACCGGAAGGCCGACACAGAGGCGCCCCCGGACCTCGCCGCGGCGAGCCGCAATCTCGGCGTGCTCGCGCCGAAGGCGCGCCAGGCGTTCCTGCTCGTGGCAGCGGAGGAATTTGGCCCGCAGGATGCGGCCGCGGCGCTCGACGTCGATGCGGCCGAGCTGGAGCGGCTGGTCGACGAAGCCGGTCGTGCCATTGCCCAGCAGATCGCCACCAAGGTGGTGATCATCGAGGACGAGCCCTTGATCGCGCTGCAGTTGGAGATACTGGTGAAGGAGCTCGGCCACAACGTCGCGGGCATCGCGCGGACCAAGCAGCAGGCGGTCGAGATGGTGGACCGCGAGCGGCCGGGCCTGGTGCTCGCGGACGTTCGCCTGGCCGACGGCAGCTCGGGGCTCGCGGCGGTCAACGAGATTCTCGGGAGCTTCTCGGTGCCGGTGATCTTCGTCACCGCCTACCCCGAGCGGCTTCTGACTGGTACCCGGCCCGAGCCGACCTTCCTGATCACCAAGCCCTTCCGGCCCGAGCACGTGAAGGCGGTGGTCAGCCAGGCGCTGTTCTTCGACGTCCGCGGGCGGCCCGAGACGCCGCGGCTAGCCACCACGGCTTGAGCCTCCATGTGCCTGCGTCGGCGGGTCTGGGCAGCTGGCGCCCCGCGCGCGTGCCCGGCTCAGGCCAGCGGATAGCCCGCGCTTCCCTCTCCAATCGCGCATTTCTTCGCCGTCGGAGATGTGCACGCGCAGCTTTGCGGACAGGCCTTCTTCCGGCGTCGGATTGAGCCTAGGCGAAGCCGGAACTCCGCTCAGCCCTGGACGTTGTCCGGCCAGGAAACAACAATCGACAGGAGAGATGAGCATGGGCCGCGGACTTCTTCTCTGGGTGATCGGCATTCCTCTTCCGGTGATCCTGCTTCTCTATTTCCTCGGCTATCTGCACTGAGAAATTGATCGGCCGCCTGAGCAACGCGCGCTCGGCGGCCGATGCGTGCAACGATGATGGAGCCTACCCAAGGGCAGGTGATGACGTAGGCGCTTCTACGCGCTACCGCTGATGGAGCCCAATGTTCCGGTGAGCTCGTAGACCACGCCGGATTCCGCAAAGTTCATCGTCGGCGGGGTCTCGAAGTACTCGGCCATCACCTTTTCCAGCACGGTGCTGCCGAAGCCCTTTTGGACCGGTTCCCTCACGGGCGGTCCGCCCTGCTCCTGCCAGCGGAAGGTGAAGTGCTGATGCCCGTTGGGCTGCGCCACAGTCCAGCTGATGCGCACTCTGCCTGAAAGGTTGGAAAGCGCACCGTGCTTCACGGCGTTGGTGGCAAGCTCGTGCACGGCGAGCGCAAAATTCTGCGCAACCTGCGAGGTGAGAATGAGGCTCGGCCCCTCAATCGTCACACGCTCGCCGTAGGGGCTCATCTCCGTGCGCACGACCTCGCCGATATCGGCGCCGTTCCATTCCTTCTCGATCAGCATGACGTGCGCCTGCGCCAGCGAGCGCAGACGACTGAGAACGGAAGCTTGCGCGTCCTCCACCGTGTGCTTGCCGACGAAGCTTCGCGATACCACGGCGTGCACGACGGCAAACAGGTTCTTGGTGCGATGCTGCAGCTCGCTTGTCAGCAGCGCCTGGTGCGCCTCGGCTTGTTTGCGCGAGGTGATGTCGCGCGCGATCTTTGAGGCGCCGACAATATTGCCCCAAGCGTCCTTGACCGGCGACGCACTGAGCGAGACCTGGATGAGGCTTCCGTCCTTGCGCCTGCGAACCGTTTCATAGTGCTCGATGCGCTCGCCGCGCCGCATGCGCTGGAGAATCCTCGGCTCCTCATCATGTCGATCCGGTGGAATGAGCATCATGATCGATTTTCCGATCGTCTCCTCGGCCAGGTAGCCGAACATGCGCTCGGCGCTGCCGTTCCAGCTTGTGATGATGCCGTCCAGGTTCTTGCTGATGATGGCGTCCTCGGAGGATTCCACGATGGCCGCAAGCCGGTTCGCGGTATGCTCGGCGCGCTTCCGGTCGGAGATGTCAACCAGCATGTTGACTGCGCCGGTCAGGTTGCCTGCGGAATTGAAGAGCGGCGTGGGATAGGGCTGGAAGGGCACGCGAGTGCCATCGGGCCGCTCCGCGATGGCTTCCTGTCCCCGAACTGCCTTGCCTGTCCTGAGCGCCTCCGCCATGGGACATTCGCTGTGCGGCATTGAACTGCCGTCGGGGTAGTAGAGCTTCCAGGACCCGCAAAATTCGGTCGTCCCCAGTTCGGGCTGCCGACCCCAGAGCTCGGCGGCGGCGTTGTTGAAGAAGGTGACTCGCCCTGCCGCATCCGTCGTATAGACGGCTGCGGGAATGGTTTGCAGAATCTGCAGGAGGTGTTCGCCTGAGATAGTGTCGGCAAAGGGAAATGGGGGGCTGGACGACTCTGCCGCCCCGGCGGCTGCCTCACTCACGGGCCCCTCCACGTCAGTCTCCCCAGTGTACGGCGCTGATCCCACACAATAGCGCAAACCCTGACTACCATTAACGCCGTAACCCCAGAAAATGTTCCGGCGCCGCCCGGCCCGACAGCTCCAGCCGACCCCTTTGATCAGCTGCTGGCAGTCTAGGTGTGGGGAGGGGCGTGGCCCGGCGCCCGTGGGCTGCGAAAGACGAATTCGCGCGCGGGCAATGATGCTTCCTCGAGCGCGAGGGTGCTGAAGGTGCCATGCAGACGGGATTTGGCGCAGGCCGGATCGGTGGCGGCCGCATCCCCGGTAATCGCGAGGGCCTGGCAGCGGCATCCCCCCCAATCCACCTCCCGCTCCTCGCAGGAGCGGCAAGGCTCCGGCATCCAGTGGGTACCGCGGAAGCGGTGGAAAGCAGCGGAATGGAGCCAGATATCGCGCAGCCGTCTCTCGCGCACGTTGTCGAACACAAGCCCTGGGATGGTCTCGGCAGCGTGACAGGGGAGTGCTTTGCCCGAAGGCGTGATGTTGATGAGACTGCGGCCCCAGCCGCCCATGCAGGGCTTCGGTCGCCGCGCATGGTAATCTGGCGCCACGAAGTCGATGATCAGGACGCCTTTCAGGCGCTCTCGCGCTGCCTCTACCACCTCGACGCTGCGTGTCACCTGCTCGCGCGTGGGCATCAGGGCCTGGCGGTTCCTCAGGCCCCAGCCGTAGTACTGCACGTGCGCCACTTCGAGCCGCTGCGCGCCGAGGCGGGTCGCAAGCTCGATGATGGCTTCTAGGTTGTCGACGTTCTGGCGGTGCAGGGGGGCGTTGATGGTGAGCGGGAGGTCCAGCGCTCGCACCCAGCGGGCGGCCTCGAGCTTTCTTGCATGTGCGTCGGCGTAGCGGGCGATGCGATCGGCATTGGCCGCATCCGCGTCCTGGATGGAGATCTGCACGTGGTCGAGGCCGGCAGCGGCGAGTGCCTCGATGCGCGCGCGGGTGAGCGTGACCGCAGACGTGATGAGATTGGAGTAGAGACCGACCTTGGCCGCCTGCGCGACGATCGGCTCGAGGTCACGCCGCACCGTCGGCTCGCCGCCGGAGAGGTGGAGTTGCAGCACGCCGAGGTCGGCGGCTTGTGTCAGCACGTCGCACCATGCGTCCGTAGGCAGCTCGCCGGCGGCGCGCTCGAGCTCGAGCGGGTTGGAGCAGTAGGGGCATTGGAGCGGACAGCGATGCGTCAGCTCCGCAAGCAGGCCGATGGGTGGGCGCTGCGCGGCAGCTGGTGTTGGACGCGGGCTACTCTCGAGGTTCATGCCGTCACAACACCCTTGTCAGCGAGGCCCTGCAGCATGGACACGATGTCCTCCAGGATGCGCCCGGCCGGCGCGTTGTAGGCCTTCGCCAGCTCGGCGGCGATCGCCTCGACGGTGCGGCTGCCGTCGCACAGCTGCAGCACCGCGACGGCAACGGCATCCGGGGTGAACACCCGCTCCGGTGCCAGTATCAGCCAGCAGTCGCGCGCCGCGTCACGGCGCATCTTCACGTGCCGCGGCAGCCTGGGCGAGGAGGCCGGTTCGATGATCGTTCGCTTTCCCTGGGTGTCGCTCATGCCGGTCCCCGAGCAAGCACGGGATTGATCGCGCGCAGTAGCCACCTCGAAGGTTCGACACGCACCGTAGCATAGATGGGGCCGCGGCGCGCATCTTCGGCCGCGACATCGATCGAGGAGGCAGGCGCAAATGACCACTGCGGCTCTCAGCAGCAGCCGCTTCTACGGCTGGCGCGTGGTTGCGGCCGCGTTCGTGCTGGCAATCTTCGGCTGGGGCATAGGGTTCTACGGCCCGCCCGTGTTCCTGAGCGTGCTCACCTCCGAAAGAGGTTGGTCCCTGGCGCTCGTATCGAGCGCGATCACGGTCCACTACCTGACCGGTGCTCTGGTGGCCGGTAACCTGCCGGCGCTGAACCGCCGGCTTGGCGTGGCGGGGGTGACGAAGGTTGCCGCGCTGTCGCTCGCCTTTGGCGTATTGGCCTGGTCGCTGGCGGCGGAGCCGTGGCAGCTCTTCATGGCGGCGCTGCTGAGCGGGGCGGGATGGAGCGCCATGAGCGCGGCAGCGGTCAATGCCATCGTCTCGCCCTGGTTCGTCCGCGCGCGGCCGACGGCCCTGGCCATGGCCTACAACGGCGGCAGCGTCGGCGGGATCATCTTCTCGCCGCTCTGGGTCCTCTCCATCGGCGCGCTGGGGTTTCCGCTGGCCGCCGCGGTGATCGGCCTCGTCATGGTTATCACCATGTGGACGCTGGCGGGCCTGGTGTTCTCCAGGACCCCGCAGCAGATGGGCCTGGCCCCCGATGGCGACGCTCCCAATGTCGCGGCTGTCCCGGTCGTGTCCGCATCGGCTGCGCCATTGCCCGGCGCGCTGCTGTGGCGCGACCTGAAGTTTCTGACGTTGGCTGCCGCGATGTCGTTCGGGCTGATCGCGCAGATCGGCCTTGCCTCGCATCTCGTCTCGCTGCTGGTGCCGGCGCTGGGGCTGCGCCAGGCCGGGCTTGCGATGGGCCTGGCGACGGCGCTCGCCATCGGCGGACGCACGTTGACGGGATGGCTCATGCCGGCCGGGTCCGACCGGCGGCTCGTCGGCTGCACGAGCTACGCCTCGCAGCTCGCGGGCTCGCTCGTATTCGTTCTGGCGGCGGGAACCAGCGTGCCGCTTCTGATGCTGGGTGTCGTGCTGTTCGGGTTGGGCTTCGGCAATGCCACCTCGCTGCCGCCATTGATCGCCCAGGTCGAGTTCCAGCCGGAGGATGTGGCGCGCGCCGTGCCCCTCATCGTTGCCATCTCGCAGGCCACTTACGCCTTCGCACCGGCGGCGTTCGGCCTGATCCGGGAGCTGCCGGTCCTTGGCACCACCTTGGGTCCTGGCGAGGCGCCCGCGCTGTTTTTTGCCGCCGCGCTCGTGCAGGGGCTTGCAATCGCGGCGATGCTGATTGGCTGGCGCAGATAGCCCCATGCCCGACGATGCTTTTGATTCGCCCGGGATCGCTTGACCCTCGCGGCGTGCATGGTGGTAATCTGCGCCGGGGAGGAACCAAGCCGCATGCCGATCGACAAGCGGGTGAAGTCCGCGGTGGACGCGATGGCCGACGTCGAGGACGGCTCCACGGTCCTCATCACGGGCTTCGGTGGGGCGGGCTTTCCCAATGTGCTGATCCGCGCCCTGCGCGAGCGCGGCGCCAAGGAGCTGACGCTTGTCGTCAACTCGGCGACGCACCGCTTCTCGCTGACGCACGAGTTGATCGAGGCCGGCCTGGTGCGCAAGGTCGTCTGCAGTGCGGCGCGCGGGCAGGGCAAGGACCTCTCCGCGTTCGAGCAGCTTTGGAAGGATGGCAAGATCGAGCTTGTCTGCCTGCCGCAGGGCACTTTCGCCGAGGCGATCCGTGCCGGCGGGGCCGGCATCCCCGCGTTCTACACGCCCGTCGGCTACGGCACCGAGCTGACGAAGGGCAAGGAGATGCGCGCCTTCGACGGCCGCAACTATGTGCTCGAGCACGCCATCAAGGGCGACCTGACGCTGGTGCGTGCCGATACCGCCGATGTCTACGGCAACCTGACCTTCCGCTACGCCCAGGCGAATTTCGGGCCGGCGATGGCGACGGCCGCGAAGCTGGTGGTGGCGGAGGTGCGTGCGGTGGAGGACGAGCCGATCCCGTACACCCGCGTGCAGGTGCCCGGAACTTATGTCGACCGCATTGTGACGGTGGGCAAATGAGCGCGATCAAACCTCTCAACCGGCGGCAGATGGCCTGGCGTGCGGCGCAGGATATCGACAGCGGTCTGCTGGTGAATCTCGGCATGGGCATGCCGGTGCACGTCGCGGACTACCTGCGGCCCGAAGCCGATGTGTTCATCCAGGCGGAGAACGGCGTGATCGGCGCCGGGCCGCTTGCGGACGCGGAGCATGCCGATTCCGATCTGGTGGACGCCAGCAGCCGCCAGATCACGCTGCGGCCGGGAGCGGCCATCATCGACTCCGCCTGGTCATTCGCGATGATCCGGGGCGGCCACATCGACATCACCATCCTCGGCGCTTTCGAGGTGGCCGCCAACGGCGACCTCGCCAATTGGGACATGCGTGTGCCGAACAAGGGCCCGCTGGTCGGCGGCGCCATGGACCTCGCCGCCGCCGCGCAGGCCGTGTGGGTTATCATGGAGCACACGACGCGCAAGGGCGGCCCCCGGCTGGTCGAAGCCTGCACGCTGCCGCTCACGGCGGTGGGCTGCGTGAAGCGGGTCTATACGGACCTGGCGGTGGTGGATGTGACGCCGGCCGGCTTCGTCGTGCGCGAGGTGCTCGACGGCATGACGCGGGCGGAGCTCAGCGAGCGCTCAGGTGCGCGGCTTGTCTTCGCATCGGACTGGCGCCCCCTCAAGGCGCCACCGCTGCCGGATACCGACTAGCGAGCGCCACGATGTCGGGCTCGATCGGGTCATGAGCGCTTCCGGCGGCATCCGCAACCTCACGGCGGACGAGGTCATCGAGCTGCTGCAACTCTCCCCGCATCCTGAGGGCGGCCACTATCGCGAGACCTTCCGCGATGCGGCGAGTGTCGGCGGTGGTCGTGCGGCTTCAACCGCGATCTACTTCCTCCTCCGGCAAGGCGAAGTCTCGCGTTGGCACAGGGTCGATGCGGCCGAGGCCTGGCACTGGTACGCAGGAGCGCCGCTGGCGCTCGCGATTGCCGACGGCGTCGGCCGCCACAGTGTACGGCTCGGCCCCGATCTTGCCGCCGGCGATCGCCCGCAGGCCGTTGTGCCGGCTCGCGCTTGGCAGCGGGCCGCCAGCCTCGGCGCCTGGACACTCGTCGGCTGCACGGTGGCCCCCGGCTTTCAGTTCTCGGGTTTCGAGCTGGCGCCGCCGGGGTTCGAGCCGGGGCAATAGTGCCCGTCGCCGGACGGCTGATAACTCTTTGGCAAGCATGTGCACACGCCACGCCGGTCCAGCGCGCCAGGCGGCCCGGCCGATGCAAGCCGCTTAACCTCGAGTCCCCTATCGTTACAGACGGGGCGGACAGGGCCACTGAATGAAGAGGCCCACTTCGGGTAGCGGTCGGAAATGAAGCAAGCCATCGGCCACCACGAGTTCGCAACGGCGCACCACGAGATCGAGACATCGAGCGACCGGTCGTTCGGCTTCGTGTTCACGGGCGCCCTTTCGATCCTTGCCGCCTATCTCGCCTGGAAAGGCAGCGCCTGGTGGCCGCTGCCGTTGCCCCCTGCGCTCGTCTTCCTGATCCTCGCCCTGGTGCAACCCAAGCTTCTGGCGCCGCTCAACCGAGCGTGGACACGGTTCGGGCTGCTGCTCGGGGCGATCGTGGCTCCCATCGTCATGGGGGTGATCTACTTCGGGCTCATCACGCCGATGGCCCTGCTCGCCCGCCTTCTGGGCAAGGACTTCCTGCGTCTCAAGCGCGACCCGGCGGCCGCGACCTACTGGCTGCAGCGCCAGGATCCGCGCCCGTCGCCGGAACGCCTCCGCGACCAATTCTGAAGGAGAGCCTCACATGTCCCTTGTGAACGAGCTTTGGCGCTTCATGCGCGCGCGCAAGAAGTTCTGGCTGCTGCCGATCTTCGTCGTCCTCGGCCTGTTCGGCGGGCTGCTGGTGCTGGCCCAGGGCTCGGCCGTCGCCCCCTTCATCTACACACTGTTCTGACGCGTATCGCGAGCCCACATGCGTATCCTCGGCATCTCGGCATTCTATCACGACAGCGCGGCTGCCCTCGTCATCGACGGCGATGTGGCAGCGGCTGCCCAGGAGGAGCGCTTCACGCGCAAGAAGCACGACGCCGGTTTTCCGGCCCA
>Ga0111538_10002887_pt1 | contig 24092 bp, 19 predicted proteins | sample SoiMethybrSBSTD1_FD_79669 | JGI IMG/M metagenome (GOLD analysis project Ga0111538, IMG submission 79669) | Bulk soil microbial communities from a Populus tree surrounding site in Tennessee, USA - Soil MetaG P. TD hybrid SBSTD1 (version 2)... | ecosystem: Environmental > Terrestrial > Soil >...
AGGAAGCGGTGGTGCGGCGGACGGCAGCACCGACGTACCGCCCCCTCCACCGAGCGACGCGGGGGGCGGCTTCTATCGCGTCGAACGATTGAACCGCGGGCTCGTCGCGGTCGCCGTATCGGGCGGCATCTACGTGGGATGGCGCATGTTCGGCGACGAGCACGACCCTGCCGACCCCGCCGGCATCGCGTTCAACGTGTACCGCGACGGTACCAAGATCGCGACGGTGACCGACAGCACCAACTACCGCGACACGGGTGGCACCGCGACGTCGGTGTACACGGTCCGCGCCGTCAAGAACGGTGTCGAGCAAGGCGCGTCGGAGGAAGCCAAGCCCTGGGGGCAGAACTACCTGCGCATCCCCCTCCAAGTGCCCCCCGGCGGGACCACACCCGGATCGCCCCAGTGCGAGACGGCCAACGAAGCCTATACCTACAGCGCCAACGACGGGAGCGTCGGTGACGTGGATGGCGACGGGCAATATGAAATCTTCATCAAGTGGGACCCGTCCAACGCCAAGGACAACTCGCAATCGGGCTGCACGGGCAATGTTTTTATCGACGCATACAAGCTCGACGGCACGCGCCTCTATCGCATCGATCTCGGCCGCAACATCCGCGCCGGCGCCCATTACACGCAATTCATCGTCTACGACTTCGACGGCGACGGCAAAGCGGAGATGGCCGTCAAGACGGCGCCCGGCACGCAGGACGGCGCCGGACAATTCTTGAAGCTCGGTCCGGCCGCGAACGACGACGACAACGCCGACTACCGCTCGGTCAGCAATGCCTCCCCACGAACGGGCTACATCTTGACGGGGCCCGAGTACCTCACGGTCTTCAACGGACAGACCGGCGCCGAAATGGCGACCGTCAACTTCGACGTGGGGCGCGGGACCGTGAGCGCGTGGGGGGACAACTACGGCAACCGCGTCGACCGCTTCTTGGCGACGGCGGCGTACCTCGACAACACGGGCAACGCGAGCATCGTGATGGCCCGCGGCTACTACACGCGCACCACGCTGACGGCGTGGAACTTCCGGGGCGGGCAGCTCAGCCAACTGTGGAAGTTCGACAGCAACACGACGCCGAGCGATGCGAACGGCAAGCCGTACACCGGACAGGGATCGCACAGTCTGTCGGTGGCCAACGTCGACGGCGATCTCGGACAAGAGATCATCTATGGCGCGATGGCCATCGATCACGACGGCAAGGGGAAGTGCTCCACGGGCTACGACCACGGCGACGCGCTGCACGTCAGCGATTTCATCCCCTCGCGACCCGGGCTCGAGGCTTTCATGCCCAACGAGGACGGCCTCCACCCGACGTACCACCTGCGCGATCCCAACACGTGCGCCATCATCACCGAAGGTCCGACGGTGGCCGGACAGGATACGGGGCGCGCGGTAGCGGCCGACGTTTTCCCTGACAACCCGGGCGCCGAAATGTGGGCGGCCGGAGGAACGCCGCTGCTCGATACCGCGACGGGCAAGAACCTCGGCGCGGCGCCTTCGTCGATCAACTTCGTCATCTGGTGGGACGCCGACGAGTCACGCGAGCTCGAAGACGGCACCGCCATCACCAAATACGGCGTGATGGGCAATCTGCTCTCGTGCTCAGAGTGCAGCGCCAACAACGGTACGAAGTCGAACCCGACGTTGACCGCCGACCTCTTCGGCGATTGGCGCGAGGAGATCATCTGGAGAGAGTCGAACAGCTCCGCGCTGCGCCTCTACACGACGACAGCCATCACAACGCGACGCATCTTCACGCTGATGCACGACCCGCAATATCGCATCGCCGTCTCGTGGCAGAACGTCGCCTACAACCAGCCACCGCACCCGAGCTTCCACGTTGGAAACGGGATGGCCGTGCCACCGCGCCCGAACATCATCGTGCGCTGACGCTGAGACAGGCGTTACACGCCGACCTTGACGGCGTTGCCCGTGACGACGCTCGCCGACGGGGAGCACAGCCAAACGATCGTCTCCGCGACGGCCTCCGGCTTGGCCCAGCGGCTCGGATCGACGTTGGGCATGGCACGGCGGTTGGCCGGCGTATCCATCGTGTCGGGGAGCACCGCGTTCACGCGCACGCCGCGCGATTTCCATTCCGAGGCGGCGCTCTGCATCAGACTCACGACGGCGGCCTTGGAGGCCGCGTAAGGGGCCATTCCTGGCGCTCCCGCGTACGACTGGGAGCCGACCAGCACGGCGGCCGCGCCGCGCACGAGCTTGTCGGCGAACGCGGCCAGCGCGTTCACCGCCGTCTTGAAGTTCGCTTCGAGCATGCCGTCGATGTCGCGGCTCTGGAGCGCCTCGAGCCGCGCTTCGGCAAAACCGCCGGCCGACAGGACGAGAGCATGCACCTCGTTGAATTGCCGCGCGAATGCGCGCACCTTTTCGAGGTCCAAAAGGTCGACGACGTGCACGCGTCCTGCGCCCGCGTAACCCGGTGGCCCGGGTTCACGCGACGCTGTGACGTGCACGTCGTAAGCCGCCGCGGCAAAACTGCGCGCGACGGCTGCGCCCAACACCCCCGTTCCCCCGGTCACGATCGCGGTCCTCGACATGGGGGCGAAGCATATCGGATTGGAGCGCGATCGTGACGGTCCCCGCTACGAGCGTGGGACCAATGGCCATCCTCGTTATCGTCGGCGCTTGCCGCCGGACTCGCCTTCATCGGCGCCCAACGCTTGCATGCCCTCTTTGTGGCCGGGATCTTCCATGCGCGCGGGAGGGGGCACGCTGCCATTGCGATGTGACGCCTCGGCGGGGGGCGGAACCGAATGCCCATTGGCCTTGGCAACCGCACCGCCGCTGGTCTGGCTCTTCGTCGGGTTGATGGCCGCCTCTTTGGAGGGCATGTCACCGACGTCGAGCGTGCATTCGCCGAAGACGACCTGCATCTTGCCGTTGGTCGGCGCGAGCTTCACTTCGAGCGACTTGGCGCGGACAATGGTGTTGTCCTTGACGCTGCCCGAGAGTTGAACGGTGTCCGCGTCGAATTCGCCGGAGAGCTCGCCGTGCGATTGCATCTCTCCGACTTTGACCTTGCCGTGCACCGCACCGGTGGCACTGACCTGGAGTGAGGGGGCGGAAACGTCCCCTTCGACTCGCCCTTTGACCACGACCGGGCAGGACGAGGTGAGCGACCCCTTGAACTGGGTCCCCTCCTCTACAAGGGTCTTCTTGCCGCCCGCGTCCCCACTCTTGAGGTTATCCATTTAATCTCTCCTGCCTTGGCCATTGGCCTGCTTTGATTGCGTAATCTTCATGCGCAGCTTGCACCCGGGTTCGAACGCGAACTTCGTGGAGTGCGCTGGCTGCTCGACGGCGGCGACGAGCGCGCCGCCCGCGCTGACGACGAGTTGCTCGGCGCCGACGATGCCGGGGCTCTTCCTTTCGAAGAAGTGACCATTGATGGTGATGTTTCCACCGCCCTTGATCTGACAATCGGAGAGCACGCCAGCTTTGCCGACGATGAGCTCCGTCCCCTTGCCGAGCGAGATCGAGCACTGCTCGAACAAGCTCTCGATCTCCACGAATGCACCGGCATCGAATTCCAACGTGGCACCGCGCAGAACGTCGCCGCGACCGAAGTATCGACGATTGGCCACACCCTCGCTCGGTTCGATGGGGGCCTCTTTACCGAGAACCGCAGTGACTTTTTCCGCTACCACGCGGCGCGAGCCATCGCCTTCGGCGCTGGCGTCGAGCCAATCGGCTTTGATGTCGGTGAGCGTCGCGCCCCCCGAAATCACGCCGGCCACTCTCGCACCGGTGAGCGTCGCGCCCGTCATGTCCGTACGGGTCAAATTGGCGTCGCGCGCGTCCACCGTCGTGAGATCGGCCCGATGCAATACGGCGCCAGTGAGGTTGGCCTTGAGGAGAGACGCTTTGATTAATTTGACTCGGCTGGCACGCGCGCCTTCGAGGACCGCATTGGCCAGTGTGGCCTCCGAGAAATCCGCTTCTTCGATGTTGGCGCCCTTCAAGTTCGAGCTCGAAAGATCGGTCTTCCTCAGCTTGGCGCCGCTCAAGTCGCACTCTTCGAGCTCGGCGTGCGTGACGACGGCCGTCGAGAGGTCGGCGCCGCCGAGCGTCGCCGATTCCATCTGCGCGTACGTCAGCTTGGCTCCGACGAGATTCGCTCCGACGAGGTTGGCACCTTCGAGGTTGGCGCGGCTCAGGTTGGCGCCGGTGAGTACGGCGCGCTCGAGGTTGGCACCTTCGAGATCGGCGTTGTCGAGGTTGGCCTGAGTGAGATCGGCCCCTGCCAAGTAAGCCTCGCGCAAGCTCGCATTCTTGAAGTTCGCACCCTTGAGCCGGGCTCCCTCGAGGTTGGCGCCGTCGAGGTCGGAGCGACCAAAGCGCGCGCCTTCGAGGAGCGCCTTGGATAGGTCAACGCCACGAAGATCGGCCCGCTCGACTTTTTCGCCTTTGCGGACTTTCTTCAGAATGTCGTCAGCTGTGAAATCGGCCATGGGAACACGTCCCTCCTACGCACGATGATGGGAAGATGCGCTACGGCGCGGCCGTCTTCTGGCCGCCCGCTTCTTGGAGATATCCTTCGAGTTGTTCGATCTTTCGCTCGAACGGGAGCCGCTCGAGCTGCGCGAGACGGTCGACCTCTCCCAATCTCGCCAACAGAACCTTGACCTGCAGCAGCGCGACCGAACGCGCCTGACGGAGATGCTTCTTCTTGGCATGGCCGTCGTCGGACCACGCCGACTCCACCGTCTCGAACTGCCGGTGCAGCTCGCGCAGCTCGGCGGCGAGCTTGGCCAGGTGATTTCGCTCCGCGGCGCGGGTGGCGTCGGCAAGGCCGGCGATCTCTTGCCGATAGCGCTGCACTTTTTCGACGATGCGCTCGGCCAAGCTTTCGCTCATGCCGGTGGTGGCGGCGATCTCGTCGGGCTTGGCGAGGAAGAGATGGTCGAGGCTCGCCAAACCGGCGGCGTAGATCTTGTCGATGGTGATCTTCCGCACCTCGGGCACCTGCTGCAAGAGCGCGTGCACGATGATCGCTTCGCGGCGGCCGCGCTCGCCGTCGAGACCGAACGCCTCCGGCATCAAGTCGGCGAGCTTGCCGTAAGCGCCAATGAGCCCGTCGCGCGCTTGGCCGGCAATGGTCGTCCCGGTCGCATCGGCCGCGCGCTTCAGCGCTTCGCCGTACGTTTCGAGCGCCTTCGCGAGATCGCCGAGATCCATCTCTTTGGCGGCGCGCAGCAGCGACGCCACGGCCGGCTCGCAAATGGGGATCCAATCGCGCGGCGCTTCACCCCAGCGCACGCCGATCATGAAGTCGCGGACCTGCTGCATGTGGTTCGCGGCGAGGGAGCTGAAGAGCTCGCGCAGCTCGGCGATCGACGCGTTGGGGGGCGGCGACGCCGACGGGCGCATGGATCGGCCCGAGCCGTTGGCCGAATCGACGATGGCGCCGAACGCTTCGTCGAGATCGGTGAGAAGCTTGGCGGTCTCGGGCTCAGGGCGAGCCGGTGGGACGCTCCACGATTGATCGATCTCGGGTTCGTGGACTGGAGCCGGCTTGGGGGGTGCGGCCGGCGCGACCTGCTGCGGTTGCGGATTCATGGGAGCACCTTGCAATTTCAGGTTCTTGAAGTTCGCCTCGCCGTGCATCGATGACGAACCGAGGTCGAGCGTCAGAGGCCCATTGCTCTCGAGGTTGAGCGGCATGGGGGAGCCGGGCACGACCCCTTTGCCGCCGTTGGGATCCGGCGCGGCCTTTTCGGTCACGCCGGTCGTTCGCAATCCCCCACCCGCCGCGGAGGCAGCGGCCACGCTCGTATCGGGCTTCGGCGGACGCGACGAGCGTCGCGACGAAGTGCTGCCCGCAGGGGGAGCGGCGTACGCGGGCGCCACCGCGTTGCTGCCGAGCTTCTGCGTTTGCTTTCCCACGGCGCGTGCCCTGTCGGCCTGCGCCGCGCTTTCTTTGCCGCTCGCTTGCGCGTTGCGCGCGCTGGGCGCCGCAGATTTTTCCGGCGCGGCTGCCGCGCGCTGCGCGGTCTTGTTCTGCACCTGCACGACCGGCCCCGCCTTGGCATCGCGCTCGGCGACCGGCGGATTGATCTGCAGGTTCGGAGCAACGGGACGCATCGTCCCGGTCTTGCCCTCAGCGACCGGCGATTTGGAATTGCGCGCGCGTTTCTCTTCGCGCTTTTCCGACGCAGCCGACTCCTCGTCGGGGGGATCCTTGCCGTCTCCCTCTGCGTTCTTGTTGAAGAGGCGTGAAAAGATGCTCACCTGATTGCCCCGTCGATGAACATGTAGTGCCCGTTTGCCATTATAACGCGATGCTGATGAGAGCTGATTATCGATCGATACGAAGATGATCGATGAAAGGCGCGCTTATCGCCGATCGACCCACATGGTTTTCTCGCGCATTGCGGCTTCAAAAAGCGGACTTCTCCGGCGAGATGAGGACACTCGACACGTCCTCTCTTCTTGCCCGTAGCAAAGATGATTACTCGGCGGGTTTCGAAGGACCTATAGGCCGCTGCGAATCATTTTTCGCTCGCTGACCGAAACCGACATTGTTGCTACGTCCAACTTGCGCGCAATCGACGCGCGATCACGCAGTGCGCACGTATCACAGCGGCGTCGCAGCGACGTCTTTGGCGCGCAACCCATCCGCTTGATGACCGAACGGGCAACTGGGCCACTCAACCCGTTTTCTCCACAAGCCAGATTGCATGACCCAACCCGTTTCGAACGGCGCGCGCTGGCCGGGCGCCGACCTCACTTGCTCCGATTCGTCTCTGGAAGAATCCGAGACGCTTACCTGCCAAGAACCACGCGATGTGTCGTGCCCGTTGGAGCGAGCTCATCGGATCGCGACGGCGGTACCCCGCGGCGACGCCGACACGAGCGACGGCGCGCAGCCCGGCGCCGAAATGCCGCAGACTTCCGTCGCGCCGAGCGGCGCGCCTCCGCCACCCGGTCTCGATTTCTGTCGTCGTGCCGACACCGTCGTCGAGGGCTTCCTCTGCAACGATCCCGTGGTCGTATCCAATGCGTGCCGCAAGCCCACCAACGGCTTCGACGAGTTCGTCTGCGACGACCCGCGCATGCAGCGCTTGCAGTGGGCGATTCTGCATGAAACGTGGAATTTCGTAAGAGCGATCCTGCTCTCCATCGCACGCAGGCCCTGATCCGCTGATACCCCGGCGAGCATGGACGCCGGTCGGGCAATCTTGTACCGCTGTGCGCGATGACAGCGGCCACGGGCGATCGACCCCTCTTTCTCTTTGCTCACGGCGCTGGCGCGCCATCCAGCTCGGCGTGGATGGTCGGCTGGAAGAAACGCCTCGCCACGCTTGGGCCTACGGTCGCGTTCGACTACCCGTACATGCGCGAGCGACGGAAGGCGCCGGACAAGCTTCCTCAACTTATCGCCGCTCACCGCGAGGCGCTAACGCAGGCCACACAGCAGCATCGCGGTCCGGTCGTGCTCGCCGGCAAGTCGATGGGATCTCGCGTGGGGTGCCACCTTGCGCTCGAGGAACCCTCGGTTCGCGCGCTCATCTGCTTCGGCTACCCACTGAAGGCCCCGGGCAAGACGGGGGCGGTTCGCGACGAAGTCCTGCTCGCGCTACGCGTGCCCATCCTTTTCTTACAAGGTACGCGCGATGCGCTCTGCCCCGTCGATCTGCTCGAAAAGGTGCGAGCGAAGATGACGGCCCCTTCGACGCTGCATCTCGTTCAAGGAGGCGATCACTCCCTCAACGTCAGCGCCACGGCGTTGAAAGCGGCCGGCGAAAAGCAGGCCGACTCCGATGCGCGCGTGCTCGAAGCGATCACTGCGTTCGTGCGTGCGACTTTGCCGAGTTGAGCCTCAATGCCGAATGGGCGAAAGGTGCGTGACATACCAGCGCCCATTCCACGAAATGATCGTGCTGACGGCGATCTCTTTGATCTTCTCGCCCGCGCGGTAGCGAAGCTTGCCGCCGAACGTTCGAAAATAGCCGATCTTGTTGTACTCCTTGCCCGGCGCCACCCAGGTCGGCGGCGTACCGAGCTCGAAGGAGACGAACGAGGTCCCCGTCCAATCCTTGCGATCTGCGCGCAACGAGCGGATGTCGCGATGGTAAGTCGCGAGGAGCTGATCGAAATAGCGCCCGGGGTCGGCCACGTCCTTCAAAGGAATGAAGGGTTCCTTCGGAAAGAAGAAATCGTCGGCCAGCGCGGGATCGTTCTGAACGAGCGCTTCGATCAAGTGCGCGGCGCGTTCGTCGAGATCGGGGCTCGTGAGTGGGGGCTTGGCCTTGTTCAAAGGATCGGGCGTGCTGTCGGAGGGGTTCTCGCTGGCGGTGGGGCGCGACGGCACCGCGTCGGGCTGAACCGTGTCAGCGTCGGGTCGCGCCGCCGTGTCCGCCGCGACTCGCGCGACCGTGTCCGCGTCCGGGCGCACGGACATGTCCTTCTCCGAGGGTGAGAGGGCACCGCTCTCTCGGTCGCAACCGAGCAGGCACGCGATCAACCCGGCGCCCACCAGTAACACGGCGCCCCGCGGAGCGAACGCGCGCAACGCGGGGCTAGGCCTGGGCTGGGGCCCAGCGCTGGACGGCTCCGAGCACTGCGTCGACGGAAAGGGGCTTGGTAAGCATCTGCGCGAGGCTCGACGATGGAGGTTGCTCGTGGCTCGTTTCGCCGGTCGAAATCCCGACGACGGGGACCGTCGCGAGGCGCGCGTCCTTGCGGCGCTCGGCGAGAAATTCGGAACTGTGTGCCTCGGGGCGCGCGGAATCGAGCAGGATGAGCCTGGGGAGGATGCTCTTTTGCTTCAAGTAGTCGAGCGCCATGCGCCCGTCGTCGAAACTCACCACGCGATGCCCGTTCTCTTGAAGCATCTCGGTCAGACCTTCGACGGCCCGTTCGTCGTCCTCGATGACAAGGATGTAGTCATTCTGTTCCCAGTCCATGAGTCTCACCCGCATAGAACGACGTTGAATGCATCACCTGTGCCTGTCATCCGCCCACCCCCGATCGTCGGGTACGCAGCATGCGGAAGACCGGTGCCGTCTGCAACCATGTTCGCAATCAAGGGCCCCCCAAACTTTCGCCGGAGTGACCGGCCGAAGGGGGTCCCTTCCCTAGTGTCCGGCAGACGGCGCGGGGCACAAGTCCCCCAGTCGCGGCACGTCACGTATGACGTTCGTGTCATCTTTCGCTCGGCGTCGGGGTGGTTGCAGCAAGGTAGGCGCGCGTGATGTCGGCCTCGTCGAGGAACCCCACGATCTTGCCGGATTCGTCGACGACCGGGATTTCGCGGAGGTTGTGCCGCAGCATCTGCTCGATGGCGTCATGGAGGTTTTGGGACGCGGGCACCGACAACGGAGGCTGCATCAGATCGGCCGCCACGGTTACCTGCTCGAAATCGGGTTGACTCGCGAAGGTCCGCAGGAGCTCCGCTTGAATCATCCCAATCATGGCGCCGTCCTTGCCCAGCACCGGAAACACGTCCTGCCACGAGCTCTCGGCCAGATGGTGAATGACCTGCTGGGCGGGGGTGGCGAGCTCGAATGTCACGTAGGGGCGGTCGCGGACGACGATGTCCCTGGCGCGCATGGCTTCGAGCGCGTGGAACACGAGGTCATGCCGGTGTGCAGGTGATTCGCGCTTGCTAGGAAGCTGCGCTTCATAGAGTGAGCTCTTGCGCAGGGCGACGAATGCGACCCCCTCGGCGAGCATCAGAGGGACGAGAAGGTCGTAACTTCCGGCGAGCTCGCACACCATGACGAGAGAAGAAATGGGGACATGCGCGATGCCGCCATAGAAAGTCCCCATCCCGACGAGCGCGAACGCGCCAGGATCGATGCGGGGGTCCTGGAGCACGAGCTGAAGGGCGCGGCCGAACGCGCCGCCAAAAAGCCCCCCCATAACGAGCGAAGGGCCGAAGTCTCCGGCGCTGCCACCGCTCCCGACCGTAAACGACGTGGCGACGATCTTGACGAGACCCACCCCGAGCAGCAGCTCCACGCCGCGCCAACCTTCGGGTACCCACGAGGCACCTACGATGGCCACCTGGGCCGCCCCGTATCCGCCTCCAAAGATGCCGAGCCCTTGGCCGTCTTGCCCGATGCGCGGGCCCATCAACATGACGACCGGTGTCGCAAAGAGGCCGAGCGCAAGACCGCCGAGCCCCGGCTTGGCCCACGCGGGAATCGGGAGCCGTGCGGTGGCCGTGCGAACGTGGTGCAGCAAAGAAATGAAGATGCTCGCCAAAAAAGCGATGAGGAGCGCCATCAGCGCGTACCAAGGGAGATGCGCAGGCACGAAGGGGTAGCCGGGGGCATGCGCAAAGAGCGTCGATTCGCCTAGCAGTGAGATGAAGACCGAGTACGCGACCACGCTCGCAAGGAGCGCCGGGATGAGCGCGTCCGATTCGAAGTCGTCGCGGTAGAGGACCTCGACCGCCAAGAGGGCCGCGCCGAGCGGCGTACGAAAAACCGCCGCCATGCCCCCCGCCATTCCCGCGATGAGGAGGATGCGCCGTTCGCGCGTACCCACGCGAAGGTAGCGCCCCACGACGGAGCCGATGGCCCCTCCGATTTGCATCGTGGGCCCCTCGCGCCCCCCGGACCCGCCCGTACCCAGCGTGAAAATCGAGGCCAGCACTTTGACCCCCGCGACGCGACGTCGCACCACCCCCCCCTCGCGATGGAAGGCGCGGATCGTCGCATCGCCCCCTCCCCCTTGCGCCTCCGGCGCGAACAAGGTGGTGAGCACGCCGCCAAGCAGCGCGCCGGCCGCGGGGAGCAACATCAGTAGCCACGGACGAAACCTCGCCGCGTGCGGCGACGCCATCAACGCCTCGCCGTGCGCTTTGAGGGGCTTGTACCCCGCGAGGTCCTCGAGCAGCAGCCGCTGCACGATCTCGAGGGTCACGAAAAAGAGCGACCCGACGAGGCCGGTCAGAGCGCCGACCAGGGCGGCGTGCAGGAGCATGCGCCCGAGGCTGCGGAATTCGAGCTCTGGCACCGCCGCGGCTCCGAGACGAAGGACGCTGAAACCTCGGGGACGCGCGGCGCGTTCAGAAAGCGCCATCGGATCTGGAAGTCTACCTCAGCTCGTGCGGGGTCGGGCCAGGGCGTCGGGGTCAGTAGGACGATGTGCCCCGTTGCGCTAGTCTGCACCTGTTCGTCATGCTGAGAGCGCCCCTGCGAGCCGCGGCGATGGGCGGGGTTTCCGGAGCCATGCTCGCGGCGCTCGCGCTCGAGCACCGCGTTCGCCCCGTGAGTGACGAGCGGCTCGACACGTACGTGCGCCGCTGGGCACGGTCGCTGCTGCGGCTGCTTCACGTGGACCTGCACGTCGACCGTGCCCACGGCGGGCTCGAAAATGGAAGCGCGCCGCACCTGGTCGTGGCCAATCACCGGTCCACCGTGGACATTCTTCTCATGCTGCACCTCTTCGGGGGGCACCTGCTGGCGCGCGGGGACATGGCGCATTGGCCGGCCATCGGCGTGATGGCGCGCCGCGCGGGGACGCTGTTCGTCGATCGCACCGATCCGTCGAGCGGCGCGGCGGCCGTACAGAGCATGCGCGATCGGTTCCGGCGCGGGATCACCGTCTGCGTGTTTCCGGAAGGGACGACCTTCGCGGGGGACGATGTACGCGAGTTCCAGCCCGGAGCCTTCGTGGCCGTCGCGCGCGAGAAGGGATTCGTCACGCCCGTCGGCTTCGCTTACGAGACGCCCGACGCGATATACGGCGATGAACCGGTCGGCGACCACATGAAGCGCATCGCGCGAAGTCCATCGATCCGCGTGGCAGCGGCCATCGGTGCACCGTTCTCGACGGCGGGCAGCGGCGTTCGGCATCTGGCCGAGCGCGCGCGAACCGAAGTCCAATCGCTCGTCTCGCGTGCCCGCGGCATCGTCGGGAGTCGATCATGAGCGACGTCGTCAGGCGAGAGCAGATTCTGCGCGCGGCCGAAAAGCTCCTCGGGGAGCACGGCGCGACCAAGACGACGATGGCGGACTTGGCGCGCGAGGCGGGCATCGCGGTAGGGAGCGTCTACCTCGAATTCTCGTCGAAAGAAGCGATCGTCGAGGCGCTCTCCACGGCGCGGCATTGCAAGGTCATCGATGCCATGCGAAACGCGGCCTCCGATCAAGCCCCGTTTGCCGACCGGTTGCGCGGGGTCTTCGATGCGCGAACCGCGGTGCTCTTGCGTTACGCCGAAGAAGGTGCGCACGCTTGCGAGCTCGTGCATTGCGTGAGCGCCGCCGTCAAAGTCGCGCAAACGCGCTTCGTCGAGCAGGAGACGCAGCTTTTGGCCGAGCTCCTGCGCGAAGGGGTACGCGCGGGAGAGCTCGTCGCATCGCAACCGGCCGCGACCGCTCGCGCGCTGCTCCACGCCTACGCCGTCTTCTCGCCGCCGAAACTGTTCGAGTTACCTCGCGACGAGGTTCGCGCCGCGCTGCGTGAGATGCACGAGCTCGTCTTGCAAGGTCTGCTCGTCCGATAACGCGCCTTTGGTCGGCGAGGGCAGCCCTTGACGGCGTCGTGAACGGATTTAGGTTTCGTTCACTATCGTCACTGCCTTCCGGCAAAACTCGTTGCCGCCGGGCGCGTGACACGGGGCCATCCCCCGGAAGGAGTTCTCGATGAGTCAGCTGCGCGGTGGCGCTAGCGCGCCTACGTCTCCGTTTCCCCTCTTGCCTTTGCGGACAGGTGTCCTCTTCCCCGGCACGGTGATCACGCTTCCCGTCGGACGCAAACGCTCGGTGGCGCTCGTCGAATCGCTTCATCGCGGCGACGTCATCGGCACGGTTACCCAGAAGGATCCCAAGGTCGCCGACCCCGTTCGCTCCGATCTCTACGATGTGGGCACCTTCGTACGGGTCGCCGACGTTGCGCGGCTTCCCGGCGGCGAGTACCGCATCTCGCTCGAGGCGCTCAATCGACTTGCGCTGACGGACCTCTCCGTCGACGGCGCTTTCTGGCTCGCCAGCGGCACCTCCATCGCCGAGCAGAACGACGGCACGGACGAAGCACGGCTTCTCGCCGATTCGCTGCGCGAGCGCCTACAAGAGCTGGCCGGCAATAGCGGCGGAGCGCTGGCGCAGGTGGCAATGTCGGCCGCCGAGCCCGGCCTCTTCGCCGATCAAGTCGCGTCGACGCTGGGCCTCGGCACGGAAAAAGAGCTCGGCGTCTTGCGAGAAGTCGACGTGCCGGCGCGCCTCCGTCTCGTGGCCAAGCTTCTCGCCGAAGCCAAAGCGGTCGCCGAAACCAAGCAGAAGATCGACGCCGACGTCCGCCAGGAGATCGGCCGAGGTCAGCGCGAGGCCATCCTCCGCGAACAGCTCAAAGCGATCCATCGCGAGCTCGGCGAGGGCAAAGACGAAGGCGACATCGCGACGCTCCGCGCCAAGCTCGAAAAGGCGGGCCTCTCGGAGGACGCGCGCGCGGTGGCGGACCGCGAGCTCGGGCGACTCGAAGCACTGAATCCGCAGCAGGCCGAATACAACGTGATCCGCACCTACCTCGAGTGGATCGCGGATCTGCCGTGGAGCGCCAAGGCCGACGTGAAAGACGATCTCGTCGCCATGGCCGCCAAGCTCGACGAAGATCACTTCGGGCTCGACGACGTCAAGAAGCGCATCCTCGAGCACATGGCGGTGCTCAAGCTCACCGGGCATGCGCGCGGCAGCATCCTCTGCTTGGTGGGCCCCCCCGGCGTCGGTAAGACGTCGCTCGGGCAGTCGGTGGCCGACGCCACCGGACGACCGCTCGTTCGTATCTCGCTCGGTGGCGTACGCGACGAAGCCGAGATCCGCGGTCACCGGCGCACCTACGTCGGCGCGCTTCCCGGTCGCCTGCTTCACGCGATGAAGAAGGCCAAGGTGAAGAACCCGATCGTGCTGCTCGACGAAGTCGACAAGCTCGGCACGGGTTGGATGGGGTCGCCGGAAGCGGCGCTCCTCGAAGTGCTCGACCCCGAGCAGAACAAGAACTTCACCGACCACTACCTCGAGATCCCGTTCGACCTTTCGGAGGTGCTCTTCCTCTGCACGGCCAACGACATCTCCACGTTGTCGGCACCGCTACGCGACAGGCTGGAGATCATCGAACTGCCCGGCTACACGGCGGACGAGAAGCTGCGCATCGCGCGCCAGCACCTCATCCCCAAGCAGCTGAAGGCGCACGCCATCCCGACCGGCACGCTGACGCTCACCGAGGAGGCGCTCTCCGCCATCGTGCGCGACTACACGCGCGAGGCGGGCGTACGGCAGCTCAACCGCGAGCTCACCAAGCTCTGCCGAGCGCTGGCGCTCGAAATCGCGCGCGCCCACGACGGCAAGACGCATGAGCTGCACATCGGAGAGGGGGACCTTCATCGTTACCTCGGCAAGGTGCGGTTCTTCAGTGAGGTCGCCGAGCGCACCAGCGTGCCCGGCGTAGCGACCGGGCTCGCGTGGACGCCGGTGGGAGGTGACATCCTCTTCATCGAAACCTCGAAGATGCCCGGCAAGGGTCGCGTCGAAATCACCGGACAGCTCGGCGATGTCATGAAGGAGTCGGCCAAAGCGGCGCTCTCGTACGTGCGCAGTCACGCCGACGATCTCGGCGTGAAAGTCGAAACGCTGGAAACGCAGGACCTGCACATCCATGTGCCCGCGGGTGGCGTACCCAAGGACGGTCCCTCGGCCGGCGTGACGATGTTCACGGCGTTGACGTCGCTCTTGTCCGGACGGCGCGTGCGATCCGACACGGCCATGACCGGCGAGTGCACCTTGCGGGGGCGCGTGCTCCCGGTGGGGGGCATCAAGGCGAAGGTCCTCGCCGCGCACCGCGCCGGCATCACGCGCGTGATCCTGCCTCAGAAAAACGCGCGCGATCTCGACGACGTGCCGAAGGAAGCGCGCGACGCGATGGAGTTCATCCTGGCCGACGACATGAGCCAGGTCATCGCGGCCGCGCTGGAACCGGTCGACGCGCCGGTTCCTGCCGGGCTGGGCTCGGGTGGACCCTTGCCGGTCAACCCGACCACGCACGGCGCGCGCACGACGGCGTAAGCGCGTTCAGCGAGACGGGTCGGCGGTCAACACCGTCGACCCGTTTGCCGTCCCGGTTTAGGCCGGTTATTTCGCGGCGCCCTCGGCAGTACCGAGGGCGCCGTTTTGTTTGAGCAGCGCGACGGGCACGCTGGCAAGCTCGCGCTTCTCGCCGTCGGTCTCGCGGATGTCGACGCGCACGACCTCGTTCTTCTTCGGTTCGGTGTCCACGCGCGTCACGACGAAGCGCGTCCCCTTGGGGAAGACCACGCCGCCGAATTTGAACTCGGCGCCGAGTTGGATGTTGCGACCGACTGCGCCGTCGGGCCAGGTGACGTCGTCGGGGGACAGCGCGATGAGCAGCTGCTCGACCGTGACCCCACGCATGAGCCGCTTGGCGCCGCTCGTCTCGCGCAGATCGAGCTTGGCCGGTCGGCCGCTCTTGTCCTTTTCGACCTTGTCGATCTGCAAGGTGGAGCCTCGCGCGAAAACGACGCCCCCCAGCGACAGGTCCCGCATGATGGGGATCTGCGCAGCGACTTTGAATATGGCCGTGCGATCGACGCCAGCCGATGTGACTCCGGTGGTGGAAACGAGCGCGGTGAGCGACTCCAGCGTGATGGCCTTGAAGACCTTTTTGTCGCCATCCATGCGTTGAAGGTCGAAGCGATTGCTCTCGCCGGCGTTGTCTTTCTTGATGGCGGCGATCTTGAGCTCGGTCCCCTTGGGCAGGGAGACGCCATTGAGAACCGCGTCGCGCGTGATCTTGAGGACAGCGCCTTCTTCGAGGCTGATCGTATCGGCACGAGCCGACGTTGCGCACATCGTTGCAGCGGCAAGCGCCAGAGCAGCCGTTGCGACGCGAGCTTTGCGCACCCAACCTGTAGACAAAAGTGACCTAGCGTAAGCGTGAAGCGATGACACCATAGCCCAGATTGTACAAGGCTACGTCGCATCGCGCGAGATATGCGCAATCGGCCTGGTTTTGCAGGCCTCCGGCCCGCTTACGAGACGGCTCGAGGGTGCACCTCCGCACACCGTACCAAAAGCGCAGAAACGCCTACACCGGAGGCAGTTCGGCGGCCTTGGCGGAATCCATTTCGGGCACGATTCCCCGTGCGAAATCGAGCGCGATGAGGGGCGCGTCGGGGTTGTCCTTGTGCTTGATGAACGCCAAGACGTCGATGCCTTCGCGCGAAAGTGACGCGATGCGTTCTTTCCAAACCGTGCGCTGTTCGGGGGTATAGCCGTCGCGGCGCAGCCGAATGTACGTGTGCCTGGCGGTGATCTTCACGGGGCACTCGAACTCGTCGTTATCGTTGATGCAGAGCGCGACGCCGTGCTTTTCGAGAAGCCGGTAAGTGTCGTCATCGAACCAGGACAGGTGGCGAAACTCGAACGCGCTTCGCGGGGACGGCGGGAGCGCCAGGAGGAAGCTTTCCAATCGTCCGAGGTCGCGTTTGAAATTCGGAGGCAACTGATACAAGACGACGCCGAGCCGCGGTCCAAGGCGAGGAAGCGCGTCGAGCATGTACTTCACCGACTCGGACGGGACGACGAGCCGCTCGCGATGCGTGATCTTCTGGTTCGCTTTGATGGCGAACCGAAAATGCTCGGGGGTCGCGTCGCGCCACGCATCGAGCGATTTTTCGGTGGGCATCCGGTAGAAGGTCGAATCGATCTCCACGCCGTTGAGCCGCGTCGCGTAGTGGGAAAGGAACCGCTCGGCAGGAAGATCAGACGGATAGAAATTCTTCTTCCACTCTTTGTAGCTGAACCCCGATGTTCCGATCCAAGCGGGCATGGGGCGACTCTCTACCATTTATCCGCCGGCCTTGCCGGCCTTCACCATCGCTTCGAGCCGCGAAACGGCACGCGCGACGTCGGGTCGTTCGGCGAGCAAGTTTTGCATGGGGTCGCCGATCTCTTGGATTCGAGCGGGCACGGAGAGCATCGACCAGCGCGTCGGCGACAGCGTCGCGTTCACCTCGTCCCAATCGAGCGGCGTCGAGACAGTGGCCCCCTCGTGCGCGCGCACGGAATACGGCGCCACGATGGTGCGCGAGCGCCCCGTTTGGCCCGTATCGATATAGACCCGCTGGTTGCGTTCTCTGATGCGCCTTTCCATGGTGCCGATCTTGGAGTGCATGCGCTCGAGCAGACGCCCGATGAGCTCGACCAAGGCTTTTGCCGTAGGGAACGACACTCCCGGCCCCATCGGCACGAGCACGTGCAAGCCCGATTGGCCGGATGTTTTCGGATAACCGACGAGCCCGAGCTCGCCGAGAAGCTTGCGAAGCGAGAGGGCCAGCTCGACGGCGTGCGCAATCGGCGATGTCCCGATATCGAAATCGAACGTGATGAAATCGCAATTGTCGACGGTCGCCGTGCGCGCGGCCAGAACGTGGATGGGGATACACCCCAAGTTGGCGATGTAGAGCAGGGTGTCGGCGTCATTGACGAGAAAGCAGGTGACGCGGCTCCCGCCGTCTTCGTCGCGGGCGATGGTGATGGTCTTGACCCAGCTCGGCGTGCCTTGCGGCACGTTCCATTGATAGAAATTCTTGCCGGCAATCCCGTCCGGATAGCGCACGAGAACGACCGGGCGATCGCGCAAGTGCGGCAAGAGAGCATCGGCGACGGCCATGTAGTAGTCGCAGAGATCTTTTTTGGTGAGCTTGTCGTTCGGCCAGAAGATCTTGGTCGGGTTGGAGATGGTGACACGCGATCGGCGATGCGCGTGGTCCTTCTTGTCCGAATCGCCATGGGTCGATGCTGATTCGGACAGTGCGGCTCCTTCCTCCTCCCCCTCTACCTCCGACCCGAGCGCTCCATCGCGCTCCTCTTCCAACGCGCCGTCGTTGGCATCCCCCGGCGGGCTCAAGGAGGGAGGGGGCGCGGTGGTGCACTCTTCGGGTTTGATGTCGTTGCGAATGCCGCGAAAGACGGGGTGGCGGAGCCGGGCGTCGCCCGTCCACCCGGTGAAGCGCACGTTGACGACGACCTCCGGTTTGACGAACGTGCGCTTGCGCGGCGTCGGCTCGAATTCGCCGCGCGCCGTCGTGTGATCGATGGTGAGGGGACCGAGGCGCGCCAAAAGCTCGTCGATGGTGCGATCGTCGAGCCCGCTGCCCGCCTTGCCGCACACGACGAGCTGACCGTCGTGGTACGCCCCGAGGTCGAGCGCGCCGAGCCGACGCCGCGCCCCTTCGCCCTCCGTGTAGCCGATGACGACGAACTCCTCGTCCTGGTCGCACTTGATCTTGATCCACTCGCCGCTGCGCTTGGGGCCGGCGATGTAGGGCGACGAAGCGCGTTTGCCGACGACCCCCTCGAGCTTCTCTTTCTGGCAAAACCGATAGAGCGGGCGGCCGTCGTCGGCGATGTGGTCGAGCACTCGAATGGCGCCTTTGCCCTGGAGGAGCTCGGCGAGAAGCTCCTTGCGCCGGGCGAGCGGAAGAGGGCGCAGATCCAAACCGGCGAACGCGAGGAGATCGAACACCACGTAGGTGACGGGGTTCTCCGCCCAGGTGAAGTTACGTGCGGCCGGTTTGGCGGCCATCATGCGCTGCTGCAATCGCTGGAAGCTCGGCCGTCCGGTCTCGTCGAACGCGACGACCTCGCCGTCGAGCACGACGCGCTGAGCGGGGAGCGCGCGCATGGCCCGCACGATCTCGGGATAGTGGGCATTGGCCGAGCCGAGCTTGCGAAAGAAGAGCGCCGCGTCTTCGCCTCGCTTGTCGGCGATGATGCGAAAGCCGTCGAGCTTGAGCTCGTAGAGCCAGCCAGGGCGATCGAGCAGCGAGTCGTCCGCCAACGGATCGGGGACCTCGGGGTTCGTGCAGAGCATCGCCACGAGACGGCGGCTGTCGACGGTGCCCTCTTTGGCGCCGAGCTGGCGCGCTCGATCTTCGAGCTTCTTGGCAACGGTGGCGCTCTCGGCGAGCTCTTCGACCGTGAGCCCGGAGAGCACGCTGCGCGGCTCGGCGTCGACGATCGAGACCTTCTTCACGAAGGGGTCGGGCTTCTTGACCAAGAGCCATTCGCGTTGCGGCGCGCCGCGATGGGGCTCGCCGTGGACGTCGAGCCCGTCGCCCTGGGCGCTGCCCGATCGCGATGCGACGATCTCTTTGCCGCTTCCCCCTTTTTGCCTTCTTCGACCTTCCGCACCGGTCAAGATGAGGCCGAACCTGCCGCGCAGCTTGTAACCAGTGAGCTCGAAATCGATCTTGCCGCGCGCCACGCCGTCTTCGCCGGTTCCTTCGAGGTAACGCACGCGCCCCCGGTCCCACGCGATCATGGCGCCCGCGCCGTAATTGCCCTCGGGGATGACCGCTTCGAAGTCGAGGTATTCGATGGGGTGATCTTCGGTTTCTACCGCCAGGCGCTTATCGGCTGGATCGAGGCTCGGACCGCGCGGAACGGCAAAGCTCTTGAGCACGCCGCCGAGCTCGAGTCGCAGGTCCCAATGACGGCGGCGGGCGTCGTGCAGATGGACGACGAACGCGCCGCCCGGCGTCCCGCCACCGCTATACGCGGGTTCAGGGCCGAACGGCTCGTTGGTTCGGGCCCTATCTCGTTTGGCTTCGTACGTCGCGAGCTTTGGCGAAGATTTGGGCAAAGCGAATACTCCCGAGCTAGCATGTCGCCATGGCCGCCCGCGCTATCGGAACGGGAACGATTTCCTTTGGTTTGGTGTCGATTCCCGTCAAACTCTACACGGCAACCGCTTCCGAAGCCGTCTCTTTCAACCTGATCCACAAGAAGTGCAAGGGCCGGATCAAGCAGCAGATCTTTTGCCCGACGGACAACGAGCTCGTCGAGCGCACCGATCTGCTCAAAGGCTACGAGTACGCAAAGAACCAATACGTGCTCTTCACGGAAGAAGAGCTCGATGCGCTCGAGGCCGCCAAAACCAATAGCCTCGAGATCGTCGAGTTCGTTCCGGCTGAGACCGTCGACTGGATCTACATCTCGAAGACCTACTACCTCGGGCCCGACAAGGGGGGCGACAAGGCGTACAAGCTTCTCAGCTCGGCGATGGAGCGCACGCAGAAGATCGCCGTGGGGCGTTACTTCACTCGCGGTAAGGAACAGCTCGTGCTCCTTCGGCCTTATAAAAATGGGCTCATACTGCATTACGCGTATTACGCGAACGAGGTGCGCGCGTTCGACGAAGTCGACACGGGGGCCGTCATCCCCACCAAGCCGATCGAAGACGAACTCGCCGACAAACTCATTGCCCAGCTGACGATTCCCGAGTTCAACCCCGAACAATACCGCGACGAATACGTCGAGCGGGTCAAAGCTGCGGTGGAGCAAAAAGTGGCCGGACAAGAGGTGGCCATCCCCCCCGAGCAACCCCCTGCGCAGATCATCGACCTCTTCGAGGCTTTGAAACGCAGCCTTTCCGAGGCGGGCACCGCGGCCAACGACGAAGCGGCGGCAGGCCAAGCCGCGGGGGACGGAGACGGCGAAGCGGCAGCCGCGGAAGCCAAACCGCCGAAAAAAGCCGTACCGCGCAAATCCGCGCGCGGCGCCAAGCCGGCAACCGGTTAACGCTCGAGGCGACGTAGGGCGCCCGCCGGGCCCAAGCCGTTAGCAGTGCGTTAAGACTTCCGCTCGCATACGCGCGTTGTCGCCCGTCAAACGGGTTAAGCGCCGGCTTACGCGTTGTCGAGCCGCGTCATCACGATGCGTCGATTCTTGCGCTCGGGATGCGGAACGACTTCGAATTTGACGACCTGCGGCTGCGGCGGCGGCGGAGGGGGCGCGGCCTTGCGAACCGTGGGCGCCCCAGGGACGCGGCGACGGGTTCGGCGGGGCTGACCGACCGGGATGTCGAATTGTCGCACCACGACCGCGCGAGGCTCGGGGGCCGCGGTTACGGAAGGACGCAAAATTCGCGTGGGCTTCGGCCGTGCTTCTTTTTTCTGCTGCTGCGCCAGCTGCTCGGTGGCGGCGGCGCGGATTGCGGCAAGGAGATCGGTGACGAGGATTTTGCTCAGTCGATCGATTGCCGCGCGAAAGCTTTCCATCAAAGCGGCGATTACCCCATCGAGCCGCTCACTTCAAGGGCGCCGCGCGTTTTGTGACGAGCAGTCGTCGAATCGCAACCGCGCACTTCATTCTTGCAACAAGACGTCGTCGCCTATTTCTTCGAAATGTCGCAAGAGCATGCACGCCGCCTTTGGGTCGTCCCGGCGGGCGGAAGTCCGACGCGCCGCTTCGGCGATTTCACCGTGCAGCCTCAACATATCCAGCAGTTCCTCGAGCCAATCGCCGTAGGCGCGGGCTTCGGTCGGCGTCAAAGGGCCCCCTGCGTCAGGGCGGTTACCGTGGTCCAGGGCCACGCGACGGCGGGCAGCCATCTTCAGCTTCATCTTGAGGGCGGCGAAGAGGAACACCGCCGACCCATTCATGTCGGCAGCCACGTGCTGCCAATCTTGGGTAAACGCCGGGTCGAAGTTGCCTTCGAACTCGCCCCAGCGGCTGCCGCGCACCGCGCGGTCGAGGCAGCTGAAGAAACCGACCTGCCCTCGGTGGTGCTCGGGATCGATGAACTTCTCGAGGTGGCAGAGGTCGTGGACGGTGAACGCAAGGGCATCGTCGTGGGGGCGCGTGTCGGCATCGTCCGCCAAGAGCGAGACGCATCGCCGCCCCTCGGCCTGCAAGGCGAGAACGGTTGCCGCTGGCGGCACCTCGGTCCATAGCTCCACGGGAAACCCGTCGGCCCAAGCCATGAGTGCCCGCACCACCGGCGAGGACACCCGATGAATCCGTCGCTCGGCCAAAAAGCGCACCGCCGGCGAGGAAGAAGCGGTCGCGAAAGGCGGTACGTGGGGCCCTTGATCGAACAGACGACCCGAGGAAGCTCGGACTTTGGCGATCACATAGGCGCACGCTTGCTCGGCGTCGGGGCTCTCGCACCGCGCGGCACGAGAGTGGAGCTCATGCTTGACGCCGGATGACATGGGAAGATCTATACTCCTGCTCGCTTCGCGCGAGCACATCCACCAAGGGCCACCATGAAGAACAAGATCGCGGTGTTCTGGCCGGGCGACGCGCGTGACGTTCCCAATCAGCTCGCGCGTCCTAGCATCGAAGAAGCCACGCAGCAGCTCGAGCGCGCGCTGCGCAAGCTCGGGCGAGAGCCGTACCGCGTGGAGGGCATCCTCTCCAAGCCGCATCACGCCATCGAGAAGCTCGGGCCCATCGCCGATCCGATGATCGCCGTCTGCGTTCATTGGCTCTACGCGCCTCATACGTGCGACGGCGTCGTCGGCAAAGAGAACCCCCTCTTGCTAGCGAGCAATTTCTCGGGACGCTGGCCCGGCTTGGTGGGGCTTCTCAACACCGGGGCGTCGCTGGAGAGCTTGGGGCGGCCGTTTTCGCGTGCCTTTACCGACGCGCCCGACTGGACCACGGACGAGACCTTCATGGACAGGCTGTCGGAGTGGTGCAGCACGGGGCGCATCGCCTACGACGAGTCGGGCATCGCATACCACGCGCCGATCGGTGAGAAGGTCGCCACCCTCGCGCGCGACGTGGCGGAAGAGATCCGCCGGCGGCGCGTGCTCATCCTGATGTTGGGGGACACCTCGATGGGGATGATCAACGGCTACTTTGGGCCGCGCTTGCTCCAGCACCACGGGTTCGCCGAGCACAAGGTCGATCAGGCTTGGATCATCGATCGCGGACGGCGCATCGACCCGAAGCGCATCGACGCCGCCTTCGCCTTTTTGCAGCAAAAGGGCCTCACCTTCCACTGGCGCGCCGAAAACGCGCCGGACTTCGACGAGGCTTCGACGCGCGAGCAGCTGCGCGACTACCTCACCGTGCTCGACATGATCGACGAATTTCGCGCCGATTGTCTCGGCTGGCAGTACCAGCTCGGGCTCATTCCGCTGCGCCCCCCGTCCGACCTCGCGGAGGGGCTTTTCAACGGAACGTGCCGGCCCGAGTCGAACGGCGACACCGTCGCCACCGCCACCGAAGCCGACCAGGGCAACGTCATTCCCATGGAGATGATGAAACGGCTCCTCAAGAAGAAGGGCCTTCATCAAGCGGTGATGTTCCACGACGTCCGCTGGGGCGCCAAACACGAAGGGCGTTTCTTGTGGGTGCTGCTCAACTCCGGCTCGTGCGGGCCTTACGCGTTCAATCACGATCCCGACACGCTGCGCGGTGCGCATTCGTACCGGCAGCCGTCGCTCTATTTCCCCACGCCGGGGGGCACGCTGGCAGGGGAGAGTCTGCCCGGCAAGATGACGTGGGCGCGCGCCTACGTGAAACAAGGCGTGCTGTGGATGGATATCGGTAAGGGGGAGGTCGTCAAGCTCCCCCCGGAGGTGCGCGACGCGTGGTGGAACGGCACGACGCGCGAGTGGCCCTTCATGGCCGCGGACATGGGCATCGGGCAAACGACGCTCATGGCACATTACCTGTCGAACCACGTCGCCGTCGCCTACGGAGACATTTTCGAGGAGATGGTCGCCCTCTCCCAAGAGCTCGGCTTTCGCGTGCGCATTCTGCGCGACCGGGCCCACTGATGGGGGCCGGCGACAAGGGCCCCGCGTACATCGGCATCGACGTGGGAACGGGGAGCGCGCGCGCCGCAATCTTCGACGAGCGCGGGCGACGGCTCGGCATGGGCACGGCGCCCCTCGCGATCTTTCGCCCCGCGGAGGACTTCGTCGAACAGTCGTCGGAGGACATCTGGCAGGCGTGCGGCAAGGCGCTCCGCGCTGCCCTCGCGGAAGCGGGGTTTGGCGCTAGCGACACGGCGCGAATCGCGGGAATCGGTTTCGACGCCACCTGCTCGCTGGTCGTACTCGGCCCGCGCGACGAGCCGGTCACGGTGAGCCCCACCGGCAAGGACGAGCAAAACGTCATCGTGTGGATGGATCACCGCGCGATGGATCAAGCGCGCGCGATCAACCAGGAGCGGCACGACGTGCTGAAGTACGTGGGGGGCGCGATCTCGCCGGAGATGGAGACGCCGAAGCTCATGTGGCTGAAGTTCCACTTGCCCGAGAGCTGGAAGCGCGCCGCGCGGTTCTTCGATC
>Ga0111538_10002888_pt1 | contig 24090 bp, 23 predicted proteins | sample SoiMethybrSBSTD1_FD_79669 | JGI IMG/M metagenome (GOLD analysis project Ga0111538, IMG submission 79669) | Bulk soil microbial communities from a Populus tree surrounding site in Tennessee, USA - Soil MetaG P. TD hybrid SBSTD1 (version 2)... | ecosystem: Environmental > Terrestrial > Soil >...
AGCGCGAGCAGCAGCGGCTCGGCCACGCGAAGCTGACGCTCGACGCTCTCGCGGCGCGCCTCGAGGAGCTCCAGGCGCGGGTGGGCGGCTGAGCTAGGCCAGGCCGGGCCAGTCGAAGAGCGGCTTGGCGGGAGGCCCTTCCGGCTGCCGGTTGGCGTCCACGCCGCAGAGCTCGAGCACCTTGCCCTTGAACCAGAGCTCGAAGGGGCCCTGGGACTCGGCGTAGTCGTGCGCGGCCGCGGGCAGGTCGTTGATGTCGGTGCAGCAGATGACCATCTCGCCCGCCGGAGTGCTCTGCAGGTGCCAGCTCTCGCGCACGATCCCGTACGTCTTGTAGAAGGTGCTGACCTCGGTCCGCCGATAGCGGACTTCGGCGACGAACGCGTCGAAGGCCTCGCGCTTTCCCGGAAGCAGCGGGAACGCCCGGAGCAGTCGGTGCATGGCACCCTCCTCGGTCAAGTCGCGTACCGGACCGGTGAGAGTGTACGCCCGCCGGCCGTCCCGCGTGGGGACGACGGCGGCCCGAACGCCAACCGCCGCTAGAGGCGCTGAAGACGGATCGAGCCGTCGCCGGTGTGGATGCGCACCGGCTGTCCGCCCGCGCCGAGCGTGCCCTTGACGCTCGAGCGGCCCACCGAGCCGGTCACGGAGATCGGCTTGTCGAGCACGATGTGGCCGTCGCCCGTGTCCGCGTCGATCTCGGCCCCCAGGTCCTCGGGCACGCGCAGAGTGATGCCGCCGTCGCCGCTCTTGAGCGACCACGGCTTCGCCACCCGGGACCCGGGCTCCACCAGGGCCTCGATGCCTCCGTCGCCGGTGCTGAGGTCCAGCTGGTCGAAGCGGCCGCGGACGTTCAGGTGGCCGTCGCCGGTGTCGGCCCTGAGCTGGCCGCCGAGGCCCGTGGCGCGGATCGAGCCGTCGCCCGTGTGCAGCTGGATCTCACCCTGCAGGCCGTCCACCGTGATGCTGCCGTCGCCCGTCGAGATGTTGAGGCGGCCCGCGACCGCCGCGACGTCGACGCTGCCGTCGCCCGTGCGCACGTCGAGGTCGGCGCTCTTCGGGACCTGGAGCACGACCTTCACCGAGCGGTGCCCGCCGCCGCTCCAGCCCCACCGCTTCGGCAGCCGCACCTCGATGTCGACGCGGTCGCCGCTCTGGCTCTCGCGGATCGTCACCTCGTCGGAAGCGATGCGCCAGCCCTCGGTCGTGACCCGCGCCGCGACTTCGGGCGCGTCGCTCGTCTCGATCCGCACGCTCCCGTCGTCCGTCTTGACGTGGAGATCGGCCCGTCCCTTCAGCGGGTATCGGTGGGCCCACTCGTCCCCCCGGACGGGGCTCGCCGAAAGGCCGACCACCGCCAGGCCCAGAAGCCATGCCACGCGCATTTCTCCCTCCTTCAGGACGACATCTCGAGAAACGCGTGGCGGGCGCCCGCGGTTCCAGGAAATGCCAGCCTCGGCGTCGGGCTCCCGTCCGGGTGTAGGCTTCCGGCCTTCCTGGGAGGGGCCGATGAACAGGCGCGAGTTCGTCTCCGTGGCCGGATGGGGCGGGGCCGCGGCCCTCGCGACGCCGCGGAAGGGAGGCGCCGCGCCCGCAAGCCGGCCCGGCCCCTCGATGGTCGTCGGCTGCCAGCGCGCGCCGACGGACGCGCGCCGGCTCTCGCACTTCAAGCGCCACGGCGTCGACCACATCTGCGGCTACCCGGCGGAGGCGGACGGCGCGGCCGGCTGGACGGCCGACTCGCTGCGTCGCCTGCGCGAGCTCTGCGACTCCCACGGGGTGACGCTCGCGATGGTGGAGTTCCCGACGCTGTCGTCCGCGGCGATCGACGCGTCGGCGCGCAAGGCGATCATGCTGGGGCGCGAGCCCGAGCGCCAGCGCGAGATCGACGAGGCCTGCGCGATCGTCCGGGCCTGCGCCGAGGCCGGGATCCCGGCGATCAAATACAACATGAACCTGCTCGGGGTGCTGCGCACCGCGGACACGCCCGGCCGCGGCGGCTCGCGCTACAGCACCTGGCGGCTCGCCGAGGCTCGCGAGGACCCGCCGCTCACCGCCGCGGGCCGGGTGAGCGCAGACACCGCGTGGGAGCGCATCACGTACTTCCTCGAGCGCGTCGTCCCCGTGGCCGCCGAGCACAAGGTGCGCCTCGCGTGCCATCCGCACGACCCCGGAGTTCCACCCGAGGGCTTCCGCGGCGTGGCGCGCGTTCTCGGGACCGTCGACGGGATGAAGCGCTTCGTCGAGATCCAGGCGAGCCCGTACCACGGGCTCAACCTCTGCCTGGGATCGACCGCCGAGATGCTGCAGCAGCCGGCGACGGAGATCCACGAGGTGATCCGCTACTTCGGCGCGCGCGGCAAGATCTTCAACATCCACTTCCGCAACATCCGCGGGCGTCGCGACTCGTTCCAGGAGGTCTTCCCGGACGAGGGCGACATGGACATGGCCGCCGTGATGCGGACCCTCAAGCAGGTCGGCTACGCGGGAATGGTGATGCCGGACCACATGCCGCGGCACGAGGACGACCCGCGCCAGGACCAGGCGTTCGCGTTCGGCTACGGCTACATCAAGGCGCTCATCCAGGCCGTGCAGGCCTGAGAGGCCGTGCGCGAGGCGATTCGCGAGCGGCATTGATCGTGCACCGATCGCAGGCACGGGACGCAACCCCGCCGAAGTGCCGCCGGCTCGGTCGCCTGGTGCGCCGAGCGCGGGAGGTTTGAACACTCTACATTCGCGAAGGCCGTGCTCGACGTGCTCGACGAGGCGTAGAGAAGGAGGGGGTCTTGGCTTCGATCGAATCCTGGACGCCGAGCCCGCAGTCGATCGGCGAGCTGGTGGGCCAGCTGGCATCCGAAGCCAAGGCCCTCGTGCGCGAGATCCTGGACCTCGCGGGAGCCGAGCTGCGGGTCCGGGGCTCCGAGCTCCGGGGGCTCTTCCTGCTGCTGGCCGGTGCCGTGTGCGCGCTCGTGGTCGGGCTCTTGGCCGCGGTGACGGCCGCGGTGGCGGCTCTCGCGCTCGTCATGCCTCTCTGGGCGGCGGCGCTCGTCGTGGCCGTGGCGGTATTGGCGGTTGCAGGCGTGCTCACCGGCGCGGCCGTCGCGCGGCTGCGAAGGATCGCGAAACCGCCGGAGGAGACGCTCGCCGTGCTCAAGCAGGGGGCGCAATGGCTGCGAGCCGAGTGAGGGCGGGCGACCCGGACGCGGCACGGCTCGACGACGCGCGCGCTCGCGTCGTGAGCCGGTTCCGTTCGCTCGCCACGACTCAGCACGCTCTTCGCGACGAGCTGCGAGCGGCGAGCGACTGGCGCACGCAGGCCAGACGCCACCCGCTCTGGGCCGCCGGGCTCTCGGCGGGCATGGGCCTGCTGAGCGTGCTCGTGCTGCGCAACCGGGGTCGAATGGCGAGCCGCGTGCTCGGGCTCGTGGCCACGGCGGCCGTGCGCCACCTCGGCCGTCGGGTCGGTCGCAAGATCAGCGCGCGCTGAGACGCCTTCGCACCGAGCGCGTGAGCTGAGCGCTCGTCGGGCTCACGACGCCCGCGGCAGGGGAAGCGATCGCGCCGCGGACCGGATCCGGTTCGCCCGGGAGGCCACGAGCTCCAGCACCGCCGCTTCCTCGGGCGGCAAGCCTACCGACGCTCGGCGCGCACGAGACCCGAGAGCGTCGCGAAGCGATCCGTCGAGGTAGGCCTCGATCACGGCGGGATGCACGTAGCAGCGGCGGCAGATCGCGGGCGTGTTGCCGAGCCGCTCGGCGACGCTCTCGACGGCTCGCACCACCTGCCGATTCGCCTGCCGGCCGGCGTGCGTCGGGAGCTCTCGCAGAGCGCAGGCGGCGAGCACCGTGCCGGCCCAGGTGCGAAAGTCCTTGGCGCTGAAGTCCGACCGCGTGGCCTCGCGCAGGTAGGCGTTCACGTCCGAGGAGCCCACCGAGCGCCGCCGTCCTTCGGCGTCCACGTACTGGAAGAGCGCCTGTCCCGGCAGCTCCTGGCAGCGCTTCACGATGCGCCCCAGCCTGCGGTCGGAGATCCGCACGACGTGGTTGCGCGCACTCTTGCCCCGGAAGCGGAACTCGAGCCGCGAGCCGGCGACCGACGCGTGGCGGGCGCGCAGGGTCGTGAGCCCGAACGATCGGTTCTGGCGCGCGTACTCCTCGTTGCCCACGCGGATCAGGGTCGCCTCGAGCAGCCGCACCACCGCGGCCACGACCTTGCGCCGCGAGAGCCCCGGGGCCTGCAGGTCGCGGGCGGTGCGGGCGCGGAGCGCCGGAAGCCGCTGCGCGAACTCGAGCACCTTGTCGTACTTGGCTCCGTCACGGACCTCCCGCCAGCGCGCGTGGTACCGGTACTGCTTGCGCCCGCGCGCGTCGCGGCCCGTGGCCTGGATGTGGCCGCGCGGGGACGCGCAGATCCACACGTCGCGCCACGCAGGGGGGATCGCGAGCCGCTTGATGCGGTCGAGCTGCACCCGCTCGCGCACGGACCGCCCGCGCGCGTCGACGAAGCGAAACCCGCGCCCGGCCGGGACCCGCCGGATTCCGGGAAGCCCGTCCTCGACGTAGCGGAGGCCTGCGAGCGCCGCCGCGCGCACGGGCACGAGGCCTTCGCCCGCAATCGGCGAGAGGCCGCGCGGCGACGTGCGAGTCGCCGCGCGCAGCCTGAATACCCGCGGCGCCCCTTGCTTCGCCATCACGGTCGGGGAGAGCAAGCAGCGTGCCGTGGCTCCGATGCGCGTGGCACTGATAGTGCAACTCGTGCGACGGGGAGCATCGCACTCGGAGGCAGTCATGGCGGAGCACGAAACCTCGATCGTCGTCAAAGCCCGGCTCGAGGAGGTCTACAACCAGTGGACCCAGTTTGAAGAATTTCCACGATTCATGGAGGGCGTCGAAGAAGTGCGGCAGCTCGACGACAAGACGCTGTTCTGGCGCGCCAAGATGGGCGGCGCCGTCAAGGAATGGGACGCCGACATCGTCGACCAGACGCCGAATCGCCGCATCGCCTGGAAGAGCCGCGCGGGTGCGCGCAACGCCGGCGCGGTGCTGTTCGCGCCGACCGACGACGGCACGCTCGTGACGCTCAAGCTGGTCTACGAGCCCGAAGGCGCGACCGAGACGGTGGGCGACGCGCTCGGCGTCGTGCGTCACAAGGTCGAGGAGGCGCTGCGCTCCTTCAAGGACTTCATCGAAGAGCGCCAGCGTGCGACGGGCGCCTGGCGCGGCGAGATCCACGGCCACGAGGTGCGGAAGGGCTGAAGAACGCCCACGACCAGATCCCTAGTGCAGCTCCCTCGCCGCGGCGAGCTGCCGCGTCCGGCGCCGCGGGCGAGGGCGAAGCGCCGCCTTGTCGGTCAGCACCTGGTCGAGCAGCGCGTCCATCGCCTCGCACGTCTCGTCCCACGAGGTCCCGCGCGCGCGGGCATCCGCGTCGCCGCCGTTCGGGAACTCGTGGACCCTAGCGTGCGGCCAACGCCTCGCCTGGTGGGAGCTCTGGCCGCCGGTGAACACGAGGTCACTCCGCGCCAGGAGCTCGCGCTCGCGGGAAAGCCACTCCGCGGAAACGTCTGCAAAGCCGGCGAGCTCGTCCATGCAGTCGTAGACGACGGCCGCCGGGTTGAAGTACTGCGTGAAGCGGACGGCCAGCGGGTTGTAGAACCAGAGAACGTAACTGCGAACGTCCATCTCGTGCAGCATCGCGTTGAGCAGGATGCCCTGCACGATGTCGAGCGCCTCGGGCTCCAGCCCGGCCGGCAGCATCGGCTGGACGACGAACACTCCATCGCTCGCCGGCTTCATCTCGAGCCTCGGGTTGGCCGATTCTCCGAGCAGAGGCTCCTCGCAGAAGAAGACGCGCCCGCGGCGTCCGAACCGTGTCATGAGCTGCTGGGGACGCTGATCGGCGCAACCCCAACGCAGATGAGAGAGGCAAACGAGATCCGGTCGAGGGAGGAGAGAGGTCATGCAGGCTCCAGTGCTTCGACGCTATGAAAGAAGCGTGCCGTCCTGAATTCCGGAAAACACCGGGTTCAAGATGCGCGCGGCCACCCTGGCGCGTTGCAATTTGTTCCCTTTGCCTGGCACTGGGCTTGCTCGAACGGGGGGCATGGCGGGTAACGCCGCGAGGCGGAAGGCGGACCCGGAGTCGCACGACGCCTCTGGCCCGCGAGCCCTGAATGCGGCTCTCGAGCGGCTCGCGATGCACGCCGCGCGGTGGAGCGCGAGCTCGTTCGGCTTCGCGTTCGCGGCTGGCGTGGTGCTGGCGTGGCTGCTGCTCGGGCCCTGGCTCGACTATTCCGAATCCTGGCAGCTCGTGATCAACACCGGGACGACGATCGTCACGTTCTTGATGGTGTTCCTGATCCAGCGCTCGCAGAGCAAGGACGCGCTCGCCATCCAGCTGAAGCTCGACGAGATCGTCACCGCACTCTCCAAGGCCAGCAACGAGCTGGTCGGCGCCGAGGACCTCTCCGAAGAAGCCCTCGAGGAGCTGCACCGGCACTATCACGAGCTGTCCGAGCGCGCGCGGCACGCGAAGACACGCGTCGATAAGGCGCAGTCCTGAGCTTCAGGCCGCCGCGCAGGCGTGGCACGGCGGTTGCTCCACCACGGACAGGCGCCGACGTGGAGGAAGAGAAGAGATGACGCAAGTGACCGAGGTCCGCCGGTGCGTGACGATCCTGAAGGCGCGGGACGAGGTCTACGAGGCTCTGCGGCAGCCCGAGGTCTGGAGCTACATCGTCGACGGCGGCCGCATCGAAGGCCGGCTCGAGGTGGACGAGCTCGTGCCGAACGAGCGCATGGCCTGGCACGCGCAGGCGTCGAGCGAGCTGCCGCACTCGGGTTCGCTGTGGCTGCGGGACGCGCCTGCGGGTCGCGGGACCGAGGTCTGCGCCAGCGTGCTCTACGAGCCGCCCGCCGGCCGTGTCGGGCAGCTCGTGCTGCGCCTGCTCGGCGAGGAGCCGAGGCAGACGCTGAGCCGGCACCTGCATCGCCTGCGACAGATCCTCGAGGCAGGCGAGATCGCCACCATCGAGGGCCAGCCGTCCGGGCGGGCCGAACGGGCCGCGCGAGAGCAGAAGGAGCAGCCCGTGGCTCACGGGTCCGTCGAGGAGCCGCGCTCGTGAAGGCCGTCTGCTGGATGGGGAAGCACTCGGTCGAAGTGCGCGACGTCCCCGAGCCGGGCCTCATCAACCCGCGCGATGCCGTCGTCCGCATCTCCTCGACCGCGATCTGCGGCTCGGATCTCCACCTCTACAACGGCCACATCCCCACGCTCCAGAGGGGCGACATCCTCGGGCACGAGTTCATGGGCGAGGTGGTCGAGGTCGGACGCGGCGTCGCCAACGGGAGCGTCGACAGCCTGAAGGTCGGGGACCGCGTGATCGTGCCGTTCGCGATCGCGTGCGGCCGCTGCGCCTACTGCCTGCGCGGCGAGACGTCGCTCTGCGACAACTCCAACCCGAACGCGCAGGTGGCCGAGGCGCTCTACGGCTTCTCGGGCGGAGGGCTCTTCGGCTACTCCCACCTGTTCGGCGGCTATGCCGGCGGCCAGGCCGAGTACGCGCGCGTGCCGTTCGCGGACGTCGGGCTCTTCAAGGTCCCGCGCCACTTCGCCGACGAGCAGCTGCTGTTCCTGACCGACGTCTTCCCGACCGGCTACATGGCTGCCGAGAACTGCGACATCGAAGAGGGCGACGTGGTCGCCGTCTGGGGCTGCGGGCCGGTCGGCCAGTTCGCGATCCGCAGCGCATTCCTGCTCGGAGCCGAGCGCGTGATCGCGATCGACGAGGTGCGCGAGCGCCTGACGATGGCGCAGCGGGCGGGCGCGGACACGATCGACTTCTCCGAGGACGACGACGTGATCGACGCGCTAAAGGAGCTCACGGGCGGGCGCGGGCCCGACCACTGCATCGACGCCGTCGGGCTCGAAGCCTACGGCAAGACCAAGGCGGCGGTGCTCGACCGCGCCAAGACCACGGTGATGCTCGCGACGGACCGGCCGAACGCGCTGCGGCAGGCGCTGCAGGCGTGCGGGAAGGGCGGGACGGTGTCGATTCCCGGCGTCTACGGCGGGTTTCTCGACAAGCTGCCGATCGGCGCGGCCTTCGCCAAGGGTCTGACGCTGCGGATGGGACAGACGCACGTGCACAGCTATGTGCGCGAGCTGTTGCAGCTGGTCGAGGACGGGCGCATCGACCCGTCCTTCGTGGTGACGCACCGGATGCCGCTCCAGGACGCCCCGCGCGCCTACGAGACCTTCAAGGCCAAGGAAGACGGCTGCATCAAGGTCGTCTTGAAGCCTTGAGCGGCTGAACGCCGGGTGCGCCGCTACAATCGGGGCGGATGAGCGAGAGCGCGACCGCGCGCCTGCGCTGGCACCTGACGCATCCGCTGCCGCTGCTCGAGCACCTCGTGCTCCGCACGGAGAGCCACGCCTACAGCGCGGGGCTCGCCTTCTTCGCGCTCGTCGGCTTCTACCCGTTCTGCCTGCTGCTCGTCTGGGTGACCGGCGACCTGCTGCACTGGCCGGCCGGCTCGACCGTGATCCGCGAGACGCTGCGCGAGTACTACCCGGAAGCTCAGGCCTTCCTGCTCCGGAATCTCGACGCCTCGCTCGAGCAGCACCGCTCCGAGCTCACGTTCGCGAGTGTCGTCTGGATCCTGATGGGCGCGGCCGGCATCTTCATCCCGCTCGAGACCGCCCTCAACACCTTCTGGGGCGTGCGCCAGCACCGACCCTACTGGCGCAACCAGGCGGTGGGCTTCCTGCTGACGACCGCGGGCGTCTGCCTCGCGTTCGTGTTCGTGCTGCTGACGGCGGCCCTCGTGAACCTGGTCGGGAGCCTCGAGCTCGGGCGGCTGGCGGAGCGCGCCGTGTCGTACGCGGTCCTGCGTGGCAGCGCGCTCGCGCTCTCCGTCGCCGCGATCTTCCTGCTGTATCGCTACCTGCCGAACCACGAGGTCGGATCGCGCCAGGTGCTCCCGGCGGCGATCGCTGCCGGCGTCGTGGCCGAGGGCGTGCGGTGGGTCTACCTGCGCGTCCTTCCCTTGCTGGACCTGCCGAAGAGCCAGGGCCCGTACTACGTCTCGGTGAGCTTTGCTCTGCTCGCCTACTTCGAGGCCTTCGTGCTCATGGGCGGCGCCTACATGGCCGCGCGGCCGCCGACGCACGGCGAAAAGGCGTCCGCGGAGGTCTGACGGCTCGGCTCTGCGGGGGGAGTGCCGACCTTTGTAGAATCCCGCCCCCGCCTGGATCTGGCACGCGCGTTGCTCCAGGGTCGGTCGTGAGCCCGCTCTCGATCGTCGCGCTGCACGGGGTCGCCGACTCCGCCGAGCAGATCGACCAGATGACCGCGCTCGTGCCGTCGCGCGTGCTGACCGAGTCGCCCGACGTGCGCTGGGTGTTTCCGCGCGCCTCGCAGCGCGCCATCTCGATCCTCGGCGGGCAGATCGCGCACGCGTGGTATGACATCCTCGCCTTCGATCGCAGCCGGCTCGACGACCTTGGGATCGCGGAGGCGCGCGACATCGTGGTGGACGTCGTTCGAGCCGAGCGCGAGGAAGGACGGCGCGTCGTGCTCGTCGGCTTCTCGCAGGGCGGCGCGCTCGCGCTCCACGCTGGCCTCGAGCTGGGCGCCGCCGTGGCCGGGATCTTCGCGCTCGCCGCGGCGCTGCCGTATCCGGAGCTCGTCCCCGCCGCCGGGCCGCGTTCGCCGCGGGTGTTCGTGGGCCACGGGCGGTTCGATCGCCGCATCGCGCACGGCCTGGCCCTGGAGAGCTACCGGCTGCTCGCAGCGCGCGGCTACGACGTCGAGTGGCGGTCGTACTGGTGCGGACACGTCGTCGCGCCGGGGGCGATGCGCGACCTGCGCTCGTGGCTGTACGCGTGCGAGCCCACCGAGGTCAACGGCCGCAGCGCAGCGCGAGCGGCGGCGGACGAAGAGGCACTGGGCCGCGGCCTGACGTTCGCCCTCAGGCGCGCGGCCGCGACCGGCGTGCGACAGCTGCTTTCCGCGCAGACGCGCCCTTCGCGGCAGCTCGCGGAGCCCGACTGCGGCTCGCCGAGTCTCGGGAGCGCCCCGGGGCAGCCCTGAGAGCCGACGCCTCCGCGATGGCCGCGCCGGAGCGCGGCAAGGCGGGTCGAGGCGCTTTGGCTCGAAAGCGCCGCCGCGAACCGAGCCAGGCGATGGCGGCGAGCCCCAGTCCTGTCGCGGTCCCGAGCAGCAGCTTCATCGGTCTCATCCGGCCTCCTCGGCGAGTCGGGCGACGCGCGAGAGTCGCCAATGCGGCTTGTAAAGCGTGCAGGCCAGCACGCGCGATCGATCGTTCCATGCCTGCAAGCAATGCAAGAGGTGTTCCGTGCCCGCTCGCTCCGCTCTCCGGCAGGCCTCAGCGCGCTGCCCAGATCCCGAACGGGTTGATGGGCGTTCCTTCCCACCAGCGCCGGTCGGGGCCGAGCTTGAACACGGTAAAGTGCAGGTGAGGAGTGTCCTTGGGCGCGTTGCCGGTGGTGCCGACGTACCCGAGCACGGCGCCTTTGCGTACGATCGCGCCTTCCGCGAGCCAGGGGACGTAGCCGTCCAGGTGAGCGTAGTAGTAGCAGTAGGTCTCGCCGACGTCGAACTGGTAGACGGTGAGCCCGCCTCTCACGCTGTTGAAGAGCTTCACGACGCGCCCGTCGTCGACGGCGAGCACGTTCGAGCCGCGCGGCGCCAGGATGTCGACGGCCTCGTGCAGGTGGCCGACGCGGCCCTCCGCGAAGGAGTCGCGCAGCGTGCTGGGCGCGATGCCCTCGACGGGGAAGAGCAGCGTGCGCGCGCGCAGCGCGAGGACGTCGTCGCCGAGAGGTTGAGCCGCCCGCTCGCGCGGCGCCGCGTCGCCCGAGGCGCGCTGCTGCGGCGGAGGCGCCGGTTGCGAGTGCGGGCCCGCAGGCCCCGCGATCCGAAGGCCGAGCAGAACGAAGACGATGACGATCACGCCGTACGCCACGGAGCGCAGGACGCCTTTCACCACCGCTTGGCCTGGACGAGCTCGACGGGAGTGCCGGGGCGCACGAGGTCGGCGAGCTCGGCCGCGTCCCAGTTCGTGAGCCGGATGCAGCCGTGCGACTGCGTCTTGCCGACGTTCGCGGGCTCGGGCGTCCCGTGGATGCCGAAGTGCTCGAGCGACAGGTCGATCCAGACGACGCCCGCGGGGTTGTTCGGTCCCGGGGGCAGCTTCGCTTTCTCGTGCGAGGGATCGGCGTCCCAGAAGAGCTCGGGGTTGTAGGAGAACGTCGGGTTCCTGGAGACGCCCTTGACCGCGGCCTCTCCGAGCGGCAGCGGGTCGTGCTCGCTGCCCATCGACGCCGGGTAGCGCGCCAGCGCCTTGCCGTCGTGATCGATGGCCCACACGGCAAGGCCTTCCTTTTCGACCACGACGGCTTCGGCCCCCGGCAGCGGGGGGCGCCCCACGTTCGGAACCGCGACCGTTTCTCCCACGCGGTCCCAGGCTACGCCGGGATTGAGGCGTTCGAGAAGCCGGGGGCTCGCGTGGAACTTCTCGGCGATGGCCTCGAGCGCGGAAGCGTAGCAGAGCGCAGAAAGCCGGGCCTTCTCCATCATGTCGTCCGGGATCGCTTCGAAGGGGCCGGCGACGTCCTCGGTCGTGAGCACATAAGAGAGGAGAGGGGGGACGCCGCCTTCGCCGAGCGCCTCCCAGGTCTCGGGCGTGACGCCCGCCCCCGTGTCGAGGCCCCTCCGCTGCTGGAACGCCGCGAGCGCGCGCCGCGTGTTCGAGCCGTCCTCGCCGTCGATCTCGCCGGGCGAGAAGTGGGCCCGATCGAGCCGCACTTGCAGCTCGAGCGTCCGTTGCGGGTCGAGCGAGGAGCGCGGCGACGCCTTCAGCGCCGCGCCCGCGGCGACGAGAGCCAGCAGGGCGACGCACGCCTGTAGCGCGGGCCGCATCACTCGACGAGGCGCGCGATCGTGCCGAGGCAGTCCTCCCAGCGCGCGCGGTGGGCCTGGCGCGACGACTCGCTCGGGAAGCCGCTCTGCGTGAGCACCAGCTCGGTCTTGCGGTCCTCGTCGCGGAGGCCGACGCTGACGAGGCTCTTTCCGGAGTCGCCCCGATCCGGATCGTCTTCCCACTCCCACGTGAACACGAGCCGATCGGGTCGCCGCACGTCGCTGTAGCGACCGTGTACCGTGTAGACCTTACCGACAACGTTCACGGCGAAGCGAAAGCGCCCCCCGGGGCGCGGCTCGAGCACGAGCGGCTCCGTCCAGACGGCGCCGGGAGGGGCGTACCAGACCCTGGCTGCCGCAGGCTCGGTCCAGGCTCGAAACACTCTTTCACGTGAGGCGACGAAATCCCGCTCGACGCGCAGCGCCGCCGTCGTTTCCAGCATCGTGGCCATGCTCCACCTCTTCGTCCTTGGAGCTCGTGCAAGGACCGGTCCAGGCAGGGCCGCGCCGCGAAGTCGCGCTCGGCGGTAACATCGCCCGGGTGACGGGCGAAGAACCTCATCCCTACCTGCGGCTGCACGCGGTGCGCGTCTTCGTCCGCGACCAGGACCGCGCGTTGCGCTTCTACCTCGACACGCTGGGGTTCGAGCTCGCCTTCGACGCGCGGCTCTACTCGGGCGAGCGCTGGGTGGCGGTGGCTCCGCCCGACGGCACCGCCGTGCTCTCGCTGGTGGCGCCGCCCGCGAAGTCGCCCGAGCACAAGCTGATCGGGCGCGCGACGCAGGTGGTGTTCGTGACCGAGGACGTGCCGGCCAGGTTCCGCGAGTGGCGCAAGCGCGGCGTCAAGTTCGCGCATCCGCCGCGCCTGCGCCGCATCCAGTACCGGCGGCCGCTGGCGCGCGACGCGGCGAGCCGCGAGAGCCGGACCGAGCCGATCCCGGCGTGGGGTGCCGTGTTCGCGCGCTTCCAGGACCTCGACGGGAACTCGTTCGGCCTCGCCAGCTTCGACGAGGAGTCGCGCGCCGTCGAAGAGCAGCGGCGCGCCGCGGCCGCGAAGCTGGAGGCCGAGCGCCGCGCCCACCACGAGCTCGAGATCGCCCGGCAGGTCCAGGCGCGGCTCTTCCCCCAGAGCCTGCCGGCCTCGCGCACCTTGCAGTACGCCGGCCGCTGCATGCAGGCGCGCGAGGTCGGGGGGGACTACTTCGACTTCCTGAGCCTCGGCCAGGAGCGGCTCGGGCTCGTGGTCGGCGACATCGCGGGCAAGGGCATCGCGGCCGCGCTGCTGATGGCGAACCTCCAGGCCAACCTGCGCAGTCAGTGCGCGACCGCGCTCGACCAGCTCCAGCTCTTCCTGCGCTCGGTGAACCAGCTCTTCCACGAGAACACCGTGGAGAGCGCGTACGCGACGCTGTTCTTCGCCGAGTACGACGGCCGCGAGCGGCGCCTGCGCTACGCCAACTGCGGCCACCTGCCCGGCCTGCTGCTCCGCCAGGACGGCAGCGTCGAGCGGCTCGACGCCACCGCCTACGTGCTGGGCCTCTTCCCGGACTGGGACTGCACGATCGGCGAGCGCCGGCTCGACCCCGGCGACGTGCTCGCGCTCTACACGGACGGCATCACGGAGACGTTCGACGACGCCGAGCAGGAGTTCGGCGAGGAGCGCCTGGTCGCGTCGCTCCGGCGCCACCGCACGCTCGAGCCCGAGGAGCTGGTGGCCTCGATCGTCGACGAGGTGCGGCGCTTCGGCCCACACGAGCAGAGCGACGACGTGACGCTGATCGTCGCGAAGTGCCGCGAGGCCTGAGCGGCCGCGCTCCGCTATTGACCGCGCTCCGCTACTGGATGTAGCCGAGGGCCCGCAGCCGCTCCTCTGCCTCCCGCACCACCTCGGGCCGCGGGCGCGTGATCGAGCCCGCGTAGGACACGACCAGGCCGTTCGCCGGCACGCTCGCCTCGCCTTCGTCGAGGTGCCACGCCCCGCTCTCGAGCCGCAGCGCGAAGGGAGCCTGGCCCGGCCCGACGCGGCGCTTCAGGCTGCGGCTCGCGGAGCCTGGGCCCTTCGACTCCAGGGCCACGGCCATCTCGCCGTCGACGACGTCCTCGTACGTGATCGTGAAGGCGTTGCCCGGCCCGGGCGTGAGGCGGGTCCCCGTGGGCACCGGCGCGATGCACGAGCAGGTCACGTCGGGCGAGGTCACGGACACGTGGTCGGCGCCGAGGCCGCCGATCACGACCTGGTAGCACGGCGGGGTGGAGCAGCGCACTCCCACGACGACGCCCTTGCGGATGGTGTCCAGCTCTCTCGCCGCGAGCCCTCGCAGCCGGGCGTGAGCCGGGCTGCCCGCGAGGTTGCGCGTCTCGACCCGATCGGCCGACAGGTCGTAGAGCTCGTCGCGTCCCCGCAGCGCCGGCCAGATCGTGTTGGGCACGATCAGCTTCCAGCGGTTCGCGAGCCGCAGGCTCAGGCCCCAGTTGGTGCCCGACGCATAGGACCAGGCCTCCTCGGGGTGGGCCGTCGAGCGGCCGTTCGCGAGCGAGAGCAGCGATCGGCCGTCGAGACCAGCGGGGACCTCGAGCTTCGCCATCTCGAGCAGCGTCGGCGCCACGTCGACCACGCGAACCTGGCCCTCGACCGTGCGCCGTCCTCCGCCTTGCCGCGGCGAAACCACGAGCGGCACCATCAGGTTGCTGTCCTGCAGGTGCGTGTGGGCGTAAAGCCCGTTGTCGCCGAACGACTCGCCGTGATCCGAGGTGAAGACCACGACCGTCCGTTCCGCGAGCCCCAGCGATTCGAGCTTGTCCAGGACACGCCCGAGCCCTTCGTCGAGCCAGGCGATCGAGGAGTCGTAGAGGTCCAGCCCGAGCTGCGGGTCGTTGAGGTCGAGACCCGGCGGCGCCGGCGCGGCTGGGCTGGCTTCCGGGCCGCCGCCGTCGGGCAGCGGGCTCGTCCAGACGAAGCGGTAGCGCCGCCTGAACCCGTCTTCCTCGCGCGGCGAAACGGGCACCACGTCGAGCGGCCGCTCGGGCAGCGGCCCCGGGCCGCGCAAGCGGCTGAAGTGGGGCTCGTGCGGGCGAAGCGGCGTGTGCGTCGCGTAGGTGTGGAAGAACACGAAGGTCGGCTCGCCGGCGTGGCTTTCGATCCACGACAGGACCTCGTCGACGCCGAACTCGAGCTCGCTGCGCGAGGTCCGCGCGGACGGCTTCTCGCGCGAGCGAAACACGTCGAAGCCGCGAGCGAAGCCGAATCTCGCCTGGACCAGTCCGCCGGCCGTCGAGGCCAGCGTCTGGTAGCCCGCGGCGCTGAAGAGCTCCGCCAGGAGCGGCAGCTCCGCGGGGATCGGCCCCTGGCGCGAGACGCCGTGGCGATGGGCGTCGACTCCGGTGAGCATCGAGACGTGGGACGGCAGCGTCCAGGGCGACGGCGCCACGGTGCTCAGGAAGACCGTGCCCCGCTTGCGCGCCCAGCGATCGAGGTTGGGCGAGGTCGTGCGCCGGTAGCCGTAGAGCGAGAGGTGATCCGCCCGCAGAGTGTCGGCGGACACCAGCAGCACGCTCGGGGGAGCGGCGCCGGCTTCCGGAATCCGCAGCATCGGGTTGCCCCAGTAGACGACCGGAGACGCATCCGCGGACCCGGGCTCGACGCGGAGCGAGAGGCTGAGCTGGCGGCCGGCGTAAGCGGCGAGGTCCAGCTCGTGCTCGTTCCAGCCGGGCCGGGTGTCGTGACGCTCGACGCGGTAGCTGATTTCCTTGTGAGCGCTGCTGCCGGCTTCCGAAAGCCGGAGCTCGACTGCGGCGGATCCCGCGTGGGTGGGCAAGCCGAGCGCGAAGCGAAGGAGCGCCCCGGGCGGCACGCGAGCGGTCAGTGAGGAGGGGCGCCCCAGGGTCACCGCCAGAGCGGTCCGCGAGTCGCCTTCGAGCGAAACGCGCCGCGGCTCCGCCGGCAGCGCCCGCGCGCGCTCGCCGTCGATTCGCAGGCTCAGGAAGCGAACGCTGCGCAGCCGAACCGCCTGGGGTGCGAAGCTCGGCTGGATCGCGATCCGCGCGCCGGGCCCTCCCCAGCGGGGGTGGGACGCCACCTCGAAACGCGCGACGCCGCGTGCATCGGGCTGCCGGCCGATCGCCTGATCCGCGTAGAAACGTCCGTCGACCCGGGGCCAGAACAGCGCGACGCCCGAGGGCGTGGGCTGCTCCAGCTCCACTTCCACGGCCACGATCCGATCCGGCGAGTCGCCGACGGGCCCGACCAGCCGCTCGGTGGCGCGCTCGGCCGGCAGGTCCAGGCCTAGCGGCGAGGGCTCCGGCAGCGCGCTGCCGTCTCCCATGCTCCAGCCGGCCGTGCCCGCACCCGGGCCGAACACCACGCGGCGAAGCTCGACGTCGCGATACAAGCCGGCCTCGTCCAGCTCCTCCTGCGCGGCCTCCAGCAGGCGCTCGAAGCGGAAGCGCTGCGCGGGAGCCGGCTTCGGGCCGGAGCAGGCGACCACGACCAGGGTGAGCGCCGCCGTCAGCGCCGCTCCAGCCCGTCTGGCTCGCAGCCCCTCGGTCACTGACGTGCCGCCCCGATCTCGATCGGCACGGGCTCGACGCGCCAGACGTCGCGGCAGTAGTCCGCGATCGAGCGGTCCGAGGAGAAGCGCCCCATGCGCGCCGCGTTCAGGATCGACAGCCGCGTCCAGCGCTCGGGCTCGCGGTAGGCGCGCTCCACGTCGGCCTGGCGCTCGAGGTAGCTGCGGAAGTCCGCCAGCAGCAGCCAGGGATCCTCGCCGAGCAGGGAATCGACGATCGGCTGGAAGAGCGCGCGGTCCCCGCGGCCGAAGGTGCCGTCCGCGAGGGCGTCGACCACGGCGCGCAGCTCGGCGTCGGCTTCGTAGAGCTCTCGCGGCCTGTAGCCGCGGGAGCGCAGCGCGCGGATCTCGTCCACCGTGAGGCCGAACAGGAAGAAGTTCTCGGCGCCGACCGCCTCGCGGATCTCGACGTTCGCGCCGTCGAGCGTGCCGATCGTGAGCGCGCCGTTCATCGCGAACTTCATGTTGCCGGTGCCGGAGGCCTCCTTGCCGGCGGTCGAGATCTGCTCCGACAGCTCGGCGGCCGGGAAGATCGGCATGCAGTTCGTCACGTTGTAGTCGGGCAGGAAGGCCACGCGCAGCCGGCCGCGGGTCGCAGGATCGGCGTTCACGACCTCGGCCACCGCGTGTACGAGCTTGATGATCAGCTTCGCCATCCGGTAGCCCGGGGCGGCTTTACCGCCGAAGATCACGCTGCGCGGCGCTGCCGTGGAGCGCGGGTCGCGGCGCAGGCGCTGCCAGAGCGCGATCACGTGCAGCACGTTCAGGTGCTGGCGTTTGTACTCGTGGATCCGCTTGACCTGCACGTCGAACAGGCTGTCGGGGTCGCAGGCGACACCGGCCCGCGCCTCGATCACCGCGGCGAGGTCCGCCTTGTTGGCTCGCTTCGCCTCGCGCCACTTCGCCCGGAAGCCCGCGTCCTCGGCCAGCGGCTCGAGCTCGCGCAGCCTATCGAGCTCGCACGGCCAGCCTTCGCCGATCGCCTCCGTGACGAGGGCGGCGAGGCGCGGGTTGGCGAGCACCAGGAAGCGCCGCGGCGTCACGCCGTTCGTGACGTTCACGAACTTCTCCGGCCACAGCTCGTGGAAGTCGCGCAGCACGTCGCGCTTCAGCAGCTCGGTGTGGAGCGCGGCCACGCCGTTGATGCGGTGGCTTCCCACGCTCGCCAGGTGGGCCATCCGCACCGAGCGCGGGCCGGCCTCGTCGATCAGGCTGAGCCGCGCCATGCGCCCGTCGTCTCCCGGGAAGCGCGCGCGCACCTCGTCGAGGAAGCGCCGGTTGATCTCGTAGACGATCTCGAGGTGCCGCGGCAGCACCGCGCCGAACAGCTCGACCGTCCACTTCTCGAGCGCCTCGGGCAAGAGCGTGTGGTTCGTGTAGGCGAAGGTGCGGCGCGTGACGTCCCACGCCGCGTCCCAGTCGAGCCCGTGGACGTCGACCAGGAGGCGCATCAGCTCGGCGACGGCTACCGCCGGGTGGGTGTCGTTGAGCTGAACCGCGTACTTGTCCGCGAGCCCGGAGAGCTGCAGGCCTCGCTGCAGGTAGATGCGGATCATGTCCTGGAGTGCGCAGGAGACGAAGAAGTACTGCTGCTCGAGCCGCAGCCGCTTGCCGCGCAGCAGCTCGTCGTTGGGGTAGAGCACCTTCGTGAGGTTCTCGGAGGCGACCTTCTGGTCGACGGCTCGCCAGTAGTCGCCCACGTTGAAGGCCGCGAAGTCGAAGGACTCGCCCGCCTCCGCCTTCCAGAGCCGCAGCAGGTTGGCCGTGCCGTTGCGGTAGCCCAGGATCGGCGTGTCGTAGGCGACGCCGCGCACCACGCGCTCCGGCTGCCAGCGGACGAAATAGCGGCCGCGCTCACCGGTGCCGGCCTCCGTGCGCCCGCCGAGCCCGACGTCGAACGCGATCTCGGGCCGCGCGATCTCCCAGGGATTGCCGAGCGCCAGCCACTTGTCGGTCCTCTCGACCTGCCAGCCGTCGTGGATCAGCTGGTCGAAGATGCCGAACTCGTAGCGGATGCCGTAGCCGATCGCGGGAATCGCGAGCGTGGCGAGCGAGTCCATGTAGCAGGCCGCGAGCCGGCCGAGCCCGCCGTTGCCCAGGCCGGGCTCCTCCTCCTGCGCGAGGATGCGGTCGAGGTCGTGGCCGAGCTCGGACATCGCCTGGCGCGTCTCCGCCTCGAGGCCCATGCCGAGCAGGTTGTTGGCGAGGTGCGGGCCGAGCAGGAACTCCGCCGACAGGTAGATGACCGTGCGGCTCGCCTTCTTGTAGTAGGTCTCGCTCGTCCGCACCGAGCAGCGCAGCACCTCGCGCCGCGCCGCGAGCGCGAGCGCGAGGTATAGGTCGTTGGGCGTGGCGCTCTCGGGGAAGCGGCCGAGCATCGTGAAGAGGGCTTCCTTGAACTCGCGCTTGACGGCCTCGACGAGCTTCCGGTCCATGGCTCCTCCGAAGCGGCGCACAGCGTGCCGCCACGCCCGACGCGGGATATGAGAGATCAGCGCGCGGGTCGCGTCAAGCCTGTCTGGGAAGGGAGGTGGGATCAGCGCTTCTCGGCGAGCGCGACGTACAGCGCGACCTCGATGCGGATCGCTCGCTCGCTCTGACGAGCGCGCGTCAGGCCGGCGTCGCCTCGGGCTCGGGCGGCGGCGCCACCCACGCGGCGATCGCTTCGCGCGTCCAGTGGTGGTCGTCGTTGAGGTGCAGGATCATGGCGCCCAGCGCCAGGCGCTTCTTGCAGCCCACGGGGCAGCTGCGCAGCGTGTACTCGAGGCAGTCGAACAGGCGCTCGAGGTGCTTCGGCCGGATCCCGGTCGCGTCGACCGGCAGGTGGTAGATGCCTTCGTAGGCGGCGCCGAGCGCGCACGAGGCGCGGCGGCCCTGGTAGTACTCGCCGAAGGCCTGGTCCGGCCGGACGTGGGCGCCGTCGAGGATCGCCTTCGCGAGCGCGGCTTCGTCGTGCCGCACCTCGGCGCGCGTGGGATACCGAACCTTGCCGTCGGAGCTCACGAAGGGCATCGCGGCCTCCCTGTTCAGACTTCTGAATGCCGCCCGGACTTCACTGATGCGATTCTACTCCCGAGCACAAGCGCTGCATCGGCCGATCCGCGAGCCTGGCTCAGCGAGCTCAGCGGCGCAGGAGCGACGACGCGCGCGCGAGCTCGTCTTCGGTGAACACCGCGAGCACGGAGGGCTGAGCTTCGAGGAGCGCGCGGATGCTCCCGAGCTCGAGATGCAGCTCGCGCAGGCGGTCGGTGTCGATCGCGATCTGCATGTTCTCGGGCTCGTAGTGCTTCACGAGCGCGCCGCGCTCCGGGTCGAGCCTCGCGTGGATCAGCGACACGAGGTCGTCCGTGTACACCCGTTGCTGGCCGCGGGCGGGATCGGGCTCGGGCGGCATCCCGTGGTCCGCGGTCAGCGCGAGCACGTAGCCGCCCTCGCCCACCTTCGCCTCGACGGCGGCGACGACGCTCGCGACGTCGCGGTCGAGCGCGGCGAGCGTCGCCGCGAGCTCCGGCGAGTCCGGGCCGTAGCGGTGGCCGACGTAGTCCGGCGTCTTGAGGTTCACCATCACGAGGTCGCTCACGTCGTCGGCGCCGATCGGCTCGCGCTCGATCAGCCGCTTCAGCGCCTCGGTCTCGAAGCCCGAGAAGAGCGCCGTGCCGCGGATCGCGTCGAGCGTGCCGACCGCATGGCCCATCCAGGTGGCGTTCGGTCCCTCGAACAGCCGGCGAGCGTCCATCTCCTTCAGGTAGTCGGGCAGGCGGAAGCACTCGGGGCTCGTCGCCCAGACTCCGGTCTCGGTTGAGTAGCTCGCGGCGATCACGGGGCGGCCGTTGACGAGGCAGCTGCCGTGCCCGGCGAGCGGGATCGCGGCGCGCGGCGCGCTGCCCTGGCCCGCGATGATGGCGCGGCCGTTCGTCCGCAGGTTCCAGAGGTCGGCGAGCGTCGGGACCATCAGCTGGCGCGGCGACAGGCCCGGATAGGCGTCGGCGGCGTGCCCGGCCACGCGGTCGAACCACGCGTTGCCCACGATCCCGTGGACGCGCGGGTCGGCGCCGGTCGCGACCGTGGCGTGCGCGAGCCCGGTGATCGTCGGCAGGTAGTCGATCTCGGCGCGGCTCCACCACGCCCCCTGCCGGCGCAGCCGGTCGAGCGTCGGCAGGGCCGCGGCATGGCGGTCGAAGTAGTCCTGGCGCATGCCGTCGACGACCAGCAGCAGCACGAGACGCGGGGCCGCGCCGCGCGGCTTCAAGGCGGCGTCCTGGCTTCGGCCCGAGCACGTCGACGGCATGGAGACGCCGAGCAGGGCGGCGAGCGTCGGCGCCATGTCCTGGTGCGAGACGGGCTGCGGGTAGACGCCGCTCCGCACGAAGGGCGGGCCGTACAGCAGGAAGGGGATGTGGCTGTCGTAAGGCCAGGGGCTCCCGTGCATGAAGACCGTCGCGGGGTCGCGCTTCGTGATGACGTGGCCGGGCCGCGGAACGATCGCGAGCTGGCCGGTGCGCCCCGGGTAGTACGAGCGAGCGAAGCGCCGGAGCAGCTCTTCGCGGGGGAGCGCGCCGTCCCGAGCGTCGGCGCCTCGGCCCGCGCTCGCGCAGAGCAGGAGCCCGGCGATCGCCGCGGCAACCCGGCGCCTGGTCGGCACTCCTCACCTCCTGGCTCTGACGAGACCGAGATCATAGCGTTCGCGTTCAAAGCGTTGAATTTTAAACAGACTGTTGCTTTTTAAACATTGAGCTGGTACAAGTGAGGCATGGCGAGCAGCGAAGTCGACACCCAGGACCTGAGCCGTCGCGAGCGCGAGGCGATGGACATCGTCTACCGCCTCGGCCGCGCGACCGCGCTCGAGATCCGCGCGCAGATGGCGCAGCCGCCGACCGACGCGGCGGTGCGCACCACGCTCCGGATCCTGGTGCGGAAGGGGCGGCTCAAGCAGGAGTACGACGGTCCCCGCTTCGTCTACTTCCCGACGCTCGCGCGCGAGGCGGCGCGCCGCTCCGCCTTCCGCCACCTGCTCGACACGTTCTTCGGCGGCTCGGCGCGCGGCGCGATGGCGGCGCTCGTCGAGATGGAAGACGCGGGCCTGTCGCCGGGCCAGCGCCGCCGCCTCAAGGCGCTGATCGACGACGCCGACCGGAAGGGGCGCTGAGATGGCCGCCGCCACCTGGCTCGTCTTTCTCGCGCTGCGCTCGACGCTGGTGCTCGCGGCCGCCCTCGGCCTCGAGCGCCTGCTGCGGCGCAAGCCCGCGGACGGGCGTCACGTCCTCCTGACGCTCGCCGCGGCCGGGCTGCTGCTGATGCCGGCGCTGTCGCTGCTGCTGCCGCGGTGGGAGCTCGAGGTCCTGCCGCGTTGGGCCGAGCCGTCGGCCACGGCCTTCGTCTCGGGCGGCGAGGCCGCCGCGCCGCAGCCGTCCGCCGCCAGGGAGACCGCGCCCGCGCCGGCGGCGATGGCGGTGCATGCCGCGGCGATGCCCGCGGCGCCGGCCGTCGCGGGACGGCCGGGCCGGGCATGGATCGGCTCGCTGCTCCTCGCCGCATGGCTCGTGGGCATCGGCGCCGCCGTCATCCGACTGGCTCGCGCGCTCCTGAGCGAGGGACGGCTTCGCGCCACGACGCGTCCGCTCTCGGGGCCCTGGCTGGACACGGCCGCCGAGGCGAGCCGGGCGCTCGGCTTGTCGCGACCGGTGCCGCTGCTCGCGTCCGACGCCATCGAGACGCCGCTCACCAGCCGCTGGCCCAGCCCCGCGGTGTTGCTCCCGGTGGCCGCCGAAGACTGGTCGGACGAGCGTCGACAGGTGGTCGTCCGGCACGAGCTCGTGCACCTCGCGCGCGGAGACGCCTGGCGGCTGCTCGCGTGGCGCCTGGTCGCCGCCGTCTATTGGTTCCACCCGCTGGCGCGGCTGGCCGAGCGCCACGCGCGCCTCGTCGGCGAGCAGGCGTGCGACGAGGCCGTGCTTCGGCTCGGCACGCGTCCGTCCACCTACGCCCGCCACCTGATGGAGATCGCCGAGTCGCTGCGCGCCGAGCCGCGGCGCCTCGCGGCCGCGCTGCCGATGGTCGAGCGCGGCCAGCTCGAAAGGAGACTGCTCATGATCCTCGACGCCAACCGCAGCGCCGGTCGCGGCCGCACGGCCGCGGCAATCGGTCTCGCCGTGCTGGCCGCGACCGTCGTCGCCGTCTCGGTCGTCGCTCCCTTGCAGGTCGCCGCGCGAGCTCCGAAGCCGTTGGCCGAGCTCGAAAGGGACGACTACGAGCAGTATGACGACAACGGGCACGGCGACTTCTCGATGCAGCGGAGCCTCGGCGACGGCGGTCGCCTGAGCGTTCACGTCGATGGGCCCGTTCGCTTCGACGAGAAGGACGGCGGGATCCGCGAGCTGGGGCGGGGAAGCTCCGTCCAGATCAAGACGCGGACAGGCGATCGCTCGCAGCGCATGACCATCACGCCCGGGGACGGCGGGCCTCGCTACGAGTGGTGGGTGAACGGAGAGTCGCGGCCCGTGGACGACTCGGCACGCGCCTGGCTCCGGGATGCGCTCCAGGTCGTCGCGGCGTCCCGCGAGATCGGATCCATCCAGGGACAGGTGGGCTCCCTGCAGGGGGAGATCGGAGAGGTTCAGGGCGAGATCGGCTCCCTCCAGGGGGAGATCGGCGCCATCCAGGGCGAGCTCGGGGGCCTCCAGGGCAAGATCGGCTCACTGCAGGGCGAGCAGGGCAGCCTTCAGGGCGAGATCGGCAGCCACCAGGGCGCGATTGGCGGCCTGGCTGCGGCCCGCTCACAGGCCAGCAGCGCACTCGCCGCGCAGCTCGAGCGCGAGATCGAGACGCACGAGGCCGCCATCCGCAAGCTCGAAGCCGAGCTCGCGAGCGGGGACCTCTCGCGCCGCATGAAGGAGGCCGAGGCCGAGCTCTCGCGCGGGGAGGCGAAGGGCGAGCGCGAGATCGCGGAGCTCGAGCGCAAGATCGAAGCGCTCCAGGGCGACCAGAAGATCGGGAAGCTCGAGAAGCAGATCGAGGCCATCCACGCCGACGAGCGCATCCGCGAGATCGAGAAGCGGACGCAGCCGGCGCTCGACCGCCTGAAGGCCGCTTCGCGGCAGCTGGGGAACTGACTCGCTTCAGCGCGGCGGGGCGCCGAAGAACGCGGGCTCGGCCCGGAAGCCGACGAATCCCGGGACGAGCACGGCGACGAGCAGCAGCGCGAGCGCCGCGAGGAGCGCGCGCCGCCGCGGCGTGAGCGGCGCGAGCGCCGCTCCCGCGGCGGGCACCGCGGACGCCGCGATCAGGAAGATCGCCGGCAGCATCGGCAGCCGGAAGCGGTGGTGCCCGTGCACGACCACGTGGAGGGCGGTGTAGAGGAGCAGGAAGCCGACCAGCAGGACAGCGGCGCGGCTCCACCGTAGCCGCGCGAGCCCGAGCACGAAGAGGCCCATCACCGCCAGGTAGGGGAGGATCGTGACGAGCGCCACGAGCCAGATCCCGAGTGTCGTGGGCCGCCCGTAGCCGCGCCGCCGCACGTGCACCAGCACCATGTTGTCGGCGCTCAGCAGGTGCGGGACCTCCTGCGCGAGCTTCTCGAAGAGC
>Ga0111538_10002892_pt1 | contig 24076 bp, 12 predicted proteins | sample SoiMethybrSBSTD1_FD_79669 | JGI IMG/M metagenome (GOLD analysis project Ga0111538, IMG submission 79669) | Bulk soil microbial communities from a Populus tree surrounding site in Tennessee, USA - Soil MetaG P. TD hybrid SBSTD1 (version 2)... | ecosystem: Environmental > Terrestrial > Soil >...
CAACGGCTTCCTTACGCCGCGCCAGAACCCAGGATCGGAAAGAGCAGGCGTGGCTCGGCGCCGTCGAGCGATTGTTCGGCAGCGGGGACGCCGGCGCGCGGCGGCAGCAGTATGCGGACGCGATGGCGCGGATGTACGGCGACTATCCCGACGACCCGGATGTCGCCTCGCTCTACGCGCTCGCGCTCGTCGGCACGATGTCGCGCAGCCTGATTGGATTCGTCGATGCGCACGAAGGGCACAGCGCCGGGCTCGCGGGCAGCGAGACGCAGGCTCGGGTCGCCGACATCCTCGAGGCCGTGCTGCGCGCCCACCCCGAACATCCCGGAGCGCTCCACTACTTCCTGCACAACCAGGACGACCCGGCGCACGCGGCGCGCGCGCTCCCGGCGGCGCGCACCCTCGCCCGTCTCGCGCCCGAGTCGAGCCACGCGCGTCATATGCCCGCCCACATCTTTCTCCAGCTCGGATCGTGGCAGGACGCGGAGCGCTCCGATCGGTCGGCCTTCGAGGCGTCACAGGCCTGGGTCGAGCGCAAGCATCTCGACCCGGCGCTGCGCAACTACCACGCGCTGGCGTGGCGGCAGTACGAGCTGCTGCAGCTCGGTCGATATCGCGAGGCGCTGGCCCTCATCGACGAGCTCGCGCCGGTCGTCAAGGCGACCGGACAGTTGAACCTGCTGAGCGATCTGTCGTCGATGCGGGCCCGCTATGCGATCGAGAGCGCCGAGTGGGCGCGCATGGCCACCGTGGACACGTTCGGCAACGCCAACGAGCTGTTCGCGATCGGGCTGAGCGCGGCGAACAGCGGCGGCGCCGCCCGCGCCGAGCGCGCCCGCGGCGTGCTCGCCGAGCGCGCCAGGGATCCGCGCGAGGGCGATCTGCGCCCGGCGATCGCAATCATGGAGCGCGAGCTGGCGGCGGCCATCGCGCACGCCGCGGGCCGCGTCGACGACGCGGTGGGTATCCTCCGCGAGGCGGCGGACCAGGAATCGCGGCTGCCGGCGCCGCTCGGGCTGCCGGCGCCGATCAAGCCGGCGGCGGAGCTGCTCGGCGAGGTGCTGCTCGTGGTCGGACGGCCGGCCGAGGCGGCGCCGTTCTTCGAGCAGGCGCTGGCGCGAAACCGCAACCGCTCGCGGTCGGTCCTCGGCCTGGCGCGCGCCGCGTCAGCCGCCGGAGACACCGCTGCAGCACGGAAACACTACGCTGCGCTGCTCGATAACGTTCGCGAGGCCGACGCCGACCTCCCGCTCGCGCGCGAAGCGCGCGCCGCGCTCGACACGTCCGCTGCGCCAACGGCACCGCCGGCGAATGGGCGTTCACGCTTGTTCATGGCGGCTGCGACGGTCACGGTACTCGCCGCCGCCGCGATCGTGCTGATGCGGCGCGGCAGAAAGACGACGCAACCGCCGGCGCGGCGAACGTCGTCGAAGCACCGCCGCCGCTAAATGCGGGGTCAGACCCGCTTTGCGGGTCTGACCCCTATTAGCTTGTTGCTGCGAAGAGATCTCTTTCAACGGCCGGGTGATAGAGGTCGGACCCACAAAGCGGGTCCGACCCCGCATACTGAGGCTCACATGGCGACCAAGTTCGCGGCCCAAACGTTGATTACCGCCGCGTTGCTGGCATCAGCCCCGGCGTTCGCGCCTGGCACGGTCTCGCTGCTCGCGCAATCGACGGTGGCCGATGCGGCGGTCCAGCGCGTGCTCGACGACTACATCGGCTTGTACCGGAAAGACACGCTCGAGCGGTGGAAGACGCTCTTCCTGCCGTCGTTCACCGCGACCTACACCAATGCCGACGGCAGCGTGAGCAGCAGGACCCTGAACGAGTTCTACGAAGCGCAGCGGAGCGGCTTCGCCGCGGGCGAGATGTCCGAGACGCTGCAGAACGTGCGCATCCAGCGCACGGGACGCCTCGCCCACGCCAGCGCCGACTTCCGCTTCACGAGCCGCGGTGTGGGGCGCGACGGAAAACTGATGCTGCTGCTGATCGAGGAAAGAGGCCAGCTCAAGATCGCAGCGCTGGTGTTCACGTATCACCTGGCCGGAACACCATAGAGCCCGGTGAGACAGCATCCGTCTCGTATGCCAAAGGCCCGCCGCTAAAGCAGCCCTGAAGGGCTGCGCTACGACCGAGGCGGATCGCGCGGCTCGTGGAACACAAAAAAAGGAGCCCGGTTGCCCGGGCCCCTCGAAAACGTCGAACCTAGAACGTTGAACCTAGAACCAGGACCAACCCAGAACCCAGAACCAGGAACCCCGAACCAGTTCTTCTACCGCTGCGGCTGGCTCGTCGGCCTCGTTTCCGACGCCGGCAGGCTGAACGCCAGGTACTCGCCCGAGTAGTTGCCGCCGCTGATCGACACGATGATGTACTGCTTGCCGCCCGCCAGATAGCTCATCGGCGAGCCGCTCTGCTGCGCCGGCATCCACACCGCGCCAACCTGCGCGCCGGTGTTCTTGTCGTAGGCCCGCAGCATCGCGCCGCGCGGATGCTCCGGCGTCGTGGTGATCGCCGGATCGCCGAGAACCACGAGCGCCTTGGTGACGACGAGCCCGACGCTGCCCGGCAGGCCGGTCTTCGGGATGTTCTTGTCCTTCAGCAGCGGGTGATTGCGCACCGCATCGGGCGTGTCGCCGTGCGGCACCTGCCACTTGATCTCACCCTTGTCGACATCGATCGCGTTCAGCAGGCTATACGGCGGCTTCAGGAGCGGAAGCCCCTGCACCACCAGGCCGCCGCCGCCACCGCCGCCACGGCCGCCCTCGGGCGCTGCCGCGGGCGCGCCGGCAGCCGCCGGCGCCGGGGCCGCGCCGCGTCCTGCTTCAGGCGCGCCACCACGGCCGCCGCGCTGCGGCGCATCCGCGGCGCTGCCGAAGCCGGGACCTTCGCGTTCGACAAACGGCTGGCCGGCCGTTCCCGCGACGTAGCGGATGTCCGAGAAGCCCGGAGGCGGTTCGACCAGACCGATCGGCGCCACCGAGTGGTTGCTCGCGTGCGCGTAGACCACGTGAGTTTCTGGATCCGCGCCCGCGCCCGGCCAGTTCGTGCCGCCCGCGGTGGTGGCAATCGTCAGCGCCGCAATCGGCCCCTCGACCTTGCTCACGACCGGCGGGAGGAACATCGGCCCGAGCTTGTAGCGCGACACCACGCGCCGCGCCTCGGCGTTCAACTCCGGCGTGAAGTCGATCAGATCCTCGAGCGTGACCGCCTGGCGCGCATACGCCGGCGGCTTGGTCGGGAACGGCTGCGTCGGCGACGACTTCTCGCCTGGCACGTCCGACTGCGGAACCGGCCGCTCCTCGATCGGCCACACCGGCTGGCCGGTGATGCGATCGAAGGTGTAGAGGAACGCTTCCTTGCTCGGCAGCGCGACGGCCTTGATCGGCTTGCCGTTGACGTTGATGTCGAGCAGGATCGGCGCCGACGACAGGTCGTAGTCCCAGATCGGGTGATGCACGATCTGGAAGTGCCACTTGCGCTGGCCGGTCTTCAGGTCGACGCAGACCAGGCTCTCGCCGAACAGGTTGTTGCCCGGGCGATGGCCGCCGTAGAAGTCGGAGGTCGGCGACTCGACCGGCAGGTAGACGAGGCCGGCTTCTTCGTCGACCGTGATCTGCGTCCAGACGCCGGTGTTGCCGTTGATCGACCACGACTCGTTCTCCCAGGTGTCGGCGCCGAACTCGCCCGGCTTCGGGATCGTGTTGAACTGCCAGAGCTGCTTGCCGCTCTTGACGTCGAACGCCCGCACCAGCCCCTTGCTGTTGTTGTGCGTCTTGACCGTCATCCCTTCCTTGAACGACGAGCCGACGATGATGACGTCTTTCACGACCGTGGGCGTCGAGTGGAGTCCGATCTCGCCGGTCTCCAGGTCGATCTGCTGCCCCTTGCCGACGACGACGCCCTTCTTCAGGTCGACGACGCCGCCCTCGCCGAAGGACGGAATCATCGCGCCGGTCTTGGCGTTGAGGGCGATCATGCGGTAGCCGGTGGTCACATACAGCACGCGCTCGTCGCCCTTGCCGTCGGTCCAGTAGGACACGCCGCGGCCCGAGAGCTGGCGCGGCGCGATCGCGGCGCGGTTCCCCTCGCGGTAGCTGTGCGACCAGATTAGTTCTCCGGTCCGCCCGTCGAGCGCCACCACCGAGCGGCGGGTGCCGGCGGTCGTGTAGAGCACGCCCTTGATCGCGAGCGGCGTCCCTTCGAGCTTGTACTCGGGACGGGTGCCGAGATTGTCGGTCTTGAAGCGCCAGGCCACCTCGAGCTTGTTGAAGTTCGAGGCGTTGATCTGATCGAGCGGCACATAGCGGGTGCCGCGGACGTCGGCGGTGTAGTGGGTCCAGTCGCCGTTCTTCGTGCTGGGCAGCGTGTTGGACTGGCCCGACGTGCCGGCGGTCATCCAGACGACCCCGGCGCCGAGCACCACCGCGATCGGCGCCGCGCGTCTCACTGTCTTGAACATGTGTGCTCCCTGATAAACAAAGCGCCGGCCCATGTCACTGAACCGGCGCTCGACGAACTCCAATTCCGAAACTGGATCCGGACTCTTACGCCGCGGCGGTGCTCTTCTTGGCCAGCACGTCGCCGAAGACCTGCACTGCCTTCTGCATCTCTTCCATCGTGCCGAGCGAGATGCGTGCGTGCGTCTTTTCGAACGGCGGGAAGTCGCGCGCCACCATCACGCCCTTGGCGCGGCACGCTTCGCGGAACGCCTTGGCCGGCGTGCCGATGTTGACGAACATGAAGTTGGCCTGGCAGTCGGTCGGCTTCATGCCGCGGTCGGCAAACCACTTGGTCACCATGTCGCGCACCGCCTTGTTGCGGTTGCGCTCGTTGGTGGTGAAGCTGGCGTCCTGCGAGATCGCGACGGTGGCCGCGGCCATGCCGAACACGTTCAGCGAGCCGGTGCCGCTGGCGCCCACCCATGTGCGCAGCTTCTTGATCGTGTCGGCGTGGGCGATGGCGTAGCCCTGGCGCAGACCGGCCATGCCGTACGCCTTCGAGAAGGTGCGGGCGACGATGACGCGCGGGTTCTCGATCGCGATCGGCACGTGCGTCTCGTGATCCGGGTCGGTGACGTAATCGAAGTAGGCCTCGTCGACCAGCACCGTCGTTTCCGGCGAAGTGCTGTTCACCTTGGCGAGGAAGTCGCGCGTCGCCTTGGCGCCGACGTAGGTCGCGGTCGGGTTGTTCGGGTTGCAGTAGAACACCAGGCCGGCGCCCTTGGCGGCCGCGAGCATCGGATCGAGATCGATCTTGAACTCGGACGACAGCTTGACGCCGCGCACCGGGTTGCCGATGAGCTCGGCGTAGCCGGCGCATTCCTCGTAGGTCGGAATGGTGCCGACGAGCGGCTTGGTCTTCGCGGTGAACACCTGCGTCGCCGCGCGGAGGATCTCGGTCGACCCCTCGCTCAGGAGCACGTTCTCCGGCTTGACCTTGAAGTGGGCGCAGATCGCTTCGGTGAGCTGGCCCATCTGGTTCGAGTAGCGGCCCGGACTCTTGCCGCCCTGCAGCAGCGCGCTCAGGGAATCCAGTACCTTCTTGCCCGGGCCGACCGGGTTTTCGTTGCTGGCGATGCAGATCACGCCCTTCTCAACGGCCTCGAGCTCCGCTTCGAAGGCTGACCAGATGGCGTTCTCGCGGCCACGGCCCCAGACGCTGCTCGTGAGCGCCGCGCCGGCGCCGAGCCCGGCGGTCTGGACGAAACGACGTCGTGAAAGTGCCATGGCTATGCTCCCTTCCCGGACGAGGTCGTCGTCGACGGCTTGAGGACGCTCCGGAAGACCTCGGTGGCCTTCTGCATTTCTTCCATGGTGCCGAGCGAGATGCGCGCCCACTGTTTTTCCAGCGGCGGGAAGTCGCGGCCGACCATGATGCCCTTGGCGGCGCACTGATCGCGGAACTGCGCGGCCGTCATCGTCTTGCCGATCTCGGTGAAGATGAAGTTGGTCTGCGAGTCGGTCGAGCGGTAGCCGAGGTCGGCCAGCGCCTTCACCGTGAAGTCGCGCACCGCCTTGTTGCGGGCGCTCTCTTCCTTGATGTGCTGCGGATCCTTCAACGACGCGACCGCGGCGGCCACGCCGAAGGTGTTGACGTTGTACGGCATCCGCCAGGCGGACATCTTGCGAATCGTCGCTGCGTCGCCCACGGCGTAGCCGATGCGCACGCCGGCCATGCCGTACGCCTTCGAGAAGGTGCGCGCGACGACAACGCCCGGGGTGGTGAGCGCGGTCGGAATCGCGGTAGCGAACGCCGGGTCGGTTGCGTAGTCGCAGTACGCTTCGTCGATCAGGACCGCGGTGGTCGGCGAGGTCTTCTTCACCTCGGCGACGAAGTCCTTGATCTCCTGGGCGGTGTTGATCGTCCCGGTCGGGTTGTTGGGATTGCAGAGGTAGACGAGGCCCGCGCCCTTGACCAGCGGCAGCAGCGCGCTCAGATCGGTCTTCAACGTCTTGTCGTTGACCGGCGCGGATTTGACCGTGTATTTCAACACGTTCTGCGCGAACCCGGCCGGGTCGCCGTAGGTCGGCGAGGGGATCACCAGGTGCTTGGCCGGTGACATGAACACGTGTGCCGCGTTTTTCAGCAGCTCCTGCGACCCGACGCCGAGCACGACGTTCTCGCGCTTGCCGCTGTTGAGCTTGGCAATCAGGATCTCGAGATCCGCGTCGAGAGGGGTGCTGTTGAACGGGTAGCGGTTAGCCTCGGGGAACTTCCCGAGGATCGCGTCGATCGCGGCTTTGCCGGGACCGAGCGGGTTCTCGTTGCTGCTGATACGAATGGCCTCCACTCCAGGCGGGAGATTCGGACGCGCGGCCCGGGCTGCCTGCCCCTGCTGCGCGAACGCGATTTCTTCTTCATGGCCGCGAGCGGCGATGAAGGCAGACGCGTCCGACGTCCGACCCACTCCCAAGCCCTGAAGGAAACCGCGGCGCGACACCGACATGGGATCCTCCTTCAGCTACCAGCGACTACCGACATGAACGACTGATTGAACAACCTGTTTTGGGGAAGGCGAGTCTTGACTCTGGACAGGTCAATCGCGCGAATTTTACGTCCTGCGTGGAGGGAGTGTCAACGAAACATCATGCGAGGAACGCCCAGAAGTGCTGACAGAGCACAACTTGTCACGAAATGTCTTGCCGCAGCGTAGACTGGTATCGCCTTTGCCTCATCCGAACGGCAAGGGGGATCGAATCGCGCCCCGGCCGCCGGGGTCAAAAAGCTTCGGGGTCAATCTGCCGATACAACCAAGAGCCATGAACACAGCCACCATCCGTCTGTACACCTGGGCCGGCCTGGCAGCGGCGCTCGTGCTGCTTGCCGCCCCCGCACACGCGCAGTTCACGCCGCGGCCGCTGAGCAATCCGGCGACCGGCGAGCGCTTCCACATCGAAGCCGGCGCCGACTTCTGGATGCCGTCGGCCGACATCAGCATCTCGAGCGAAGCGCTCGGGATCGCGGGCAGCAAGATCGACCTGAAACGCGACCTCGGCGCGACCGACCAGACCTTCCGGGCGCTGCAGCTGACGCTCCGGCCCGCGCGCGCGCACAAGTTCCGCTTCCAGCGCATCCCGATCAAGTACACCGCGTCGTCGACGCTGGCGCAGGACGTGGTCTTCAACGGCATCCGCTACCGCGCCAGCCTGCCGGTGAACACCGACTTCGACTGGAAGGCGTATCGCTTCGGCTACGAGTACGACTTCCTCACGCGCAACCGCTGGTTCGCCGGCTTCCTGCTCGAGGCGAAGTACACCGACGTGAAGGTCCAGCTCGACAGCCCGGTCGCCTCGGAATTCGCGCACGCGCGCGGCCCGATCCCGGCGATTGGCGGCATCGGCCGCTTCTATGTCGTGCCGAACATCTCGATCACGGGTGAGGTGACCGGCTTCACCATCCCGGACAGCATCGACGAGCGCTACAACGCGCACTACGTCGACGTCGACATCTTCGGGACGGTCAACTTCAACGATTACGTCGGCGTGAAGGGCGGCTATCGTTCGAGCGACCTCGGCTATCTGATCAACGCCGACGCCGGCTCATTCAAGTTGAAGGGCCTCTACTTCGGGGCCGTCATCCGGTACTGACGCTGAAGGTGCTGGATGCTGGTTGCGAGGTGTCCTAGCGACCAGCATCCAGCAACTAGCAACTAGTGGAGCGTGACGCCGACCGCGACGAGCTTTTCCATCCGGCGGTCGGCTTCCTGCAGCGTCTCGTCGCGCTTGCAGAAACAGAACCTCAGCTTCGTCCTTCCTGCTTTCGTCTTGTAGAAGCTGCTCCCCGGCACGGCCGCCACGCCCACGTCCTTCACCAGGTAGCGCGCGAACTCGACATCGTCGGCAAATCCGAAGCTGCTGATGTCGGTCATGATGTAGTACGCGCCAAACGGTTTGTAGCACGTGAAGCGGTGCCGCTCGAGGATGTCGAGGAGGACGTCGCGCCGCTGCTGATAGCCGGCGGCAAGCCTGGCGTAGTAGGCCTCGGGCAGGCTGAGCGCGACGGCGCCGGCAGCCTGCAGCGGCGCCGGGGCGCCGACCGTCAGGAAGTCGTGCACCTTGCGGATCGCGCCGGTCAGCGACGGCGGCGAGATGGTCCAGCCGACGCGCCAGCCGGTCACGCTGTAGGTTTTCGAAAGGCCGTTGAGCGTGATCGTGCGATCGGCCATCCCTTCGATCGTCGCAATCGGGATGTGACGGCGGCCGTCGTAGATGATGTGCTCGTAGATCTCGTCCGAGATCGCGATCGCATCCCACTTGCGGCACAGCGTGGCGATCATCTCGAGCTCGTCCTTCGAGAAGACCTTGCCGGTCGGGTTGTTCGGCGTGTTGAGGATGATTGCCTTGGTGCGGTCGTTGAACGCCGAGGCGAGCTCCTCGGGGTCGAACCACCAGTCGCTGTGCGGCGAGCCGGCCGGCGCCGCGGCGTCGGGCTCGTGCAGCGTGACGTAGCGCGGCGTCGCGCCCGAGAGGATGGCGTCGGGGCCGTAGTTCTCGTAGAACGGCTCGAAGATCACGACCTCGTCGCCGGGGTCGATGATCGCCATCATCGTCGCCATCATCGCTTCGGTCGATCCGCAGCAGACGGTCACCTGCTCATCGGCCACCACCGGCAGACCGTAGCGGCGCGTGAACTCGTGCGCAATCGCCTCGCGCAGCGGGCGCGCCCCCCAGGTCACCGCGTACTGGTTGACGTCGGCGTTGATCGCCGCGCACGCGGCCTCCTTGATTTCGGTGGGCGCCGGAAAGTCCGGGAAGCCCTGCGAGAGGTTGACGCCGCCATACAGATCGTTCAGCCGCGTCATCTCGCGGATGACCGATTCGGTGAACTGGGTGGCCTTCTTCGATCCGGTGAGCTTCGACATAGAGCTCCGCTGATAGATGCTGGTTGCTGGAGGCTAGCTGCTAGGTGTGAAAAGCACTCCCCTGGATGCTAGATGCTGGCAAGGTCTTCTAGCAACTAGCAACTAGCAACTAGCAACTAGCAACTAGCATCCAGCCCACCGACAGCGAGCCTACGCGGCTTTCTTGGTCCGGCGAGTCGCCTGCTTTTTCTTGGCGGGCGCTTTTTTCTTGACGGTCGAAGCGCTGGCGGACGACGGCTTCGGCGTCGCATTGCCGGGGCGCGATACCGCCGGCTTGACGTCGATCTCGTCGGCGCGGATCGTGCCCGATCCATACAGGCGGCGATAGTCCTCCGCCGTGCCGAGGATGCGCTTGACGTAGTTCTGCGTCTCGGGGAACGGGATGTCGTCGATGAACTCGTCGCGCTCGATCCCCGGCCGTTCGGCAATCCAGCGCGCGACCCGGTTCGGTCCGGCGTTGTAGGTCGCGAGCGCGTAGTGCGCGCCGCCGAACTGCTTCACGAGATCCGCGAAGTAGGCGGTGCCCATCCGGATGTTCGGCTCGGCCGTGGTCAACAGGCGCAGCGAGAAGCGCCGCGCGATGCCGAGCGACCGCGCGTATTGGCGGCCCGTCGACGGCAGCAGCTGCATCAGGCCGTAGGCGTTCGCCGACGAGCGCACGTCGGCCGTGAAGGTCGATTCCTGCGCGATCAGCGCGGCCACCAGATACGGATCGAGGCCGCGGTCGGCGGCATAGCGGCGGATGAGATCCCAGTAGTTGACCGGGAAGAGCACCTTGAGCAGCTCGGTCGGCAGCTTCTCGCCGCCGGCCGCGAGATACTGCGGGTAGGCGCGCTTCATCGCGTTGATGCCGGCGCGCAGATCGCCGCGCTGGTTGTGCACCCAGCCGATGGTCGCCTGAATCGCCGGCGAATCGCCCCAGGTGCGCTGCGCGTAGCGCAGCTCGTCGAGCGCCTGATCGTAGAGATCGAGCGCCAGCAGCGCGCGCACGATGGCTTCGTTCGGCGGCAGCGCCACGGTGGCGGGCGGCTCGTCGACGATCGGAATCGGCACGCGCCCCTCGACCTTCTTGGCCGCCAGGCGTCCGTAGTAGCTGTTCAGATAATCGGTGGCGACGAGGTTGTAGCGCGCGTCGGCGAGCGAGCTCTCGTTGAGGGTCTCGTGTGCGCGCGCCGACCAGTACAGCCACGACGGCCGGTAATCGGAGCGCGGAAACTGCGCCGCCGCCGACTCGAACACCCGCGCCGCATCGGCGGGGCGGCCGTTCTTGTACGCCCACCAGCCAAGCTTCCACGCCGCGCGCTCGGCGTAGCGTCCGGCCGGGAATTTCTCGTAGAGCTCGCGGAAGGCCTGGTCGGCGGTCTGGTCGTCGTTCTGCAGGATGTAGTGCGTGGCGAGATTGTTCAGCGCTTCTTCCGACCACGACTGGCTGGGGAACTCGTCGACCAGCCGCCGGACGACGCGGAGGTATTCGGCCTCGTCGCCGAGGTCCCGGCTCGCGATCGCGTAGAAGAACAGCGCCTCGCCCTGCCGCGACGCCTTCTCGATGTACGGGCGCACCCCGTCGCGCGCGGCGCGCGCCTTCTTCTGGAAGTAATCGGACTCGGCCAGGCGCAGCTGCACGAGCTCGCGGTCGTCGCCCTGCGCCGCCGGCCGCAGCGTGTCGAAAATCGCCCGCGCCTGCGCGTACCGCCGTGCGCCGAACAGCCGCTCGGCGCGTCCCAGCTCGAGCTTGTAGCGGTTCGAGCCGGAGACGATCGGCGAGATCGGGAGGCCCTGGAGCTCCGACTCGGCAATCGGCGCCAGGTCGCCGAACGGGAACTCGTAGAGGACGCGCGAAAACGCTTCAATCGCCTTTTCCGTCGCGCCGCTCGCCTTCGCCGCCCGTCCCAGCCGCATCAGCACATCGTCGGGCGCGGTGGTCTTGGTCTTCGCGAGCCGTTCGTAGATGGCGAGCGCGGCACCCTGATCGTTCATCGCTTCGGCCGACTCGGCTTCGCGCATGGCCGCCGCCTCGGCCAGGAATCCCATCGGGCTTTTCGCGCCGAGCGCCTGGAAGGTTTCGCGCGCCTCCGCCGGCCGCCCGAGGCGCAGCTCGGCGACGCCTTCGTAGTACTCGGCGTAATGTCCGAGGGTGCCCTGGCGCAGGGCCGGCTGCTGGAGCATCGGCAGCGCCCGCGTGAAATTGCCGTCGACCTCGAGCTTCACCGCCGCGGCGAGATCGGCCATCGCCGACGTCACCGCCCGCGCCTTCGACGGCGCCAGCCAGAACTGCGGCAGCTCCGCCGGAAGCCGCGGGTGACTGGTCGGCTTGAGCACCGGCGCATTGACGGCGGGCTGCTGCGCCTGCGGCGCCGCGCCCATCGCGATGACAATGGCAGCCAGCGTCAGAAGGCAGCGTCTCGATCTCTTCATGACAGTTGCAACAGGCTTGCGTCGCCGTTGGCGAGCGTGCGCACCAGCTCGTCGCGGAAATAGTCGGCGCGCCGGCGCACGTGCGGCGGGACGCGCTCCTCGTAGAGCGCACGGGCGCGCGCAATCTCGCCGCCGAGACGCGCCGCCAGATCGCGATCGCGCCGCCCTTCGATCACCGCCGGCTCGTGATACAGCTTGATCTCGGACACCAGCAGCCGCGCGTAGCGCCGCGCGGACGCGTCCTCTTCGTCGGCCGCCTCGCCGTGGCCGCCGCCCGCGCCACCGGACACCGCGCGCGCGGTCTTGAACGCGGTCATCGCCTCGAGGCATCGTGCGGCGTAGCGCGTGAGGACGTCAATCGCGGCCGCGTTGGCCGACCTGCCATCCGCGCCGGACGCGGCCACGACCGCCACGACCTCACCGGCCATGACGATGGGCACCGCGACCTCGCGGCCGGCGACGACCGCGGACGCCGAGCGAATGGCATCGCCGATCGTCGCCGCGTCTTCGACCGCACGCGCGGGCTCGTCGGCAGCGGCGCGCCACTTCCGCAGCTCCCCGCCGCGCACCAGCCAGACGTCGGCGTGCGCCGCCTCGCGCGCCGCGCAGTTTCGTAAAGCGTCGAGCACCTCGGAGAGCGAGCGCGCACGACCGATGGTCCCGACCGCGCCGGCGAGACGCTCGGAGCCGCCCGTCTCGAGGGCCGCAGGCCGCTCGGCCTGCGCCGCCGCGACGGCGGCCGCGATCGCGCCCCGGCTCTCTTCCTCGGCCTGCTGGCGGCCGTCCTGGATGCCCTGCTCGCGCCCTTCCGCGAGGCCCTGCTCGCGTCCCTCGGCAAGGCCCTGCTCGCGTCCGTCGGCGAGGCCCTGTTGACGCCCTTCTTCGAGTCCCTGGCGAACGCCTTCCTCGCGCCCTTCGGCCTTCCCCGCCGCGTGGGCCTGCTCGCGCGCGTCGGCGACAGCCGAATCGAGCGCGCCGCTGGCATCGCGTGAAGCCGCCTCGCGTGCTTCGTCCGCCGCCCGATGCACGTCAGAGCGCGCCGCCGCCGACAGCTCGTCCATGACCGCGGCGATTTGGCGGTCGAGCTCGGCGCGCAGACGATCGCTCAACGTCTCGAAGGTCCGCTTGAGCTGATCGTCGAACGTCATTTCCATTGTGTCGGGTGGGTCTCGCAGGTCCAGTAGATCGATCCGTCGGGAAAACCCGCGCGACCTTGAAGTTGGTGGAGGCGGGGGGATTCGCACCCCCGTCCGAAGATGTAAGACCGAAGGCGTGCTACGTTGCGTAGCCGCTCCTGAATTTTCGCTCCCGGCGTGAAGGAGCGACGGAAACCGCCGGGAACTAGCCCCGAAAAATCTCGCCGCTACCGTTCGAGACAGCCGGCAGCGACCAGCCTGCTAAATGACATTCGGCCCCCAACCCGCAGGCTGGCTGGGGCGAACGCTCACAGGTTATTAAGCTGCGAGAGCGAGCTGCGTATCCGCAGTTATGGTTTTCCACCGGATTTACGAGTCAGTGGAGCTCGGCAACGCATCCTTCGACCATCAACCCCCGTCGAAACTAGTCGCCCCCGTGTTGAAGCGTCCATTGTACGGTCCAGACGAACAGTGGTCAAACGATTCTAGTGGTTGGGTTTGTTCGATTCCAGCTCAACCGGAAGAGCGGCGGGCCGCCTCGACCTCGGTCGTATCGCGACGCTGCTACGACGTCCGCTTCAGTGCGGTGGCACGGACGAGGCCGCCCTCCTTCACCACGACGAGCTGATTCGCGTCGACCGGACCGAGGGCATCGACGCGGCCGCCGGGCCACGTCACGCGGATGGCGGTCACGCGCCCCTGGGAACCGAGCCCGAAGGTCAACGGCAGCTCGCTCTGAGAGGCGTAGCTCGAACCGGTCTTCACAATCTGCCAGAGACGTCGGCCGTCGTCGATCGCCACCTCGACGCGCGCGCCGATGCCGTCGCGATTCGACGGCGACCCGGCGAGCTGGACGCGCACCACACGATTCGCGGCGGCGCTCTCGTTGCGATACAGGTGCGCGGCGCCGTTGTTCACGCTGAGCACCACATCCAGATCGCCGTCGCGATCGTAGTCGCCGTAGGCGGCTCCGCGGCCGACCAGGTACTGCGCGAAGCCGCTCGCATCTGCGGGAACCTCCTCGAACTTCCTGGGGCCCGCGTTTCTGAACAGGTGCGGACGCTGCGCGTAGCGCACGCGCGACTGCACGCGCTCGATGTCGTCGGCGACGTGGCCATTGGCGGCGAAGATATCGGGCCGGCCGTCGAGGTCGAAATCGAAGAAGAAGCAGGCAAAGGTCAGCGTCAGCAGCGTCGCCCGTCCGATCGTCGTGGTCGGCGCCTCGTCGATGAACAGCCCTCGTCCTTCGTTGTGATAGAGCGCCATCATCTCGTTCGAGAAGTTGCCGACGATGAGGCCGGGGCGGCCGGAGCCGTCGTAGTCGGCCGCGTCGACGCCCATGCCGGCGCGGGCGACGCCGGCTTCGCTGTAAGCGACGCCCGCGGTGGTGCCGACGTCGATGAACGTGCCGTCGCCCTTGTTCCTATACAGGCGGTTGGGCTGCGTATCGTTGGCGACGAAGAGATCCATCCGGCCATCGCCGTCGTAATCGAGCATGGCGACGCCAAGTCCCTTCGACGTCGTGTCGAAGAGGCCGGCGCGGCGCGTCACGTCCTCGAAGGTGAGGTTGCCGCGGTTGCGATACAGCGTCGGACCCTGCCCCTTGTACGATTCCGGCGTGCAGTACGACTTGCTCTTTCCGTCGAGCGTGCAGAAAAGGTCCTTGTCGATCGCCCACTCGACGTAATGGGTGACGAAGAGATCGAGGCGGCCGTCGTTGTCGTAGTCGAACCACAGGACGCTGGTCGAAAAACCGCCGTCGGCGACGCCGGCGGTCTGCGTCACGTCGGCAAATTTCCCGGCGCCGAGGCCGCGGAACAATCGATTGCCGCCGAGCGCGGTGATGTAGACGTCCTGGTTGCCGTCGTTGTCGAAGTCCGCGGCGGCCGCGCCGATGCCGTAGAGGTCGACGTCGAGGCCGGAGCCGCGCGTCACGTCGGCGAAGGTGCCGTCACCCCGGTTGCGATACAGCGCCGCGGTCGTTTTCGCCGCCGGCCTTCCCGGCCAGTTCGAGGAGTTCACGAACAGCAGGTCCTGCCAGGAGTCGCCGTCGGCGTCGAAGAAGACGACGCCCGAGCCGATCGTCTCCGGCAGGTACTTTTTTCCGAACGCGCCGCTGGTGTGCGCGAACTTGATTCCCGCTCGCGCGGTCACGTCGGTGAACCAGGGCGGCGAGGCGGCGGGCGTTCGCACGGTGAGAACGGCGACGGCGAGGATGAGAAGGGGCAAAAAGGGGTACGGCCCCCTGGAGTACGGCGCCATTACCTGTGCTCGTGGATCTGCTGGCGCTCGTTGTTGTCGTCCGGCGACTTCAAGCGGTACGGCCCGGTGATGAACTGTGCTGATTCGTCCGCCTTGAACCGCATGTAGAGGCGCTCTTCGCGCGACGCATTCGCCGCGTCGCCGAGCCCCTGGTACGCCAGCATCAGGTTGTAGTGCGCCTGCAGGTCTTCCGGATCGACGAGCAGCACGCGTTTGAAGGTGTCGATCGCCTGCTCGAAGCGCCGCTGCAGGAACTGAATCCGGCCGATCTGGCCGACGACGACGCGGTCGCGCGGATACTGCGCCTCAGCGATGCGCAGGTGGCGCAGCGCTTCGTCGTAGCGGCCGAGCGTCCTCAGCGCGGTGCCGAGGAAGTAGTGGGTTTTCGCCAGCCGCGGATCGATGGCCAGCGCCTGCTCGAGCAGCGGCAGCGCGCCCGTGACGTTGCCTTCCTGCAGCAGGACGCGCGCGACGTTCACCGGACCGTCCGCGTACGCGGGATCGATCGCCATCACCGTGCGGAACGCCGCTTCGGCGCCCTTCAAATCTCCCTGCAGCAGGAGGCCGATGCCGTAATCGTTCCAGCGCTCGCGGACCGAGGCGTCGACGACGATCGCCGGCGCCAGCGGGGCATCGCGCGCGACGACCGGCAGCGTCGCCTGCGCCTCGGCCATCACCGTCACCGGGATGTCCGGGATCGCTTTGATCGCGCCCGATACCTTCGCCGTGTCGCCGTCGAACAGCCACCGCCCATCGTCGTAGGCGCGCGTCACCGGCGGCGCGGACGCCTGCGCCGGATCGCGAATGCCGGCATACGCCCACTGCGTGTTCCACCACGCGAACTTGCGGTAGTTGACCTTCGCGCGCAGCGTGATGCGGCTGCCGGCATCCTCGGGCACCTGTAGCCGGTAGTGGACCGTGTCGGCCGCGCCGGGCGGGACGAGACGCACGTAGGCGACCGAGCGCGTCATCCAGGCGTTGCGCTTGTTGATCGGGTTGCCGCGCTCGTCGAGCTGCAGGCTGCGGTAGAAATGCGCGCCCGCGTCGACCGGACCGTCGCCGTCGCGCAGCGCGCCGCTGTGCAGCAGCACGCGGCCGCGATCGTCGACCGCCTCGAGCTCGACCCAGACATCGAAAGCGTCGACGGTGCCGCCGGGGAAGAAGTGGCCGACCTTGCGCGTGCGGACGACCACTTCGACGCGCACCGATTCGCCGCGGCGGACCGGCACGGCCATCTTGTCGAGCGGTCCGAAGACCGCCGCCGCGGCGGAGAGCGTCGCCGGCGCCCCGGCCTGCGCCGACTCCTCGCCGACGGCGAACGTCGTCGCGGTACGAAGCTCGGAGGCGTTCTGTCGGCCGGCGCGCTCCGGCGGCGGCTCGGCGCCGCGCGCGATGGCGAAGACGTCCACCGAGATCTGCCCGTCGCGGAGAAAGTCCTGCACCGCCTTCAGCTGTACGGCATCGCCGTTGACGAACGGCAGCGCCGTGTTGGCGCCGGGAAAGCGGTGCGACCGCACCATGCCGTGTTTCGCCGCCGGGTCCGACGACCGGACCAGCGGCATGTGGCAGTCGGCGCACTTCTGCGGCTTCGCCGGATAGTAGAACGAGCGCGCGCCCTGCCCCGACACGCCGGACGCCTGCCAGTTGTCGTAATCGTTGAAGCCGCGGAACCAGCGGTAGTCGTTCACCGGCACGTCGAGGTGCACCTTGTGGCAGGTCGAACAGAACTCCGCCGTCTGCTGGCGGTGGAACGGCTTGAGGAACGTGTCGCGGTGCGGCTCGGGAGCGAGGTGAATCAGCGTGTCGTGCGCGCGCCGCAGGAGCGGCTGTTCGCTGGCCGCCAGGTCGTGCAGCGGCGGGTACTCGACGGTGAAGTCGCCCTGCCCCATCGAGCTGCCGACGTGGACGATCGCGTGGCACGACGTGCACGCCAATCCGGCCTGCGCTTCGGGGGTGTCGATCTGCTCCTTGATCGGCCGGTCGAAGCGGCCGTTGAAGAAGACGGCGTGATCGTGGCAGCCGGCGCACCACTTCGACGACTCGACGCCGGCGACGTCCTGCATGTACTCGATCGACTTGCGATACCACTGGTTGTTGAACGACGAGAAATGGTGCGCCGACGCGTTCCACTGCTCGTAGATGTCGCGATGGCAGCGGCCGCACGCGGCGCTGGTCATGAAGAAGTTCGCCGGGATGATGCCGCCGGTCGTGGTCCGCGCCGATGAGGGAAAGAACGGCGAGTGCGCGCCGCCGCCTTCGGCCTGCATGGTTTCTGGCGGCGCAGTCGGGTTGACGATGGCGTACTGGGCGGCCCAGCGGCGCTTGCTGGTCGATTTGACGAGCACCGGCACGACCAGCGCGGCGCACAACAGCGCGACGCCGGCGTTCGCGGCCCGGCGCACCCGCGGCGAGACGCGGCCCGCGGTCTCGCGATCGAGAGAGACCGCCGCGGCCAGCACCGAGAGCGCGGCCAGGCCGGCGTGCGCGTAGCGACTCGCGTCGTGCGCCCGCGAGGCGCCCACCCACGCGAGCCAGACGCCGGCGGCGGCGGCGGCGAGAAACAGCGCCCACGTGAGGCGCATGCCGCGGCTCCAGCGGTGCCGAGCCCTCAGGCCGACGACGAGCGCGGCGACGGAGACGACGGCGCCGAGCGCGACGTGCAAAGCGACGTTGGCGTAGAAAAAAAGCGTCGGCGGGGCGACCGCGGCGAGGTAGGCGCTGTTGACGACGAGCGCCAACGCGCCGGCGGCGACGAGGGTCTGTGGCCGCGTGCGCACGCGGCGAAGCTTACCGCGAAATCAACCGGCTTTGGCGTCCGCGGCCGACTCCTGACCCCGCCGGCCGTCGACCGGCGTAATCAAGCGAAAGTTCTGGAACGGCACGTGGCACTCGTGTTTCTGCAGGAAATTCAGGAAGCGCTTGTAGTCGGTCGGCGGCAGGTTGAAGAGCGGCGCCACCAGCCGGTAGTTGCCCTTGGTGGTTTCGAGGCCGCGGCGCACGATCGCGCGCACGGTGTCGCGGGTGAGATCGCGCGACATGAACGGCGCGAACACCACGGTCCAGAACGACTCGCCTTCCTTGGTCATCCGGTCGTAGCAGATGTCGACCGGCGTCGGCACGTGCACGCCGGCGGCGTTGAGCGAGGCCGCGCGCGGGTTGGTGATGCGCGGCGGCAGCTCGTTCGCGGTCAGCAGCTTTCCGGCGTAGCGCACGGCGACCCGCTCGGCGACGTTCTTCAGCTCACGCACGTTGCCCGGCCACTGATAGGCCTCGAGAATCGCCAGCGCCTCGGCCGACAGCTGGCATGGCTGCACCTTGTAGCGCTCCGCCATCACCCGCAGGAAGTGCTCGGCCAGCAGCTTGATGTCCTCGCTGCGCGCGCGCAGCGGCGGCATCACCAGGTGCACGACGTTGAGGCGGTAATAGAGATCCTCGCGGAACAGCTTCTGCTGCGTGCGCTCGTAGAGATCGAGGTTGGTGGCGGCGATGACGCGGACGTCGACGGTGGTGTGGAAGCTGTCCGAGCCGATGCGCTGAATCTCGCCGCTCTCGAGGAAGCGCAGGAGCAGCGTCTGCATGCGCATGCTCATGTCGCCGACTTCGTCGAGCAGGACGGTGCCGCCGTCCGCCATCTCGAGCAGGCCGCGGCGATCGCGGTGCGCGTCGGTGAAGCTGCCGCGCGTGTGGCCGAACAGCTCCGATTCGAGGAGCGACTCGGGAACGCCCGCGCAGTTGATCGTGATCATCGGCCGCCGGCTGCGATGACTGCGCTGATGAATGAGATGCGCGAGGACTTCTTTGCCCGCGCCGCTCTCACCGGTGATCAGCACTTTAGAGTCGCTTGGAGCCGCATACTGCGCCTCTTCGACGACGTCCATCACCGCGCGACTAAGACCGAGTAGGATTTGAGATTCCACTGACCACCTCGTTCAGGGGCTCACCGATGCCCGCCCCGGCGCGGACGCATCGCCGCCGTCGAATACCAATAGGGGATGAGTGAATCTACGGTCGAGGTCTTCAGAAGTCAAGAGGCGTTGCGCGATTTCGATGGGATTCTATAGGACTTGCGCGGGCTGGAGAGATGTGCTTATGCGCTATTTTGTCCGTCTAACGTCCAAATAGACTCAATCTCTGTCTCACCTCGTTACACTTCCGCCGCGAAACGGGAACGCTGCGCCGTTTCGAGACACGAAAAAAAAATTTTCACGATCCCCGCCGATCGCTACCGCGGACGGCTGTTCGCGACTTTGCGCCGCAGCACCGACGCGAGCATGAGGAGCGCCGCGCCGGTCGCGACCGCCTCGGGGCGCGAGTCGAGCGCGTGGGTCCAGAACGGCGTCACCGGCGCCGCAATCGCACCCGTCGCCAGCACAAAAACAAAAGCCGCCGTGATTCCGCCGAACATGACACCCTCCAGGGAGCGTTGCGTTGAACCGTGTGCCTCTCGTCATCGCAACTCACCTGCCAGCCTGCACCGGACGCGCGACGTGTCGCCGCCACGGCAGAACAACGCCCGAATGCAGGGAAATCCGCGCGATTCACGCCCAAACACGACCACAGAGTTCCACCCGGTACTTGCACACGGCTTGGGCGGAACGCGCTCCGCGGCGACTTTTCTCGGCAATTGCGCGAAACTTCATCGGCCGCTGGCCCGGTCCTTGTTCGCAGGCGCGGCGTCAGGCCGCCGGCGCGGCGCCCCTGAAGCGGCGCCCTACATACGTGCCGAGCGCAAAAAAAAACGCCCGGCCGGCCCTGAACCTTCAGGACCGGCCGGGCGCCCGCTACGCGGGTTCCTGACGCCTTAGAGCAGCATCCCAACCAGCTTCGCAATCAGGCGTGACGGCAGCAGCGGCTTCACCGCTTCTTTCTGCGTCTGCCCGTTGCCGGCGGCGTGCTCGCCGCCGTTCGCCGCGTTCGGCTGCTTGTTGAACATCGGCACGGCCGACGTCCGGATGCGCGTCTCACCCTTGTGCTTGATCACGTGGGTGATCCCCGTCTCCGTCCAGTCGCTGCCGATGTCGGTCAGCGTGAACTGCAGCGCCGACACGTTGTCGACCACTTCAGTCGTCAACACCGGCTCGTTGGACACGAAGCCTTCCGGCGGCGTCACGCTCGTCTCCACGCCCCAGTCGCCTTCGGCCACGAGGACGAACGGATACTGCTCGACCGAGTCCGTCCAGTCCATGAACTCCGGCTCGACGATCGCCAGGTAGCTGCCGTACTCCTCGATGCGCTTGCCCGGCACGATCTTGCCGTTGAACGTGGCCACGATCGAGAGCGGCACGGTCCGCGTCGTGCCCGCCGTCGCCAGCACCACCGGGTAGCTGGAATACAGCGGATCCGGCGCGACCGCCGTCTTGACGTAGTCGAAGTTCATCGCCCGGCCGATGACGATGTACTGCGTGCTCAGGCTGAGCGCGAGCGGCGGCACGATGATGCTGACTTCACCATTCGCGTCCGTCGTCCCGACCGCCTGGTAGCTGCCGAACGACACCGCCGGGCATCCGTCGACACCGCCCGGTCCGTCGATCCCGTCGTAGATCTCACCCCACTTCTTCGGGTGAACCGCCTTGAACAGGTTGCCGACACACGCGTTCCCCGTCGAGAACACCTTGACGACGGCGTCCTTCGCCGGCAGCGTCGCGACCTTCGGCTTCGAGGTGCCGTCCAGCAGCTGGAAGACGCTGAACTTCACCTGCAGCTTCGCCGACGGGCTGATCACCTGCGAGAACACCGGCGAGGTGCTGCCCACGAGACTCGAGCTGCCGGCGTAGACCGCCGTGATCGAGTGCGTGCCCACCGAGAGCGTCGACGTCTTGCAGGTCGCCACCGGCGCGGTGAGGATGCTGCCGATGCCGCACGCGATCGGAGTCACGCCGTCCTTGAAGGAGACGGCGCCGGTCGCGCCGGTCGGCGACACGGTCGCCGTCAGCGTAATCGGCACGCCGGCCAGCGCCGGCGTCTGGCTCGAGGTCACCACCACCGACGAGGTGTTGGCGATCACGGTGAACGACTGCTCCACCGCCGCGGCCGCCAGGTAGTTGACGTTGCCGGCCTGCGACGCGCGCACCTTCACCACGCCCGCGCCGGTCATCGTCAGCATGTTGCCGGCGATCGTCGCCGGACCCGAGACGATGCTGAAGCTCACCGGCAGACCCGATGAAGCCGTCGCGCTCAACGCGAACGCCGGCGAGCCGAGCGTCCGGTCGGCGAGCGGACCGAAGGTGATCGTCTGCCCCGCCTGCGCGACCACGAACGGCTGGTCGACATCATCCGCCGGACGGTAGTTGATGCCGGTGGCGCCGGTGCCGCCGCTGGCCGAGGCGCGCACGACGACCGTGCCCCCGCCGGTGATGGTCAGCATGCTGCCGGCGACGCTCGCCGGACCCGAGACGATGCTGAAGCTCACCGGCAGCCCGGACGACGAGCTGGCAATCAGCGCGAACGGCGCGTCGCCGAAGGTCTTCGGCCCGATCGGAGCGAAGGTGATCGTCTGATCCTGCGGCGGCGGCGGAATCGGCGGCAGCGCCGCGCCGGTGATGCGGATATCCGACAACACCGGCGTCACGTGCACATCCGACGACGCCAGGTCGGCGCGGTACTGAATGTAGCGCGACTGCACCGCCAGCGGGCCCGGCGCCGCAATCGCGGTGAACGGCGTCCAGCTCGCGTCGGGAATCGCCGTGTTGCCGGTGCGAACCGCGATCGCCAGCGAGGTGCCCGCCGGCTTCTCCGCCGTGAAGTCGATGCTCTCCCAGTTGATGCCGGTCGAGCCGTCGAACACCCGCGACAGGAACGAGCCTGCGGTCTGATACGGCGTGTTGCGCACGTAGTCGACGACCACGTTGCCCGAGAAGGCGTTGTAGTCGCTCGCCGCGACCGGACGCATCGGCTGCGTGATCGCGACGTTGTGCCGCGCCACCTCGACGCCGTCCACCGAGTAGACCACCTGCGACGGCAGCCAGTCGATGCGGTACTGGTGCGGAGCGTTCAGCAGGCCGGGGCCGAGCAGCGTTCGTGTCTCGCCGAGCGGATCCGACCCGTTGTAGGTCCGCACGCCGAGCGCGCCGCCCGACTGGAAGGCGCCGGTCGCGTCGGTCCAGCTGGTGCTGAACAGCGCCATCGGCTCGAACGACGATTCGAGCGTCTGGCCGAGACCCGAGTGCTGATACGGGTCGCCGGTGAAGGTGGCGACGAACTCGAGCGAGGTGCCCGGCGCGAGGTCGTAGCTCTCCTGGCAGCCGCCGCTGACGATGACGCAGGTGGCGACCCGCGCGCCGTCAACCGTCAGCTTACCGCCGGCGACTTTCGCCGTCCCGCCGTCGCTCCAGATCCGCGTCGCCCAGCCTGCGGGCAATGCCGATCCGGAGAACTCGCTGCCGCGCGCCGGCGCCAGCGTCAGTTCGCCATCGCCGTTCTCCGCGACATAGGTGCCCGTGCCCGCGCCCGCGCCAAAGTCGACCGACATCGTGTCGTGCAGCGTCGGGCTCGGCATGGTGAAGGCCTGCGGCGGCGGCGGTGTCTGGCCAGGCGCCGGCGGCGGCGTCGGGCCGCCGGACGGCTTCTGCGAGGTGTTGCCCGACCGATCGGTCGACCGCACGCGGAACGAGTAGCCGGTGCTCGGACGCAGGCCCGTCAGCCGCACGCTGTGCGCGGTGACGAACGCGCCGTCGGACACCGTCTGGGTCGCGGTCGCGAAGGTCGGATCGGTCGAGTAGTCGACGCTCGACGTCGCCGGCTCGTCGGTCGTCCAGTTCACCATCGCGGTGGAGCTGTCGATGGCCGACGCGCTGACGTCGGCGATGGCCGGCGCGGTGGTGTCCGGCGTGCTGTCGAACACGAGGTCCACCCAGTAGTTGGTGGCGTTGAACGTGTTGGTCGGCAGCGCGCTGATGCCGTAGGCGTAGACGCCGTTGCCGCCGACGGTGTTGCTCGCCGGCGCGTGCAGCGGCGCGCGGTCGATGCCGGCGGTCGCGAAGTAGGCGCCGGTCGCCGAGTAGTAGCCGACGTTGGTGTGATACGACACGATGTAGGTCGTGTTCGCGCTCACCGGCACGGGCCCGCTGAACAGCACTTCCTGCCAGCCCGTCGGGGTCTCGTTGACGAACGTCGCGCTCGCCAGCGGCGTGGCGTTGCCCGCTGCCCACAGGTTGCCGACGTGGGTGCCGGTGTTCATCGCGCTCTTGTAGAAGCGGACACCCTTGACGAAGCCGTTCACGTCGCTCTTGAACTTCACGCCCAGCTCGACCGGGCTCGGATCGCCGGCGTCCGGTACGGCAGGCGCGGCGGCCGCGCTGAACAGCGTCGGGCACGGGCAGTTGCTCGGCACGATCGTCACGGTCGAACCCGAGTTCAGTCCTTCACGGTTGCCGCTGTCGTCGATCGCACGCGTGCGGATGGTGACCGTGCCGGGAGCGCCCGGGGTCCACTCGAAGCTCCAGTTGGCGGTACCGGTCGCCGCGCGCCAGGTGGTGCCGCCGTCGACCGACACTTCCACGCCGGCGACGACGCCGCCGCTGTCCGACGCGGTGCCGGTGATCGTCACGCGATCGCCGCTGCCGACATTCTCGCCGGCGGCCGGCGAGGCGACCGCGGACGTCGGCGCGAACACGTCCGACGTCTTCGAGGCCAGGACGAGCGGCTTCGCCGGGTCGGCGCCAGCCTGCAGCGAGCCGGGCTGCACGCCGAAGTCGGCGAACAGGTTGACGGTCGCCTGCTGCATCGCCTGATCCGGTGGATCGGCGCCGCGATCGTGATTGCTGTCGAGACCCCATGACCACTGCACGGTGCCGGCGCCGAAGACCAGCGCGCCGTTCGCGTGCTTGTATAGGGTCAGGGTGTGCGTGGCCGAGCCGATGCCGACCGTCTCGCCGAAATCGAGGATCTTCTCGACGCC
>Ga0111538_10002894_pt1 | contig 24069 bp, 27 predicted proteins | sample SoiMethybrSBSTD1_FD_79669 | JGI IMG/M metagenome (GOLD analysis project Ga0111538, IMG submission 79669) | Bulk soil microbial communities from a Populus tree surrounding site in Tennessee, USA - Soil MetaG P. TD hybrid SBSTD1 (version 2)... | ecosystem: Environmental > Terrestrial > Soil >...
AAGATTCATGACGCCTGAGGAGATCTACAATACGCTGCACGAGCGTTTTGGCGAGCGTGTTGTGTCGTGCAGCGCCACAGCCGTTGATCCGTATATCGTTGTTAAGGCGTCAGCCATCCGTGCCGTGGGCACCTATCTCCGACATGACCGTGATATGCAATTCGACTCGCTCATGTGTCTGAGCGGCGTCGATTATGGGCCAGAGAAATCGCTCGGTGTGGTCTATAACCTGCACTCGACGACTTTTCGCCATAAAATCACGCTCAAAGTCGAGGTGCCACGTCAGGATGGTGTCGTCCCGACCGTGTCTGATATCTGGCACACCGCCGAGTGGCACGAACGGGAAGCCTACGATTTATTCGGCATGCACTTCGAGAACCATCCAGATCATCGACGCATTCTGCTGCCGGACGATTGGGAAGGCTATCCGTTACTGAAAGACTATCAGGTGCAGGAATTTTATCACGGCATCAAGGTCCCGTACGTCGGGGACCCCCCGAGCATTGGTATGGATGTCTACCGCTACCAGGACAGCGAACCATAAACGAAGGATTGTGCGGTATGTGGCGATATCTGGTGAACATCTGGGAAAGTCTGAAAACGCCGCTGATTGGCATGCGGTTGACATGGAAAAAACTGTTCGTGCCGGCGGTAACGCTGCAGTATCCTGAGGAACGCTGGGAGCTACCCCCCAATTCCCGCATGCAACTGTTCGTAAACATGGACGACTGTATCGGCTGTATACAGTGCGAACGGGTCTGCCCGGTGCAGTGCATCACCATCGAGACCATCAAGGCCGTGCCCGAGGATGTCGAGGAGGCGAGTACTGGGCACAAAAAGCGCCTGCATGTCGCCAAGTTCGACATCGATATGGCTAAGTGCTGCTACTGTGATTTGTGTACCTTCCCCTGTCCAACTGAGTGCATCTACATGACGCCAAGTTTTGAAGACTCGGCGCCGGACCGCTATGGCCTGGTGTACCATTTTGCACAAATGACCCCGGAAAAGGCTGCGGAGCTGGAGGAGAAGGCCCGCAAGTTTGATGAGGCAGAGGAAGCCAGGAAGGCTGCTGGGCGGCCAGCCAGAGCCGCGGCAGCCGTATAAGCTCGCATAAGGACTGCTATGGTAGCGTCACCGCCAGTGACCGGCAATGAATACCGTATTAGTTACGAACGGCAGGGTGATGACCTCATCTTGCAGATGGGACCACAGCATCCCAGCACCCACGGTGTGTTGCGCCTGGAGCTCACGCTGGACGGGGAACTGGTGAAGCACGTCAGGCCGCATATTGGGTATTTACATCGCTGCTTCGAAAAACACGCTGAAGCCATGACCTATCCCCAGGTGATTCCCTATGCGGACCGCATGGACTATGTCGGTGCTATGTGCCAGGAGCTGGGCTATGTGCTGACCGTGGAAAAGCTCATGGGGCTTAACGCTCTACCGGATCGTTTGCACTATATTCGTGTGCTTATGGCAGAGCTACAACGCATTGCCAGTCATTTGCTGGCTGTGGGTACGTATGGGTTGGACATTGGGGCCATCACCCCCTTCCTGTGGTGCTTCCGTGACCGCGAGAAAATTCTCGACCTGTTTGAATGGGTCAGCGGTGCACGGCTGCTGTACAACTATCTGTGGATTGGTGGGGTAGCGCATGACCTGCCGGCCGGCTATCTCGACAAGGTCCGCGAGTTTGTCGAATATTTTACGCCGCGTGTGAAGGAGTTAAACGACTTGCTGTCGTTGAACAAGATCTTCATCGAGCGTACTGCTCATATTGGTATCATGCCTCCCGAAGTAGCCATCAGCTATGGCGTCGGTGGGCCAAATCTGCGCGGCAGCGGCATGCGTTGGGACCTGCGCAAGGAAGAGCCGTACTGCGCCTATGACCGTCTCGATTTCGATGTGCCGGTGGGGACTGGGGAGTTCGGGCCGGTGGGGTCGACCTGGGACCGTTATATGGTACGCGTGCGGGAGATGCTGGAATCGCTCAAGATTGTGCGGCAGGTAGTTGACCAGATGCCCAGTGGTGATCCCAATGAAGCGATGCCCAGGCGGGTGCGTCCGCCGGAAGGTGATGTCTACATGCGCACGGAGTCCCCACGCGGGGAAATTGGTTTTTACATTGTCAGCGACGGCTCGGAGAAACCCTTTCGCTGCAAAGGGCGCTCGCCCTGCTTTACGGCCATTAGCGCCTTAAGCGCGATTAGCCAAGGTGCGCTTGTGGCTGATGCTGTAGCCATAGTGGGTAGCCTGGATATCGTGCTGGGAGAGGTTGATCGGTAGAGTTTATAGAGTGTAAGGTAGGAGAGATACGCCTGGTGGGAGACCTCGCCAGGCGTTTTTATTGGGACTGGAGAGACTGCGGTATGGCACAGGTGGTGCACGTAGATCCTGTTGCGCCCGCTGTCGCTGCGTAGACTGCTTCCCTATGCACCGCATCCCGTGTGAGCCAACGATTATCTACGTCACGCTTCAGCGGACGGCTGAGGCAGTCGCAGCAACCTTGGCCGCAGCAGGTTATGATGCAGGGGCCTACCACGCCGGCATGGCCGACGACACGCGCACTGCGACACAAGAAAGGTGTGCGCCACCGCTTCCACCGGCTACGCCTGCCGAGTGAGCTCAGCGCCGTGGCCCAGGCTCTACACGCCCGTACCCTCAACCGCGAAGGGCGCGAACTGGCACGTCTGCACCAGGTGCTGGAGTTGGCAACTGACGGCGCATCAGCTCTTCGGGGCCCTGGCGCATGTCCCATGTGCCACCGTCTTGCAACGTGCGACGCACGACCAATAATAGGAAGAGCTGGGTCGCCTGGGATGTATCGCCGGATCTATCCGCAATAAGCGTGGACAGTACACCTGCAGAACTACGGCTCATGCGACCTGTTTACGCGTAACATCATGGCCGACGAGATCAAGCAGTACTTCTCCAAGACGCCGATGCGATGAGACACGAGGCGTAAGTGGAGCAGTCGCATTTTGTGCATCCGAAGCGCCTCACGTAGCATCAGCGGATAGACATGCCACTTGGGGCAATCCGCTGGCACCACACGTCAGTGGTGATAACCTCGCTGAGCAGCATTTGTTGCGCACACAAAATGGCGCGCTGTAATTCCTCAGCACTGACCTCCCCCGCCGCATTCTTGAGGGGCAAAGTCCCGGTTGCATCGCTCAGAAACTCGACGGTGAAGCCGCGATGGACGGCCTGCCGCGCCGTGGTGTCACAGCACATATGCGTCATGTAGCCAGTAATGACCACGGTATCGATGGCCTGTTGGCGCAACCAGGACTCTAATGCCGTCCCGGTAAAACTCCCTGGGAGATTCTTCTCGATGAACAGATCATGCGGGCGCGCCAGCACCTCCGAGTGTAGTGCCCACTCGGGAGTGCCGCGCTGGAAGAAGAGTTTGTCGGGTTGCGGAAAGGTGTGCGGGACTACAACGCGCGGAATGTCATTGGCTGCTACTGTATCCATCGCCCGGACAATATTGCTCAAATGCCCGTGTGGATGTGTGATAGGCGCTTGGGCAAAATAAGGCGAAAGCCCGCTGGCACGCGATACCCGTCCCATGCCGCCATCAACAACACGAAGCGCAGGCCAAAAAACCAGGGATGATGCTGGCTTATACGGCCTTTCTGTTCCACGGGGTTTTTGGCGCCACGTTTGTCGGTGCGACTTCCATCACCAAAGAGATACAGCACGCCATTGGCGGGTGGTGGCAACGTGGCCAAGAGATCCTGAACCAGCCAATTGACGAGCAGATGCACGTTCCAATAGGTCGCCTTGAGCAGGCGCCCAAAGCGCCACGCGGTGATGGCGGCGGGCGTCCACTTGGCCATCTCTTCCAAGGTTTTTCGTCCCGGGTGCACGGCTTGCATGAAGACCAGCCAGCAGAGGATGAGGCGATGGCGACCACGCCACACGGTGGGCATACCGCGAAAAACCATAGTCACAAAACCAGGGAGGTAGGTGAAGGCCATCAGCATAGGCAGCGCTCTCTCCACAGGGAGGGACAGAGAAAAAAGCGGACGATGGGAATCCCTACTTCGCCTTTACACCTTTCAGCTTTGATTTGCAAGGGCTTGACGGTTTAGAGTGTCAATTCTGAGTTTCTAGGTTCTGCCTTGGTGGCTTGACGTGTGTATCGGATGGCGCTGGCGTAGTGTCCCGATGTCTATGATATGGCTCAAAATGTCACGGTATGTGGGGAAAGAATCACTGATTGCTACGGGGCTTGCATCCTGAGGCGATCTTGAAGGCCATGGGCAGCGCAATGCCATCCTCTCCGGCATAGGCACGTACCAGGCGATCGAACACCGCGCGAATACGCTGCTGCACATCGGCGGTTTGTCCACGAAAGGTCGCTGCGGTGCGCGCCAAACTCCCCAAGGCCCCCGTCCAGAGGGCATCGGGGGTGGAGACGCAATAGGTAAACGCCTGCCCCTGCACTACCACGTGTCGCAGCCTGGCAGCTCTGAGCACGGCTGCAAATTCGTCCTCGGCGGAGAAACGAAACAGCGGTGGGCCTGTCGGTATATCGGGTGGCGGTATGGCCCCGGCTTGGTGCAGCGCATCGATAAACACTCCCTGGAGCCGGGTGCGTTCTGGGATGTCCCACCATGAGAAGCTCAACCTGCCGCCGCCGACCAGAACCCGTACACATTCCTCGACTGCCCGCTCGGGCCTGGGAAAGTGTCCGATGCCGAAATTGCAAACGATCGCATCAAACGAGCCCTCTGCAAATGGCAGCGTCTCTACGTCAGCGATATGGAAGGTGAGTGTCGGATGGAGCTGCGTAGCAAGCTCTATCATGCGTGGCGCGAGGTCAACGCCAATCACCACTGCCCCCCGTGCCGCTGCCTGGGCTGCGACTTGCCCGGGGCCTGTGGCGACGTCAAGGAGCCGTGTGCCAGTCCCTACGTGCGCTGTATTGAGCAGCGATTCAACAGCGTGGCGCGTCACTGGTTCGAAAAACGTCTGATACGAGTTGGCGATACGGTCATGCGCTGCCCTCTCGAAGTGACGAAAGGCTTCTGCATCAAGCATTGGTTCGCGCCTCTTCGCTCTTGCTCCAGTGGTTACGACAGTCGCCCTAGACAGGGAGAGGTGTGAGCTTGACCGTTCTCACCATCTCTATCGTTAGCGATACTTTTTCAGCGCCGCACGCACCGCGTCCTCGGCGAGCACTGACGTGTGCACCTTCTGCGGACTCAGTCCGCCTAACGCTGTGTTCACTTCGGCACGTGAGAGCGTCAACGCCTCCTCAACATCGCGCCCGATGAGCAGTTCCGTTGTGACAGAGCCGGCAGCAATGGCGGCGGGGCAGCCCATGGTTTTGAATTTGGCGTCCGTAATGCGGTTGTTTTCGATGCGTAGATAGAGATGCATGACGTCCCCGCAGGCCGGGTTCGAGACCAGGGCCTCGGCGTCGGCTGGCTCAATGGTCCCGACGTTACGCGGGTGCTCAAAATGCTCTTGGATGATGTCGGAATATTGCACGGCTTCTCTCCCGTGGTCTGAGTCTACTACGGTGCAAATGAAGGTGAAAGGGTGCGGGCCTGCTGCACAATGCCAGGGAGAATCTCCAGGACATACTCGATATCAGCCAGTGTGGTCCCACGTCCGAGACTGCAGCGCAAGGCCCCGTGCAGATACGGAGCTGGCACACCCATGGCCCGCAATACATGTGAAGGTTCGAGCGAACCAGAGCTACAGGCTGAGCCAGTAGACAGCGCCACACCTTGCAGATCCAGGCTCATCATCAAGGCTTCGCCCTCAACCCCAGCAAAGGCAACATTGGTTGTATTGGGCAGGCGAGATATCTCAACTCCCTGGATGCGCACCTCAGGAATCTGCTCCTGGATCCCATGTTCGAGGCATTGCTGCAGCTGTTGTTGACGCTCCCACTCTTGACGCATATCGCGCATGGCAAGAGCACATGCCTGACCCAGGGCGACAATCCCGGCCACGTGCTCTGTGCCTGCACGCATACCTCGCTCCTGGTGTCCGCCATGCAGCAAGGCGTGGAGCGGCGCTCCGGGGCGGGCATACCATCCGCCTATACCCTTGGGCGCATAGAGCTTATGCCCTGAGAATGACAGAAAATCCACCCCCAGCTCATCGACCTGTAGGGGCATCTTGCCAAACGCCTGTACCACGTCCGTGTGCATCAGGATGCCACGCTGGCGTACCACACGGGCGATGTCAGCAATGGGCTGGAGTACGCCCGTTTCGTTATTGGCATACATGACGGAGACTAAAATGGTCTCGTCCGTGAGGGCTTCACGTACGGCCTCTGGATCAACGACACCGTGTGCATCCACCGGCACATAGGTCACCGTGTAGCCCTGCTGGGCGAGGCACGCGCAGGTATCCAGCACGGCAGGATGTTCGATCTGTGACGTCACCAGATGCCGCCCGCGTCCCTGGAGCGCTGCCGCCACGCCCTGGAGGATCGTATTATTGGCCTCGGTGCCACCGCTGCCGAAAAAAATGGCCGAGGCCGGTGCACCAAGCATGTCGGCCACACAGTCACGCGTGTCATCAATCGCCACACGCGCCCGCCGGCCATAGCGGTGTACGCTCGATGGATTGCCAAAATCCTCGCGATAGTAGCGTAGCAGGGCTTCCAACACTTCTGGCAGCACTGGTGTGGTGGCGTTATAGTCGAGATAAACCTGACGCATAAAAAGTGAAGCACTCCTTAGGAAGATGAAATCTGCGTTGGACCATGTACACTGCTGGATATCGTCTCAGGCATCCCGTTGCAGTTCCTCCACGTGGGCCTCCACACTGCGACCCAGAGCGTCCAGGTTATACCCCCCTTCGAGCACCGCGATGAGCCGTTGCTCACAACAGGTTGCAGCAATTTCCTTGACGACTTGCGTCATGCGCCGATATCCTGCTTCCGTGACCTGCATGTGCGCCAATGGATCAGCATAGTGGGCATCGAAGCCAGCGGAAATCAGCACACAATCTGGGCGGTAGGCCAGGGCACGCGGTAAGAGTTGGTGCTCAAAGACGTCGATGTAGGTTGCATCGTCTGTGCCGGCGGGTAGCGGGACGTTCATGGTATAGCCCTTGCCCCGTCCGGAGCCCGTTTCCGTGGCGGCGCCGGTACCAGGATAGAAGGGATACTGATGGGTGCTGAAATAGAAGACATTGGGATCGTCTTCAAAGATGTGCTGTGTCCCATTCCCGTGGTGGACATCCCAATCAATAATTAAAATGTTGTCAAGGCCGTGGTGTTGCTGGAGATAGCGTGCCAGAATCGCGACATTGTTGAACAGGCAAAAGCCCATGGAGCGGTGCGATTCGGCATGATGCCCCGGTGGACGTACCGCACAGAAGACCTGGGAAAGCTGGCGATGCATCACCGCATCCGCGGCCGCCAGGGTGCCCGCCACTGCTTTCAGGGCAGCGTGGAACGAATCGCTGCTGACGACCGTATCAGGGTCAAGCGCCGCAGGGGCCCGCTGGCTCGCAATTTGGACCAGTTGTAACAGCTCTGGACGGTGCACTTTGGCGACCCAATCGCGGGGGTCGTGATCCCAGGTGAGCTGGACTAGCTGTCTGGCTCGGCCACTCGCCTCCAGGGCGTGCATAATTGCTTCCAGACGGTCAGCACGCTCGGGATGGTGCATCCCTGGATCGTGCTTCAGATAATCGGCATGATAGACGAGACCTACATCCATAAATCCTCCTGACGCTGTCTATGGGCAGCACGGCTAGCGCTAGTATAACGCGCTGTCCCCAGGATCGGCAACACACCATAGCATGAGATGCACACGCCATGAAAGCGATGATTCTTGCCGCTGGTCTGGGTATGAGAATGCGACCGCTCACTGACCATTGTCCCAAACCCCTCCTGCCACTCTTGGTGCAGCCGATACTCGACCATATCCTGGCGCAGTTACCACGACACGGCATACGCGATGTCATCATTAACCTGCATCACCACGCTGACCAACTCGCTCGCTGGCTCGGCGATGGCAGCCGCTGGGGTGTGCATCTGTTGTTATCATTCGAACCAGAAATTCTGGGCACTGCTGGAGCCTTGAAGCGGGTTGAGCCGTTGTTGCAGGACGCGCCCTTTTTCGTGCTGAATGCGGACGTCTTGATTGACGTGGATCTGCAAGCCTTGTGGCGCTGGCACTGTCAGCGCCAGGCACTGGTCACCATGGTGCTACGACCTGACCCTGCCGCGCGCTCCTATGGTGCTGTGCTAGTCGATGCTGACGAGCGCGTGCGGCTCATCAACGGTCGGCCCTCGACACACGTATCGGCGACAGGTGAGGAGACGATGTTTGCCTGTGTGCAGGTAGTTGATCCGCAAGTGCTGGAGCGCATCCCGCCCGGCTGTTTCAGCATGACGACATCTGAGGTGTATCCGGCTTTGATAGAGCGTCATGAAGCGGTGTATGGCTATCGCTACCCTGGTTACTGGATGGACATTGGCACACCAGAGCGCTATCTCCAGGCACACTGGGACATGCTGGATGGGGTGCTTGGAGACGCCTGGGTCCAACGTCTCCCGACGGGCAGTCGCGTTGTACTGTGCCAGGACGCCACGCCATCGGTGGCGCCAGGCGTCACCCTTGTCCCCCCTGTGGTGCTGGGGCCTGATGTCGAACTCGCTCCAGATGTGCACCTGGGGCCATACGCCGTGCTGGGTGCAGGATGTCGGCTGGCCTCTGGAGCCGTAGTCCGCGAGAGCGTTCTGTGGGAGGGCGTGCAGGTGGGAGCGGGGGCCCAAGTGCGCGGTTGCACCCTGGCCACGGGTGTCCAGGTGCCGGCCGCGAATACCCTGGTACAGGCGGTATTGAATCGTGGAGCACGTGACAGACGATGAACTTGAGAACAGTCATTGCCACAAGATATGTCACCCCATTGCGTGAGGGTGGATCGCTACCAGCCATCGTCGAAGCGGATGATGATGGCATGTATGTGCTCAAATTCCACGGCGCAGGGCAGGGGCCCAAGCGCTCATCGCTGAGCTTGTGGCGGGGGAACTCGCCCGTGCCGCAGGACTGCCAGTGCCTGAGATCGTCTTCGTTGAACTGGATCCCGAACTCGCCCGTACTGAGCCCGACCCAGAGATACAAGCGCTGATACGGGCGAGTGCCGGTCTCAATCTCGCCCTCGACTACCTGCCCGGTGCCGTAACGTTTGACCCGATTGCTGATAGGCCCGAGGCCGATCTTGCCTCGGCGGTCGTCTGGTTCGACGCGTATGTGACCAACGTCGACCGTACGCCGCGCAACACGAATATGCTTGTCTGGCACCGACGACTCTGGCTCATCGATCACGGTGCAGCCCTGTACTTCCACCACACATGGACCAACTACCGCGAACGCAGCCGAGCCCCTTTTCCCATGATAAAGGACCATGTCCTCCTCCAGTTTGCCAGCACTCTCCAAGAGGTCGACGCGACCATGATCGGGCGGGTCACGCCCGATATCATTGACAGCATCGTTACACTTATTCCTGACGCCTGGCTGGTGGGGGACGCGCCGTTCGGCGAGAACAGCCAACACCGGGACGCATACAAGGAGTATCTGCTGCGCCGGCTCGAGCTACCGCATGCTTTTCTGGAGGAGGCGGTCCGTGCGCAATCGCTATACGTATGATTACGCGATAATCCGCGTCATTCCCCGGGTCGAGCGCGAGGAGTTCGTCAACGTCGGCGTGATTGTCTTATGCTCGGCCCAAGGCTTCCTCGAAGCGCGTCTTGCACTGGATGAACAGCGGCTGATGGCCCTAGATCCAACACTGGATAGCGCCACAGTACGGGAACACCTGGTGGCCATCTCCAGCATTTGTGCTGGCGGAGAACAGGCAGGGCCTCTTGGCCAGCTCTCACAGCGGGAGCGCTTCCACTGGCTCGTGGCACCGCGCAGCACTAGCATCCAGACATCGCCCGCACACACTGGCTATTGCGAGGACCCAGCCGCTGTACTGGAACACCTGCTTGACACGATGGTGCGACCGTGTCGTGCGGTAACCCCGGTGGTGGAGACCGGGCTGATAGACGCCTCTGAAGATAGGGAATAGGTTGAAGAGGTAGACCGTATAAGGGGAACGCTTCTCTATGCCTACCGACATCATGCTCACCGTGGACGCCGTGCAACCGCTGTTGCAGCAACTCTTCCCCAAAGTTGTTCGTGGCCCTCGTATTGTCCCACTCGCCGCCGATGCCTCAACCCGACGCTACTTTCGAGTACACTGGGATGCGCCGGCTGCCGATCATCCAGCCTCGTGCGTCATGATGGTGTGTGAACCCTGGCAGCCTCCGGATACCCCCGATTTTCTCACTGTGGGACAGCACTTGCGCGCGCACGGTGTGCGTGTCCCAGAGGTCTACGGGGTCTCGCCACATCAGGGGCTGATGTGTCTGGAGGACTATGGGGATTGCACTCTGGCAACGCAATGGCAGATGAGCCTCCCCTCAGAACAGTTGGCATGGGGGCAACGTGCCATCGCTGAACTCGTGAAAATGCACACCTGCGTGACGCAACATGCTGACCCCGCCTGTCCGGCGTTCAAGCTGGCCTTTGACGTCCCCAAACTGCTGAGCGAACTGCAGTTTTTTCGGGAGCATGCAATAGAAGGACTGTGGCAACAGACGCTCACCTCCACGGCACACGACGACCTCGAGGCGGCTTTCGAGACGCTCTGCGCTCTACTGGCGTCAGCACCACGTTATTTCTGCCATCGTGACTACCACGGCTGGAATATTATGGCCTACAATGAAGGGGTGGGTGTCCTCGACTTTCAGGACGCACGCCTTGGCCCGCAACCATATGACCTGGCCTCGCTCTTGACGGACCGTGGTACGCCAGACCTGCTCGGGAGTGCTCTCATGACGGCGTTGATGGATTACTACATCCAATGCATGGAGGCTGTGACAGGGCGACGTACCGATCGCGACGCCTTTAACCAGCTCTTTGACTATGTCGCCATCCAACGCTGCTTGAAGGCAACGGGCACGTTTGCCGCTATGGCCGTAGTACGGCAACGTCCGCAGTACCTGCCGTATATTCCTCCCACCCTTATCTATCTCCAGCCACTGCTGCAGCGCTACCATGTCTTGCAACCGCTTGCCGGGCTCTTGCAGCGCTACGTGCCACTCTGGCAGACATGAGGAACAGGAGTAGCGATCAGGCCGTCGGTTCCTGGGTAAGGCGCAATACCTGGTCGTGTAGGTGCCCATTCGTAGCAATGAGACCGGCGCGTAGCGTCTCAGGTTGATTGAAGCGAAAAGGCTGCCCTTGCAGATCCGTCACTTGCCCTCCGGCTTCCGTCACTAACAGTGTCCCGGCGCAGATATCCCACTCGTTCTTGGGCACGAGACTGAACGTCATGTCACACTTCCCCTGGGCTACCTGCGCCAGCTTATAAGCGATGCTACCCATCGGGCGCACCGTTAAAAGGTTCCGGAAGCGCTCCCATTCGCCACGGCCCGTTTCGCTGCGGCTCGCCAGGACCAGGGCTCCTGGCAGGCGTGATGTGGCACTGACGTGGATGGGTTGATTATTACAAAACGCTCCTTGACCACGACAGGCATGTAATAACTCTCGACGCACAGGATTATAGGTCACGGCCACGGCGACCTGTTGCTGCACAACGAATGCCACTACTACTACGAACTCATCGATTCCCTGGATAAACTCTTTGGTGCCATCGATGGGATCGATGATCCAGACGTAGTCGTGCTGCAGGCGGGCAGCCTCGTCAGCCGATTCTTCAGAGAGCCAGCCGGCCTTTGGAAAGGCTGCTAGTAAGGTCTCGTGTAAGACGCGATTCGCCGCCAGATCGGCGGTGGTGACTGGGTTGTCGATACCCTTGCTCTGTACCTCATAATGAGAGCTGTAATATGACAGGATGACCTCGCCAGCCCGATGAGCTGCCTCTTTAGCGGCGGCTAGTGCTTGCTGCATCACAGGTGTATACGTCCTTATGCTTGGAGAGGGGCAGTTGCCTCACCCGCCGTCACAACTCTCTCCCAGAGGGAAGGGCCGCCGTTAAACTGGCGGCCCTCCGCCGACGCAGTCGCGGGGAGAGGGACAGGAGGGTGAAAATGTGGTAGTGTCATACACAGACGTGTACTTGCACACGCGTATATGCGTATCATTGCTATTGTATTATACGACAGCAGGGACAGGCGGCGCCTGCTGCCACGTTTCCATAAAGGAGTAACCATGATGCACGCCCTTGCCAGGCCAGCAGAATTCTTTGACAACAAATATGGCATGGACACCACGAGTCTGCAACGCGTCCTCGGCAAGACGTTGGGGAAGCAGATCGACTACGCTGATCTCTACTTTCAGTACGAAGTGAGCGATGCGGTGTCATTGGAAGAAGGGCTGGTGAAACAGGCCTCCAAGCACGTCAATCAGGGCGTGGGTGTGCGGGCGGTGGCCGGGGAGAAAACGGGCTACGCGTTTTCCGATGAGATCACGGTCTCCACCCTGGAAATTGCTGCCCATACGGCCCGGCAGATTGCCAGCAGTGGCGCGGAGACGGCCAGGGTGGCCATCGGCGGGGTCCAGACACCTACCACCGATCTCTACCCTGTGCAGACCCCAGGCCCGGACATTCCTATCGCGCGCAAGCTCGATTTGTTGCAGAAGATCGATACCTTCTGTCGCGCTTATGACCGGCGCATCACCAAAGTCCAGACCTCATTTAGCAGTTCCCACAAGCTGGTGCTCGTTGCCACCTCGGAAGGGCTGGTGGTTGGTGATGCACAGCCCTTGATGCGCCTCAATGTCCTGTGCATTGCCGAGGATGGGAACAATCGCCAGAGTGGCAGTGCTGGCGGTGGCGGACGCATGGAGTACGAGGTGTTTCTCGATAATGACCAGTATCTGGAATATGCCCGCGAGGCAGCGCGCCGGGCGATTCTGAATCTCGACGCTGTTGAGGCGCCGGCGGGTGCCATGGACGTTGTCCTCGGCTCTGGCTGGCCTGGCATCTTGCTCCATGAAGCCATTGGACACGGGTTGGAAGGCGATTTTAACCGCAAGGGGGTCTCGGCATTCAGTGGCCGTATCGGGCAGCAGGTGGCCTCGGAGCTGTGTACAGTGGTCGATGATGGGACGATGCCAGGCCGGCGCGGCTCGCTCAATGTGGATGACGAGGGAACGCCCACAGGGCGTACGGTGCTGGTCGAGAACGGCATCCTGCGTGGCTACCTGCAGGACCGTCTGAATGCCCGCCTGATGGGTGTGGCCCCTACTGGCAATGGCCGCCGCGAGAGTTATGCACATATGCCCATGCCTCGTATGACCAACACCTTTATGTTGGGGGGAGAGTCAGACCCTCAGGAGATTATTGCGTCGGTCGACTCCGGCCTGTATGCCGTGTCGTTTGGTGGTGGTCAAGTGGATATCACCAACGGCAAGTTCGTCTTTTCTGCGAGTGAAGCCTATCTCATCGAAGATGGCAAACTCACGCGTCCAGTCAAAGGCGCCAGTCTTATTGGCAATGGCCCTGACGTCCTCACCCGTATCACCATGGTCGGGAACGACCTCGCCCTCGATAGCGGTGTGGGCACGTGTGGCAAGAACGGGCAATCGGTGCCCGTGGGAGTGGGCTTGCCGACCATCCGTATTAACGGCCTCACAGTAGGGGGCACCCGGTCATAGCTGCTGACTTGCCGATGCAGGGAAGGGAACGTTATGGCACTCGATCCGCAATTGGTGCAAGACCTGTTACGTACAGCCCGTCAGTGTGGAGCCACCGCTGGCGATGCGCTGCTGGTAGACAATGCCTCTTTTGAGGTGCAAGTGCGCCTGGGAGAGGTGGAAAAAGTACAACAGTCGCACCAGAAGCGTTTGGGATTACGTCTGTTCTTTGGCCAACGCTCCGCTACTACCTCCACGTCTGACCTCTCGGAGGCATCGCTGCGGCAACTGCTCGATGATACGTGCGCTCTCGCCCAGGCCATGGCCGCCGATCCGCAGGCTGGCCTCCCAGACCCTGAGGAGACGATTACGACCATCCCCGATTTGGCCCTGTGGGACGATGCCATCGCCCAATTTCCGGTAGAAGAGCGCACGGCTATGGCCCGTGAGGCGGAACGTGCCGCCCTGGATTACGACAGCCGTATCACCAATTCGGAAGGCGGGGAGTACAGTAGCTCGCAGTCGCACGTCCTCTACGCTAACAGCCATGGTTTTGTCGGGCACTATCAGGCTGGTACGGTGGGGCTATCGGTGTCGCCGATTGCCTCTGAGGCTGGCGGCATGCAGAGCGATTACTGGTTTGCCAGCGGGCGTAAATTGAGCCAGCTCCAGGCACCGGCCGTCATTGGCCAGGAGGCGGCACGGCGAGCGTTGCGGCGCCTGGGGGCCCGGAAAGTGGCGACGCAGAAAGTGCCCGTAGTCTTCGATCCGTCCACGGCCGCCAGTCTGCTGGGACATGTATGCTCGGCAGTGTCAGGTTCGGCCCTGTACCGTGGGGTGTCGTTCCTGCTCAATGGTCTAGACACGCGCATAGCCCCTGAAACGGTGACGATTTATGACGATGGCACACTACCTGGAGCCCTCGGTTCTAAGCCTTTTGACGGTGAAGGCATTCCTACACGTCGTACCACGGTAGTGGAACAGGGTATGCTGCGCAGTTACCTGCTGGATACCTACACCGCCCGCAAGCTGGGCCAGCGCTCTACGGGCAACGCGGCGCGGAGTGCCGGCGAGTCTCCCAGTGTCAGTCCGACGAATTTTTATCTGGCCCCAGGGGCATACACGCCAGAAGAGATTATTGCATCGGTGCCGTGCGGTCTCTATGTTACGTCGCTCATTGGTTTTGGTGTAAATCAGGTCACGGGCGATTACTCGCGTGGCGCGGCGGGCTTATGGATCGAGCATGGGGCACTGGCCTATCCTGTAGAAGAAATCACCATTGCCGGGAATCTGCGTCAGATGCTGGCGAACATTGAGATGATCGGCAATGATCTCGACATGCGCCGCCGGGTCACGGCGCCCACCCTGAAAATCAGTGAGATGACGGTGGCTGGGAATTAACGAGCGATGGAGTATTGGAGCCCGGCATGCGCTTTTTGATGCTCCACGTCAACAGCTTCTCCTGTGCGATCACGACAAAGGGCCGCTCGCCTATCTATGAGGAGTACACTGATCCCGTGACGCGGGTGGACGAGGCGCTGCTGGTGCTGAGCAGCGTCGAACGGGGCGATGAACGGGCTCCGGAACGTGTCGCCAGCCGTGCCAGTGCTGAGATTGTCAAGCTCGCGGCCCAACTCAAAGTCCCCACCGTGATTCTTCACCCCTTTGCCCACCTGTTCGCCGAACTCAGCGCGCCCGAAATCGCCATTGATGTGCTCAGCCGCACTCAGCAGGCGCTCAGCGCGGCTGGCCTCCAGGCGTATCGGACGCCCTTTGGATGGTTTAACACTCTCCAGCTCGACGCCAAGGGGCACCCCATGTCGCGGGTTGCCCGTATAGTCAATGCAGATGCCTAAACGACGCTGCAACACGCGCATAGGCCAAGCGGAGACCAGGCTCTGTTCCCCTACGCCCAGCACTCCAGCCGGCATGTGGCAACTGTACCATGGTAGCATGGCCTGGCGTTGGCGGGTCGGTCTTGTTGATATCTCGCCTATTTTGTATCCTTTCCCTGAGAATGCGTCGCCCATTTAGGAAAATACCGTTGCACGAGAGGCGCTGTCTTTGGTATAGATTTTGCCTATCTGGCTAAGACAGCAAGTGATTCGATGCGGGCGGGGAGGGGAGCCTATGACCGCAGTACAAGACTTTGATGAGACTATACTTGCAAGTCTTCAGAGGCTAGGTGGTGTACAATTGGCCCAGCGCCTACTTGCTCTCTTTCTTGAATACACTCCAAAACGACTCGAAGCGGTGCGGGTAGCTCTGCAGGAGGGCGACCTTGAGTCGGTCGAGCGGGCCGCACACTCACTGAAATCGACCTCTGGGCATCTCCGCATTATGACGATGCAGGAACTGGCTGGGCACATTGAACGGTTGGCGATGGCCGAACAGCGTGAGGCTATTCCAGGCCCCCTGCATGATCTCGAAGCCGCCTTTGCACGCATCGCTCCCATACTCGAAAAGCATCGAAGGGAGCTGGACACATGAGGAAGATTGCCATCGTCGAAGATAATCCGGATAATCTCTTGCTCTTCAGGGCCATACTTGAAGATCTCTATGAAGTCACGACGTATGAAACGGGTCCTGAGGCACTGCGAGGATTGCAGGACGAGCAACCAGACCTCATCCTCCTCGATATCTCGCTGCCTGGGATGGATGGGACAGAGGTCTTGCGGCGTATTGATACCGATCCAATCCTACGCAGTATTCCGGTGATTGCTCTGACGGCCCATGCCATGACCGGCGACCGCGAAACCTTTCTGGCGGCAGGCTTTGACGAGTATATCACCAAGCCCATTATTGACGAGCATATCCTTCTCGATACCATTGCACGCTTCCTGCCCTGAGCCCGGTACATCTCAGGCTGGCGAGGCGTCGAGAGGTTGATTATGCATGATGCGGATAGCGCTCCAGCATCGCTTCTCGCTGAACTGGTAGCTCTGCGCCATCAGCATACTGCCTTAGCCGCAGCCCTTGCTGAGCGGCAGCGCGTCGAGCGAGAGAGTGACAACCGTTTTCGCGACCTCATCGAGGATTCGATCCAGGGTATCGTCATTCACCGCGATTTCATCCCCCTCTTTGCTAACCAGGCGTATGCCACGATTCTGGGATATGAGAGCCCGGATGATATTCTCAAGATGGGCTCCCTCTTAGCGATCTTTCCTCCGGCTGAGCGTGTACGGCTGACGGGCTACGTGCAGGCGCGCCAGGAGGGCCGAAGCGTCTCACGGCAACAAGAACACCAGGTATTGCGCAAAGATGGCACGCCTATCTGGCTGGACGCGAAGATACGCGAGATCATCTGGGAGGGCGAGTGCGCCCTGCAGGTGACGATCTTTGACATCACCGAGCGCAAGCGGGCTGAAGAGGCGTTGCGGCAGCAGGCCGAGGCACTAGCGCTGGCCAACGCAGAGCTGCAACAGGGCATTGCCGAGCGGCAACAGGCCGCTGAGGCCCTCCGCATCGCGAAAGAGGCTGCTGAAGAAGCCAGCCGTGCCAAGAGCACCTTTCTCGCCACTATGAGTCATGAGTTGCGGACGCCTCTTGGCTCGATCATCGGTTTTGCCAATCTCCTCGCGAAAAATAAGGGCAAAAATATCCGACCCCAAGAACTCCTCTATCTCGATCGTATCCGTGCGAACGGCTTACACTTGCTGGGCCTCATCAATGACATACTGGATCTCTCTAAGATTGAAGCGGGGCGTGTAGAGTTGGAGCGTGCCCCTACCAAGCTCCCCGTCCTCGTCCAGGAAGTGATAGCGCAGTTCGCCGGGACAGTCCGTGGCGCGAAGGTACAGCTCTTGACCGACATGCCACCGCGGCTTGCCCCGTTTTACACTGATGCCAGCAAACTTAGACAAGTCTTACTCAATCTCGTTGGCAATGCTCTGAAATTCACGCCTCGAGGTACTGTGACGATTCAGGTCGAGAGCGACCCCGTGACCGAGCAGCCCAGACGCATCGATGTGATCGATACAGGGATTGGCATCCCGGCAGAGCAGCTGGAAGACATTTTTGAGCGCTTTCAGCAGGCCGACAACAGCCTTACGCGGCATTATGGGGGGACAGGACTGGGGCTAACCATTTCGCGGGCGCTGTGTCAGTTGCTCGGCTATCAGCTCACGGTGCACAGTGAGATGGACAAGGGCTCAACCTTTAGCGTGATCTTTACACCTGTATAATTTTAGAGACAGATGAGGTATGGAACAGACGCTGCAACCGTCGTCCTGGCGGCGTTTTCGACCCCTGTGGCTGACATTGGGCGTTGGCATCAGTCTCGCTTGCCTAGCCTATATCCTGGTGTGGTCCCTAGAAACACGCCGGCTGCAAGCCGAGTTCTTCCGTGCTGCAGAAGATCATATTGTCGCCGTGCGCACGACCTTGGCAAGCTATCTTGAACCACTCGACGCGATTGCCGCGTTCCATGCGGCCACAGACCGTTTTGACCGCCAGGCCTATCGGACATTTGTGACCCCACAGCTAGCGCGTCGCCCGGCGATCAGTTCGCTGGAGTGGATTCCGCGCGTCTCCCAGGCGCAGCGGGAGGCATATGAGGAGGCGGTCCAGAAGGACAAGTTTGCCGATTTTGATGTCGCGGGTTTTCAGTTTACTGAACGCTTCCAGCAGGGGGTCATGGTCGGGGCCAGCGAGCGCGCAGAGTATTATCCCGTGTACTATCAAGAGCCGATCGTGGAAGGTGGCATTGCTCTTGGGTTTGATCTCGGAAGTAATCCGGAGCGTCTGGAAGCCCTGCGCCAGGCGCGCGACACGGGCCGCATAGCGGCCACTGCCCGGGTTATTCTCGTGGAAGAGACGCAGGGAGAGCGCTATAGCACGTTGGTATTTCGTCCTGTATACCAGGTAGGGGCTGCTATCGCTACCTTACAGGAGCGTCGTGATCATTTGGTAGGTTTTGCGCTTGTGGTGTTACGTATTGGCGTCGTCGTGGCGGAGGCCCTGGCGCAGATGACGCCACAGGGCATTACGCTAACCATCTATGACGCCTCTGCACCGATTGGGCAACAGTTCTTATACCGTCATGAGGCCGAAACATCTCAGGCGGCCTTCGCCCTTGTGAGATGGCCTGGCACAGCGCACCGTACTGGCTTGCATTCAACAGTGGCCTTCGACATGGGTGGACGGCAATGGCTCCTCGTCGCTGAGCCGACTCGTGCATACCTCATAGCCAAGCAGAGCTGGTATCCCTGGCTGGCTCTAGTGTCTGTGCTGACTTTGACCACCATGTTGATAGTCTATCTGCATGCCAATATTACCCGTAATGCCCGTATCACCTGTCTGGTCGCAGAGCGTACTGCCCAACTCCGCGAGGCCAGCGATGCGCTACGAGCCCAACAACAGCGCGAGCGAGCTTTGGTCGAAGCCGAACTGGAGAAAGTCCGTCGCCAGCTGGTGAATCAGACGCGTCTGGCCACGCTTGGACAGGTAGCTGGGATGATTGCCCATGAGTTGCGTAATCCTCTGGGGGCTGTGCGTAATGCGGTCTACTACCTGCAGCGCCATGTCGTTAAAGACAATGCTGAACTCGCCGAATTTTTGCGTATCATTGACACCGAAGTGCACACGTCAGACCAGATCATCAGCAATTTGTTAGAGTTGACCAGGGCGAAGCAGCCAACCTTTGAGACCGTCAATCTGGCTGAACTCGTCGAGAATATATGGCAGCATCTGCCGCAGCGCGACAACGTCTGTTGTCGCTACGTCATGCCCCCCGAGCCTTTCCTGTGCCACGCTGATGCAGCGCAATTACGTCAAGTGTTGACCAATTTGCTGACCAACGCCATCCAGGCTCTCAAAGGTACTGGTGAGATTGTTATTAGGGGTCAACGGGACGAGACGGAGGATATCATCATAGTGCAAGACGATGGGCCAGGGGTACCTTCGGACGTGCGAGATCGTTTGTTCGAGCCACTCTTTTCGACGAAAACGCAGGGCACGGGTCTGGGGCTGACGATCTGTCGTCAGATCCTCGAAAAGCACAAGGGTACGCTCACCCTGGTGGAGAGCACCCGTGGTGCAGTCTTCCGTATCACCTTGCCGCGCCAGAGCGTGGACAGTAAGGAGGTATAGTCTAGTGCAACCCACAAGAGCTGTTGAATCTCTCCAGCCCTTTCCTACAGGGAACAGCGGCCTGGATCATCCACGCTTCTCATGTCTGCTAATCGTGGAGGATGAAGCAGCACAATTACATACCCTCACCAGAATCATGCAGGCCGAGGGCTTTGAGGTGTTCGGCTGTCAAACTGCGGCTGCAGCACTGGATTATCTTCAGCATCACGATGTGGGTGTGGCGATCATCGATTTGCGCCTTCCAGACCTCGACGGCGTCTGCCTGGTGCACCGCATACGGGAAGTGAACTGCACGGCGCGCATCATCGTGCATACAGCCTATAGCTCGTTTGAGTCTGCCAAGGAACTGCTCAATCTGGGGACCTTTGCTTATGTGGAAAAGCTTGGCGATCCCCAGGAATTGCTGGGGCACGTGCATCGCGCTATGCATGAGCATCTGCGCCAGTATGCTGCCACTCTTGAAGCTGCAGTAGCGGCACGTACCAGGGAATTGCTGCTTGCCAAAGAGGCGGCGGAGCAGGCAAACTGTGCCAAAAGCACTTTTCTGGCGGACATGAGCCACGAGTTGCGGACCCCTCTGGGGTCTATCATTGGCTTTGCCAATCTCCTTAGGAAAAATAAACAACACAGTTTGCAGGCGCAGGATATGGTCTATCTTGAACGTATTCAGGCGAACGGTACCCACCTCCTTGGCCTGATCAACGCTATGCTCGATCTCTCTAAGATCGAAGCGGGGCAGAGTGATATCCAGATGACTCAGATCGCTCTCAACACCCTGATCCCAGAAGTGCTGGACCAATTGGAAGGCTCGAAGCCGTACCCGCGGGTGCCTTTGCGCGCTGCCCTGCCTCCAACAATCGCTCCCGTACTGACCGACGCCCGTAAGCTTAAGCAGATCCTGATCAATCTGGTAGGAAATGCGCTCAAATTTACACCTGAGGGCACAGTAACCGTACGGGTTGAGGTAGAACCAACTACCCATCGTCCCATATCTATTAATGTGATAGATACGGGCATCGGTATTCCTCCGGAGCGGTGCGAGGCCATTTTCGAGCATTTCCAGCAAGCCGACAAAAGTACAGCGTGGAAATATGGAGGAACAGGATTGGGACTAGCAATTTCGCGTGCGCTGTGCCAACTCCTGGGGTATCAACTCACAGTGGAGAGCACCGTAGGCCAGGGGTCGACCTTTCGTCTCATGATGCCTGTCTCGTCCGTCGTCCTGGGTTAAGACAGATTCTGCTCAGCCTGAGCTAGAGCCAGCAAACGCGTTCGTGTGTTCTGCGCCGGATCATCAAGCACGTGGCTCAGAAGCGTTTGTAAAATCTGTCCCAGACGCGGACCAGCAGGGATGCCCAGGCGCTGCAAATCATCGCCATTGACCGCCAGTTCTTTCAGACTGAGGGGAGTTTGCTGGTCGATTGCCATTCGCAAACGTTGGCGTAAGTCGAGCCAGTCGTCGACCGAGTGCTCAGGCTCATTCCCAAGACGGTCAGCCAGGCGTAGCTCAAAGAGCATAAAGGCTTCCGTGCATCCAACATCATGGGCAAAGTGGCGCAAGGCGGCTGGCGTTGCTAACGCACTGGCCTCAAAAGTGCTGTGAGCGATCAGTCTGCTGATGAGGGCAGGTGTAGCGCCAATCGTCGTGACTTTGAGAGCTTCCAGACGCTGCCGTGCCAGGCGCGCCGAAGCCTGTCCCAGGTCTTTTAGCGTCCAGCTCGTGCCTGTCTGGGCGACCATGGACAGCCCACTGTCACACAACAGCGCTGCGAGCAATAAGTCGAGATCGCCGCGATAGCTGAGCCTCTCACACTGTTGTACGGCATCCAGGCGTCGCATCGTCCGGGTAAACGCTGCCCCCTCGGTGAGGCGAGCGAGTTCGGGAAAAATATGCATGAGCAAGCCCACTGCATGCATCACCACAAAGCCCTGCGAGGGCGCCCACGCCTGTAACAGTTTGCGCAGCTCCTCCGCAATACGCTCTGGGGCGACGGTAGTGATGGCCGCCGTGTGTGTCTGCATGCTCTCACGTGTGGCTTGCTCAATCTGGAGGGCAAAGCGGGCCGCGAGCTGTATCCCCCGCAACATCCGCAGAGGATCCTCAAGAAAAGCGACCATGCTTACCTGACGTAACCGGCGCTGTTGCAGGTCCTCATACCCCCCAAAGGGATCGAGGAGATGGCCATCGGCCAGGTCAATGGCCATGGCGTTGATGGTGAAATCACGCCGCCCAAGGTCGGTCTCTACGGGCAGCGTATGATCAAAGGTAACCTCAAAGTCACGGTGTCCGATCCCTGTCGAGATTTCTGTGCGTGGGAGCGCCACGTCAATAGGTGGGCCGTCCCAGCCATGGGGCAAGAGTTTGATGATCCCAAACGCACGCCCAGTAAGCTGCACGCGCCCATATGGCCGTAAACAACGTAGCAAGTCTGGTTGAGGGAGACCAGTGACCAGGAGGTCCAGGTCTTTGCGGGGATGCCCCAGCAGTTCATCTCGCACCGTGCCCCCAACCGTATACACACGCGCACCCCGTTGCTGGAGTGCGCGCACGAACGGGAAGGAAGCTGGAGAAGGCGTCATAATTCTTTGGGCTTAGCGTGAGATACTACGAGAGATAGGGCACTACGACGCTGTTTGACGTCGGTAGGTGATCACCTTTTGATCAGGGCTGAGTGTACAATGTTTCACAAAGTCCCGCATGCTTTCATGCAGCATTTCCTGATGGGTATACCAGAAATGCAGCGCTTTCCTCTTCGCCTCCAGGCGATTTCTGCCAGTAAATTTGAGGGTTCTCCCAACCGTTTCGAGGGCCATAGTCTTACTCCTTCAGGCATAAAAAAACCGCATCGCCCCCCGTTGCGCCGGGGCAGACGTGCGGTCGTACTCGACCCTCATCAGGTGGGAAGCTAGCTGCGCTCCACCTCCTGATTCCCCCAACATAACGAAGCGTGATGCCGGCGTGATGTTATGTGTCCGCAAGCCTTCCTGCGGAGTGCAGTTGCTCTCCTCGAGCCTCTACCCTGCTCACCTACCACGTAATATTGCCGACATGATCGACCAGGGTCGCCTGGTTCCATCGTTTCTCTCACACCTTAAGATCATCATGTGCACCGGCATAATCTTCACGATGCATAAACATTCTGGACATTGTAACTATGGACTGGTGGTCCCGCAAGAGAAAAACACCTTTTTGTTACCGATTCTGGTGCCTGACATCTGGCTGAAATAGCTGCGGCAAGGCGCGTGTGCTCCCCGCGTGTAATCATCCATCATGCGCCTGGAATAGCTTGAGAGGTACACCAGGGAGACGGTGCCGCACTGGTACGAGGCTGCTGCCCCTTGACCGTGTGCCATCCCTCAGCGATAATCACCGCCACTGATGCAGGCTGCGTGCGATCATCACGTCTGTATTGATAGAGGCATTCTTTCCCCTCTCCCCCGAGGAGCAGAGGCAGGTACAAGCCTATGGAGAAACACATTCTACAAGCACTGGCAGCCGTTGTTGCCCCTATGCCAGTCCTGTCAGCACCTGAAGAGATGCTGGTCTATGAATGCGATGGGCATACCCTTGACAAGGCCCCACCCAGTGCGGTGGTCTTCCCGAGCACCACAGAGCAGGTTGTGGCCATCGTCAAACTGGCCAACACATATGGACTTCCCTTTGTGGCCCGTGGCGCTGGCACGGGCTTGAGTGGGGGCGCTCTCGCCCTCGACGGTGGTATTGTTATCGAAATGTGCCGTATGAACAAGATCCTGGAGATTGACTATGTGAACCAGCGGGCGGTCGTGCAACCTGGCCTGGTGAATCTCCATCTGTCTCTCGCAGTGGCTGACGCGGGCTACTACTATGCCCCAGACCCCTCGAGCCAGGGTGCATGCACGATTGGCGGCAATGTCGCCGAAAACTCGGGTGGGCCGCATACCCTGAAGTACGGGGTCACCACCAATCACGTCCTGGGTCTGGAGGTGGTCCTTCCCGACGGTGCGGTGGTCCATTTCGGTGGCTCAACCCTCGATACCCCAGGCTATGACCTCACGGGGCTTTTTGTCGGCTCAGAAGGCACGTTTGGCATTGTGACCAAAGTGACAGTCCGTTTGCTCCGCAAGCCACAAGCCTGGAAGACCGTCCTGGCGTTCTTTCCCTCGGTCGATACCGCCAGTAGCGCCGTGAGTGGCATCATCGGCGCTGGCATGATCCCTGGCGCCCTGGAAATGATGGACAACCTGGCCATCCAGGCGGTGGAGGGGGCCATTCAGGCGGGTCTGCCCCTGGATGCTGGCGCCCTGGTGTTGATTGAACTCGACGGCATTGCCGATGGCATGGAAGAGGACGCGACGCGTATTGCGA
>Ga0111538_10002895_pt1 | contig 24069 bp, 23 predicted proteins | sample SoiMethybrSBSTD1_FD_79669 | JGI IMG/M metagenome (GOLD analysis project Ga0111538, IMG submission 79669) | Bulk soil microbial communities from a Populus tree surrounding site in Tennessee, USA - Soil MetaG P. TD hybrid SBSTD1 (version 2)... | ecosystem: Environmental > Terrestrial > Soil >...
CCCCGCTCGTTGCTGGACGACGGCACCCCCGTCGCCGCACCTCGCCGCGCGCGCCCGGCGCCCGGCGACGACCGTGTCGGCCCGGCCCCGGCCCAGCTCGCGCTCGACGGCCTGGCCGAGCGGGCCGATCCCGACGAGCTCGCCGCCATCGCGGCGTGGGCCGCCGCGACCGCGACCGGCGACCGCGCCGAGCTCGAGTCCGAGCCCAGCGATGCCGCCTGGGCCGCCGTGAGCACCACATCGCGCGACTGCCCGGGGGCGGCGCGCTGCCCGCGCGGCGACCGGTGCTTCGCCGAGGCGGCCCGGGCCCGGGCGGCCGAGGCCGACATCGTGGTCGTGAACCTGCACCTCTACGGACTCGACCTGGCGTCCGACGGGGCGATCCTGCCCGAGCACGACGTGACGGTCATCGACGAGGCCCACGTCACCGACGACATCATCTCGGCCACCACCGGGGTCGAGATCGGGGCGGGCCGCTTCACCCACCTCGGGCGGCTGCTGCGGGGCATCCTCGCGGAGGCCGGCGACACGATCACGGGCGTGGCCGACTCCGGCACCGTGCTGTCGTCGGCCCTCCTCCCCCACCGCGACCAGCGCCTCACCGCTCCGCTGCCCGACGCGTTGGCCGGGGCCCTGGCCGCCGTCCGGCGGCGGGTCGAGGCGGCGCAGTCGGCGCTGCGGGGCATCCCCGACGGCGCCGGTGACGACGTGCAGGCCCGCGCCATCCGCGCCCGCCAGGCGGCGACCGCGCTGCTCGACGAGATCGACGCGGTCAGCGCGCCCACCGACGCCCACGTGCTGTTCGTCACCGGGCCCGAGCACGCGCCGATCCTGCGGCTGGCGCCCCTCGACGTCGCGGGTCTGCTGCGCGAGCGCCTGTGGTCGCGGCGCCCGGCGGTGCTGACCAGCGCCACGCTGGCTCCCGGCTTCGGGCCCCACGTCGGCCTGCCGCAGCGAGCCGACGAGCTGCTCGACGTCGGCAGCCCGTTCGACTATCCGGCCAACGGCCTCATCTACTGCGCCTCGCGCCTGCCCCGGCCCACCGATCCCCGCTGGCCGGGGCAGGCCATCGACGAGCTGGCGGCCCTGATCACGGCCGCCGGCGGGCGCACCCTGGCGCTGTTCACCAGCTACAAGGCGATGGATCGGGCGGTCGACGCCCTGCGCGACCGGCTGCCCTTCCCCCTGCTGGCCCAGGGCGAGCAGCCCAAGCAGGCGCTGGTCGAGCGGTTCGCGCGCGATCCCGAGACCTGCCTATTCGCCACGATGAGCTTCTGGCAGGGCATCGACGTGCCGGGGCCGTCGCTGTCGCTGGTGACGATCGACCGCCTGCCGTTCCCCCGGCCCGACGACCCGCTGCTGCAGGCGCGCCGCGAGCGCCTGGGCGACGGCGCCTTCCTGGCCATCGACGTCCCCCGGGCGGCCACGCTGCTGGCGCAGGGCGTCGGCCGCCTCATCCGCACCACCACCGACCGCGGTGCGGTGGCCGTGCTCGATCCGCGGTTGGCGACGGCGCGGTACGGCCCCAAGATCGTCGCCACGCTGCCGAAGATGCGGCGCACCCGCGACCGGGCCGAGGTCGAGGCGTTCCTGCGCGCGCTGCGCGGCGCGGGAAGCGCCGCCGCCTGACGCCGATCCGGTCGCTCAGAACCCGAGGCGGTCGAGGGAGGCGTCGCGGCGCTGCCAGTCCTTGTCGACCGTGACGTGCAGCTCGAGGTAGGCGCCCTCGGGCAGCTGCTTGCGCACCGCGGTGCCCACCTGCTTGAGCACCGCCCCGCGCTTGCCGATGACCATGCCCTTCTGCGAGTCGCGCTCGACCAGGATCTCGCACCGGATCACCGGCCACTCCCACTCGGTGATGCGGGTGGCGATCGAGTGCGGCAGTTCGTCGTGGGTGACGGCGAGCAGCTGCTCGCGCACGAGCTCGGCGACCTGGAACGCCTCGGGCACGTCGGTGACCATGTCGTCGGGGAAGTAGCGGGGCCCCTCGGGCAGCCGCCCGACGAGGTGCTCGACGAGGGCCTCGACGCCCTTGCCGGTGCGGGCCGACACGGGGAAGTACTCGGAGAGGTCGAGCTCGGCGGCCGCCACGAGCTGGTCGAGCACGGCTGTGGCCGGGGCGGCGTCGACCTTGTTGACGACGACCACCGCGTCCTGGGGCACCCGCGCGGCCACCCAGCGATCGCCGCGGCCGAGGGGCTGGGTGGCGTCGATCACGAACACCACCACGTCGACGTCGGGGATCGTCGACTCGGCGGCCGAGTTGAGCCGCGCGCCGAGCGGTGTGCGGGGCTTGTGGATCCCGGGCGTGTCGACGAACACGACCTGCGCGTCGGCGCGGGTCAGCACGCCCTGGATGCGGTGGCGGGTCGTCTGCGGCTTGTCGGAGACGATCGCGACCTTGTGGCCGAGGATCTGGTTGAGCAGGGTCGACTTCCCGACGTTCGGCCGTCCGACCAGGCTCACGAAGCCCGAGCGGAAGCCGGGGGGCGCGGCGCCGATCTCGGCCGGGGGTGCCGGCGGCTCGGCGTCGGGCGGGGTGTCGTCCACCCGCCCGACGCTACTGCCGCGTGGCGCGTTGCCGTCCGCCGTGCCGGGCGGGAGCGGCCCCTGCCCCGGATCGGCCGGTCAGGTGCGGCCGACGTCGGTGGTGGCGAGGTTGATGACGGGGTTCTCGCCGCTGAACAGGCCCCAGGGCGACTCCCACCCCGGCACCTGCCACAGGTGGCCCATCCACATCGGGTGGTCGAAGCCCATGCCCTTGTGGCCGCCGACCGATTCGCACATGTCCTCGGGCGTGCTGTCGGGTCCCACGACGAGCACGCCGATGATGCAGAGCTGCGGGTGGACGTGCCACTCGTCGTTGGGGCCGACGAACCCCTCGGGCGGCTCCTCGCCGAGCCAGCCGTAGCTCAGGCCGACCAGCTCGGACGTGGGCGCGTTGCCGTTGTAGAGCAGCATCTCGGGCTGGGCGGGGTCGAAGACGTCGTCCTGCAGCAGGTCGATGTTGAGGTAGTGGGCGCCGATGCCCGGCACCCACGGGGTCACCTGCATGTAGCCCTTGGCGACGGCGTCGGCTGCGGTCGGCACCGTCGGCATGACCGTGCCGGCGGCCTGGAGCTGCGCCTGCAGCTCGGTGAGCTCGGCGGCGTCGGTGAGCGGCTGCCAGACCTGCACGCCGTGCGAGTGCATGGTCGCCTGCCCGTCGGGCGCCTCCTCGGCGTCGAGGGCGTGCCGCACCGACCAGGCGACGAAGTCGGAGATGCGCTGCTCGCGCTCGGCCTCGGGGACGTTGCGCAGCCCACGCGACCGGTTGCGGATCTGCTCGGCCAGGTACTCCTCGTTGAGCGCGTAGGCCGCGTCGACCTCGTCGTCGGACGCGTAGCCCGCCAGCGCGGCCCGGCGCTGCTCCTCCCAGGCGTCCCCGGTGACGGCCTCGGCGCCGTCGCCGTGGGCGTGCCCGGCGGCTGCCTCGCCCTCGGCGCCGTGGCCGTCGTCGTGGCCGCCCTCGCCGTGCCCGTGCCCGCCGCCGAGCGACGGCACGACCGACGCGGTGACCACCGCCATCATGGCGACGGCCGACAGGCCGGTGACCACGCCGGCCGGGCGGCCCACCCGACGGTCGGTCAACCATTCGAGGGCGACCGCCAGCGCGCACACGGTGGCGGTGACCTCGAGGGCCGAGGCCAGCGCGTCGGGGAACCCGACGGCCTCGGGCTCCTCGCCCGGCAACCCGGCGGTGCGCGTCACCAGCCACACCGCGGCGACGCCCGCGTTGAGGGCGGCGGAGCCCAGCAGCCAGCCCCGGAGGGGGCGCCAGCGGAACGCCAGGGCGGCGGCCCCGATCAGCTGCGCCCATCCGACGACCAGGAAGAACACGCCGTGCGAGGTCTCCTCGCTGAGGTGGTCGGGCGCGAACGCGAAGTGGATGACGGCCGCGCCGAGCATGGCGATGGCCGCCACGGTGCGGGCGACGTCGGGAACCGTCTGGCGCGTGGGCGCAGGCGGCGCGGGCCGGCTCGTCGTCTCGACCGCCGGCTCACCCTCGCCGGTGGACGACTCGGACACGTCGCTCGACGTCATCTCGACCTTCCCCTCCTGACGACCAACGTCCGTCGTATGTTACGTGCAGTAAGCGTTGGCCGTCACCGGTCGATCTGGTGACGGCGGCGTCAGCGGGGCCCGCCGACCGGCGCCGGACCGGCCCCCGGGGTGTGGCTCGGGGTCGCACGGGACCGGTAGATTCTGCTCCGACGTGACGACGGTCACGGCGTGACCGCGACCGAGGCAGAGGGGCAGACGACGAGTGCACAGGCGTGATCCTGCGGCGTCCGGAGCGGGCGCGGAGCCGGCAGGGCGCGCGGCGGACGATCCCGCTGCCCTCAGCCGCCGCCGGTTCCTGGTCGCCGGCGGGGCGGCGGCCGCGCTGACGGTCGGTGCCGGGCTCGCGATCGGACGGACCGGCACGCCCCGGGCCGAGGCGGGCCTGCGCGCCCTCACCGTGGCCGACCGCCACCAGGCCTGGCGGCAGGGCGAGCCGTGGCGGTGGAGCCGCTTCCGCGAGGTCCCCGTCTCGTTGATCGACAACAAGGTGCGCCTCGACGCCGCGGGCGGAGTGGGCACGGCGACGGGCGTCGGCGGCCCCTCGGCCAACGACCGCCGCTTCTACGTGCTGCGCGACCTCGAGGCGAGCGATGTCGAGGTGGCGGCCGAGTTCTCGTCGACGGCCATGGCGCAGTTCGGGTTCGCCCTGCGGGTGCAGCCCGGACGGGCGGTGGTGGCGTGGCACAACATCTACTACGCGGCCAACGCCAACCTCATCCAGGGCGTGTGGGAGTACGACGGCCGCGACCTCCTCTCCACCAACCAGCAGGGCGCCCTCCTGCGGGGGTTCGCCCAGCCCGTGCAGTCGGCGGTCGGCGACGGCACGACGGTCACCGTCACGACCCCGGGCGCCCATCGCCTCAGCGGCGGCGACGTCGTCGTGCACGAGGCCGAGGTGGCCGAACTCGGACAGGCGCAGATCCACACCGTCCCCGGCCCGACGTCCTACACGTTCGCGTCCGACCTCCAGGGCTCGTGGACGGGCGGCGTGACGCGGCGCGTCTCGCTCCACGACCGGCGACGGGCGGCCGTGCGCCTCGTGGGCACGCAGGTGACGTTCAAGCAGTGGCTGCCGGGCGAGCTCGAGCCGGCCTGGGACGACCCGCTGCGCACCGCCACCAACGTCCTGCCCGACGCGCTGCCCAGCGGGGCGGCACCGCCGGTCGGTCCCGGCAGCGTCGGCATCCTGGCGTCGCACCTCGGCGACGGCGAGCACGTCGAGGTCACGGGCTTCCGGGCGACACCCCTGGGCTGACGCGCCACGGGGCCGGGGGCGCCCCGCCGCGGGCCCGACCGGGTGGGGCGGTGGTCGGCGTCAGACCCGCGGGCGGGGATCCGCCGCCTGGATGGCGGCGATGATGTCGTCGCCCACGGGCAGCGGCGCGCACCCATGGTCGTCCTCGCACACCAGGTCGAACTCCGCGTCGGCGGCCGAGTGGCACCCCGCGCAGCTGCTGGCGGTGAAGCGGTTCACCACCTCGCTGCCGCCCCGGGTCACGATCCGGGTGCCCGCAGCCGTCGTGTCGAGCGTGAAGAACTCCCAGTCGTTCGACGCCGGATCGAACCCGGGCGCCCGCTTCACCATCGCCTCCTGCGGGATGAGCTGGATCAGCGATCCGACCGGGTAGGGACCGCTCCCGGGGTCGCGGGCGACGGCCAGCGTGGCGTCGAGGTCGCCGGCCACGTTGTCGACGAAGAACCCGCGCACCGCGGTCATGTCGGCGAGCGGGCGGAAGTCGGCGGCGTCGACCACGACGTCCGCGACGGGCGGGGTGTCAGCCTCCGACCCGGCGGCTCCCTCGGCGCCCGGCTCGTCGGGGACGTCGCCGGCGGTCGCAGCCGCCAGGCCGTCGCCGCGCTCACGACCTCCACCGGAGCCGCACCCGACCGCCAGCGCGATCGCCACCGGCATCGCGACGAGCGCGACGTGCATCCGCAGGCTCAGCGCCCGCTTCCCCCGAGACATGATCCGCACTCTACGCACCCGCAGCATTGCGCGACGTCGCCCACGTCAGCGCACGCGCTCGACCCGCATCCGGGCGCCGGCGGTGATCTCCTCGAAGCCGAGCATGCCGCCGATCGACGGGGGGACGAACCGCGGCGGCACCGCCCGGGCCCGACCGACCACGACGTCGCCCGCCCCGTCGCCGTCCTCGTCGACGAGCTCGAGCTCGATGACCGTCGAGGGCCGCCGGCCGATCTCGCCGAGGGAGGCCTCGGCCTCGTCGGCCAGGCGCGCCAGCTCGGCCGAGGTCGGCTCGCCCCCGCCGGCGGCGGCCCGGGCGGTGGCGTCGTTGACCGTCGCCCGCAGGGTCGACGTGGCGTAGAGCCCGAACATCACCTGCATGGCGAAGAACAGGAACAGCAGGAACACCAGGAACCCGATCGACGTCCCGAAGACGCCGACCCCGCGGTCGTCGGCGGGCGAGCGCCGCGCCCGCGTGGGAGCCGGCGCGGTCAGGTGCCGACCTCGCTGATGCGGTCGTTGGTGTCGGACTCGATGTCGGTCCACATCGTGCGGAACCCCACCCACATGAGCGCACCGAGCGCGGCCATGATCAGCACGACGATGGCGGCCGAGACCACGCCCTCGCCCCGGTCGTCACCGGCCCACGAGCGCCGGCGGGCGTCGATCCTCCGGGACGTGGTGGCGCGGGCGGACGCGAGGAGGACGTGGAGGCGGAGGGCGGGCTCGGCGAGGGGGCCTGGCATGGGGGCGCCTTTCGTTGGTGGTGGTGGTGTCGTGACGTCCGGGCGGGACGTCAGGTGGCGGAGACGTCGGGTCGGGGGCCGTCAGGTGGCGGAGAACAGGCGCAGCGCCTCGATGAACGGCACGGCGAGGAAGATGACCCCGGGCACGAGGGCGGCCACGGTCACCGGGATCCACACCTGCTGACCGCGCCGCTCGATCGTCTCGATGAGCTCGCGGTGGACGTCACGCCGGATCGACCGGGCCTCGTCGCCGATCAACCGGCCGAGGTCACCGGCCTGGCGGTTCAGCGCCAGGACGCCGACGAGCCGCCGCAGCGCCTCGACGTCGGCCACGGCGGCCCACTCGCGCAGGGCCTCGACCTCGGTGAGCCCCTGCCGCACGCGGCCCGCCACCCGGCCCAGGTCGTGGCCGCAGGCCCCGGCGCCGCGCGCGGCCAGCCGGTTGATCGCGGCGCCGAGCGAGTAGCCGGCGCCGATGAGCATGCCCAGCTGCTCGGCGACGACCGGCAGCTCGAGGAAGATGCGGCGCTGCCAGCGCGCCGACTGCGCCGCCAGATGCTGCTCGACCACGAGGAAGGCCAGCACCGGGCCGCCCACGACGAACCCGAGCGCCAGCGGGCCCGAGAGCCCGACCGCGGCCGCCAGCAGCCCCGCGCCGATCAGGCCGCCCGCCGACCAGGCCAGTTGGCGCACCCGGAACGCGGTCACGTCGACCGGCGAGTGCACCCGGTCGAGCCGCACCGCCAGCGGTTCGGTCACCCCGAACGCGCGGGCGCACCGCTCGCCGACGGCCCGGGCGAGCGGGCCGAGGACCTGCACGAACGACGCGGCCGACATGACCGAGCCCCGGCGACGGACGTCGGCTCCACCCGCCACGTAGGGCGCCACCCGGTCGACGAGCGGCCGCCGGCGGAACCACCGGACCTCGCTGAGCAGCAGCGTCGACCCGACGAACAGCGCCAGCGCCACCAGCGCCGCGGCCTGGGCGCTCACGGGTGGAACACCCGTTCCTCGGCGGGCAGGGCGAGCAGACGCCCCGCCCACAGCCAGCACAGCACGACCGCGGCGATGCCGACGACCACGAGCACCTGGCCCATCGGCGTGGCGTAGGCGGCCCTCCCGTCGCCGATGCTCATGCCGACGAGCGCCATGCCGAAGGGCACCAGCAGCGTGAACCGGCGGGCGAACCGGACGCCGGCCTGCCGGGAGCGGGCGTCCTTGCGGCCCTGGACGTCGAGGATCCGGTCCTCGATGAGGGCCACGAGCCGCCGGTCGAGGTCGGTCCCGCCGACCTCGTGGGCCACGAGCAGCGTCTCGCACGCCGCGTCCGCGGTCGGATCGGCGAGCCGGGCTTTGAGCACCGCGACCGTGCGGGCGAAGTCGGTCGACAGGAGCCACTCGCGCCGGGCCGCCTCGAACGCCGGCCGCAGGCTGGCGGGTGCGGCCGCCCCCGCCTCGAACAGGGCCTGGGGCACCGACCGGCCGAGCGACGTGGTCAGGATGCGGACCTCCTCGATGATCCGCGGCCACGACTCCTGCGCCGCCGACCGCCGCTGGGTGCGCCGCACCCGGGCCGCTGCCACGGGCGCCGAGCCCAGGCAAGCTCCGAGCGCGACCGCGGCCGGCGCACCGCCGAACACGGCCAGGCCGACGAGGCCCCCGACGACGACCAGGGCGCCGCTCACGACCGCGACCTGGCGCACGTCGACGCCGCCCAGCCCGGCCTGCGCCAACCAGTCGTCGACGCTGCGACGCCGACGGGCCACCCCGCGGCCCGCCGCCGGGCCGGGGCCGAGGCCCTGCCACCCGAGCGCGACGGCGGTGTACAGGTAGAAGACGCCGGCGCCGGCGCACGTGGCCAGCAGCAGCCCGGTCACCGGTGCGCCCTCCGTCCCCACCGTCGACGGCGCCGCGGTGCGGGGGCGACGCACCGACCCTGCTGCGGCGTCGCATGGCGCCGGGTCACGCCGCCCCCCGACCCTCGAGCAGTCGGCGCACGTCGAACCCGGCGTCGGCCAGCGCGCGCGCGGCCCGGGCCGGCACCTCGCCCGTCCAGGCCAGCGGTTGGTCGGGACCCGCCCGCCGGAACACCTCGGTCACCGTGAAGTGGGTGGCGTCGACGCCGCCCGCCAGGTCCTCGACCATCGCCACCTCGGTGACCCGCGGTCCCGCGGCCGTGCGGGCGCACTGCACGACGACGTCGATGCTCTCGCTGACCAGCGTGTTGAGCGCGGTCAACGGCAACCCGCCCGAGGTGTCGGCCAGCTGGCAGATGAACCGCAGGCGGGTGAGCGCCTGGCGGGCCGACCCGGCGTGGATGGTCGTGTACCCGGTCACGCCCGACGACAGCGTGAGCAGCAGCGGCAGGGCCTCGCGGTCGCGGACCTCGCCCACGACCGCCACGTCGGGCGCCATCCGCAGGAAGCCGGCCACCAGTCGGCGCAGGTCGACGCCGGGACGGTCGGCGCGCGCCGCCCTCGTCTGCATCTGGGCGACGTTGGGCACGGGGATGTCGGATTCGAACACCTCCTCCGCCACCACCACCCGCAGCGCCGGATCGAGCTCGGCGGTCGTGCACGAGAGCAGGGTCGTCTTGCCCGACCCCGGCGGGCCGGCGAAGACCACCGACAGGCGCGCCCGCACGCACGCGGCCAGGAGGCGGGCGACCTGGTCGGTGAGCATGTCGCGGTCGACGAGCTCGTCGAGCGTGCGGAACCGGATGCCGGTGAACTTGCGGATGTTCACCAGCACGTGGCCGCCCCGGGCGATGTCGCCGTGGACGACGTGGACCCGGGCACCGTCGTCGAGCTGGGCGTCCTGCAGGCCCTCGGCCGGGTCGAGGCTGCGATGGGCCGTCGAGGCGTCGTCGAGCAGCTTGGTCAGGGTGCGGAGGACGTGGTCGTCGTCGTGGAAGACCTCGTCGTGGTAGCCCGACGGACCGCGGTGGCGCCGCACGAACACCGCGCTCGGGGCGTTGACCATGATCTCCCACACGTCGTCGTCGGCGAGCAGCGCCGTGAGCGGGCCGTAGCGGGCGATGTTGCGGAAGGCCCGTTCGACGACCAGCTCGGGATCGGGCAGGGCGAACGCCCGGCGGCCGCGGCGGTGGTCGTCGTTCCACCGGGTGACCTCGTCGACGATGAGGGCGCGGAGCTTGGCCTCGCCGCCGGGGGCGGACATCTCGAGCGAGATGTCCTTGGCCCGTCCCTGCACGGCGCGCTCGATCTCGACGAGCGGCGAGGGCGTGCCGGTCATGCCTCGGGCCCGAGGTCGGCCCAGCTCCCGAGCGAGCCGGGGGCGACCAGGACGGGCTCCTCGCCGCGGGACGGCGGCCCGGGCGGCGGGGCGGCGTGCCGGGCGCGGTCGAGCAGTCCCCGCACCGCTCCCGTGACCGGCTTCACGACGGGCGCCGGCGGGGCCGACGCGTCCCGCGCGACCTCGTTCAGGCGCCGCCGCTCGGCGACGAACACCGGCGACCCGGCGAGCACCGCCCCGGGGACCGCGGCCGCCAGCAGCTGGGTGAGGGCCCGGCCGACCTCGGCACGCGCCGCCGGCGACCGGGGCGCCCGGTTCACGACCGGCAGGACGCGGCCCGCGTCGACGCCGTGATCGACCAGGTCGGCCACCACCCGCAGCTGGGCGTGCAGCCCCACGATCCCCGGCACGCCCACCACGAGCACGAGGTCGGCGGCGGGCAGCGCCTGGCGGGCCAGCAGGTTGCGGTCCTCGACGTCGGTCGAGCCGCACTGCCGCTCGCCCTCGACGTCGGCGTCGACGTCGGCCACGACGTGGCGGTAGGCCCGGACCGTGGCGTCGAGCGCGGCCGCCACGGCGCGGGGGCGCAGCGCGGTCCAGTCACGGTGGCGGCGCAGCCCCAGCAGCAGGTCGTAGCCTCGGTCGGCCACCCGGAAGCACAGCGACCGCACCTCGTGGGGCGGGAGCCCGCCCGCCCGGTGCGCCTCGACGAGCTCGAGCACCCCGGGCACCACGTCGCCGGCGTCGTGCAGCAACGCCTGGTGGGCGTGCAGCGCCAGGTCGGCCAGCAGCACCAGCCCCCGGTCACGCGGGTCGGCCGCCAGCCCGGTGGCGAGCGCGGCGGCCACGGTCGACCGCCCGACGCCCCCGGCTCCGGTCACGGCGACCAGCCGGCCCCGCCACTCGCCCGCCGCCGCGTCGGCCGTCGCACCGGCCCGGGCCGGTGCCACGAGGTCGTCGCCCCGGGTGACCGGGAGGGCCACCGCGGTGAGGGCGTCGACCAGGGCGTCGGGCCCGAAGCCCACGGGGAGGACGTCCCGGACGCCGAGGGCGTCGAAGGCGATGGCCGTGCGGCCGTCGTCGGCGGCGATGACCGCGCAGGCGTGGGTCGTGGCCAGGTCGACGAGGTCGCGATCGAGGGCGCCCATGCCGGCGTCGACGAGCAGCGCGGAGAACGCCCGCCCCGACAGCAGGCGGGCGCGCGCCTCCTCGCGGGACACGACCTTCACGAAGTCGACGGGGATCGTGGCCGCGGTCGCCCATCGGGCGACGTCCGCGAACCAGGTGGCGCGGACGCCCGCGAGGCCGAGGACCACGAACCGGTCGGCGGCCATCAGCCGGCCCCGCCCTCGGCCGCGCCGCCCTCGGGAGCACCGGCCCCGGGACCGGCGGCCGGCGCCGGGGCGGCCGGCGCCCGGTCGTCCGAGTCCGGGTCGCCCGAGGCCGGTGCCTCGGCCGAGGTGCCGGACGCACCGGCGGCCGGGCCCGACGTCGACGACCCGCCCGAGCTGGCGGCGCCGGCCGGTGCGTGCGTGGTGCGGACGAGCGTGACCTGGCCCTCGCGGGCCGCCTGGATGATCGGCGCCCCGCTGGCGGGATCGGTGAGCGCCAGCGTCACGGTCAGCTCGCGCCCGTCGGCGAACGAGCCTCCCGCCTCGGTCACCGCCACGACCCGCAGCCCCCGGGCCGCCAGGGTGGTCTCGTCCTCGGTGGCGTACACGTCGACCGTGTCGCCCGGCTGCAGCCGGCCGTCGACCGCCAGGTCGCGCCCGAGGGTCACCGACACCTCGGCGGCGGGCGGGCCGCCGACCTGATCGCTGACCGAGCCCCGCTGGAGGAGCTCGCCCTCGCCCACCGGGGCGACCACGACCCGGCCCTCGAGGTCGCCGGGCGACTCGAAGGCCGCGGCGGCGACGCCGGCGGGCAGGTCGGCCGGTACGTAGCGCACGGCGTCGGGGGCCAGCCGCTCGCCCGGTTGCAGCGCCCGGGCGGCCACGGCGTACGACCGGTCGGGCGTGCCCGTCGCCGACTGCCAGGACACGAACGTGCCGACCGCGGCCGCGGCCACGAGCACCCCGCCGACGAGCGCACGGGCTCCCGGGATGCCCGGCGCGCGGGCCACCACCCGGGGCGGCGGCCCCGGCCTGTCGGCGGGCGCGACGATCTCGTCGGGCCGCGTCATCACCATCGCAGTCGTCTCTCCCACATCGCCGTGCCCACGGGTGCGTCCCCACACCGATCCGCCGCAGGCAGCGTTCCTCCAGCACGCCACCGCACCGCAGGGATGTGGTGGCGCACACACCATACGTGATCTCGCGCGCACTGCCAGGAGGGGACCGAAAAGTGCCCAAACACCACACGAGGAGGTAACGTGTGGGCGTGAGCATCGACGAGACCGACTGGCTGTCGACCCAAGAGGCCGCCCGCCGGTTGGGCATCACTCCCCGCACCCTCTACCGGTTCATCGACCACGGCGAGCTGCCGGCCTACCGCTTCGGCCGCGTGATCCGCCTGCGGAGCCACGAGGTCGACGAGTTCATCAACCGGTCACGCATCCAGCCGGGCGAGCTCGAGCACCTCTACCCCGAACCGGCGATCCGCGGCGACGACGCCTGAGCCCGGGGTCGTCCCCGCCCCCGGCGCCGCCGGCGGTGGGCCGCGCCCCCGCCACGCTGGGGTCTGGCGCCGGCGCGCCTGTGGACAACTCGCGCAATTCACAGGGTTCCCCCTCTCGTCCCCCACAGGCCCCGCGCCGTACCGTCACCACATGCCGACGTTCGAGGTGATCCTGCGTGACGGTGCCCTGGAGACCGTCGAGGGCGCCGACGCCTACCAGCAAGAGGGCCCGATGACCACGTTCTTCCGCCGCGGCGACGGGCGTGACGTCATCGACTCGTGGAGCACGCGCATGGCGAGCTTCCGCACGGCCGACCTCATGGTGGTCCGCCGGCGCGAGGGCGTGGCGACGGGCTCGGCCACGGTCCACGCCCTGGCCGTCTGACGGCGCCGGCCCCGCCCTGCGGGCGCGGCTGCGAGCGCGAGCGCGACGGTGACCGCCGCCCTCAGCGCCCGTTGGCGCTGAAGTGCATGTAGTCGACCGGGTTCGACCAGGCGCCACCCCACTGCCAGCCGACGTCGCCGAAGGCCGAGACCGTCCCGTCGCCGGCGACGATCATGCCCGGGCGCACGTTGCCCCGGTCGAGGTACGACGTGGCGAACCCCGGGATCAGGTCGGTGCCGTCGCGCACGTACGGGTTCTGGAACGGGTTGACGTCGACCGCCCGGCCGTAGGCGTGCTGCGACCACGACGACCGGCCCCGCGTCGGCCGGCACACGAAGGCGGTGGTCACGTTGCCGTCGCCGGTGTTGGGGGCGTCGAGCTCCGCGAGCGTCGAGATGCGCATGTCCTCGATGGGGTAGCCGACGGCGAAGAGGCGCTCGAAGGCGGCGACCATGGCGTCGGCCGCGTCGGCGTGCACCAGCAGCTCACCCGTGTGCGCCAGGCCGTCGAAGCCACGGAACGACACCGTGACGTAGCGCAGGTCCTCGAGCGCGACCGGGCAGTCCGGCTGCCAGGTCGAGCGGGCGGCGACGTCGGGCGGGACCGCGGCGATGGCGGCGTGGAAGGCTCCGTCCGCGGGCGGCGGCAGCGCGTCGACCGTCGGGAGGGCGCGGGGGTCGAGCTCGGGGGGCGTGGGCTGGGGCCCCGCGCCGTCGGGGATCACGCGCGTGCCGAGCCAGTCGGGCCGCGTGAGCGGAGGGGTCGTCGGGGCGGTCGAGCCGGGCGCCTCGGTGGGCCCGGCGTCCCCGGCCACGGTCGTCGTCGGGGCGTCGGCGTCGGCCCGGTCCGCGGGCGATCCGCCGTCGCCGCCGCAGGCCGTCCCAGCCAGCGCCAGCGCGACGACCACACCGAGCAGCACTCGACCACGCACCGTCCCGACGCTACCGAGCGGGCGCCACCGCCCCACCGCAGGCGCGGGCGGGACGGCGCAGCCGAGGAGGCCGCTCAACCGTCGACGAGCACGGCCGCCAGGGCCGCTCGCGCCACGTAGATCGCCCCGGCCCATCCGGACGCGGAGCCGGTTCGGGGGCCGCTCTCCACCGTGACCACGTCGCGCCCGACGGCGCGGAGCCGCCCGGCCACCGCCTCGCCGTCGACGGTCAGCAGCCGCACCCCCTCGCGGTCGGCCGCCAGCTCGGACAGCACGTCGTCGAGCCGCAGCCCCGACGGGCCACGACGATCGCCCGCCACGGCCCGCTGGCCGGGGGCGCCCCGCACCGCGGTCACGGCCGCCAGTCCGGCCACCGCCAGGCCGGACAGCGGATCGGGCGACAGGGCCACGAGGTCGCTCCCGACGGCCCGCACCACGCCCGCCACCCCGTGACCGCCCCGCAGCCCGATCCGGACCCTGGTGCCGAGCTCGCAGAGGTCGACGAGCACGCCGGCCAGGGTGCCGTCCTCGTCGGCCTGGTGGCGCAGCCACCGCTCGCGGGTGCGGGCCCGGGTGGCCTCGTCGACGCGGGCGTCGGCCGCCCACCGTTCGAGCCGCGCGCCCCACGACGCTCCGCCGCCGAGGGCGGCCGGGCGGTCCCGGGCGCCGACCTCGCCGCGGCCCGGGCGGTCGGGACCGGACGGCGAGCGCTCCACCCGGCGCACGGTAGTGCCCTCACGGCGCCGGCCGGTGCGGGGTGCAGGCGGCGGCCGGGCGGCGGTCGGGCGGGGCCGTGGCCGCCGGGCCCGGCGCACGGCGCCGCTCCCGGCGGCGCGCCGGGGGCGCAGGTCGGCACCGGCCGCGCCGCACCGTCGCATGCACCGCCTAACCTGTGGTCCTCGTGGCGACCACCCAGGTCAAGATCTCCGTCCCCGGCAACCACCTCATGGCCGACCTGCTCGGGCAGCGCGACGAGCTGCTGCGGGTGGTCGAGTCGGCCTTCGAGGGCGTCGAGATCCACGTCCGGGGCAACGAGATCGCCATCACCGGCGACGAGGCCGACAAGGTCGGCCACCTGTTCGAGGAGCTCGTGCTGCTGCTCGAGCGGGGCCAGCGGCTCGAGCCGGCCAGCGTCGTCCGCACCATCGACATGGTCCGCCACGACGAGCGGCCGTCCGAGGTCCTGACCGCCGAGGTGCTCCGCTCGGCCCGGGGCCGCACGATCCGGCCCAAGTCCGCGGGCCAGAAGCGCTACGTCGACGCCATCCGCGAGAACGTGATCACCTTCGGCATCGGGCCGGCCGGCACCGGCAAGTCGTGGCTGGCGGTGGCGATGGCCGTCCAGGCCCTGCAGGCCAAGCAGGTCGAGCGCATCATCCTGACGCGCCCGGCCGTCGAGGCCGGCGAGCGGCTCGGCTTCCTGCCCGGCGACCTCGCCGCCAAGATCGACCCCTACCTGCGCCCGCTGTACGACGCCCTCTACGACATGGTCGAGACCGAGGGCGCCCAGCGCCTGCTCGAGCGGGGCACGGTCGAGGTCGCGCCCCTGGCGTTCATGCGGGGGCGCACGCTGAACCAGAGCTTCATCATCCTCGACGAGGCCCAGAACGCCACGCCCGAGCAGATGAAGATGTTCCTGACCCGCATCGGCTTCGGGTCGCGCGTCGTGGTCACCGCCGACATGACGCAGGTCGACCTGCCCACCGGGCGCTCCGGCATGACCAACCTCGAACGCACCCTGTCGGGCATCGACGGGCTGACCTTCGTGCGCATGGGATCGAAGGACGTGGTGCGCCACCGCATCGTGCAGGACATCGTCGACGCCTACGACCGGGTCGACGCCGGGCGGCCCGGCGACGGCGGGTCGGCGGTCACGGGCCGGTGACGCCCCCGCCCGACACCCCGCCGGGCGCCTCGCACCCCAGCGACGACGCGGAGATCCGTCCCGCGTCGCCGCCCCCGCGCATCGGCCCCGAGGGCGAGGTGCAGGTGTTCGGCGCCGACGAGCAGGGCGCCGCCCCGGTCGAGGTCGACCGGTGGGTGTCCCTGGCCCGCGAGGTGCTGCTGGCCGAAGGGGTGCGCGGCGACGCCGAGCTGTCGCTGCTGTTCGTCGACGAGGAGACGATCGCCGAGCTCAACGGCCGGTTCATGGACGCCGACGGTCCCACCGACGTGCTCGCCTTCCCCATCGACGACCCCGCGGTCGCCGGCCGCTGGCCCGACGCCGGCACCTCGGGGCCCGACCGCGACGACCCCGAGCCCGGCGACCTGCCGCTGCTGCTCGGCGACGTCGTCGTGTGCCCCGCGGTGGCCGCCCGCCAGGCGCCCGCCCACGCGGGCACCTACGAGGACGAGCTGGCGCTGCTCGTCGTGCACGGCGTGCTGCACGTGCTCGGCCACGACCACGCCGAGCCCGGGGAGACCGCCGTCATGCAGGCGCGCGAACGCGACCTCCTCGACCGCTTCCACCACAAGAGCTGACGGTGGGCGGGGGGTCGTTCGTGCTGGCCTCGTCGGGGGTCGCCGACTCGTGGTTCGTCGTCGCCATCGTGGTGCTCCTGGTGCTGGCGACGTTCCTGGCCGCGGCCGAGGAGGCGCTGGCCCGCATCACCCGCCCGCGCGCCGAGGACCTGGCCGACGAGGGGCGGCGCAACGGCGACGTCCTGCTCGAGCTGGTGCGCCAGCCGGCGTCGTCGGTGACCACGGTCGTGTTCCTGCGCATCGTCTGCCAGCTGGTGCAGGCGACGCTGGTCGGCATCCTGGCCAACCGCCTGCTGGGCCCGCTGGGCGTGACGCTGGCGGTCGCGGTCGACGTCGTCGTGGTCTTCGTCGTCGCCGAGAGCGCACCGAAGACGCTGGCCGTGCTCGACCCCGAGCGGACGGCGCTGGCCGTCGCCCGTCCGGTGCGGGCGCTCGCCGCCGTGGCGCCGCTGCGGTGGGTCGCCCGCGGCCTCGTGGGCCTCACGAACGTCGTGCTCCCCGGCAAGGGCCTCAAGCAGGGGCCGTTCGTGTCGTCAGAGGAGGAGCTGCTCGCGGTCGCCGAGATCGGCGTCGAGGAGGGCGTGATCGAGGAGGGCGAGCGCGAGCTCATCGAGTCGATCATCGAGTTCGGCGACACGCTCGTGCGCGAGGTGATGGTCCCCCGGCCCGACATGGTGACGGTCGCCGACCACTTCCGTGTCGCCGACGTGATGGAGGTCTTCCTCCTCAACGGCTACAGCCGCCTGCCGGTGTGCGGCACCGGACTCGACGACGTCGTGGGCCTCGCCTACGCCAAGGACCTGATGGGCGCCGAGCGAGACGGCAAGCAAGACGTCGCGGTCCGCGAGCTGGTGCGGCCCGCCCGCTTCGTGCCCGAGACCAAGCGGGCGCCCGACCTGTTGCGCGAGATGCAGCGCGAGAAGATCCACATGGCGATCGTGGTCGACGAGTACGGCGGCACGGCCGGCCTGGTGACGCTCGAGGACGTGATCGAGGAGCTGGTGGGCGAGATCGCCGACGAGTTCGACGTCGACGACCCGCTGGTCGAGCCGCTGCCCGGTGGCGGCGTCCGGGTGCCCGGCCGCACGCCGCTCGACCAGGTCAACGACCTGCTGCGCGCCCGCCTGCCCGAGGGCGACTGGGACACCGTGGGCGGCCTGGTGTACGACCGGCTGGGACACGTGCCGGTCGAGGGCGAGACCGTGCACGTGCCGGGGTGGCAGCTGACCGCCCAACGCATCCAGGGTCGTCGCATCGGGCGGGTGCGCATCGTTCCCGAGCAGTCCCCGCCCGACGACACCACCCCCCACGCCACCAGCCCCGACGACACGACCCCCGACGACACGACCCCCGACGACACGACCCCCGACGACCTGCCCTCGCCCGCCGGGTCCGTCCCCGACGCCGGCTCCGAGACGCCGGCACGGTCCACCGGCTCGCCCGGCGACGCGGCCGGCGCGCCGCCCGCCGTCGGCCGGGTCCGGGGAGACCACGGCAGGGCGGACGGCGTCGGCGCGCCGTCGTTCGGGCTGTCGTCGTGGTAGGGCGCGCCTGGTGGCGGGCGCCCGGGCTGCGGCCCGTGACCGATGAGCAGGGACGATCTTCCGACGGGGCGGAGCCCTGAGCGCCTCGTCTGGATCGTGCTGCTCGGGCTGCTCGCGGTCGCGCTCCTCGTCCTCGTGGACGCGGTCTGGGGCCTCGTCGGCTCCATGGCACGCTTCTCGCGACCGGACTGACGGCGACGTGGCCGGCAGGCGCGACGACGGAGGACGCCCACAGCGCGTCCGGGTGCCGGCACGCTGAGGAGTAGCCTGCCGGGCATGGCTGGGGTGCCGGAGGAGTCCGCAACGCACAGGTCGGGCAGAGCGCGGCCCCGCCCCTCCAGCGACGACGAGGCCCGGCGAGCGCGGCGGACCCGGTCCGATGCCGGCATGGCGGGCGGCGTCGAGGCGCTGCCGTTCGGGCTGCTGGTCTTCGTCGTGGGCGCCCTCCTGGTGGCGAACGCCTGGGCGGTCGTCGACGCCAAGCTGGCGGTCGACGCCGCGGCCCGGCAGGCCACGCGGTCGTACGTCGAGGCCGAGGTCGACGGCGTGGGCGGATCGGCCGACGCCGCCGAGCGCCGGGCGGTCGACGCCGGGCTCGCCACGCTGGCGTCGCACGGGCGCGACCCCGCCGCGGCCACCGTGGGCCTCCGCGCGCTCGAGACCGTCGGCGGCCAGCAGGGCTTCACGCGGTGTGCCCGCGCCACGTTCACCGCCACCTACGAGGTGCCCGCTCTCACTCTGCCGTGGATCGGCGGGTTCGGCCACGGCATCGACGTCACCAGCACCCACAGCGAGCTCGTCGATCCGTACCGCTCGGGCGTCCCGGGCTCCGCCGAGGCGTGCGGCTGACCATGGCCGGGCGAGATCGTCCGACGCCCGGCCCGCAGGCGCGGCCCCGCTCCGCCAGGACGGCCGACGACCGGGCCAGCGTCCTGATGCTGGTGCCCGCGGCGGTGCTGATCGTGCTGGTGATGGCGTCGATCGCGGTCGACATGGCGCTCGTGCAGCTGCGCCAACGCCAGGCCCACGACCTGGCGGCCGAGGCCGCCAACGATGCCGCCACCGCGGCGGCCGACCACGCCGCCCTGCGGTCGGGCGACTACGTGGTCGACGCCGACTCGGCGCGCCGCGTCGTCGCCGACGTGGTGGGCGCCAGCGACCTGGCACCCGACGTCGTGGGGCCGCCCGAGGTGCGGGTGACCGACGACGGCGTCGTCGTCGAGGTGGCGGTGCAGGCCGACTACATCTTCGCCGGCGTGGTGCCGGGGGCACCCGACGGCCGCACCGTTCGGGCGTCGGCCACGGCCACCGCAGCGCGACCAGCGGCCGCGCCCTGATCCGCGTCGCGATCGGACACATTGCGCGCTCGACTCTTGACAACTTTCACTGTTCTTCAGCAAAGTTCGTGCAATGCACGTGCACGTCACTGTCGAGCTCGACGAGAACGACGAGCTGGTGGTCGTCAAGGCGGCCGCCGGCCCCGGCGCCGCCCGCCTCCGGGCCGAGGCCGAGCGGCTGCGGCGCGCCGCCCATCCCGGTGTCGTCTCCCTGATCGACGCCGGACCGGTCGACGGCGCGACGACCGACGGCGGGGCCACGGCCGCCACCCACCGGGTCGCCACCGATCGTGCGCCCGGCCACGATCCGGCCGCCGCCGAGCCGGTCTCCGGCGAGGCCGCGGCGACCGGGGGCGTCGCGCCGGCACCCGTCTACTCGCTGCGCCTGGCGCACGCCGGCGAGGCCCTCACCCGGTGGTCGGGCTCGCCCCCGGTCGTCGCGGGCGTGGCCGCCGCGGTGGCCTCGACGCTCGCCGACCTGCACGACATCGGCATCGTGCACGGCCGCCTCGACGCCTCGCACGTGCTGATCGGGCCCGACGGCCGGCCCCGCCTCTGCAGCCTGTCCGACCCCGGCGAGGCGACCTCCGCCGGCGACGTCGCGGCCTGGGGCCGGCTGGTCGCCGACCTCGTCGAGCGGGCGCCCCGCGAGCGGCGGCGGGGCCTCGCCCGCCTGGGCCGGGCCGATCCCCGCCGGGCGCTCCTCGCGGTCGTCGACGGCGCCGTCGACCCCGTGCCCGAGCGTCGCCCGTCGGCCCGCGCCCTCGCGGACGCCGTGCTCACGGCCGTCCCCGGAGCCACGCTGCCCGTCGGTGCGGGCGGCGGCCACGATCACACCGCGCTCGGGGCGGCGATGTCCGGGTCGACCAGGGGGCACGACGACGGCCGCCGCGCCGCGGGCGGCCATCGACGCGAGGGCGACACCCTCGATCGCATCTGGTCCTACGCCGGCGAGCCGACGGAGGCCGAACGCTGGGCCGCAGCGTTCGGGTCCGGCCCGCCCGACCGCTCCCCCACGCCGGCGGCCGACGACCTGCCGCTCGCCGAGATCGCGGCTCTCGCCTGGCCCGGGGCGGACGCTGGGCCAGATCCCGACGACGGCGGACGTGACGACACGGGGGGTGGGCTCGCCGTCCTCGCCGCCGGCGGCGATCCGTGGGCGGTCGATGCCGACGGCCTCGACGACGTCGCCCGGGGCGCGACGGAGGGAGCCGTCCGACCGGCGCGCCGAGCGCACGACCTCGCCGCGGGAGGTCCTCCGACCCTGCCGCTCACCACCCTCGATGCCGCCCCCGGCCCGCCCGGCTGGCACGATCCCGGCGACCGGGACCGCGACGGCGACCGCGACGGCGTCGGCGACGACGGCCGCACCCGCGACCACGCGCCCGCCCAGCGACGCCGGGCGGCGATCGCAGCCGCGGCGGCCGACGTCCCGCCGTCCTCGGCCCGCCGGCGCCGACGGCGGGTCGCCGTGGCGGCGGTGGTCGTGGCCCTGGCGGCCACGACCGTCGCGGCCCTCACGCTCGACCTCGGCCCGGGAGGCGGCGCCGACGCCCCCCGGGCCGAGGCCCCTCCCGCCCCGCCGGGGTGCCCCCCGGTGGCCGCACCTGCGGCCGACGTCGACGGCGACGGGTGCCGCGACGGCCTGGCCGTCGACGGGGCCACGGTCGATGCCGGGGTCGCCCGGTGGACGCTCGGCGAGCCCGGCGACGTCGTCGCCGTGGGCGACTGGGACTGCGACGGCGACGCCTCGGCAGCCCTCCTGCGTCCGACCTCGGGCGACGTGTTCGTGTTCCCGACGTGGGCGGCCGTCGACGAGCCGCTGACCGTCAGCCCGGTGCGCCGGGTCGCCGGCGGGGTCGGCATCCGCGCCCTCGCCGAACGCGACACGGGCTGTGACGGCCTGGTGGTCGACGTGTCCGGCGGCGATCCGGTGACCGTCGAGGTCGCGGGCTGATGCGCGCGCGGTTCGCGGCCACCGTGGGCCTTGCCGCCTGGGGCGCGGCCCTGGTGGCGGCCGGCCGGGTGCTGGCGGCGACCGGAGCCGACACGCTGACCATCCCGCTCACGTCGGCGCGCGACCTGGCGGCCTGGGCGGGCGCCACCCCGCCCGCCGACATGGCGGTCGCCGTGCTGCGCCTCGCGGGCATCGCCGCGTGCGCGTACCTCCTGGTCGTGACTGCCCTCGGCGTCCTCGCCCAGGCGTTCGGGTGGCGCCGGTTGGCGGGTGCGGTCGGCCGGGCCTCGCCCCGTGTCGTGCGGCGCCTGGTGGCGGGCGGCTCCGGGGTCGGGCTGGCGGTCGGCACCCTGGTGGCCGCGGCGCCGGTCCCGGACCTCCCCTCGGGAGCCGTCCGGTCGACGGTCGCCGCCGTCCCGGGGGTGCCGGCACCGGATCAGGCGACGATGTCGCGCGTCGGGTCGCCCGCGGCGCCGCCCGGCACGGCCACGATGACCCGCGACGATGCGCTCACGGCGGCCGGCGCAGCGTCCGCAGGCTCGGCGACGATGACCCGGATGGCGCCTGCGGGATCGGCGACCATGACGCGGGACGCCGGCGCACCCGACCCCTCCCCCGCCGCGCCGGTCGGCCGTCCGGGGCCGTCGGCCGATCGCACCGGCGACGGGCCGTCCGCCGCCCCGCAGACCGCCGTCCCGGCGCCGGCCGTGGCTGCTGCTCCGGCGCTCCCGACGGTCGATCCGACGGTGTGGGTCGTGGCGCCGGGCGACTCGCTGTGGTCGATCGCCGACGAGGTCGTGCGCGACGTCCGACCTGGTGCCACCGGGCGCGAGGTCTCCGCCTACTGGCGGGGCCTGGTGGCCGCGAACCGCGCCTCGCTGGTCGACCCCGAGAACCCCGACCTGCTGGTCCCGGGCCAGCGGCTCATCGTGCCGCCGGCGCCCTGACCGGCGCGCCGCTCGACCGGCAGCAGACCCCGCGCTCGGACGCGGCGGCGCCACGACCCTCGACCAGCAGACGGACGCACCGACCCGAGCGCGCCGGGACCGGCGCGACCGGCGGCCCACCCCAGCTCACCGTCCGCCGGCGCCCGACCGCCACGACCTCGACCGTGGCCGACGGCCGGCCGGCCCGAACCACGCCCGGCCACCGCGACCGGCCGGTCAGCCCGACTCGATCCAGCGGGCGGTCATCTTGTCGAAGCGCGCTTCGCGCTCGCCGACCGCGGCGGTGCCGAGCGCGTCGACCACGGCGGCGTCCAGCGCGTCCTGGCCCTCGGGCACGACGGCATCCACCACGCCCAGCTCGAGCAGGTCCGCCGACGTCAGGCCCAGCGCCTCGGCCACCTGCGGCGCCCGGGTGGGATCACGCTCGAGGATCGCCGCCGCGCCTTCCGGGCCGATCACCGAGAACACCGAGTGCTCGGTGATCAGCAGGCGGTCCGCGTAGCTGAGGGCCAGCGCCCCGCCGCTGCCGCCCTCGCCGACGCACACCGACACCACCGGGGTCGGGCACTCGGCGAGCGCCTGGAACGTCCGGGCGATCTCGATGCCCAGGCCGTCGGCCTCGGAGGCGGGCGACGGATCGGCGCCGGGCGTGTCGACGAGCGTCACCACCGGCAGCCCCAGACGGCCCGCCAGGTGCACCGCCCGCTGGGCCAGCCGGAACCCCGCCGGCGTGGGCCGGCCCTGCCCGTGGTAGCGGTCGGTGGCGACGACGACGCACCGCTGTCCCGAGATCGTCGCCAGGCCGGCCCGGACCACCGGGTCCGGACCGCGCATCTCGGTCCACGACGAGCACAGACGAGCCGCCCGGTCGACGCCCGTGGGCCGGCCGACCGCACGGGCCCGCTGGACCTCGGCCCAGGCGCCGTCGGCACCGGGATCGGTCCACGCCGGCAGCGGCCGGGTGGGCAGGGGCCGCTCCATCCGCCCGAGGGCGACGTCGACCCAGGTGGTCTGGGTCGACGGAGCGAGCAGGGCGTCGACCCGACCGGCATCGAAGGCGGCCTCGGCCGTGTGGGATCCGGGCGGCAGCGGTGCCCCGAGCGCACCCTCGGCCACCCGGGGACCCGCGAACCCGATCACGGCGTGCTCGACCGCGGCCCGCAGGTCGACGAGCGAGGCGTACGAGGCGTACACGCCGCCGGTGGTCGGCGAACCGTAGACACCGAGCGACAGCAGCCCGGCGCGGGCGTGGCGGCTGGCCGCCGAGGCGGTGCGGGCGAGCTGGGCGAGGGCGACCATGCCCTCCTGCAGCCGGGCGCCCCCCGACCGGCTCGACACCACGACGGGGAGGCGCAGCTCGCGCGCCCGGTCGTAGGCGCGCACGACCCGCTCGCCCACCGCCGCGCCCATCGTGCCCCCGAGCACCTCGAAGCACCCGTCGATGTAGGCGTAGTGCTCGGTGCGGCCCGTCGCCACCGCCTCACCGGTCTCGACCAGGGCGCGCCGGCGCTCGTCGTAGCCAGGGAAGCCGAGGGGGTCGCCTGCGAGGAGATCGGCATCCCACTCCTGGACCGAGGGGTGGAACGTCATGCGCCGAAAGTCTCGCATCCGGGGTGCGAAAACCTCCAGAACCGCCGCGGTCTCCCCGATACGCGGCGCGCCGCACCGCTCGGCCGGCGGGCGGACACGCCAGCACCGCGCTCCGCACCGGGGACCCGAGGCAATGACTGCCGCCCGCGGCCTCTCGAGGCGACCACGTGCGGCCCCCGCACGTCATCGCCTCGAGACCCGGTGGACGGA
>Ga0111538_10002896_pt1 | contig 24065 bp, 22 predicted proteins | sample SoiMethybrSBSTD1_FD_79669 | JGI IMG/M metagenome (GOLD analysis project Ga0111538, IMG submission 79669) | Bulk soil microbial communities from a Populus tree surrounding site in Tennessee, USA - Soil MetaG P. TD hybrid SBSTD1 (version 2)... | ecosystem: Environmental > Terrestrial > Soil >...
ACGAGTGCACCCGAGCGTGTACAGGTCCCCGACGAGGACGAGGCCGAGCTGTCGCCGGCTCATTTCGTGAACGCTGTCGAGGGTGGTCATGCCTCCGAGGATGCGGAAAGCATGTGACAGTCACGGGGGTACCGCGTTGTCCACAGGATTTCCCCGTCTGTTTCGGGGGCGCCAGCCCCCGAAACAGACGGGGAAATCGCGGGGGTCGGGGTTGGGGTGGGGTCGGGATTGGGGGTGCGGGGGGTCAGGTGGGGGTGTAGCCGGCGAGGACCAGGCGGGCCGCCGACTCGAGGGCCTCGTGGACCTGGGCGATCGTCTTGCGGTCGTTCACCCACTCGATGAGGGCCTGGTACCAGACCGCCCCGACGACGTCGAGGACGCGGCGGCGCTCGTCGGGCTCGAGCTCGTCGAGGGCCTCGCCCAGCGTGGCGTAGACCGACGCGCCCATCGCCGCGTAGCACTCGCTGGCGAACGGGTCGGTCGACGTGGCCGTCATCATCACCAGCCGGGCGAACGCCGGCTGCTGCTGGTAGGCCCGCACCGCCCGGCGCAGGATGGCGACCAGCCGGTCGGCCATCGGTGCCGGCCCGCCGTCGCCCCCGGAGCCGTCGCCGCCGGAGCTGTCGGCGGCGGTGCGACCGCCGGCGCCGGTGCGCCCGCGGTCGGTGCCGGAGCCCGCGCGGCCGGCCGGGCCGGCCGCGCCTCCGCCCGAGCGGCGGACCGCCCGACCGGCGTCGAGCGTGCGGGCCCACTCGAGCAGGGCGGCGGCGGCCACGTGGTCCTTGGACGAGAAGTAGCGGTAGATCGTGCCGAGCGCCACGCCCGAGCGCTCGGCGACGTCCTTCATGCCCCAGTCGTCGACGCGCCCCGCCGCCACCAGCTCGATGACCGCATCGAGGACGCGCCGGCGCCGGTCGAGCTGGGCGGCCGACATCGTGTCGACCGCCTGGGGCGGGGCGGGGATGCGCGCCATCGGCTCAGCAGGACGTCACGACGTGAGCCCCAGCACCTTCTCGGCGTTGTGGCGCAGGAACTTGGGCCACACGTCGTCCTTGAACGGCACGTTCGGCAGCTCGCCCATGATGCGCTCGAGCGACAGCCCCATCGGGAAGTAGCCGGCGTAGATGACCTTGTCGGCGCCGCGGGTGTTGGCGAAGTCGACCACGGCCCTGGGGTAGTAGCGGGGGGCGAAGGCGCTGGTCGAGTAGTAGAGGTTCGGCCACTTGAGCATGAGCTTCACGGCCATCTCGGCCCACGGCTCGCACCCGTGGCGGGTCACGAACGTGAGGTCGGGGAAGTCGAAGCACACCTCGTCGATGAGCTCGACGTGCTGGCAGGCGAACTTGAGCCGCGGGCCGGGCACGCCGGCGCACACGAACACGGGGATGCCGAGCTCGGCGCACTTGCCGTAGATGGGGTACATCTTCTTGTCGTTGATGGGGACCTGCGGGAACATCCCGGCGGGGAACATCCCGACGGCCCGGAGACCCCAGGTCTCGTACGCCCTGGTGATGGCCCGCACCGCGTCCATGCCGTCGTTGGCGTCGACCGAGATCGACGGGATGAAGCGGTCGGGGTGCAGCCTCATGGCCCGCTCGCCGTCGTCGCCGTGCACGCCGACGAGGCCCTTCTCGACGCCCCACAGGTCCATCTCGCGCAGCGTGACGCCGACCCGGTCGACCCCGGCGCCCGACTCGATCGTCTTGTCGGGCGAGTCCTTGAACATGTACTCGGCGGGGAACTCGAAGTCCTCCTTGGACTCCTTGTCCTTCGTCTGCTGCGTGATGAACGAGTAGAGCTTCTTCATGTCGGCTGCGGGGAAGCCGATCATGGTGTCGATGATCCCGATGTCGAACGGGGGGTTCACGGCTTGGCCTCCTCGGCGAGGGCGCGACCGTTGTCGCGCATGATCGTGCGGATCTCGTCGGGCGCGAACCCGTGCAGGTCGTCGACGAACGCCGCCGGCTCGGCCAGCCCCTCGGCGTGGGGCCAGTCGGAACCGAACAGCACGTGGTCGACGCCGATCGAGTCGGCGAGACCCCGGATGTCGTCCTCGTAGAACGGTGCCACCCACACGTGGCGGCGGAACGTCTCGATGGGGTCGCCGGGGAACGCCTCGGGCACCTGCTTGTAGAACTTGGTGAACCGCCGGAACAGCTCGGGCACCCACCCCGAGCCGTTCTCGATGGTGGCGACCCGCAGGTGCGGGTGCGCGGCGAAGACGCCGTGGATGACCAGGGCACCGAGCGTCTCGAGCATCGGCCGGTCGGTCGTGACGAGGGTGCGGAACGGGTCGAAGCGGAACGCCTCCATCTCGCCGCCCGCGCCCCAGTCGTCGGCGTAGCGGCCGTAGCCGCTGTCGCCCGAGTGGTAGCCGACGGTGATGCCGGCCTCGTCGACCATGCTCCAGAACCGCTCGAACTCGGGGGCACCGGGGGAACGGCCCCCCGAGCTCGTGCGGATGGGAGCGGCCCGCAGGCAGACGATGCGGGCGCCGGCGGCGAGCACGCGGGCGAGCTCGGCCTCGGCCTGGGCGGGGTCGGAGAGCGACAGCATCGGGGCGGCGAAGAGGCGGTCCTGGTAGGCGTAGCCCCAGTCGTCCTCGAGCCAGCGGTTGAACGCGCGGAGGCTGGCGTGGAGGGCGTCGACGTCGTGGGCGAGCGCCTCCTCGATGCCGACGCCGAGCGTCGGGAAGAGGAAGCAGCCGTCGAGGCCCTGGGCGTCCATGCGGGCCAGGCGGGCGTCGCGGTCGCGGTACTCGGGCCGGTCGGCGATGCGCTCGAGGTCGCCGAACGCGGCCCGGATGTCGGTCGACGGCTGCTTGCCCCGGAAGTAGAGGTCGAGCGCACCGGGCCGGGCGATGGGGTCGAAGGTCGGGTTGGGGATGAACCGGCAGATCTTCCCGCCGACGAGAAGCCGGTTGCGACCGTCGATGGTGGCCCACTGCGCGCCGCGCTTGCGGAACGCTGGGTCGAGGTAGCGGGTGAATGCGTCGGTGGCCTCGTAGTAGTGGTTGTCGGCGTCGAACGCCGCGAACCCGAGAGCCGACGTGTCGAGCGTGGACGAGTCGGTGACGGCCATGCCGCAATGCTGAAACGCGGTTCTAGTTCGTGTCAAGTCGTGACGTGCCCCGGACGGACGCCGCCGCCGATCACGACCAGCGAACCACCATCGGCAGCAGCGTGTCCGGGTCGACGGGGACGACGCGCTCGCCGCCCCGTGACCGGGACGGTGCGGCCCACGGGTGCGCGGTGGGCGCGATCGGGTAGACCTCTGCGGTGATGAGCATCGATCCAGGTGTGAGCGAGACCGATCCCCGACCGTCGCCCGGGCGCGACGGCGACCCGACCGCAGGGCGCATCGTCGTCGGCATCGACGACTCCGAGGTGGCGGCCGTGGCCCTGCGCTGGGCGCTGGCCGAGGGCGTGCTGCGCCAGGCGACCGTCGAGGTGGTGCACTCGTGGTCGCCGCCGCTGTCGGCCCTGCCGTTCGGGGCCACCCTGGTCATCCCCGTCGACGAGGCCGCGATCGACTCGGCGGCTCGCGCCTCGGTCGACGACCTGGTCGACACCGCGCTGTCCGAGATGGACGAGACGCCGCCCGAGGTGCTGCGCACGATCCTGCCGGGCGGCCCGTCGACCACGCTCGTCGACGTCAGCGAGGGCGCCGACATGCTGGTGGTGGGCTCGCACGGCCGCACCGGCCTGAAGCGCATGATGCTCGGATCGGTGGCCATGGCGTGCGTGAACCACGCGCCGTGCCCGGTGGTCGTGGTGCGCGTCCCCGACGAGGACTGACGCCCCGCTCTGCACGCCACCGCGCCCCGCCGGCTACCCGACGCGGGCGATCACGTCCTCCGCGAAGCGCCGCAGCGGGTCGAGCTTGTCCTGGAGCGACTGCGTGTCGGGCTCGCGCACGTAGGGGTACCGGAAGCCGACCACGACGTCGGTGACCCCCTGGTCCTCGAGGCGGCGCACGCCGTCGGGGCTGTAGGCGTCCATCGAGATGACGTGGACCTCGAAGGGCTCGTCGGCCCGGCCGGCCTCGCGTCGCAGGTCGCGCAGCCGCGCCAGCAGCCCCGGGAGGTCGGCGGGGTCGCCACCGCCGTGGACCCAGCCGTCGCCGAGCGTGGCGGCCCGGCGGAGCGCGCGGTCGGCGTGGCCGCCCACGAGGATGGGGATGGGCTCGGTGGGCACGGGGCAGATCTTCATCCGCTCGACGTCGATCAGGTCGCCGTGGTGCTCGAACCAGCCGCCGGCCGTCAGGCCCCGCACGACGGCGATGACCTCGTCGAGGCGGGCGCCGCGCCGCTCCCACGGCTGCCCCATCGCCACGAAGTCCTCGGGCCAGGGGCTGATGCCGACGCCGAGGCGCAGCCGGTTGCCCGTGAGCACGGCCACGCTGGCCGCCTGCTTGGCCAGCAGCACCGCCGGGCGCACCGGCGCCTTGAGCACGAACGTGGTGAACCGGAGGCGCTCGGTCACCGCCGCCAGCCACGGGATCAGCGCGAACGGCTCGATGATCGGCTTGTCCTCGAGGAACTCGCGGTCGCCGTCGGCCGTGTACGGGTAGCGGGCGTCGGAGGCGGCCGGGTAGATCAGGCTGTCGGGCACGGTGAACGAGTCGTAGCCCGCCTCTTCCGCCGCCTGTGCCAGCGGCGCGAGGTAGGTGGGGTCGCAGAACGTCTCGGCGTACGTGAAGCGCATAGGTAGAACGTGTTCTACCAGGCGCGTCACCGCAGGCCCCGGGCGGCGATACCGTCGGCCCCGTGCGCACCAGCAGCAGGCGGAAGCTCGACATGGCGTTCATCGCGGGCGGTGTCGTGCTCGTCGGGGGCGTCACGCTCGCCGCCGCCGCGCTCGCCGGCCGGTCCGAGGGGATCGACCGCTACTGGACGTCGGCCGTGGTGGGGGCCGACGGCTCGGCCCGCGTCACCGAGGTCATCGACTATGACTTCGGCCTGACCGCCGACCGGCACGGGATCATCCGCTGGGTCCCCGGCCTCGACCCGAACGGCGCCATCTCGGTGGCGTCGCCCGACGCGCCCGACCAGGCCCAGATCACGCCCCGGAGCGAGCAGCGCGTCGACGGCTCGTTTGTCGACGGCGCGGAGATCAAGGTCGGCGACGCCGACACGACGGTCAGCGGGCGCCACCGCTACGAGCTCGGCTACGACCTGCCCGACGTCCGCCGGGGCGACACGGTCGACTGGGAGGCCGTCGGCACGGGGTGGAAGGTCGGCATCGACGAGATCGAGATCCACCTCGTCACCCCGTTCGAGATCGACGACCCGGCGTGCGTGTCGGGCCCCGTCGGATCGACGTCGACCTGCGAGGTGCGCGAGGTCGAGCCCGGCCACCTCGTGACGACGATCGACAGCCTCGACGCCCACGAGGGCGTGTCGATCGAGGGCACGCAGGGCGCGTCGCTCGGCTCGGCCCCGGCCGCACCCGCACCGCCCACGGGGCCGCCGCCGGCCGAGGAGCGCACCAACCCGCTCGGCCCGGCCGGGGCCGCCGCTGGCGCGATGGCCCTGGCCGCCGTGCCGGTCACGGGCATCGTGCGCCGGGCCGGGCGCGAGCGGGTGTACACCGGCGGCGCCGCCGACGCCGCCTTCGGGGGGCCGCCGCTCGGCGGCCCGGATCCGTGGCCGTCGCCCGCCGGCGGCGCGCCCGTCCCGCCGCCCCCTCCGGTGCCGGGCGGTGCCGTCGCCGCGGCGGCGGCGCCGCCGCTGCCGCCGCCGCCCGAGCCGCGGTCGTGGGCCGACGCCCCGCCCCCGGCGGGCGCGATCGAGGAGCGCGTGTCGGCGGTCGAGCTCGAGCAGATGACGACCATCGAGTTCGCACCGCCGTCGGGCATCTCGCCGGCCCACGGCGGCATCGTGCTGCGCGAGACGGTGCGCCCCGAGCACAAGGTCGCATGGCTCATCCAGGCCGCCATCGACGGTGTGATCGAGCTCGACGACAGCAGCGGCACGACCATCACGAGCACCGACCCGACCAGGAGCTCCCCCGAGCAGCACGCCGTGTTCTCGCTCATGTTCGCGACGAGCCCCTCGCTCGAGCTCGGGTCGTACGACAAGCACTTCGCCTCCGGCTGGCGCGTCCTCGACGGCACGCTGGCCGACTGGAAGGCCCGGTCGGGGCTGTGGGACACGCGGGCCGACGGTCGCCGCATCGGCGCCATCGCCCTCGGCGCGATCGGGGCCCTCGTCGGGGGCATCGTGGCCCTGGCGGGCGGCGCCCTCGCAGGCCTCGACGGCCCCACCGCCGCCTGGGCCGTGCTGGCCGCCGCCGGAGGCGCGCTGGCCGGGGCCGGCCTGGCCGCCGCGCTCGGCGCCCACGAGCTGCGCGTGCGCACCGCCGCGGGCTCGGCGCTGTGGCTGCGCATCGAGTCGTTCCGCCGGTTCCTGGCCGAGTCCGAGGCGTACCACGCCGAGGAGGCCGCCCGCCGTGGCGTGCTGCGCGAGTACACGGCCTGGGCCGTGGCCGTCGGCGAGATCGGGCGCTGGACCCGGGCCGTGAGCGCCGCCGCCATCGCCCCCGAGGTGGCCGGCGTGCACTACGCCTACATGGCGCCGCTGCTCCTGAGCACCACCACGTCGGCCGCAACCGCGCCGTCGTCGAGCAGCAGCGGCGGGGGCTTCGGCGGGGGCTTCGGCGGCGGTTCCGTCGGCGGGGGCGCCGGCGGCGGAGGCGGCGGCAGCTGGTGAGCGGACCCCCGACGGGGCGCGCCGATGCCCCTCCCGGGGGCACCGGCGGGGCGGCGCCCCCGGGAGGGGGAGGCCCGGGGACGCACGATCGAGGGGGCGGTCAGTCGGTGGCGATGGCCTCGAGCACGTCGAGCCGCGCCGCCCGCCGGGCGGGCCGAACTGCGGCCAGCACCCCGGCCAGAGCCCCGACGACCAGCACCACGACCAGCGACGTGACCGGCACGGCGAACGAGGTGAACCCCTCGTCGGCCAGGGCCTCGACCATCGCCCAGCCGAGGAACAGGCCCAGGCCCACGCCCCCGGCGGTACCGAACAGGGCCACGGTCACGGCCTCGCCCCGCACCATCGAGCGCAGCTGCCGGCGCGTCTGCCCGACGGCCCGCAGCAGCCCGAGCTCGCGGGTGCGCTCGTGGATCGACAGCGACAGCGTGTTGGCGATGCCCATCAGGGCGATGACGATGGCCAGCGCCAGCAGCACGTAGACCACGTTGAGCATCTGGTCGACCTCGCCGGCCACCGAGTCGGTGTACTCGGCACCCGTCTGCACGTCGGGGGCGCCGAAGCGGTCGGCCACGCCCTGGACCGCGGCCTCGCCGTCGGCCTCGGACACGCCGTCGGCCAGGGTGATCATCACCGCCACGTCGCCGGGCTGGGAGGTGTGGGGCACGAAGGCGGCCTGGGGGAGCAGGACGCCGCCGAACATGTCCTCCTCGCCGAACACCGCGCCGACGGTCGGGCGCTCGGACACGCCGTCCGGGTAGGTCACGGGCACCGGGTCGCCCAGGGCGAGGCCATGGTCGTCGGCGTACTCCTGCGAGACGGCGATCTGGTCGACGCCGACGTCGGCCATCGACCCGGCCCGCACGCCCAGGTCCATCACCTGGTCGAGCGTCGCGGGGTCGTAGGTGCTGACGACGGTGTCGTCACCGTCGACCCGGACAGGGGCGTTGCCGGCCGCGGAGGAGACGGCGACCTCGGGCAGGTCGCCGATCGCCGGGGCGAGCTCGGTGCTCAGCCCGCCGAGGCCCCAGCCGTCGCTGACGACCACGAGGTCGCCGGCGAACTGCTCGTCGACGGTGTCGGCGATCGACTTCTTGATCGACGCCCCCACCACGGTCATCAGCGACACGACGGCCACGCCGACCAACAGCGCGAGGGCCGTGCTGGCCGTGCGCCGCGGGTTGCGCATGGCGTTGCGGCGGGCGAGCGTGCCGCTCATGCCGCGCCGGGCCGCCTGCGGGGCGCCGAGCACGCCCGCGGCCGGGCGGGCGACGACCGGGCCCAGCATGACGACGCCGACCAGCGAGAGGAGGGCGCCGAGGCCCGCCAGTGGCACCGCCCCGCCGACGGCGCCGGCGATCACCACCGCGACGCCGCCGGCGGTCACGACCGCGCCGGCGATCGCCCGCAGCCACGAGGTGGCGGAGCCGTCGACCGCCACGGACCGGATGGCCTCGAGCGGTGCGGTGCGGGCCGCCCGCACCGCGGGTGCCAGGCTGGCCACGAGGGTGACCACGACGCCCACGACGACCGCGGTGACGACGGTGCTGCCCGCGACCACCAGCGACGAGGCGGGCATGGTCATGCCCATGGCGCTCATGAGCGCCAGCAGGCCGGACGCCAGCCCGAGGCCCACGGCGATGCCGCCGACCGACGCCAGCAGGCCCACGGCCAGGGCCTCGACCGCCACCGACCGCAGCACCTGGCCGCGAGAGGCGCCGAGCGCCCGCAGCAGCGCCGACTCGCGGGTGCGCTGGGCCACGAGGATCGAGAAGGTGTTGTAGATGCTGAAGGTGGCGACCACGAGGGCGATGCCGGCGAACACCAGCAGGAACGTCTCGAAGAAGCCGAGGAAGTCGTCCTGGATGCCGTCCTCCATCTCCGCGGTGAGCTGCGCGCCGGTCAGGGCCTCGACGCCGTCGGGGAGCACGGCGTCGATGCTCTGGACGAGCCGGGTCTGGCTCACGCCCGGGTCGGCGGCCACCGCGATGCTGGACACCTCGCCCGGGTCGGGCACGAAGAGGTCGGCGGCCTGCTCGGTGCTGAAGCCCGTGTAGGTGATCGGGCCCTGGCTGTCGGCGTCACCGAACGTGACCAGGCCGACGATCGTGACCGGGATCGGGTCGGGCGTGCGCACGGTGGTCGTGTCGCCGACCGCGAGGTCGCCCTGCTCGGCGGCCGCCTTGTCGATCACGACCTCGCCCGGCGCCGCGGGGGCGCGGCCGTCGCTGAGGTCGTAGGGGTTGAGGGCGTCGTCGGCGATCCAGTTGCCGCCCTGGGTCGGGGGCCCGTTGCCGCCGAGCGGGTCGCCGTCGGCGCCGACAATGCGGGCGCTGCCCTCGATGCGGGGCTCGGCCGCGGCGACGCCGTCGACGGCGGCGATCTCGTCGACGAGCGACCGGTCGATGAGCGCCCGCTCGGAGAAGTCGGCGTCGCCGACCTCGCTCTCGGAGCGGACCAGGGCGTCGGTGCCGGCGTTGGCCGCGGTGAACATGTCGCCGAAGCCCTTGGTCATCGTGTCGCCGAGCACGAGGGTGCCCGACAGGAAGGCCACGCCGAGCAGGACGGCGGTGCAGGTGCTCAGGAGGCGCCGCTTGTGGGCGCCGAGCGACTTGAGGGTCGTCTTCCACATGGCGGTCAGCCCCCGAAGCCCTTCATCCTCTCGAGCACGCGGTCGGCAGTGGGCTCGACCATCGTGTCGACGACCCGGCCGTCGGCCAGGAACACCACGGCGTCGGCGTAGGCCGCGGCCACGGGGTCGTGGGTGACCACGACCATCGTCTGGCCCATGTCGTCGACGGCCCGGCGCATGAACTCGAGGATCTCGGCACCGGAGCGCGAGTCGAGGTTGCCGGTGGGCTCGTCGGCGAAGATCACCTCGGGCCGGCTGGCGAGCGCCCGGGCGACGGCGACGCGCTGCTGCTGGCCGCCCGACAGCTCCGACGGGCGGTGCTTCAGCCGGGGCCGCAGGCCCACTGTGTCGACCACCCGGTCGAACCATCCGGCCTCGGGCTTGTGGCCGGCGAGGTCGAGCGGGAGGGTGATGTTCTCGGCCGCGGTGAGCATCGGCAGCAGGTTGAAGGCCTGGAAGACGAACCCGAGGCGGTCGCGCCGCAGGCGCGTGAGCTCCTTGTCGGACAGGGAGGCGAGGTCGACGTCCCCGACCAGCACGTGGCCGGCGGTGAGGCTGTCGAGGCCGGCCATGCAGTGCATGAGCGTCGACTTGCCCGACCCCGACGGGCCCATGATCGCGGTGAAGCGACCGGCGGGGACGTCGAGGGTGACCTCGTCGAGGGCGCGGACGGCGGTGTCGCCCTTGCCGTAGACCTTGGTGGCGGTCACGGCCCGGACGGCGACCGCCGGGAAGGCGGACGACGTGTCCCACCCCGGCGCCGCCTCGCTCGTCATCACGTCGTGTGCAGTCATGTCGTCGACGGTACGGACGGCCGCACGCTGGGTGAATGGAGCGGTCCGGCGTCTGCGGGGTGGGGTTGGCCCCACCCTGCGGCGGTGGCCCGCCCCCGGGCCGCGGGCGCCCGACCGCCCCGCCTGTTCCCCTGGGCGCTGCCCTGCGGTAGACAGTCGGTGATCGCACCGTCACCGTGGGAGGTCACGACCGTGGGGTTGATGGACAAGGTCAAGAGCATGTTCGGCCAGCACAGCGACAAGATCGAGGGCGGCATCGACAAGGGCGGCGACTTCATCGACGACAGGACAGGCGGCAAGCACGCCGCCCACGTCGACAAGGGCCAGGACGCTGCCAAGGACGCCCTCCGAAAGCTCGACGGCGAGGGCGGCGGCGGGGGCGGCAGCCACTAGCCCGGACGCACGCCCCTCGGCCGGCGGGGCCCGAGCTCAGCCCGTCGTGGTCCCGTACCCGATCGTGATGCTGCTCTGGCCCGCCCGGGCCGAGATCGACCGGTCGCTGTCGGGATCGGTGCGGACCGCCACGTTCACCGAGCCCTGGGACGCGTCGGTCTCCGTGGTGTCGTAGAACACCTCCGGGTCGTCGGGGAGCACGATGTCGATGCGGCTCTGCCCGGCGTGGGCCACGACGTGGTCGGGCGACGTGGCGAAGGCGACGGCCACGCGCCCCTGGCCCGCCGAGGCGTCGAGCCGGGTGGCCGTCAGCCCGTCGCCTTCGATGCGGCCCTGGCCGGCCGACGCCGTCACCTCGCCACCCACCCGGGTGAGCTCGATCGCGCCCTCGCTGCTGTGCGCCCGCAGGCCGCCGGCCTGGTCGCTCACCACCACGCCGTCGCGACCGTCGGCGTCGACGTACATGTCGGACGGGACCTCGATCGTGTAGTCCACCTCGCACCACTCGCTGCCGAAGAGGGGGCAGCTGCCCCGCACGCGGAGGACCCGCTCACGGGTCGTGACCTCGTGACCGGTCGCCCGCAGGCCGTCGCTGACCCGGGCCCGCACGGTGACGGTGTCGGCCCCCTCGACCCCGATGACCGTCACGGAGCCGGCGCCGTTGTCGACCGCCACGCTGTCGACGTCCGCCACGTCGACCTCGGCCACCTCGGTGCGCTCCTCGTGCGCCACCACGCTCGCCGCCTGCAGCGTGCCGAAACCGAGGCCGAACACGGCCGCGGCCGAGGCGAGCACCAGCCACAGGCGGCGGGCGAGGCCGCCCTGCAGCCACCGGGTGCCCCACGCCGCCACGCGGTCGGCGCCGGCGGTCGTCCTGCGGGTCAGTCCGGACACGGCCGCCCCCTCAGCTCCCGAGCCACCGCAGGACGGCGAGCACGCGCCGGTGGTCGCCCTCGGTCGGCGGCAGGTCGAGCTTGGTGAAGATGTTGCTCACGTGCTTCTCGACGGCGCCGTCGCTGACGACCAGCTCACGGGCGATCGCCGCGTTCGTGCGGCCCTCGGCCATGAGGCCGAGCACCTCGCGCTCGCGGGGCGACAGGCGGTCGAGCGGGTCGCGCCGGCGCGTGCGCGCCAGCAGCTGGGCGACGACCTCGGGGTCGAGGGCGGTGCCGCCCGTGCCCACCCGGTCGACGCCGTCGAGGAACTCGGACACGTCGGCGATGCGGTCCTTGAGCAGGTAGCCGAGACCGGTCGTGTCGTCCGCCAGCAGCTCGCTGGCGTAGGTCTCCTCGACGTACTGCGACAGCACGAGGATGCCGACCTCGGGCCACCGGGCCCGGATCTGCAGCGCGGCCCGCAGCCCGTCGTCGGTGAACGTCGGCGGCATGCGCACGTCGACGACCGCGAGGTCGGGCTTGTGGCGCTCGACGACGGTCAGCAGCTCGTCGGCGTTGTCGACGGTGGCGACCACCTCGTGGCCGGCGTCGGCCAGCAGGCCGGTCAGGCCGGCCCGCAGCAGCACGGAGTCCTCGGCGATCACGAGTCGCATGGCAGGTCCACCAGGAGGGTCGTCGGGCCCCCGTCGGGGCTCACGATGTACATGGTCCCGCCGAGGGCCGTCACCCGGTCGCGCAGGCCCTGCAGGCCGGTGCCGCGCGCGGGGTCGGCGCCGCCGACGCCGTCGTCGCGCACCTCGACGATCAGCCGGTCGCCGGTGCGGGCGATGGCGACGTGGGCCCGGGTGGCCGTGGCGTGGCGGGCCACGTTGGTGAGGGCCTCGGCCACGACGAAGTAGGCGGCGCTCTCGACGGTGGACGACGGCCGCTCGGCCACCGCCACCTCGAGCGTGACGGGCACCGGTGACCGGGCCACGACGGCGGAGAGGGCGGCGTCGAGCCCGCGGTCCTCGAGGATGACGGGGTGGATGCCGCGCACGAGGTCGCGGATCTCCTTGAGCGCGGCCTTCGCCTCCTCGTGGGCGTCGGCCACCATGCGGGCGCCGCCCTCGGGGTCGTCGGACTCGAGCCGCCGGCGGGCGGCGCCCAGGCCCATCGCCAGGGCGACGAGCCGCTGCTGGGCCCCGTCGTGCAGGTCGCGCTCGATGCGGCGGCGCTCGGCCTCGGCGCTGTCGACCGCGGCGGCCCGGCGGGACTCGACCCGCCGCACCTGCTCGCCGAGCTCGCCCAGCTCGTCGCGGCGGCGGGGGCCCAGCAGCCAGCGGGCGGTCGCGATGTCGAGGCGGGCGAGTGCCAGGGTGACCCACGGCGCGACGACGGCCAGGCCGCCCAGCCCGACGGCGGTGGCGGCGAACGCCGCCGGGCCGGGCCCGACCTCGAACGCCCAGAACTTGGCGGTGCCGCCGGGCAGGCTGCCGACGTACAGCGGCAGCAGCACCAGCGCGACCGAGCCGCACCAGGCGACGCCGGCGACCACGGTGGTGAACACGCCGCGGGGCAGGGCCAGCAGGTGGTAGGCGATCTCGCGCCAGCGATCGCGCGACCTCAGGCGCTCGACCAGCCGGCCCCACGGCCCGGTGGCCACGAAGGGGGCCACCGGGTCGGTGATCCGCTCGCCCAGCAGGGCCGCGAGCCGCGACCGCTCGATCGCCGACAGGGCCCGGGCCGACACGAACAGCGCCCAGGCGAACGGCAGGGCCAGCGGGAAGGTGATCAGCAACGCCAGGGCCGTGGCCAGGAACGTGACCATGAGGGTGAAGGCGACCGCCCCGAGGACGGCGTCGAGCATCACGTTGGTGAGCGACCACCACGTCGATGTCGACCGCCACGGCCGGAGCAGGTCCCGGAGCACACCGACACGGTAAGCAGGCGAGGGTCCGCCCACCATCCAGCCGCCCGGCGTCGCCGGGGTGGGGTTCTCCCTACCTGCGACGCGCGCTACTGCAGCGACGAGCGGCCGTCGGTGCCCCACCAGCTGGCGGTGAGCTTCACGTCGGGCGAGCGGGGCTCGATCTCCTCGAACACACGGCGGTAGCCGGTGTGGGCGATCAGCCACCGGCCGTCGGCCTTCACGTAGCGGTCGTCGTAGAACGACGCGCCGCGCACGACGAGCCCCAGGTCGTCCATGATCACGACGTCGTCGAGCGCCCACACGCCGGTGGCGTCGGTGGGGCCGGTCAGTGCGATCTCGGGTTGGTGGACCTTGTGGCTGGTGAGCATCGACTCGGACGCCATCGACGTCGTGAGGAACTCCATGATCGCCGGGCGCCCGTCGAGCGTCGTGGCCCCGCCCCCGTAGGACGCGGTGGCGTCGTCGGTGAACAGCCCGCCGAGCTCGTCCCAGGCCTTCGTGTCGATGCAGCGCACGTAGCGGTACTTGAGCTGGTGGATCAGCGCGATCTCGACGAGGTCGTCGGGTGTCATGGGGCGCCGTCCTAGCACCTCGCCGGCTACCGCGCCCGCGGTAGCGCAGCGCGCGACCAGCGGACGATGACGGTCCGCACGGCTCGTCGTACCGTGCGGGGTGCCGTGCCCACGACCTGCTCCGACGCCACCCCCGAGCACCGCTTCGCGCCCTGGGGGCCGGGCAGCCGCCGGCGCGTCCTGTGGCCGGTGCTGGCCCTCGCGCTGTTCGAGGTGGTCGGCACGGTCGGGGCCGCGCAGGGCCAGCCCGAGGCGCGCGACCTCGACGTGCTGGCGTTCGTGCTGGTGCTCGCCGCGCCCGTGGCCCTGCTGCGCCCGTGGGCGCGGCCCGAGCTGACCCTCGGGGTGGCCTTCGCCTCGGTGGTCGCCTACCTGGCCCTCGACTACCCCAAGGGCCCGATCTTCCTGGGCCTGGTGTTCGCCTACCTCAACGCCGTCCTGCGGGGGTGGCGCCGCTTCGCTGCGGGCGTGCTGGTCGTCGGGTACGTGGTGGTGGCGTGGGTGATTCCCGCGTTCGACGACGGCCCCTGGCCCGACTGGGCCCTCGTCGGGGGGCTGGCCGCCTGGCTGCTCGTGCTGGGCTCGGCCGCCGAGCTCGTCCGGTCGCGGCTCGAGCGGGCCACCGAGCGCCAGGCCGCCCGCGCCGAGGAGGCGCGCCGGCGCGCCAGCGAGGAGCGCCTGCGCATCGCCCGCGAGCTGCACGACGTGCTGGCCCACGACATCTCCCTCATCAACGTGCGCGCCGGTGTGGCGCTGCACCTCCTCGACGAGCGGCCCGACGCCGTCGACCCCGACCAGGTGCGTCCCGCGCTGGCCGCCATCAAGGACGCCAGCAAGGACGCCCTCGGCGAGCTGCGGTCGGTGCTCGACGTGCTGCGCCAGGGCGAGGCGACGGCGCCGCTCGCCCCGACCGCGGGGCTGGGCGACCTCGACGCCCTCGTCGAGCGCGCCCGGGGCACGGGCCTCGACGTGCGGGTCGAGCGGGTGGACGGCGACGGGCGGGCGGTCGACGCCGCCGAGGTCCTGGCGGGCCTTCCCGCCGGTGTCGACCTCGCCGCCTTCCGCATCGTGCAGGAGGCCCTGACCAACGTCGTGCGGCACGCCCGGGCGTCGCGGGCGACCGTGCGGATCGAGCGCACGGCAGGCGCCCTGGAGGTCCGGGTCGACGACGACGGGGTCGGCACGGCCGGCTCACCCCCCGGGGGCGGCCTGACGGGCATGCGCGAGCGGGCGACCGCGCTGGGCGGGACGGCCGACGCCGGCTCCCGGCCCGGACGGGGGTTCCGCGTGCGCGCCCGGCTGCCCCTCACCCTCACCGGAGGCGACGCGTGATCAGAGTGCTGCTGGCCGACGACCAGGCCCTCGTGCGGGCGGGGTTCCGCGCCCTGCTCGACGCCCAGGACGACATCGAGGTGGTCGGCGAGGCGAACGACGGCGCCGAGGCGGTGGCGCTGGCCCGCCGGCACGGGCCCGACGTCGTGCTCATGGACATCCGCATGCCCGGCACCGACGGGCTGGCCGCCACCCGCGCCATCGTGGGCGACGATCGCCTGGCGGGCGTCCGCATCGTGATCCTCACCACGTTCGAGCTCGACGAGTACGTGTTCGAGGCCATCCGCTCGGGCGCCAGCGGCTTCCTGGTCAAGGACACCGAGCCGGTCGAGCTGCTGCGGGCCGTGCGCGCCGTCGCCGCCGGCGACGCCCTGCTGTCGCCCGGTGTGACCCGGCGGCTGATCGGCGAGTTCGCCACGCAGACCCGCGAGGCGCAGCCCACGCCACAGCTCGACGTGCTCACCGACCGCGAGCGCGAGGTCATGGCGCTCGTCGCGGAGGGGCTGTCGAACGACGACATCGCGGCGCGGCTGTTCCTCAGCCCGATGACGGCGAAGACGCACGTCAGCCGGGCGATGACCAAGCTCGGCGCCCGCGATCGGGCCCAGCTCGTGGTCTTCGCCTACGAGTCGGGCCTCGTCCGCCCGGGCCACACCGGCTGACTACCGCGGCGGTCGTAGCCCGGAAGCATCCCGTGGCACGACGACCGAGCGTCGTCACGGGCGGACGATGCGGGCATGTTCACGACACTGCTCGCCCACCACGACGGATGGGGTGACGGGCCCGGCCCGTGGGCCCTGATCCCGCTCACCTTCTCCCTGCTCTGGCTCTCGGTCATCGTCTTCGCCGTGCTCCGGTTCCGCCGGGGCGGTGGCCCCCCGTGGGCCCGCCACGGCGGCCGGTCGGTGCTCGACGAGCGCTACGCCCGCGGCGAGATCACCGCCGACGAGTACCGCGAGCGCCGCGACGTGCTGCGGGAGCAGGGTCGATGAGCGCCCCCGCTGCCAGCCCCACCCGCACCGCGGCCGCCCGGGTCGTCGACGCCAGCAAGGTCTACGGCGAGGGCGCCACCGCCGTCGTCGCCCTCGACGGCGTGACCGTCGACCTGCCGGCCGGGCGGTTCACCGCCGTCATGGGCCCGTCGGGCTCGGGCAAGTCGACGCTCATGCACTGCGTCGCCGGGCTCGACACGCTCACCGAGGGCCGGGTGCTCCTCGGCGACGTCGAGCTGGGCAGCCTGTCCGACAAGGAGCTCACGCTGCTGCGGCGCGACCGCGTCGGCTTCGTGTTCCAGGCCTTCAACCTCGTGCCGACCCTGTCGGCGCGCGAGAACATCGTCCTCCCCGACCGCCTCGCCGGGCGCTCCCCCGAGCCCGGCTGGCTGGACGAGGTGGTGCGCACGGTCGGGCTCGGCGACCGGCTGGCGCACCGCCCGTCCGAGCTGTCCGGCGGCCAACAGCAGCGGGTCGCCGTGGCCCGAGCCTTGGCCGGGCGGCCCGAGATCGTGTTCGCCGACGAGCCGACGGGGAACCTCGACTCGCGCTCGGGCGCCGAGATCCTGGGGTTCCTGCGGCGGGCCGTCGACGACATGGGCCAGACCATCGTCATGGTCACCCACGACCCGCTGGCGGCGGCCATCGCGGACAGCGTGCTGTTCCTGGCCGACGGCCGGATCGTCGACCACCTGGCCGGCCCGTCGCCGGCCGCGATCCTCGACCGCATGTCGTCACTCGACCGGTCGACGCCCGACCCCACGGCGGGAGGCTGACCCATGCTGTCCCTCACCCTGCGGGAGATGCGGGCGCACGGCCGCCGCCTGCTCGGCACGTCGTTCGCCGTGCTGCTGGGCGTCGCCTTCCTCACGGGCACGCTCGTGCTCGGCGACACGCTGCGCCGCAACTTCGAGACACTGTTCACCGACGTCAACGCGGGCACCGACGTCGTGGTCCGCAACGACACCGACCTGGGCATCGACGCGGGCGAGGGGCGCATCCCCGCCTCCCTCGTCGACGATGTCGCCCGCGTCGACGGCGTCGAGACCGCCGCACCGGTCGTCACCGGGTTCGGCCAGCTGCTGGGCGCCGACGGGGAGGCGGTGGGCGGCGGCGGCCCGCCGCAGCTCGCCGGCAGCTGGACCACCGACCCCGACCTCAACCCCTACCGCCTGGCCGAGGGCCGGGCCCCCGAGGGGGACGACGAGGTCGTGGTCAACAAGGGGGCGGCCGACGCCGGCGACCTGGCGATCGGCGACACGACCACCCTGCTCACCCCCGAACCGGTCGAGGTCACGATCGTCGGCGTCGCCACCTTCGGCGACCAGGACGGCCTGGGCGGGGTCACGTTCACGGCCTTCGACCTCGACGACGCCATGGCCCACATCGCCAAGTCGACCGACCAGGTCACCTCGATCTCGGTGCGCGGGGACGGCTCGGCGTCACAGGCGGCGCTGGCCGACCGGGTGGGCGCGGTCCTGCCCGCGGGCGTCGAGGCGACCACCGGCGCGACGGTCAGCCAGGAGTCGACCGACGACATCAACGCGCTGTTCCTCGACATGCTGACCACCACGCTCACGCTGTTCGCCGGCGTCGCGCTGCTGGTGGCGACGTTCAGCATCTACAACACGTTCTCGATCATCGTCGCCCAGCGCAGCCGGCAGGCCGCGCTGCTGCGGGCGCTCGGCGCCCAGCGGGCGCAGGTGCTGCGCGGCGTGGTGGCCGAGGCCGTGATCGTGGGCGTGGTCGCGTCGGTCGTGGGCATCGCCGCCGGGGTCGGCATCGCCGGGTTGCTCAAGGGCCTGTTCGACGCCGCCGGGTTCGCGCTGCCCGCAGGCGGCGTCGTGGTGACCGGCGGCACGGTCGTCGCCGGTCTGGTCGTCGGCGTCCTGGTCACGCTGCTGGCCGGCGTGTTCCCGGCGGTCAGGGCGTCACGAGTCGCCCCGCTGGCCGCCCTCCGCGCGGTCGCCGTCGAGCGCACCACGCCCTCGCGGGCCCGGATCGTCGTCGGCACCGTGCTGGCGGCAGCGGGCACCGGCCTGGCGCTGGCGGGTGCCCTGGCCGACGGCGACGGCGCGCTGCCCCTGGTGGGCATCGGAGCGCTGGTGCTGGTCGTCGCCGCGGTCGTGGCCGGGCCGCTCGTGGCCCGACCGGCGGCCGCGCTGCTCGGCGCGCCCGTCGCCCGTCTGCGGGGGATGACCGGCGAGCTCGCCCGCGAGAACGCCATGCGCAACCCCCGGCGCACCGCCGCCACGGCCTCGGCGCTGATGGTCGGCATCGCGGTGGTCACCGTGTTCACCGTGTTCGGCGCCTCGCTGAAGGCGTCGATGGACGACACGATCGACCGCAGCTTCGCCGGCGACCTGGTCGTGTCGACGGGGCCGTTCGGCGAGGGCGGCATCAGCCCGGCGCTGGCCGGCGAGGTCGCCGACCTGCCCGAGGTGGGCACCGCCGTGGGCATCGGCCAGGGCAGCGCCCGGGTCGACGGCTCGACCAAGCAGCTCTCGATCAGCGACCCCGCGGCCCTGACCGAGGTGCTCGACCTGGACGTGGCCGACGGCGACCTGGCCGACGTCGGCGCGGGCTCGGTGGCCGTGTCGACCACGACCGCCGAGTCGCACGACTGGGCGGTCGGCGACGAGGTGCCCTTCACGTTCGCCGACGGCCGGACCGAGGACCTGACCGTCGCCGCCCTCTACGACGGCGAGGACACGGCGCAGACCATCGGCGGCTACCTCGTGCCGCGGGCCGTGTGGACCCCCCACACCGTGCAGGACGCCGACACGATGGTGCTGGTCACCGCCGCCGACGGGGTGTCCGTGGCCGACGCGGAGTCGGCGGTGAGCCGGGTCGCCGACCGGTTCGGCGGCCCCGACGTCGAGGACCGCGACGAGTTCGCGGCGACGATGACGGCCGGCGTCGACATGATGCTGACCATCGTCTACGCCCTGCTGGCGCTCGCGATCGTCATCGCCCTCATGGGCATCGCCAACACGCTGTCGCTGTCGATCCACGAGCGCACCCGCGAGATCGGCCTGCTGCGAGCCGTCGGCGAGACCCGGGCCCAGGTGCGGTCGATGGTGCGGTGGGAGTCGGTCGTCATCGCCACCTTCGGCGCCGTGGGCGGCATCGGGCTCGGCGTGTTCCTCGGGTGGGCCATGGTGCGGGGCGTGGCCGCCGCCTCGGGCGGGCTGGGCGTGTTCGCCCTCCCGACCGTGCGTCTCGTGGTCGTGCTGCTCGTCGGCGGCGTCGCCGGCGTGCTGGCGGGACTGCGCCCGGCCCGCCGGGCCGCCCGCCTCGACGTCCTGCAGGCCATCGCCACGGAGTAGCGCGGGCCGGTCCCCCGCCCCTCCGTGCCCACGGGGCCGGTCGCCACGGCGGCCGGCCCCGCGGCCGTCACCCCCCGGCGGCCGTGGGCCGGGCGTCAGGTCGTGCGACGCAGGTGGTCGGCGAGGCGGGCGCCGACCGGCAGCGCGGTGCGACCGGCGAGCACCGCGGCCACGGCCAGGTAGTCGGCCACCTCGGCCACGTCGTGGACCCGCAGGATCAGGCCCGCGTCGACGTGTCCGAGCGCGTGCCCGACCGCGGCCAACGTGCCGGCCAGCCGCTCCCGGGGCGGGCGGCCGGTGACGGCGCCGATGACGTCCTTGCGCGACAGCGCCAGCAGCAGCGGCCGGCCGAGCGCCGCCACCGCGTCGAGGTCGCGGAGCACCTCGACGGTCTGGGCCGGCGTCTTGGCGAAGTCGGGCCCGGGGTCGAGGATCACGGCCTCGGCGGGCACGCCGGCCGCCACGGCCGCGTCGAGCCGCCGGCGCAGGAACCCCACGACGTCGGCCGTCACGCCGCCGGCCTCGGCGTACAGGGCGTCGTCGAGCACCTTGTGCTTCGGCCGCGACCGGGTGTGCATGATCACCAGCCCCGCCCCGGCGTCGGCCACGAGGCCGGCGACCTCGGGGTGGCGCAGGCCGCTGACGTCGTTCACGATCGCCGCGCCCGCCTCGAGCACCGCCTCGACCACTGCGGGCCGGTAGGTGTCGACCGAGATCACGACGTCGGGCGCGGCGGCGTGCAGCCCCGCTACGACCGGCACGACCCGTGCGACCTCCTCGTCGACCGGCACCTCGGGCACGCCCGTGATGCCCGACTGGCCGCCGACGTCGATCACGTCCGCGCCCTGCGCCACCTGCTCGAGCGCCAGCGCCACGCGCGCCTCGGTCGTGCGGTGCTCCCCGCCGTCGGAGAACGAGTCGGGCGTGGCGTTGACGATGCCCATGAGCGCGGGCTCGGCCAGGTCGAGCTCGCGGCCGCGCACGATCAGCCGGGGAGGTCGACCCGCCGGAACCGGCATCTCAGGTCGCGGCGCGGGGGCGGCGGCGCAGCTTGGCGAGCCGGCCGTTGGGCCCCGTGGGCGGCGGCGGGGGCTCGGGCGGCGGCCCCGCCAGCAGGTCGGGCAGCGTGGCCAGCGGCGGCAGCTCGCCGAACGTGCGGACGAGCGGCGGGCGCCCGGGGCGCACGAGGGTCGCCGGGTTCTCGCTGCGGACGCCCGCCCGGTCGAGCGCGGTCTGCAGCACGACCAGCGCCTGCGGGCCCAGGTCGTCGAGGTCGCGGTTGCGGTGGATGCGCGTGCCGAGGTCGACCTGGGCCATGCCCCGCACGCCCACCTTCTCGGCCACGTCGATGATCAGGCCGGTCTCGACCCCGTAGCCCCGCACGAACGGCAGCGACTCGAGCAGCTCGCGGCGGCCGCCGTACTCGCCCGAGAGCGGCTGCACGATCGACGACAGGTGGGGGAACAGCGTGGCGATGAGCGGCCGGGCCATCAGCTCGGTCGTGCGACCGCCGCCGACCGCGCCGGTGCGGGGCCGCTCGTAGAAGCCCTTCACGAAGCTGATGGTCGGGTCGGTGAGGAGCGGACCGAGCAGGCCGATGACGAACCGCGAGGCGATGTCGGTGATGTCGGCGTCGCACCACAGCACGATGTCGCCCTTCGACACGTGCAGCGAGCGCCACAGGGCCTCGCCCTTGCCCCCGGCGCCCGCGATCTCGGGGAGCACGTTGGCGGCGGTGACCACGTGGGCCCCGGCCTCGGCCGCCGCCAGCGCGGTGTCGTCGGACGAGTGGTCGTCGATGACGATGATCTCGTCGACGAGCCCGAGCGAGTCGACGAGCCACCGGCGCAGGCGGTGCACCACCCAGCCGACCGTCGCCACCTCGTCGTGGGCCGGGATGCACACCGAGACCACCTGGTCGCCCTTGGCGGCCACGAGGTCGCGCAGGGGGACGTCGCGGTAGTGCCGCGTCGTGATCGGTGTGACCGATCGACCGGGGGGTTCGATCGGGAGGAACGATCGGGGGTGTGTCATCAATCAGTCAGACAGGGAGGGCGGTCTCGCCGCACCCTAACCGGCCGCGCCCCGGGGGCGACGCGCGCGCCGCCCCCGTCGCGCCGTGGCAGGAAACGTCAGAGACATGGCCTTGCTGCCAACGCCGCGAGCGCCGACGATGGGCCCATGCCCGCCCCGCCCCGGTCCGTCGTGATCGTCGCCTACCCCGACGTGCAGTCGCTCGACGTCAGCGGTCCCGCCGAGGTGTTCGCGGCCGCCACCGCGCACGGCGCCGACCCGGGCTACGAGCTCACCGTGCTGTCCTCGGTCGGCCGCCAGGTCCGCACCAGCTCGGGCCTGCGCCTGGTCGCCGACGGCACCGTCGCCGGGCACGACGGCCCGATCGACACCCTCGTGGTGGCCGGCGGGCCCGGGACCGCCCAGGCGATGGGCGACGACGCCCTCCACGGCTGGTTGCGGGGGGCGGCCGATCGCAGCCGGCGCGTCACGTCGGTGTGCAGCGGCGCCCTCGTCCTCGCGGCGGCCGGCCTGCTCGACGGCCGGCGCGCGACCACCCACTGGTCGGTGTGCGGGCTCATGGCCCGCCTGCACCCCGAGGTCGAGGTCGAGGCCGACCGCATCTACGTGCGGGACGGCCACGTGTGGACGTCGGCCGGGGTGACCGCGGGCATGGACCTCGCGCTCGCCCTGGTCGAGGACGACCACGGCAGCGCCGTCGCCCTGGCCGTCGCCCGCCAGCTCGTGCTGTTCACCCAGCGGCCGGGCGGCCAGTCGCAGTTCAGCACCCAGCTCGCGGTGCGGCGCACCGAGCGCGAGCCGCTGCGCGAGGTGCTGGCCCACATCGCCGACCACCTCGACGACGACCTGTCGGTCCCGACCCTGGCCCGCCGGGCGGCCATGAGCCCCCGCACGTTCGCCCGGACATTCCGCGCCGAGGTCGGCACCACGCCCGCCGCCTTCGTGCGGGCCAGCCGCGTCGAGGCCGCCCGCCGTCTGCTGGAGGGCACGTCGATCGGCACCGCGGAGGTGGCCCGCCGCTGCGGGTTCGGAACGGCCGAGACCATGCACCGCGCCTTCCGACGCACGGTGAACACCACCCCCGGCGCCTACCGGCGCCACTTCTCCCCGCCGACCGAGCTGTCGGCCTGACGAAAGGTCACGACGTGCAGATCGCCATCCCCCTGTTCGACCGGTTCACCGCCCTCGACGCGGTCGGACCCTACGAGGTGCTGTCGCGCCTACCCGGGGCCACCGTCACCTTCGTCGGCGAGGCCGGGGGCCCGGTGCGCACCGACACCGGTGCCCTCGCCATCACGGTCGACCGCACGTTCGACGAGGTGCCCGAGCCCGACGTCGTCGTCGTCCCCGGCGGCCCCGGCACCCGCGCGATGCTCGAGCCCGCACCCATCCACGCCTGGGTGGCGGCCGCCCACGCCTCGACGCAGTGGACGACCTCGGTGTGCACCGGCTCGCTCGTCCTGGGCGCTGCGGGGGTGCTCGACGGGCTCGAGGCCACCACGCACTGGGCGTCGATGGACCTGCTCGCCAGCCTCGGCGTCACCCCCGTCGACGACCGGCGGGTGGTCGTGCAGGGCAAGGTCGTGACCGCGGCCGGCGTGTCGTCGGGCATCGACATGGCCCTGTGGCTCGCCGCGCAGATCGCCGGCGACGACGTCGCCAAGGCGATCCAGCTCGGCATCGAGTACGACCCCCAGCCGCCGTTCGACCACGGCTCGGTGCACAAGGCCGATCCCGAGATCGTGGCCTTCCTCCGCCAGGTCGTGGTCGACCCCGCCCCGGCATCGTGACGGCTACGCCTCGCGGGGCGGCCCGGCGCCGGTGAAGCGCGTGTCGGGCGGGTCGACCGCCCACGCCGCCTCGGCCCCCCAGGTGTCGTCGTAGACCACCCGGCGGAGGGGAAGCCGGCGCACCGGGCCGTGGCGGCCCCGCGGCACGCCGAGGGTGATCGTGCCCGCGATCACCACGTCGTCGGGGATGGCGAGGATGCGGCGCAGCTCGCCCTCGACGAGGCCGTGCCACATCGACAGCACGCCGCCGTAGCCGAGGGCGCGGGCGGCCAGCAGCAGGTTCTGGCACGCCGGGTACACCGAGGCGCCCTCCGACACGTGCGGCGCCCGCCAGCGCCGGATGCACGCCAGCACCACCACCGGGGTCTGCTCGAACGCGTCGACGTAGTCCTGCATGGCCCGGGCGGCGCGCGCCTTGGGCGACGACGGGTCGGCGCCGGACCCCTCGTCGAACCCGTGGGCCGACCGCTTGTCGCCCCACGCCCGCCGGTACGCCGCCCCCAGCGCGGCCTTCGCCTCGGTGGCGGCCGGGCCGTCGCGCAGCACGAGGTACCGCGCCGGCTGGCGGTTGGACCCCGACGGCGCCCGCGTGGCGTGCCACAGCACGGCGGCCAGGTCGGCCTCGGGGATCGGGTCGGGCCGGTAGCGGCGGATGGCCCGCGTCGTGGCCATGGCGT
>Ga0111538_10002897_pt1 | contig 24064 bp, 15 predicted proteins | sample SoiMethybrSBSTD1_FD_79669 | JGI IMG/M metagenome (GOLD analysis project Ga0111538, IMG submission 79669) | Bulk soil microbial communities from a Populus tree surrounding site in Tennessee, USA - Soil MetaG P. TD hybrid SBSTD1 (version 2)... | ecosystem: Environmental > Terrestrial > Soil >...
ACGCGCGTTCCGCGGCGACGGTAAAAGGACCGCGGATGAACACGGACGAACACGGATTGTTTTCTGATTTCTCATCCGTGTTGATCCGTGTTATTCCGTGGTCGTTATTTCCGTCTTTCTCTCCGTGGTCCGTGGCGGTAGTTGTCGAGCGCAGAAACGTCCAACGCGCCTTTCCGCGGCGACGGTAAAAGGACCGCGGATGAACACGGACGAACACGGATTGTTTCTGATTTCTCATCCGTGTTGATCCGTGTTATTCCGTGGTCGTTATTTCCGTCTTTCTCTCCGTGGTCCGTGGCGGTAGTTGTCCGGCGCAAAAACGTCCAACGCGCGTTCCGCGGCGACGGTAAAAGGACCGCGGATGAACACGGACGAACACGGATTGTTTTCTGATTTCTCATCCGTGTTGATCCGTGTTATTCCGCGGTCGTTATTTCCGTCTTTCTCCGTGGTTGTCTACTCCGTGTTTTCCGTGGCGTTAGTTCTCGAGCGCAAAAACGTACAACGCACCTTCCGCGGCGACGGCCACGTATTGCTTCCCGCCTGCGGCGAAGGTAATCGGTCCATTGGCGACCGTTCCGCCAAGGTTCGTGGTCCACAGCAGCTCACCGGTGCGCGCGTCGAGTGCGAAGAAGTGTCCTTCGCGGCCGCCCGCAAATAACAGGTCCGAGGCGGTGGTCAGCACACCGCTCTCGGTGTAGTCGACCATCTTGAAGTCCCATTTCTTCTCGCCCGTTTTGGGATCGATCGCGCGCACCGCGCCGTAGCCCTCGTCCTCGGTGCGATATGCAACCGACGTGCGGCCTGCCGCACCGCCGCCGGGACCAGCCGGCGCCCGGCCCGTGTACTTCTTGCCTTCTTCCCATGGCGCAACTTCCGCGAATCGCGAAATCGCCGAGTAGTTGTCCCAGACCGAAACGTAGAGCAGACCCGTTCGCGGACTGAACGACGGCGAATACCAGTTCGTCCCGCCTTGAGTCCCTGGTTCGATGCGGGTGCCTTCCGGTGTGGGCTTTGCCTTCGGATCCTTGACCGGACGGCCGTTATCGAACCCGAGATTCCAGTTCTGTTTCACGAACGCTTTGCCGAGCAGGAATTCGCCCGTGGTGCGGTCGAGCACGTACACGAACCCATTGCGGTTCGCCCACAGCATCACCTTGCGCGGCTTTCCGTTCCAGTCGATATCAGCAAGGACCGGCACCTGCACCGAGTCCCAGTCGAACTCGTCGTTCGGCGTGAACTGGTAGTGCCATTTCAGTTTTCCGGTATCGGCATCGAGCGCGACCACGGAATCGGCGTACAAGTTGTCGCCGGGGTTTCGTGGGCCACCGTTCCATCCCGGATTTGGATTGCCGGTTCCCCAGAAGGTCAGGTTGGTTGCCGGGTCGTACGAGCCCGTCACCCAGATCGGCGCGCCACCGTGCTTCCATGAATCACCCGGCCACGTGTCGTTGCCTTTCTCACCTGGCTCGGGAACGGTCTTGAAGCGCCATACCTCGCTGCCGGTGCGCACGTCGAATGCGGCAATCCAGCAGTTGGTTCCGAATTCATTGGTCGCCGGGCCGAGGATCACTTTGTCTTTGACGACGAGCGGCGCGACGTTCAGCTGCAGGCCTTGTTTCCAATCGAGGATCGTTTTGTTCCAGATTGCGGCGCCGGTCCTCGCATCAATCGCAATGAGATGGCCGTCGTAGGTTGCCCAGAACAGCCGGTCATCGGCGAAGGCCAGCCCCTTGACGACCATGACGTAGGCGTTTGACTCTGGCGGCACGCGATACCGAAACGTCCAGTAGCTTCGTCCTGTCGCGGCATCGAGCGCGACGACCTCGCTGTTCTGCACGGTGTAAAGCACGCCGTCGACCACCAGCGGTGTGCTCTCCATCTTGTCGAGATATCTTGGACGCCACACCCATTTCAGCGAGAGGTTTTTGACGTTGTCTCGCGTGATGTCCGTGAGAAGGCTGTATCGCTGGCTCGCGTAGCTGCCGCTGTAGGTCAGCCAGTTGTGCGGCTCGCGGTCGGTGGCGAGGATGCGTGAGCTCGGTGCACGCTCAGCACTCACCACATCCTTTGCACTCGTGCCACTCGAGCCACCCCTCAGAGTGGCAAGGTAACTCACGATATCGGAAACCTGTTCAGTCGAGCCATCAAACGACGGCATCAGGCCTTTCTGAATAATCGAGAACTCACGCAGGTTCGACTTCAGGAACGTCTTGAGGTGCTGGTCGGCGGTCATCAACTGAATGCTGAACGCATCCTGATTGAGGAGCTTGCCCTGGACAGCGGCGCCATTGGTCGGCGTCACGCGAACGAAACGATTCTCCGGCAGCACCTCGGCATCGGGTGCGACGAGGGCGCGAGTGAGACGATCGGGTGTGCGGCGGCCGCCGATGTCCGAGAGATCGGGTCCAACCCGCGATCCTGTCTCTCCGACTCGATGACAGTCGAAACACTTGCTGGACTGCACAAGCGCGCGGCCCCGGGCGGCGTCACCAGATGGTGTCTGAGTGATCGTGGCGTCCTGCGCGGAGAGTGTTGTCGCGATCAGAAGGATGATCGCGGAAGTCATGCCGGTCGACATGGGATCAACTCCTTACCGCGAGGTAATGAACGGTTCTCCGGCTGGTAGCCATTCAACCGGGATTTCCGGCACCAGCGGCCGCAGCCAGTCGGCCACCTCTTTCATGCCCCAATCTTCCGACATCATGTGTCCGAGAAGAATGACGCCCTTCTTCTGGCCATCGGCTGCCGCATCCAGAATGTACTCGACGTTGCCGCCCGACTCGGCCGCCTCGCCACCAACGGCGACGTCGACCGAGGAAGTCAGCGTCGGCACTCCATAGCCGGGACCAAGGGCGACGCGGGTGACCTTCATGTCCGGATCGCCGGCAACGCGAATCGCTTTGCCGTGCAGCTTGGCAGCGACATCGACCGCAAGCTCACGCAGCGTCGTCGCCGGCACGACGTAAACGCGCGGCTCGGTCGGCGATGCGTACTGCGTCCAGCCCAGCATCCGCGCCGAGCCAGCGACGAGCGGATCGGGCTGCAGCGCGTGCGCGTGATCGTGAAATCTGAAGACGATCAGGTTGTTGTCTTTGATGAAGCGCTGCTTCGCCTGGTAGGTCGGGTCGGTTTCGAGATCCGCTGTTTGATCCTGGTGGTTATAGAACGTCGGTTCGTGAGTGATGACGAAGTTCTTGCCGGCGGCCGAGGCACGACGAAGCAGGTCGAAGGTGGCCATGCCGGTGGTGGCGATGCCTTTGACGTCGGTCTGTGGTGATCCGGCTTTGAAGGTATCGACAGTCTGCGTGCGCCAGGCGATTCCCAGTTCTTGCAGCTTCTTCTGAATCCGGCCGACGATCTCCTGCGCGGTCATGCGTTCACGCTCCAATACGGGTCGGCCACCGCGACCGATTCGACGCGAACGTCAGGAACGAGTGAACGGATCCATGCCGCGCACGCCGACATGCCCGGGCCCTCAGACACCATTCGTCCGATCGCGATCAAGCCTTTGCCCCGATTGGACGGCCATGTATCGAGCGTATAAGGAACCGCTTCCCACTCTCGCGGTTCGCCGGCGAGAACCGCATCCGCTCTCTGCAGATTGGTCACCGCCATCGCGAGCGACGTGGTTCCAGGTGCGAGATAAACCGTTCGAACTCGAAGGTCCGGCTGGCCGACCATTCGCAATCCACCGCGGATCGGCAAATGACGGCGGACGTGTGCCGCCAGATTCTCCAGCGTCGTATCGGGTATTCGATAGGTCTGTGGCGTATCTTGAACCGCACTCGTCCACTTCAGTGCCGCCGCAAGGGCTTTCGCGGATTCATTCGGCTGCCGCGCGTTCCAGTGTTCGGTGAATCGAAATACCGCGAGGTGCTGTTGGTCGATGACCGCCTTCTTTGCGAGGTAGACAGGATCCTTTGCCCGATTCCCGGGGTCGTCGTTGGTGGCGTAGTACAGCGGTTCTTGCGTGATGACGAGGTTCTGGCCTGCAGCCGCCGCCGTCCGAAGCACGTCGGTGGTCGCGAGGACAGTTACCGCAATTCCGGTGACAGCGATTGTCGGATCGCCAGCCTTGAAACCGTCAACGGTCTGCGGCCGCCAGTCAACGCCGAGGTTGGACCGAATTCGATCCGCCACCTGTTGTGCAGTAACGTTTCCTTTTTGTGCCCGAACAGATCGCGGCCTGAGCAAAGAGGCGGCCGTTGCCGCGATGAACTCCCGTCGCGAAGGGTAACTGGCAGCCATGGGCCGCGATTGTATACTCAACCGAAAATTGTTGGGGCATCTCATGAGCTCGATCACCCTCACCGTCAATCGTCAGCGCCACACCGTTGACGTCGATCCGACGACACCACTTCTTTACGTTCTGAGCGACGATCTCGGACTCCGCGGGCCGAAGTTCGGCTGCGGTCTCGGACAGTGCGGCGCGTGCACCGTGCTGTCCGGCGGCCGCGCCATCCGCTCGTGCGTGACTCCGGTCAGCGCAGTGGCTGGAGCGGAAATCACGACACTTGAAGGGCTCGGAACAGTCGATCGCCCACATCCGATTCAGAAGGCGTTCATTCAGGAAGAAGCGGCACAGTGCGGTTTCTGCCTGAGCGGTGTGGTTCTCACCGCGAAGGCGTTTCTCGATCAGAATCCGAAAGCCAGTGACGCCGAACTCCGGCAGGCGATGTCGACCGTGTTGTGTCGTTGCTTCACGCACGTCCGCATGCTTCGCGCGATCAAGCGCTACCGCCAGGAGGTGTGATGTGACCCCTGAGGCGCATGATGCGTTCGTTCGTGCCGGCTTCTCGCGACGCGATTTTCTCAAGACGTCTGGTGTGCTGGTTGTGACCTTCGGTGCGGCGTCAGTTGTTCCGCTCGCCGCGCAGGGTCCGTTCGACACGCGGCCGTCGCATGTCGATCCCCAACGCCTCGACTCGTGGATCGCGATCGCTGCCGATGGCAAGGTGACGGCGTATACCGGGAAGGCTGAACTTGGTCAGGGGATGTTCACCGCGCAGACGCAGCTCGTCGCAGAGGAGCTGAGTGTGCCAGTGAGTGCCGTGACGCTGGTGCAGTGCGATACCGCCGTTTGTCCCGATCAGGGGACGACGTCGGGCAGCCAGTCGACGCCGACCAATTTCAACGAACGCAATCTCGCGCAGGCCGCGGCGACGGCGCGCGAAGCGCTGGCGGGCATGGCCGCGACGCGGCTCGGCGTGTCTCGTGATCAGCTTGTGATCGATGGTGGTGCGATCTCGATCAAGGGCAACAACAGCAGGCGCGTCACCTACCGCGACCTGCTCGCGGGCCAAGCCTTCAACCTGCAGGTGGATCCGCAGGCGAAACGCAAACCTGCCAGCGACTGGAAAGTGCTCGGCAAGCCGGTGCCGCGGCTCGACATGCCGGCGATGGCAGCCGGGGAATTCGAGTTCGTTCATAACGTACGCGTTCCCGGCATGCTGCACGGTGTCGTGATCCGTCCGCCTGCGCCGGGCGCGACGCTCGCGGGTATCGACGAAAGCTCAATCGCGGGAATGACCGGCATCCTCAAGGTCGCAACCAGGAAGAACTTCGTCGGGGTCGTCGCCGAGAAACCGTGGCAGGCGCGGCAAGCCGCATCGACGCTGAAGGTCTCGTGGACGCCTGGAGCCGGGTTGCCGTCGCAGCGCGACTTCTATGACTACCTGCGCAAGCAGCCATCACGCGACACCTTCATCGTCAATTCCAAAGACGTTGATGACAAGCTCGCGAAGGCGGCGGCCGTTGTCAGGGCGACATATTTACATCCGTATCAGATGCACGGATCGATGGGGACGTCGTGTGCCGTCGCGGATGTGCAGGGAAGCAAGGCAACCGTCTGGTCTCCGACGCAGTCGGCGTATCCGACGCGCAGCGGCGTCGCGATGTTGCTCGGACTGCAGCCGGACAATGTCAGAGTCGTTTTCGTTCGCGGCGCGGGCTGTTACGGAATCAATGGCGCCGATACGGTTTCATACGACGCCGCGCTGCTGTCGCAGGCTGTGGGTAAACCGGTGCGGGTGCAACTCTCGAGACAGGACGAGATGGCGTGGGAAAACTATGGGTTCCCTTACGTCATCGATCAGCGCGTTGGCATCGACGCCGACGGGACGATCATCGCCTGGGACTACGAAGCGTGGTTTGCATCGATGGGCGGGCGTCCGGGAACAAGCACGCCGGGGAATGTCGTCACGGGCATGCTCGCGGGATTCTCGCCCGCGCCTTTCGCACCGCGCGCCGCGACCGATCCAACCGGCCGATTCAACAACGGCAGCAATGCGGCCCCTTCCTACGTCGTCGGCCGGGTGGGGACGGTCGCCGGCGGCGCCGGTATCGTGGCGAGTGAGCGTGTGTTGACGCATACGATTGCGTCCCCGTTCTTTACCGGACCGCTGCGATCGCCGTCGCGGCTGCAGAATACGTTCGCGCATGAATGCCTTGTCGATGAGGTCGCCGCCCGTGTCAAAGCGGATCCCGTCGCATACCGGATCAAGCATGTCAGCGACCCGCGGTTGAAGCATGTGATTTCTGAAGCGGCCAGGGTCGCGCGTTGGGAAACGCGGCCCTCGCCCAAACCCGGCTCGACTCGCACTGGAGTTGCCTCAGGCCGCGGTATGGCGTGTGTCGTTTACGAAGGGGATAACGGATACGTCGCGCTTGTTGCTGATGTTGATGTCAACACGGCTACCGGGCAGGTTATCGCCCGGCGATTGTTCGTCGCCCAGGATTGCGGGCCAGTCTCGAATCCTGATGGCATGCGCAACCAGCTCGAAGGAGGCGCGCTGCAGGGCCTGAGCCGCGCGCTTGGCGAGGAAGTGACCTGGGACGATCAGAAAGTGACGTCAATCGATTGGCGCACGTATCACAGCATGACGCTTGGTGACGAGATGCCGGAGGTCGAGAGCGTGCTGATCGATCGTCACGACGTCGACGCGACAGGTGCCGGCGAGACCGCGATCACGATCGTTGCCGCCGCCGTCGGGAACGCGATCTTCGATGCCACTGGCGTGCGTATCCGGCAGGTGCCGTTCACGCCCGAGCGAGTGAAAGCCGCTCTCGTCGCCCGGTGATCAGAACCTTGTAGAACCTTGTCGACCCGCAGATAATACCGCCATCTTTTGCCGAAGGAGTCCCAAGGATGGCGGTCTCGAGGCGTCTGTCAGCAGCGCGGCAGGTGATTCATCTCGGAAAGATCGGCGTGCTGGTCGCCGTGGCGGCGGCAGTGATCGCAGCCGCCGACGAGCGCACGCGTGAATGGCGCGACTACGGCGGCGGTCCCGACAACTCCAAGTTCAGCACCCTCAAACAGATCAACAAATCAAACGTCGCGCGGCTCGACATCGCGTGGACGTATCCGTACGGCGAAACGATGTTCAACCCGATCGTCGCGCGTGGCGTGATCTACGCGAAGGGGCGGAACAGTTCGCTGGTTGCGCTCGATGCCGCGACCGGCAAGGAGATCTGGATTCACGAAGGTCTCGAAGGCATCACCCGCCGTGGGATGAACTACTGGGAGAGCAAGGACGGCAAAGATCGCCGGCTCATTTTCAGCATCAACGACTATCTGCAGGCGATCGATGCGACCACAGGCAAGTCGATCATCACGTTCGGTACCGACGGGGTCGTCGATCTGCGCAAAGATCTGGGACGCGACGACACCAAGATCGGCCGCATCCAGTCGAACACGCCGGGCAAAGTTTTCGAAAACCTGGTGATCCTCGGCTCGGCCACCGGTGAAGCGTACTTTTCACCGCCCGGAGATCTCCGCGCCTACGACATCGTCACCGGAAAACTGGTTTGGACGTTCCACACCGTGCCACATCCCGGCGAGTTCGGATACGACACGTGGCCGAAAGACGCATGGAAGTACATCGGCGGAACCAATACCTGGGGTGAGATCACCATCGACGCCGAGCGCGGCATCGCGTTTTTTCCGACTGGATCGGCGACGTTCGATTTCTACGGTGCGGATCGACCTGGCGCCAATCTCTTTGCGAATTGTCTGCTCGCGCTCGACGCGCGCACCGGCAAGCGGCTGTGGCATTTCCAGAACGTGCATCACGATCTCTGGGACTACGACAACACGTCGGCGCCGCAACTCACGACCATCAAACAGAACGGCAAGACGATTCCCGTCGTGGCGATGGCGGGCAAAACTGGATTTCTCTATGTCTTCGATCGCGTCAGCGGCAAACCCGTGTGGCCGATTGAAGAGCGTCCCGTGCCGACCAGGACTGAAGTGCCGGGCGAACAGGTCTGGCCGACGCAGCCGTTTCCGACCAACCCACCCCCCTTCGCGCGTCAGAAGTTCACGGTCGACGACATCAATCCATTCATGTTGACCGATGCCGAGCGCGAGCAGTTCAAACAGCGCATTGCGGCGGCAAGGAATGAAGGGCTCTTCACGCCGATCGGATTTGGCGAAGCGATCCACATGCCCGGCAACAACGGCGGATCCAACTTCGGCAGCACGTCTTCCAACCCGAACGACGGCACCGTGTATGTGATCAGCTACGACATCCCGGCGATCATGCGGCTGCTGACGCCCGCGGAAGCTGCCGCGCGCGGCAATCGCGGCCGCGGAGCCGGTGGGGCTGGCGGACCTGGCCTCGCCGTCTTTCAACAGAACTGTGTGGTCTGCCACGGCGCGGATCGCAGCGGGACTCCCAATGGCGCGTCGCTGCTTGGTGTGGCCTCGCGGCTTTCGGCAGAAGAGATGCGGTCGATCATCACGAACGGAAAGGGACGGATGCAGCCACTGCCGCATCTGTCGACGACCGACGTCGACGCGGTCGTGGCGTATCTCGCAGTTGCCGACGGACGCGGCGGCGGAGGCGGACGTGGACGTGGAGCGGCATCGGCGGCTGCGTTTCCACCGGGTCCTGTCGTGCAGTCAGGTCCCGCGGTGGTTCGGCAAGGAGGAGGTGGTCGCGGCGGGGGCGGCCGCGGCGTGACCCAGGCGTACAGCGATTTCGAAGCCGAGGGACCGGCCGAACGTTACACGATGAACGGCTACGGCCTGTATTCGAACATCGTCAAGCCGCCATACACGACGCTGACCTCGTACGATTTGAACAAAGGCACTATCAAGTGGCAGGTTCCGCTTGGCGATGATCCGCGTCTCGCGAGTCTTGGCGTGACCGGCACCGGAACCGCAGGTGATTTCAAGTTCGGCGTGATCCCGACGATCACCGGGCTCGTGTTCGTCGCGGGCGGCGACGACAAGCTTCACGTCTACGATGCCGACACGGGGAAGCAGTTGTGGGAACGCGCGCTCGGCGCCGCCAGTCGCGGCATTCCGTCGATGTACGAATACAAAGGGCGGCAGTATCTGTTGATGACCGCGTCCGATCCCGGCGTTGGACCGAACAGAAATCTGCGCCCCGATCAGCCGCAGGGAATTGTCGCGTTCGCGCTGCCGAAGTGACGGCGCCCTACGTGTTGCTACAGCCCAAACGTCGCCATCACGTTTCCGCAAATCACCGACACATACTGTCTGCCCTCGACCTCGTAGGTGATCGGGCCCATCATGATCTGCGCCGAACCGAGGCTGGCTTTCCACAGCAGCTCACCGGTGCGCGCGTCGAGCGCCTGGAAATAGCCCTCACGGCCTCCCGTGAAAAGAAGATCCGACGCCGTCGTCAGGATTCCGGCGTCGGTCAGGTCGTACATCGGGAACGTCCACTTCCGTTCGCCAGACTGCGGATCGACAGCGACAACGGCGCCGTGTGACAGCTCGTTGGTCCAATTGTTGATGGGGCCGCGCCTGATGTTCGGCGCCACCGGTGCGTCGGGCGCAGGTCGTGACGTCCGAAAACTTCCGCCCCAGTAATACTGACCGGGCTGGTATTGAGCCGGTTGACTCGTGAACACGCCCGACACGTCTTCCCAGGTTGGAATGTAGAACAGTCCGGTACGCGGACTGTATGACGGCGAGTACCAGCTGGTTCCTCCTTGCTGGCCCGGCCACGTCGTCGCACCCGGCGGCTGAGGCGTTTGAATCGGGCGGCCATTCGAATCAAGCCCGCTCGCCCAGTTCACCTTGATGAACGGCTTGCCGAACAGAAACTTGCCGCTCGTTCGATCGAGCACGTAGAAGAACCCGTTGCGATTCGCGAGCATCAACAGTTTCGCCGGCGCACCTTTCCAGGTTGCATCGACCAGCACCGGCACCTGCGTCGAATCCCAGTCGTACCGATCGTTGGGCGTGAACTGGAAATGCCACTGAAGTTTTCCTGTGTCCGCGTTCAGCGCGACGACCGAGTCGGTATACAGGTTGTCCCCCGGCCGCTGCGCCGCGTTGAAATCCGGACCGGGGTTGCCGACGCCCCAGTAGGTCAGGTTCAGTGCCGGATCGTAGGTGCCCGTGACCCACAACGATCCGCCGCCGTTCTTCCAGGCATCGCCGCTCCACGAGTCGGCCCCGGGCTCGCCGGGTGCAGGAATCGTGTTGAAGCGCCACACTTCTTTGCCGCTCCTCGCGTCGTATGCGGCGATGAATCCGCGTATTCCGTATTCACCGCCACCCACACCAACGATGACTGTGTCTTTGACCGTGAGCGGTGCGAGGGTGATCGAATAGCCGCGAGCGTACTCGGCGACGGCGACGTTCCATAGCGGCCGTCCCGTTTGCGCGTCGATTGCGACGAGATGCGCATCGAGCGTGCCCATGAACAGAGTGTTGCCCAGCATCGCAAGTCCGCGATTGTTGGCGCCACAGCAGACTTTGTAATCAGTCGCGCCGACGTACTTGTAAATCCAGAAGATGCGCCCTGTCGTCGCATCCACTGCAACGACATCATTTGGTCGTTGCGTCACATACATGATCCCGTCAACGACCAGCGGCACTGATTCCCACGGACCCGCAACCTGGTTCTGAAGCAGCCATTTCAATTGAAGCGATTTCACATTCGACCGGTCGATCTGCGAGAGGGTGCTGTATCGCTGCCCGGAGTAGGTACCGGAATACGTCAGCCAGTTTCTCGGTTCGTCCGCGGCGCGGATCAGACGATCGGTCGTGATCTGTCCGATCAACGCGGTCAAAAGCACCACGATGGCGATCACCGTCCGGTTCCTTTCAGTGACGAAACATATGCGACGAGATCGATGAGTTCAGCTGGCGTCAGCGTGTCTTTATAGGATGGCATTGGCGATGTCGTGCTCACCGACCATTGACGAAGATCCGCCTTCACCATCGACACCAGCCGTCCATCGTCAGTGATGATCTGGACCGTGTACGTATCCTCGTTCAATCGACGGCCGGTGATGGCGCGGCCGTCACGCGTGACGGCCCGCACCGGACGATTGATCGGGATCATCGTTCCGGTCGGATCGATCAGCGATCGCTGAATCGCCACCGCCGTCCGGCCGCGTCCGATCTCGGTGAGATCCGGCCCGATATCACGCCCGCGTGTATCGATTCGATGGCAGGTCAGGCACGCACCTTTTCCTTCGAAGATGACGCGTCCGTGTCCCGCATCGCCCTGCGGCACTATTGTGGTGTTCGAGTCGAAGCCACTCCGGACGAACGCCACGAGGGCGCGTGCGTCGTTCGGATCGAGCGTGAATGACGGCATCCCGGTACCCGGAATTCCCTTGGCCAGAAGCGTCGTCAGCGCCGCATCCGTTGACGCACGCGGCAGTGGGCCCTGACGGAGATCGATGCCTCCTACACCCGCCCCGTTAGCGCCGTGACAGCCGATACACAACGCCGCGTAGACGCGTGCACCGGCGACGACGTCGGTCTGTGCGTACTGTTGTCCTGAGTGATCCTGGGCGGCCGAAGCGGTGACGAGCGTGATGAGGATTCCGACCTGTAGGGCGAGGCTCTTGAGACCCTCGCCGACGGTGTCCGGGTGGCTCACAACGTCGCTACCACGACGTCGTAGATCGGCTGCGTGCCTTCGTGACCGTTACCGGCTTCGATCGTGTACAGCCCTTTGTATCCGAGATCGTGTTCGAGGAATCTGATCGCGGTCGCGAGATCCCAGCGTTGATTCACGCGCGTGTGAATGCTGCCGGCGGTGATCGGGATCAACAACCGGAGACACTGGTGCAACTCTTCCTGGCTCGTCGCGCCCGCACCACCGAGGTCGACATTGGCGAGCGCGCCAGAGCCTTTCAGGATCTCCGCGAGTAACGCCCACACTTCCGGCTGCGGCATCGGTGGTGTGGCCGGCGGCGGAGGAGGAGTTGTAGGCGCGTTGGGCGCGGTACCACCGGCGCGGCCGCCACGGCCTCCGCCTCCGCCACCACCCCGCGTCTCGACCGAAACGATGATGCCCTTGGATTTTCCGTAGTCGGCCATCGTCTTCAGTGTCGGGATCCCGTAGACCTTGTTCTCGTGTGTCGGCATCACGTTGGCGGTGCCGCCCTGGGCGCCCTGATTGATCATCACGCGCTGTGCGCCGAGCATCGCCGCGTGATCGACCCACATTTTTGTGAGATCGATCGCCAGCAGCCGATCGCGAACGCGAGGCGCGGACATGTTCAATCCGGAGAACTCGAGGTTGATCTGCGTCATCCGCGACTTGCTTTTCTCGATGCGGCTGCGAAGTTCCTTCAGGTACGAAGGCTCGGTCGAAGGAATGTGATAGTGCTGGAACTCGACTTTGTGAACGCCGTACTTGTCGGCAATCATCTCGGCAACGTCGAAGAGTTCGAGCGTGCGATTCGGATTGTCCTCGACATCGGGAACCTTCAGAAGGCTCTGAAAGTTCAACGTCATGATCGCGATGCGATCCAGCGTCGACTGCTTGACGCACTTCGGCGCCTGCGCCCAGATTGACCGGCTGCTTGCCGCCGTGGCCACCGATGCTGCGGTCAGGAGAAATTCACGGCGTTTCATTCGAATGTCCCTCGTCGGTTAGGCAGCCAGGAGCCAGGAGCCAACTGCTACTTCTTCTCCGGCAACGCGAACGCAATTGCGCCCGTCGGGTTATTCGAGTTGGTCGGCTCGGCCGCTGCTGCAGCACCGCGTCCGCCGCGGCCACCGCCTTCGTTCGACATGATCACGAAGTACTGCCGACCCTTGGCCTCGTAGCTGACTGGGACGCCGCTTGTTGTGCCGCCCAAGTTTCCGGTCCACAGCACCTCACCTGTGTCCTCATCGTAGGCGCGTACTTTGCCATCGTTGCCGGCGTGAAACACCACGCCGCCCTTGGTGACGACCATCCCGTACCGCGCGCCGACGCCTCCAGTGTTTCCCGGTCCGCCGGCGCGCATCGTCGGCAGATGATCGCCGTTGGGCACCTGCCACTTGATTTCGCCGGTATTCAGGTCGTAAGCAGTCAACGTCGTATACGGCGGCTTGGTGAAACTTGCGAGCACGCCGTAGTCGGTCATATAGCGATTCGGCGGCACGTCCTTGACGTCAGGTGGATACAGCGTGTTGCCCGCGTTTCCACCCGAGCCTGGATAAAAAGGTCCGAGCGGGCGAGGTGGAAGAGGAGGCTGCGGTGCGCCACCGCTCGCGACGACCGGTCCGGGCGGGAACGTTTCAGGGCCGCCGCCGCGACCGCCAAAGCGTCCACGTCCAGCCGACGGGCTGCTGTTGGCGAGATACGCGATGATCGGACCGATCTCCGCCTCGGTAATGTCGACCGGCCGCATCTGTCCTTTGCCACCCGTGACGACCGCCTTGATGGCGTCCTCGCCCATCCGGTCGGTCACACCAACAAGCGAGGCGACACCCGGCAAAGCGCCCTTGAGATCGGCGCCGTGGCAGCTCCGGCAATACGTCTGATAGTTCTGAAATCCGGCCTGAAGCGCGGAGTTGTTACCACCGCCGCCGCGTCCGGGTTCGACTGTCCGCTTCGTCACGTCTTCGAGTTTCAAGATCGCAACCTGATTCACGCCGACGACGAACACCATGCCCTTCTGTGGATCCGCAGCCGTCGTGCCCCAGTTCGATCCCCCCTGATTGCCGGGCATTGAAATCGTGTCGATGAATCCCGGTGGCGTGAACATGCCTTCGTTGCGCGCGTTCTTCACCCGTTCCTTCATTGCCTCGTACTGCTCCGGCGTCGCCAGCCACGGGTTCACATCGTCGACCGAGAACGTCTGTCGAACGAAAGCGGGAGGTTTGGTGGGGAAGGGCTGCGTCGGCCAGGCCTGCTCGCCGGGCACTTCGCTTTTCGGCACCGGGCGCTCTTCAATCGGCCAGATCGGCTTGCCGGTCACGCGGTCGAGCACGTAGAGGAATCCGGTTTTGCCCGCGTGCGCGACGACGTCGACCTTCTTCCCGTTGTGGCGAATGGTGACGAGCTGAGGAGCTGACACATTATCGAGGTCCCACAGATCGTGATGAACCGTTTGGAAATGCCACAGCCGCTTACCCGTCTTTGCGTCCAGCGCCAGGATGCAGTTGGCAAACAGATCTTGTCCGATGCGATCGGCGCCGTAGAAATCGTAGTTGGCCGAACCGAGGGGAATGTAGACGATGCCGCGGGCCTCGTCGATCGACATCGAGCCCCAGTTGTTGACCCCGCCGACGTATTTATAGGCTTCCTTCGGCCAGGTTTCGTAGCCGTACTCTCCCGGCAGCGGCACAGTGTGGAACTGCCATTTCTTTTCGCCGGTGATGACGTCGTACGCGCGGATGTCTCCGGGCGGATTGACAAACGCTTCTCCGGGCGCGGAGCCAAGAATGATCAGGTTCTTGTAGATCTTTCCTGGACTGTTCGACTGGATCCGTCCCGCGTATTGTTCAGCGCGCGCCAGGCCGTGACGGAGATCGACGATGCCGTTCTCGCCAAACGTCAGGATGGTCTTGCCCGTGCGGGCATCGATTTCCTGCAGGAAGCTGTTGATGGAAAACAGCAGTCGACGGTCCTTGCGGTCCTCGCTCTCCCAGTAGTTCACCCCGCGGCTCTGAATACCGGCGAGGCCTTCGTGGATCCACAGTTCCTTCCCAGTTGTCGCGTCGAGAGCGATGAGCGAACTGCCTCGTCCGAGTACGTAGATCACATCATCCACGACAATCGGATTGAAGCCAGGTGTGGCATACGGGTAGAACCACGCGACTTCGAGCTGACTGACGTTGGCTTTTTTGATCTGGTCAGAGGCGACGAAGTTTGAACTGTCCGGTCCCGCAAGATTGTCCCACCACCATTTGTTGCTGCGTGACGCCGCCGTTACCCCAACACCGATCAGGAGGATCAGCGAGGTCGAGATGAGCTGAAAGATCCGGGTCCCAATTCGTGACTGCCGCCTGTCGTCAGCGGCCGATCGACCGTGCGGATGCGCAGTTGCCATGTGTCCGTCCCAGACCACGAAGCAAAACTGATGCGTTTACGTGTGCGAATCCACCGTTGCGGGCGTTCGCTGGTGAGCGTTTCGAGCGCGCATTATGCCACGAACCACGGATGAACACGGACCAACACGGATCGACGAGATCCCGGATCCTGACCGGGGGCTCAGCTCTTGGGCGGAATTACCACCCACTGACGGCTGCGGACGCTGACCCCCCCGCGTCTGACCTTCACTCCGAGCTTGCGCGGACGTCCATCGCGGTCCTCGGCGGCCGGCTCGACGCCGAGCAGATAATATGCAGAGGTTTCGCGCAGAATCCTGTCGAAGGCGAAGTTTGCGGTGCCGACGGGGACGTAAATCAGCCGTCCACCGGCCGACTGAGAGAAGTCGCTGAGCCAATTCCCCTGTAACGCGCGATCGCGCGCCAGTTCGGAGCTGCCTGGCGCTTTCTGCGAGGCCGGACCCACGCCCGGCGTCGTGTCGATGTGGACGGTGTAGACGGTGGCGTTGGAGCGCGCCGCCGCCTGTCCCATGACGCGGGCCATGTCCCCCACATCAGGACGCCCCGCCGATCGATCGCTGACGATCAGTCCGGCGCTGACGAACACCACGGCTTTGCGTCCCGGAATCTTCTCGAGCGCGCGCAGCAGCGCTTCAAATCCCGAGAGGCTGGTCATCACCTGCTGCTCGAGCTGGGTCGCGAGCTGAATCCCTTCCGCGTAGATCTTGGCAGGACAGTCAGGATCTTCCGGACACTCGCGCGCCTGGATTTTCAGGACCGGATCCAGTTCCAGGGCGGTGCCGCCATCGGCGGTCGGGTTCTGCGCGTTGCGCGCGGCAGTGAGGAAGGAATTGGGATTCGACATCTGGGCGGTGATGTCGACGATCTCCCACGGTCTCAGGTTGTAGTGGGTTCGTAGTGGATCCTTCTGTCCCGTCACCCGGCCGAGACTGACCGTGAGGGGCGTCCGCTGGGTTGTGGGGAGGATCTGTGCTCCGCCGGGATAGACGAAGAGTCCAATGCGATCGCTTGGGTCGAGACGTTGGACGAAATTCTGTGCGCTCTCGATCGGTGCGCGCTCGGTGCCAACCTCAAAGCTCCCGGCGTCGATGGCAAGGACGAACGTTCGGCCGCGTCCTTCGGGCGGCCGAGGCTCCGCCGGGTCATCCGACGCGGCGATTTGTCCGATGAACTGCGCCGAGACGACTTTCCGTCGTTGACCGTTGATTGAAACCTGAAACGAGTCGGGACCGATGCGTCCAATCGGATACCCGGCGGAATCGACCACCTGCACGTCGACCGCGATCACGTCGACCGTGCTGCGGAAGACCGTCTGCGCCGAGATCGCGGCGACGCAGCCTGCGGCGGCCGCCGCGCCCAACGAAATCCGTAAAAGGTGGCTGGCACCTTTCCCTGAAAGGTGCCAGCCACCTTTTACGAAATGCGTCAATGGCCGCGGGATTTTGATCCTCCCGCGGCGGTGCGTGGCGAAAACGGTGCCAGCCACCTTTTACCGTCCCGCACCTGCGTCGTACACGTGCAGATTGCTGATGACCCAGTTCGGCGCGTTCTCGACGGTTTCGATCTGCGTGACGCGCGCGAACCTGGCGCGCGTCGGCGCAAACGTGATCGCCGTGCGCAAGCTGCCTTTACCTTCGACAACGGGCTTGCCCCACTTGACCCCGTCCATCGAGAGCTCGAGGCGATAGCCACGCGGATAGGGAAGTTGCGGTGTCGACGCCGCCGCACCGCCGCCACCCCCGCGTCCGGCGCCGCCGCCGCGCCCGGCAGGTGGCACAGGGGCCTCGAATTCGATCTCGGTCAGCATCGCCGGCTGCGGCAGTTCGATCACGAACCACATGCCCGGCGCCTGTGGTGTCGCGGATGTCCAGCCGCGAGTTGTCAACGCCGCGGCCGCGGCATCAGGGTTATGACTTGCCGAGAGTTTCCACGACGTTGAGCTTTCGAGACGCCGAGGCAGCGTCGGTTCGAGTTCGCGAAGCGTCCACGGACTCTTCCGTCCGGCCGTCGCCGCTCGCACACGGGCGACGTCAGCCGTCGTGACGATGCCGCCGGCATTCCCGAAGCTCGAACGCACATACGAGGCAATGTTTGCAATCCACGCATCGGTGTTGGTCCCCATTGGCTGCATGATCGCCGCCGATGATTCCGACCCTTCACCGAGAGGACCCGTCAGCCCTTTGAGCAGGACCTTGATGATGTAGTCGCGATGACCGTTGACACGCGGCGACCCTGCCAGCGGCGGCGCCATCATCGCCCCCGCCGCGCCGCCTGCGACCGGCGTGCCGCGGCCATCAGCCGCGTGACAGCTGAAACAGAGCGACTGGTACACCGCGCTGCCTTCTTCGATCGACTTCAACTCTTCCGGACTCATCGTTGCGCTTCCCGCGACCGCCGGTGCCGGCCGCATCAGGAAATCGCCGATCTCTTTAATGCCGCGCGCCTTGTTGGCCGCCTGCGTCGCCTTGACGATGTCGGAAAGGTCGGCGGGCTTGAACTGGGCGAGCGTGAGCAACGCCTGGATGGCGACGTCGGTCTCGGAGTCCTTCGCCAATCCGCGATAGTCGGCATCGAACGATCGATTGCCAGCTTTGAACAATGACTCGCTGGCGCGGATCGCCTGGATGCGGATGCGCGGATTCGGATCCTTCATCTGCTCGCGAACGAGCGCCGCATCGAGTGCTCCCAATCCCTCGAGCGTCCACATTGCATGGAACCGCGCCAGCGGATTGTTCGAGCTGCGCGTCAGTTCGTGCAGTGATGGCACGACCGACTTGTCCTGCCTCAACACGAGCAGCCGCTGCGCGGTGTCCCGCCACCAGCCATTCGGATTGGTGAAGTGGCCGACGAGCTGCGCAGATGTTTCGTCATTCATGCGTGGCCACGTGGGATTCAGTTCGATCGGCGGCACCGGAGGTTGGCCACCCCCGCTCTCCGCTTCGCCGGCCGGCACACCGTCATAGCGGAGCCGCCACACGCGCCCGTGATTGATCACTTTGTCGAGCTGATACTGCTGAATCTTGTAACGCAGATAGGTACCGCGCGCCGTCCAGTTCGCGTCCTGGATGATGCCGTGGTACATGTCGAGGATGTAGATCGCGCCATCCGGTCCCTGCTTGATGTTGACCGGCCGGAACAGCGGATCGCTGCTGATGATGAACTCCGATCCGGGATACGCGTTGCGAACCTGCGTGAGTCCTTCGGTCTTGACGATCTTCGAACGGCGAATGAATCGCCCGACCGGATCGGCGAACAGCAGGTCGCCATTCAGATCGGCAGGGTAGCGATCGCTGCGAACGATCTCGGGTCCCGTCGTCGAAGTGAAATGATTCAGGCTGCCCGCCGGCATCCTCACGCGCGGGAGGCCGCCCTGCATATCGGCAATGCCTGGTGCCGGATATGGGATCTCGTATCCAGCTTCCCACTGATCGTTCACGAGGAATGCACCGTACTGAATCGGAATCTGGAAGTTTGCCGGCCCACGTTCGCCTGCCGCATTCACCAGCCAGATCTTCCCGTCGTCGTCCATCGACATGCCCCACTCGGCTCCCGGCGGACCAGATGGTTCGCGCAGGATGCCGCGCGGCGTCCACCGGAAACGAAACGGGTTGTAGGTGCTGTAAATCCAGTTGTCGAGCGCCCAGACGAAGCCGCTCTGTGCCTGCTGAATGTTGCCGCTTCGTCCATTGCCGACGCCCGTGTAGAACACCTGCCGCTTGTCGGCCACGCCGTCGCCGTTCGTGTCGGTGAGGAGCAGCACATCGTCTGAATGAGTCTCGTTGGTGAGAATGCCCTTGTCGAGCGGGAGAATCATCCGCGGGAACAGCAGGTTGTCGGCAAACACCGTATGTTTGTCGAACACGCCGTCGCGCTTCGTGCTTTCGTGCAGGCTGATGCGGCTGATCGGTTCGTGCTGACGGCCGGCATCGACGTCGAGCATGTAGCTCCGTTCTTCCGCGATGTAGAGACGGCCATTCCCGTCGAAGGCCATGACAGCGGGGCTGATGATCGTCGGATCAGACAAGACCAATTCTAGTTTGTAGCCGGGCGGCAGAATGAATCGCTTTGCCTGGTCCTCCGGCGTCAACGCGACAATCGGCGCCTTCGGTCCGTAATCACCGCCCACGTTGGCCGCATCACTCAACCCCGGTCCGCCCGCGCGAGTGCCACCGCCGCGTCCTTGTGCCGGCGGCGCTCCGGCCGTCGGGGTTTGCGCGTCATCGGTACGCGCGGAAGGACGGGGGGCGGCCACGACTAGTGCGATCGCAGCAACCAAAAAGAACCACAGCGTGCGGGTCTGCAGAGCGGCGGGGTTGTTCATCGAGGGATAGGCCTTGTCATACTGCGTTGCCGGCAACCGCGTCATTATGTGCGATCTTGCCAATTCACCAATTCGTGTATAACAGCCCCCTCATGTGGCAGCACAACTACGAACCGGTAGGCGGCAGTCTGGTGGTATCGGCTTTGGTGGCGGCGATCCCTATCGTCGTCTTGTTCTCCATGCTCGGGATTCTGCGGAAACCGACCTGGATGGCCGCCGCGAGCGCGCTGGCGTCAGCGTTTGTCGTCGCACTCGCCGCTTTTGGCATGCCCTTGAAACTTGCGGTCATGTCGATCATCTTCGGCGCGGCCTTCGGCATTTTTCCCATTTCGTGGATCTGCTTCGGATCGATCCTCCTGTACCGGCTTGCCGTCGATACGGGAAAGTTCGAGATCATCAAAGACTCCGTCGGTGGGTTGACCAACGATCGACGTCTTCAGGCGATGTTCGTCGCGTTTTCATTCGGTGCGTTCATCGAGGGGGCGGCGGGCTTCGGCGCGCCGGTCGCCGTCTCGGGGGCCATGCTGGCGGGGCTCGGTTTCTCGCCGTTCTACGCTGCCGGAATCTGTCTGCTCGGCAATACGACGCCGGTCGCGTTTGGATCGCTCGGGATACCGGTAACGACGCTGGCCAACATCACCGGGTTGCCGCTCCTTTCGCTGAGCGCGATGATCGGCCGGCTCTGTGCCATGGTGTCGCTCTTCATCCCCGGTTACCTCATCGTCGTGATGAGCGGTCCGAAGCGCGCGCTCGAAGTTCTGCCAGCCATCATCGCGTGCGGCGTCTCGTTTGCCGGGATGCAGTTCTACGTTTCCAACTATTGGGGACCAGAACTCACCGACATCGCCAGCTCGCTGACGTGTATTGCCGTGATGGTCCTCGTTCTGAAAATGTGGCAGCCCGCGCGCATTCTCAGACTCGATGGAGACACGCCCGTTACCGCCGCCCCTCGTCAGCACTCGACCGGGGAACTACTCGCTGCATGGTTGCCCTACATGTTGCTGGTGGCGTCCGTTCTCGTCTTTGGCGCACCGACGATCAAGGCCGCGATGAACCGTTGGACCGATAGCCTGTGGCCGGCCTTTCTCCCGAAGAGCGCCACGGTTCTGAACGGGCTGCTCGTGCCAGGCCTTCACAACGCGATCGCGCGCATCCCGCCGGTGACCGCGAAGCCGTCGCCGTACGCCGCGGTTTACGAACTGAACTGGCTGAGCGCAGCGGGTACTGCGTGCCTGGCGGCGGCCATCCTGGCGGCACTGATGCTCCGCGTATCCCCGCGGCAATTTGCCAGGACGTACAAGGCAACCTTCCAGCAACTGGCGCTGCCGATGGTGACGATCTCCTGCATGCTTGGACTCGCGTATCTGATGAACTACTCTGGGATGACGTCAACGTTGGGCCTGGCGCTCGCGGCGACGGGCGGCGCCTTTCCGTTCTTCAGCGCCACTCTGGGCTGGCTCGGCGTCTTTCTCACCGGCAGCGACACATCGGCCAATGCTCTGTTCGGCAATCTTCAGGTCGTGACCGCGAACGCGCTGGGCATCAATCCAGTGCTGACCGCGTCGGTCAACTCCGCCGCCGGCGTGGTCGGAAAGATGATTTCGCTCCAGAGCATCGCCGTCGCCGTCGCCGCCACGGGAATGACAACGGCTGACGAGAGCCGCCTGTTTCGATTTACGATCAAGCACAGCATCCTGCTGATGATCGTCATGGGCATTATTGCGATGCTCTACGCCTACGTGTTTGCAGCGTTTGTGCCTCGCTAAAAGGGATAAGGGAAAAGGGACAAGGGAATGTCGAGCACTACCACTGAAACAACACCGCGCACCGACTGGTACAAAGTCAGCAACGTCGACGATGTGGCGTCGCCGGCCTTGCTGGTGTATCCCGATCGCGTCGAAGAGAACATCCGCCGGATGATTCAGATTGCCGGCGGCGTCGACCGTCTGCGGCCGCACATGAAGACGAACAAGCTGCCCGAAGTGATCCGGATGCAGATGGCGCAGGGCATCATGAAATACAAGTGCGCCACGATCGCGGAAGCGGAAGTTGCGGCTGCGTGTGCAGTTCCCGATGTGCTGCTCGCGTACCAGCCTGTTGGTCCGAACGTTCAGCGGCTCGTGCAGCTGGTGAAGAAGTTCCCGGCAACGAGATTCTCCGCTCTCGTCGACGACGCGGGAGCGATAGAGGCGTTGTCGCGAGCCGCTTCCACGGCAGGCGTCACGCTGGATCTGTTTGTCGATCTCGATTGCGGCATGCATCGCACCGGCATCGCGCCAGGACCAGACGCGGTGGCGTTGTATCGGTTGCTTGCGCGTTCGCCCGGATTGCGCGCCGCGGGCCTGCACGTCTACGACGGGCACATTCGCGATAGTGATCTCGCGCGACGCGCTGCTGCATGCGACGCCGCATTTGCTCAGCTCGAATCGGTGCGCCAGCAGCTCGTGGACTCCGGCCTGGAGGTTCCGCTGATCGTCGCCGGCGGCACACCGACGTTTCCCATTCATGCCAAGCGATCGGGCGTGCAGTGCAGTCCTGGCACCAGCGTGTTCTGGGATCTCGGCTACGAGACGCTGTTGCCCGATCTCGACTTTCTTCCGGCCGTTCTCGTGTTGACGCGGGTCATCAGTAAGCCGTCTTCGCGAATTCTCTGCCTGGACCTCGGACACAAAGCCGTCGCGTCCGAAGGACCGCATCCGCGAGTTGAGCTGTTAGGACTTCCCGATGCGCGCGCCACAGGTCACAGTGAGGAACATCTCACAGTCGAAACCGACCACGCCGGCGACTACAAGGTCGGTTCACCGTTGTACGGGATCCCGTGGCACATCTGTCCGACGGTTGCGCTACATCAGGAAGCCGTGGTGATCAGGCATGGGCGCGCCGGGGAAAAATGGCAGGTCGTCGCTCGCGCGCGGATGATTACAGTCTGAGAATGTCGGGCGCGGTCGTAAGACCGCGCCCGTGCCGAGACTGCGTGACTACGTCACGTTGAGCGTCTTCAGAAACGCGACGCTCTTCACCGTCAGGTCCCACGACTGCTCGACGAAGTAGTTCTTGACGCCGGCGGTCTTGGCGTTGGTGAACACCTTCACCCAGTCCACCGTGTCCTCGCCGAGGGCGAGTCCGCCGCCACCCTGACCTCCCGCGCCGCGGCCACCGCCGCGCCCGCCGCGCCCGCGCCCTTCGGCGGCGGCTGCCGCTTCCTCGGGCGTCGGTTTGACCGTCAACTGGCCCGCGCGCGACGGCGTCATGCCCTGCGTCGTATCGACGCCCTGAAGATGCATCGAGATGAATCGGCCGGGGTGATTGGCGAAGTAGACGATCGGATCGCCAATGGTCCTCATCGACGACATCTGGAACTGCATCTTCACCAGATCAGGATCCAGATGCTCGAGGAGGACCGGATACGTCAGGCGTCCATCCTCCAGCCTTGAGTTGCAGAAGCCTTCGTTGTGCAGTGCCTGCTGAAGGCCAGCTTTTTTGGCGACGGCCCCGATCTTGTTGTATTCATCGGCTGCCCGCTTGACCTCGTCGATGCTGGTGACGCCATTCACCACTCGGCCGCCCAGGTCGGCCGTGCTCATCTGCGTCATCCCGATCTGTTGCGCCCATTCGATCTGCTTGGCGTGATCGTTCCGGAGCGCATTCATCTGGAAGTGTGCGCTGATGCACTTCATCCCATTGTCGTCGAGGATCTTTCTGGTCTGCTTTCCGTCAGCGAGGTTCTTGTACTCGTTATACGTCGGGTTGCACAGCTCGATGACCTCGATGCCCAGCGCCTTCATATCCTTCAGCAGGCCCGCGAAATCGTTGTCGACGATCCGCTGCCGATGCGGATAGGTCTGGCTCCCGATTGGGAGCCCCAGCGGATTGGCGTGCAGTTTTAATCCGCCTCCCGCAAGGAAGCCGGCGACCGCTGCGCCCGTTCCGGTCTTCTGGAAGAACTCACGTCTCGTGATCACACTCATCGCAGGCTCCTTGCGGCGGATGGTTATACCTTCAGGTTCTTCAGGAACGCGACGCTTTCTTTCGTCAGGTCCATGTTCTGCTCGACGAAGTAGTTCTTGACGCCGCCCACCTTCGCCGCCTTGAACGTTTTCACCCAGTCGATCGTTCCCTGACCGACGGGCTTCTGCGGCCGGCCACCGCGTCCGCCTCGACCCCGTCCCGCCGGGGCGTTCGGGTCGGGTGCCGCTGGAGGAGGCACGGGGGCGTTCATGTCGACGTCCTGGACGTGCATCGAGATGAAGCGGCCTGGATACTTCGTGAAGTAATCGGCGCCGACGAGCCCTGACGAAATCGTCGACATCTGGAACTGGAACTTCACGAGCTTTGGATCGAGCAGCTCGAACAGGGTGTCGTACACACGCTTGCCGTCGAGCATCGCCAGCTCAAATCCCTCGTTGTGCAAGCCTTGCTGGATTCCTGCCTTTGCGGCAATGCCGCCGATCTTGTTG
>Ga0111538_10002899_pt1 | contig 24054 bp, 18 predicted proteins | sample SoiMethybrSBSTD1_FD_79669 | JGI IMG/M metagenome (GOLD analysis project Ga0111538, IMG submission 79669) | Bulk soil microbial communities from a Populus tree surrounding site in Tennessee, USA - Soil MetaG P. TD hybrid SBSTD1 (version 2)... | ecosystem: Environmental > Terrestrial > Soil >...
AGCCTGCTGAAACTGCCGAGTTTTCCAAGAGCCGAGAGGCGTCTGCTCGATCAGTATGGAATGGCCTTCGAGAAGGTGCTGGCCCACGCCGCCCAGTTGCCGCGAGGAAGCGCATGAGCGAAAGCATTCGCGAGAACATGGCGGATGCCGCCGGCGATGCGCACGAGCATCGCGACAAGGCTCCGAGCGCCGATGAGATCGAGCGCCGTTTGCGCTCCTGGCCGGTGCTGGGACTGCGGCCGGCAGTCTGGGCCGGGCTGGGCGTGCTGAGCCTGGCGCGGCGCTTCTCCTGGAGCGCGCACTTCGAGTGCGATCTCATGCGGCTGGATGGCCCGCTCATCTTCGCGGCCAATCACCGCTCGCACGCCGACACCGCGGCGATCCTCGACACCATGCCGCCCAGGGTGTGCAAGAGGACGGTGGTCGCGGCCGCGCTGGATGTGTTCGGCCCGTCGAGAAACGGCGGACTGCGGCGCCGGCTCTCCAAGAGCGCGCTGCAACTGGTCACGGCCGCAGGCTTCCACGCGTTTGCGTTCGATCGCCTCGGCCCGCCGTTGCGCTCCGTGCGCACCAGCACGCACTTGATCAAGAGCGGCTGGCACCTGCTGTTGTATCCCGAGGGCACGCGCAGCCGCGATGGCAAGATGAATGCATTCAAGGCCGGTGTGGGCGTGCTCGCGCGTTTCACAGGCCGGCCGGTGATTCCGGTCCATGTCAACGGCGGTGAGACGATCCTGCCCTACAGGCGCTTCATGCCCGGCGGCGGGCACGTGCATGTGCGCTACGGCGAGCCGATGCTGTTTCAGAAGGGCGATGATCCGGCGGACTTCACGGCCCGTCTGCAGGAGCAGGTCGCACTGCTGGGCCAGCGCCAGGCCCAGGCCGACGCTCGAGCCTCGCGCGGCAGCATCACGATCTCCATGACGCCCGCGACGGCCCTGGTGCGGAAGCAGCCGGCCTAGCGGCAGAAGTGCGGGGCGGATTTTTCCTGAATCGGGATTTCGCCGTTGCCGCCTGCGGCGGTCATCCGGTATTTTCGGGGTGCACGCCCCGCCGCGCCACATATTCGGGAGAAATCCACTTGCGCACCTTCCCCTCGTTCCCAGTCCGCACGAGCATGGCCGCCACGCTTTTCGCCACGGCCGCCGCATCGGCCGCGGACCTGAAACTGATCTGCAGCGAAATACTTTCCAGCCCCACGTCGAGCGTGCCCGGCGCGTTGGACGCCGCCGGCCAGCCCGTCGCGACGACCTGGGCCTCGCTTGCGAGCCCCGGACTCTCGGTTCGGATCAATGGCGATGACTGGGTGGTCCGAGGCACGACGACGCAGGTCGTTTCGCTCGACAACATCCTCATTCGAGGCTGCGGCTCGACCGGCAGCATGTTCCTGCAGGAAGGCCAGCCGCTGCAGGGCGGTGGCGCGCCGGGCGAGGCGTACTCGTTCTTCGACAGCCCGCCCGCCGACTTTAACGCCAGCGGCCAGATCGCCTACTCATGCCGCGCGACAGGCGGCGTGACGACGGACGACGAGAAACTCGCCACGTACCAGAATGGCGCGCACACCATCATCCTGCAGCAGGGCAGCCCGCTGCTTGGCTTGCAGAATCAGTCGGCGACGATCGTCTGCACGAACCCCGTGGTCGGCAACTCGATCGGCAGTGTCACGCGCCTCGACAGCGGCGTGGTCGCGTGGGGCAACACGCCGATCACCGGCTGCAGCAGTTTCCTCTATCCCGCGCTGTTCAACGGCAACATGGCGGTCATGCAGAACGGCATCACGACGCTGACCAGCGGCCAGGTGGGCGAGGAACACATCGACGGCTTCGCCTTCGACGACGCCGCCTTCTCCCCCGATGGCCAGCACATCCTCATCAACGCCACGACCAACAACCCTGATACCACCAGGGATGACATTCTGCTGCTCGACACCGGCGCGATCATGCGGCGCCTCAGCCCCATCTTCGGCACCAGCGTGATCTACGATGAGACCTTTCACACCTGGTACGCCCCCAACGGCGACTGGTACGTGCGCGGCGACGATCCCAGTGCCAACGACTGGGCCGTGCGCAACGGAACCATGCTGGCCAAGACCGGCGATCCCATCACCACCAGCTCGGCCGAACTCTTCGGCAACACCATCTCATCGTTCGTCGGCAACGCTGACGGCGACTGGATCATCGTTGGCAACACCAACAACCCCGATCTCAACGTTGACACCGTCCTGGTGCTCAACGGCACACAGGTCATCGTGCGCGAAGGCGATCCCATCGATGTCGATGGCGACGGCCAGTTCGACGACGACGCGTTCATCGCCACGTTCAGCCCCGATTCAGCGTTCATCACCAACGATGACGTCCTGTATTTCCTCGGCACGCTGCGCAACGGCGCACTGACGACGCTTGGTTCGATGATGATTCGCGCGGACCTCGGTCCGGCGTGCGATGCGGATATCGACGGCAGCAATTCGGTCGATGTCAACGACCTGCTGGCGGTCATTACCACCTGGGGCCCGTGCGTCACATGCCCGGCTGTCGCCTGCCCGGCCGATATCGCGCCGGAGTGCCCGGATTGCGTGATTGATGTCAACGACCTGCTGGCGGTGATCAGCACCTGGGGCCGCTGCCCGTAGGTATTGTCAAGATCAGGCGGAGGGCACCTGTCCGTAAGGTGATGATTCGAAGAGAGTTGCGCTGGAGCCCGCGGCTGGGAACGGTCGCGGGCTTTCCCTTGGAGCGTCGTGTGAGGGGCGGATGGTGGAGAACTGGGTGACCGCTTGGGCGATGGACGCGGCACGGCGTGTGGCGGGAGGGAAAGCGGGAATGGACGAGCCGATTTTGTGCTGAATCTGCAGTTTGGCTGTGGTATTTGGGGATGGATCGCTGGATATTGGGGAGATCGGTACCCGGCCGTCCGCGACGCCGACCGAAGCTCAAATTGCCGTTTCGGGGTGGGAATGAGGCGTTTTGTGTCGGACGCTGGATTTTCTGGACCGGGGGCGACGGTTTTCGCGCTTTTGCGTGTAGAGGGCACGCGTTCATCGCTGTGATCGGAAGGAAAGCGCCGTCCTCGAAGCGAGTGCCCGTGTAGGAGGAAGTTCCCCAGTCCTGGAGGTTTCCGTGATGCCCGTCTCAACCAAACGAACGCTGCCCGCCATTGTCGCCTTGTCGCTCTTGATTCTCGCCACCGCGGTCAGCGCGCAACTCGCCGGCTCCGGCCCCGAGATCAACTGGTTCACCATCGACGGCGGCGGCGGCACATCCACCGGCGGCACCTACAGCCTCTCGGGCACCATCGGCCAGCCCGATGCCGGCGGCCCGATGACCGGCGGCACCTACAGCCTCACCGGCGGCTTCTGGCCCGGCGCCATTCCGCTCAACAACTGCCCGGCCGACATCGTCGCCAACAACAACGTCGACGTGAACGATCTCCTGGCGGTGATCACGACGTGGGGTTCGTGCCCGCTGCCGTGCCCGCCGCGCTGCGCTGCGGACATCGCGCCGATTGGTCCGCCGCAGGGCAACTGCGCGGTTGACGTGAACGACCTGCTCGCGGTCATCACCACGTGGGGCGCCTGCCCTCCGTGATTCGATAGATTCGCTGGAAAGAAACTCCTTCGGACGTTCGCCCGGAGCGCGGTTGTCGCGCTCCGGGCGTTTGTTGCGCCCCCGCGATCGGTGCGCCGTACTCAAGAAGCTGATCAAAGGGATGTGAACGGCCGCTTTCAGTTCCATGGCTCAATGCAGCGATTTTCACGGCAGGCTGAATTCGGTCAGTTGCACGCCGTCATCCTCGATCAACCCCACGCCCGGCGCGTAGACCTTGATGCTCACGCCGTCCTCGAGATCGGAGGTCTCGCGCACGAGGACGCAGTTCTCGAACGTGCCGGCAGGCGTGTCGATGGTCAGGCCCGATTCGGCGTTGCGTCCCTTGTCCAGCGCCACGCCCGGCGCGTGCTCCTGGTAGTAGCGGGAGCCAAGCAGGAAGATCGAAGGCATGATCAGTCCGGGCAGGGCACCATCGACGCCGGCCCGCCAGGCGCCTTCGTGATCGACGATCACGCCATTCTCGAAGATGTCCACATCCTCGCCGCAGTAGTAGATGTTGCCGTTGCGCGTGTCGCGCGTGAAGTAGTTGCGAGAGATCTCGACCAGTTCGCCATCAGCCCATTCGCGTTCGCGCACCACGCGGCAGCGCGCGGTGATCGATTCGCCGTTGAGGTCGAAGGTGATGATCTTGATCTGGTCCAGGGCCTCGATCTCGAGTTCGACGAACTCGCCGTCGTCATCGCCCTCGAAGCGCAGGAACGTTCCCGGCCGCAGCGAGAAATACTGGTTGCCGCCGTTGGGGCTGAAGACGGCGTTGTTGAGGTCGAAGTCGGTCGTGAATTCGGGGGCCGGCGCGCCCTGGCGGGCGAAGCCGCCGGTGCGGTCCATGGCCAACAGGGCGAGCAATGCGCAGGCGGCGATGGGCAGAATGGTTCGAGAACTCATGGTCATGCTCCTGTGTCGTGTCCTTCACCCGCAGCCGGCGCGCCCGGCCGCACGATCAGAACCTAAGGGCTGGGGCGGCGCGGAGCATTACCGGGTCATTACCGCGCGAGAAAATTGCGCAAGTTCGTGGTCGCGCGGGGCGATCAGACTGATACTGTCAGAGGAGACGTTCGAGGCGCGGCGCGTTTCCCGCTGTCGCGCCGGTCAACGCCAGGTCAATCGAGCGAGCGAACGATGCACGTGCTGCTGATCGAGGATTCGCGCCGCCTGCAGGAATCGCTGGACGAAGGCCTTCGCCGCAGCGGCTATGCCGTGGACATCGCCGGCGACGGCGAAGTCGGCCTGCGCCAGGCGCGGCACAACCAGTACGACGTCATCATCCTCGACCTGATGCTGCCGAAGATCGACGGCCTGACGGTGCTGCGCACGCTGCGCGAGCGCGGCGACGCGACGCATGTGCTCGTGCTCACCGCGCGCGACCGCGTGGACGATCGCGTGCAGGGCCTGCGCCTGGGCGCCGACGACTACCTGCCCAAGCCGTTCGCATTCAGCGAACTGCTGGCGCGCATCGAAGCCCTTGTTCGCCGCTCCTACCGCGCCAAGAACCCGGTCATCGAGATCGGGCCGATCGTGATCGACACCAGCGCGAAAACGGTGATGCGCGGCAGACAGGAAATCGTCCTCTCGCAGCGCGAGTATGCGCTGCTGGAATACCTCGCCTTCCGTAAGGGCCAGGTCGTCGATCGCCGGCAGATCGAGGACCACCTCTACGGCGAGCGCAACTTCCCGTCGAGCAACGCCGTCGACCGCATGGTGTGCGCGGTGCGCAAGAAGATCGAATCGCCCGGCGACGACGGCGACGGCGCGCTGCTGACCACGCGCCGCGGCCTGGGCTACGTGCTGGATGAGCCCTCGTCATGAAGACCATTCGCGGCCGATTGCTGCTGATGCTGCTGGTTGGCCTGGCCGTGGTGCTCGCGGCCGGCGGCGCGACGGTGTACGTTCGCGCGCGGGCGGGCATGCTGCGGCAACTGGATCGCGACGTCGAGGCCCGTGTCCGCGCCCTGGCGCCGCTCGCTTCCTTCGAGGATGACGAGTTCAACTTCGAGTTCGACGACTGGCCCGCGGCCCTCGTGGGCGACGGCTACTTTCAGTTCCTGACCGAGGACGGCGAACTGCTGCGCCGCTCGGCCAACCTCGAAGGCTCGTCGATTCCGGTGCGCGAACCCGAACTGAATCAACTGTACCTCGAGGATGTCGTCCTCCCCGGCGACAAGCCCGGGCGCGCGGCGTGGCTGGCGGCGCGGCCGCGCATCGACCCCGTGGATGACGATGTGCAGCCGGATGAGATCAGCAAGTCCGAAGAGTTCATTGTCATGGCGGCCCTCGACCGCAGCGCCATGGACAGCGCGCTGGCTACGCTCTTGACGGCGCTGCTGATGACCGGCGGCGCGCTGGCCGTCACCATCACGACGCTCGTGCTGGTCGGCGTGCCGTGGGGCCTAAGACCGCTCAATCGGCTGGGCAAGCAACTGGAATCCGTTGGCGGGCGCACGATGTCGACGCGCTTCGATGGCGATGACGCCCCGCGCGAGCTGCGGCCGATCTATCGCGAACTCAACAGCATGCTCGATCGCGTCGAGCGGACCATTGCGCGCGAGCGTTCCTTCGCCGACGCAGCCGCTCACGAACTGCGCACGCCGCTGTCGGAACTGCGCACCACGGCCGAAGTGGCGGTTCGCTGGCCGGAGGAGAAGAAATCACTGGCAGCTCTGCACGAGGCGCTGGGCATCGGGCGCGAGATGGAGCACATCGTCGAAGCGCTGTTGAGCATCAGCCGCGGCGGCGCCGGAGGCAACGGGACGACGAACGGCGTCGTCGCGCTGGCGCCGCTGGTGCGCGAGGCCGTGCAGCGCTCAGCGAAGGCGATCGAGGGCAAACACCTGAAGGTCACGCTCGACGCCGACTCGCACCAGTCGCTCTCGGCTCCACGCCAGGCGCTGGAGATCATCGTCCGCAATCTCATCGACAACGCCGTGCACTACACGCCCGAAGGCGGCGCGATTCGAATCATCGGCGCGAACAACGGCACGCTGTTCACCGTCGAGAACGGCCCGGTGCGCCTGGTCGAGGCGGATGTGCAGCACCTCTTCGAGCCCTTCTGGCGCAAGGACGCCTCGCGCGGCGACCGCGAACACGTAGGCCTGGGCCTGGCGGTGGTGCAGCGCATCGCCGGCGCGATGGGCCTGCAGGTCGAGGCGCGACTTGCGGGCGAACGCCTGCAGATGCAGGTCAGCCCCATCCACTGATCATCGAGAATCATGAATCGGCGATGGCGGCAATCTCGGCGGCCTGGGCCTCGCTCAGATCCTTGCGCCGGCGCAGCAGCAGCGAGGCGGCATCATCGAGAATCGAATACGCCACGGGCGTGAGCAGCAGCGTCAGCAGCAGCGACAACGTCTGGCCGCCGATGACGACGTTCGCGATCGCGCGTCGTTCCTCGGCGCCGGGCCCGCTGCCCAGCGCCAGCGGCAGCATCCCGCCCACGAGCGCGAGTGTCGTCATCAGAATCGGCCGCAGTCGATCGCGATTGCCCTGGATGATGGCCTGCGCGCGCGGCATGCCGCTGCGGCGCAACTGGTTCATGTGATCGATCTGCAGAATCGCGTTCTTCTTCACCACGCCGAAGAGCACGAGAATCCCCAGGGCCGAGTACAGGTTGAGCGTGCCGCCGGTGGCCCACAACGAGATGAACGCGAACGGCACCGAGAGCGGGATCGACAGCAGGATCGTGAACGGGTGCACAACGCTCTCGTAGTTCGACGCAAGGATCATGTACATGAACGCCACCGACAGCGCGAAGGCGATGAGGAACTCGGTGAAGGTGCGCTCGAGTTCGCGGGCCCGGCCCAGCACGCGCACGGTGTACGCGGGCGGCATGTTGAGATCGGCGGCTGCCTGGCGCATGAACTCGACGCGATCAGCCATGGCAAAGCCGGGCCCGATCGAGCCGCGAACGTTGGCGGAGCGCTGGCGATCGAGGCGGTCGATGCGGGCCGCCGCCATCGCCGGCTGCAGCGACGCCAGGCTGCGCAGTTCGACGTTGCGCGTGCGGATGTCGTCGCCGCCGCCGATGTTGGCGCTGTTGCCCACATTGCCCTCGGCGTTGCCTGGCACGAGCAGGCGCGGCAATACGGACGGATCGCGGCGGTCGGCCTCATCCAGCCGCAGCGTCACGTCGTAATCCTCGTTGGTGGCGGGATCACGGAAGCGGCTGACTTCCTCATCGCCGCCCACGAGCAACCGCAGCGATGTGCCGATGTCGCGGGCTGACACGCCCAGGTCAGCAGCCCGCTCACGATCGATCGTCACGCGCAACTCGGGCGTGTTCAGTTTGAGCGTCGTGTCGGCGTCGGGAATGCCGTTCTCGCGGGCCCGCAGGCGCAGCTGCTCGGCGTAGGCGGCGAGGCCGTTGAGATCGGGTCCGCGAATGGCGAAATCAATGTCGAACGGCCCGCCGGGAATGTTGAACGCAGGGAAGTTGCGGACGGAGATGCGCAGGTCGCCGTAGCCGCGCAACTGCCGGCGCAGGTCGTTCATCACGTCGGCCTGGGTGAAGTTGCCGCGGAACGCCGCGCCGGGATCGCCCCTGAGCGTGCTGTGCCACAACCGCGCCAGCGAGAAGTAGCGTTCCTCGTGCGGCGCGATGCGCACGTAGATGTTGGAGTTGTTGACCTGGCCCAGGAAACTGCCCCCCACCGACGCCAGCACCGTGCGCACGGCCGGATGGGAGGAGACGCGCTGTTCGATCTCGCGCGAGGCGGCGTCCATGGCGGCGAAACTCGTGCCCTCCGGCGCGCTCACGTTCACCGTGAACTCGTCCTCGTCGATGTTGCCCGGCATGTAATCGCGCGGAATCAGGCGATACAGCGGGATGGCCGAGAGCATCACGAGCACGGCGACCGCGGCCGCGGCATAGCGCCAGCGCACCACGCCGCGCAGCATCCACACGTACGCGGCGTCGATGTACCGGTAGAACCCGCTGCGCGAGCGGGCCACGCCGTGCTGCGGGGCGCTCTTGACCTTCAACATCCGTACCGAGAGCGTCGGCGTAAGTGTGAACGACACCAGCAGGCTCACCATCACCGCCGCCGCTGCCGTGATGCCGAACTGGTACAGGAAGCGCCCGGAGATCGACGACATGAACGAGACGGGCACGAAGATGACGACCAGGCTCAGCGTCGTGGCGAGCACGGCGAGGCCGATTTCCTTCGTGCCCTGCCGGGCCGCCTGCAGCGGCGACATGCCCTTTTCCTCGATGCAGCGGTAGATGTTCTCGAGCACGACGATCGCGTCATCGATGACGATGCCCACCATCAGCACCAGCGCCAGCATCGTCACGCTGTTGAGCGTGAAATCGAGAGCCCACATCACGCCGAAGGTCGAGATGAGCGACGTAGGAATCGCGATCGCCGCGATCAGCGTCGAGCGCCACGAGCGCATAAACGCCAGCACCACCAGGCTTGCCAGCACCGAGCCCAGCAGCAGGTGCAGGTTGATCTCATCGAGCGCCGCGTAGATGTAGTTCGACTGATCGCGAATCACCTGCAGCTTCACGCCCGGTGGCAGTTGGCCGATCACTCCGGGCAGCAGCGCCTTGACGCCTTCGATCACCTGCGTGCTGTTGGCCCCGGACTGGCGGCGAATCTCCAGCGAGACGGCCGGCTGGCCGTTAAGCCGGCCCGATGAGCGCTGCTCGCGCTGCGCATCCTCCGCGCCGCCGACATCGCGGATGCGCACCGGCGCGCCGTTGACCACCGCAATGACGATGTCGTTGAACGATGCCGGATCGACCAGCCGCCCGAGCGTGCGCAGCACCTGCTCGCGCTCCGGGCCGGTGAGGTTGCCGCCCGGCACGTCGGCGTTCTGCCGGGCGATGGCGTCGCGTACCGCGGTAATGGGAATGTCATAGGCGGCGAGACGATCGGCCGACACCGTCACGCTCACCGTGCGCTCGACGCCGCCGTTGATCTGCACCTCGCCCACGCCCTTGCTGCGCTCCAGTTGCGGCTTGATGATCTTGTCGGCGAGTTCGGTGAGTTCGCGCAGCGTGCGCTGGCCCGAGAGGGCGAAGGTGAGGATCGGCGTCGAATCGCTGTCGAACTTCGAGACGATGGGCGCGTCGGCGTCGTCGGGCAGGCGGCGCACGACCGTCGCCACCCGGTCGCGCACGTCCTGGGCCGCTGAGTCGATGTCGCGATCGAGCCGGAACGTCGCAATGATCATCGACGAACCGTTGCTCGAGACCGAGCGCAGTTCATCGATGCCATCGACGGTGTTCACCGCCTCCTCGACCACCTGGCTGACCTCGGTCTCCACTTCTTCCGGAGCAGCGCCGGGCAGCAGCGTTCGCACTGAGACGGTGGGCAGATCGACCGAAGGCAGGCGGTCGACGGCGAGATTCTCATGTGCCGCCGCGCCGACCACCACCAGCGCAAGGATCAGCATCGACGCGAAGACGGGGCGCTTGATGCAGATTTCAGCGAGTCGTTGCATGAACAGCCTTGGGCCGGGAATGAGAGTGCGTGGCCAGCGCGTTACTATGGACGGTGCCGATGACGATGTCTAATCCCAGAACCTGCTGCAGGCCAAGGTTGTTCATGGCCGCTGCGGTTTTCGCGATCCTGGGAGTGGCCGCACTCGGCGGCTGCCGCAAACAGCAGGGTTCAGGCGGACCCTCGGGGCGGGAGGCCGACGGCGCCGCGGCCGAGGTTGTCGACGTGCGCGTTGCGCCGCTGCAGCACCGGGCGGTGCAGCGCGGGATCGATCTCACCGGCACGCTCTTCGCCGACGATGAAGCCCGAATCGCTGCCAAGGTGTCTGGCCGCGTCGCGGCGACCAACAAGGACCTGGGCGATCGCGTCGGGCCCGGCGAAGTGCTCATGCAGATCGACCGCACCGACTATCAACTGGCCCTGCAGCAGCGCGAGGCGGCGGTGAACGAAGCCCTCTCGCGCCTTGGGCTTGAGCGCATGCCCGAGAGTTCGTTCGATGTGCAGACCCTGCCCGCCGTGCAGCGAGCGGCAGCCCAGGAGCGCAACGCCCGGGCCCGCTTCGAGCGCGGCAAGCAACTGTTCGAGAGCGATCCGCCTTTGATCTCCGTGCAGGATTACGACGAACTCGAAACCGCGCTCGAAGTCGCATCGCACAACGTGAAGGCCGAGATGCTCAACGCCCAGTTCCTGCTTTCGCAGGCCCGCTCGCGCACCGCCGAACTGGCCATCGCGCGCCAGCAGTTGCAGGACACCGAGATTCGCGCGCCGGTCCGGGCCGACAACGCCGACTACGCCGTCGCTCTGCGCATGGTCTCGGTGGGCGAGTATGTGACGTTGGGGCAAACGGTCTTTGCGCTGGTGGACGCAGATCCGATCAAATTCCGTGCCGACGTGCAGGAGCGCTTCGCTGGCGAGGTGAACGTCGGCCAGGTGGTGCGCGTGCGTGTGGAAGCTTTTGATGAGGACTTCACCGGGCGCGTGACGCGCATCTCGCCACGCATCGATCCGCGCAGCCGTACGTTCGTGATGGAAGCGGAGATTCCCAACACCGATGGCCGCCTCAAGCCCGGCAGTTTCGGCCTTGGCCGCGTGGACTCCAGCCTTCAGCAAGGCGTCGCCATGGCGCCCGAAGCGGCCATCGTCACCTTCGCGGGCGTCAAGCGGCTGTTTTCAATCGTCGATGGCAAGGCCGTTGAGCATCGCATTCAGACAGGCGTACGCGACGGCAACCTGGTCGAAATCATCGGCGGCGATGTGCCTGCGGATGCCACGATCGTCGTGGAAGGCGCCCAGCGGCTGGTCAACGGCCAAGGCGTGCGTGTGGAACCCAACAGCGGCGAATGATCGCCGTCGGAGGCAACCGCGCCCATGTCAACGCAACGGCGACGGAAGCAGTCGCATGCTGCATCTGGAGTGGTATTGGGCTAGAATGCCCAATTCCCCGCCATCCGCCGCGATCCTGGCCCGGTTTCGCGTCGGCGGATTTGACGAAGAAAGACCAAGGAATCGACACATGTCCAATTCTGGTATCGGCGGCTGCGCAATGCGCGCCTCCGCCGTGGCGATGATCGTCGCCGCCTCCAATGCAGCGTTCGCAGCCCCGCCTGCCAACGACGACTGCTCCGACCCCATCACCATTCAACTGGGCCAGACGCCGTTCACCACGGCCGAGGCCACCAGCGCCGGGCCGGGCGTGTGCGTGAACTTCGGCAAGGACATCTGGTTCAAGCACCGCGCCAAGTGGAACGCGAAACTCAAGGTCAGCCTGTGCGATAACGCCAACTTCGACACCGTCATCGCCATGTATCGCGGCACCAGCTGCAACGACAACACGCTGATCACCAACATGATCGGCTGCAACGACGACAAGACCGGCTGCCCCGACGGCACCAGCGAACTGATCGTGAACGTGGTCAAGGACCAGGTGTACCTGATCCGTGTCGGAGGATTCAACGCTGACAGCGGCTCGGGCGTGCTCACGCTCTCCTGCGGCGATCCCGAAAGCGCCGCGTGCGCCGAGATCGTCAAGACCGGCCTCGCGCCCGAGGATCGATTCGGCTATGCCATCGGCGGGGGCGGGCTGATGGACAGCGGCAACGACGCCGACATCGCCGTCGGCGCCTACCTCAATGATCTGGGCGGCAGCAACGCCGGTCGCGTGAGCCTGTTCACGGGCAACAGCAACGGCACGATGGACAATTCCGACAACATCGTTGGCGAGGCCGCCGAGGACAACTTCGGATTCGCCGTCGCCACCGGCGATGTCAACAACGACGGACGTCTGGACATCATCGTCGGCGCGCCGCTGAACGATGAAGCCGCGGCCCAGGCCGGCAAGGTGTACGTCTTCGATGGATTCAACGGCGGATTGCTGTGGAGCGCGGTCGGCCAGACCGCGGGCGATCGCTTCGGCAACGCCGTCGGCTTTGCGGGTGATATCGATGATGACGGCTTCGGTGATGTGATCGTCGGCGCGCCTTTCAACGACGCCGGCGGAACCAGCGCGGGTCGTGCGTACATCCTCGATGGCGAGAACGGCAACCGCCTTCGCACGCACACCGGCCAGAACGCCGGCGACCAGTTCGGCACCGCCGTCGCGGGCGTGCGCGATCTCAACGATGATGGCAACGACGATTACATCATCGGCGAGCCGCGCAACGACCAGATCGCCAACGACGCCGGCCGGGCCACCATCTTCAACGGCGATACCGGCGGGGTATTGATTCGCCTGACGGGCGACGCCGCAGGTGATCGCTTCGGCTCGGCCATCGCTTCCGATCGCTTCACTGTGACCTTCGACTACACGTTCATCGTCATCGGCGCGCCGTTCAACGATGCCGGCGGCTCCAACGCCGGGCGGGCCCGCATCTTCTTCCGCAATCACGACCAGCCCAACGAAGGCGGCTGCAACAAGCTTGTCTGCCTGCGCTACACCATCAATGGCGCGAACGCCGGCGGGCGGCTGGGCTCGAGCGTCGCCATGGGCGATGTCGTCGGCAACGCCGCGACCGATGCCATCGTCGGCGCGCCGTTCACCAGCGCCAAGGGCAACAACTCCGGAGCCGCGTTCGTGTTCGACGGCAACGGCGGCGCGCTGGCCATGCGGTTCTTCGGCGAGGCCGCGGGCGATCGCTTCGGCACCTCCGTCGCCTTTGCTGATGACATCGACGATGACGGCAACAGCGACATCTTCGCCGGTGCGCCGTTCAGTGACGCCGGCGGCACGAACGCCGGCCGCGCATACGGGTTCCTCATCGGCTCGGGCGGCGCGCTGCTGCGCTCCGCCGCGCCGCAGTCGATGACCGCCGACGGTGGCGACAGCAACGACGGCCAGTTGCCCGAGCCGCCTTCCAACGCGATCGCCGGCGATGTCACCTTCGACGGCAGAGTCGATGTGAATGACTTGCTCGCGGTGATCACGGCCTTCGGTCCGTGCGATGACTCGATGCCGGACGACTGTCCGGCCGACGTCGATGGCAGCGGCCAGGTCGATGTCAACGACCTGCTGCTGGTGATCGGGTCGATGCAAGGGTGAATCGGCGGTTGCATCAAGTACTCAGCGGCGGTGACTGTTTGAGTCGCCGCCGCTTGTTCTTCATGCGGCCGCGTGTTCGCGCAACAGCGCGATCACTTCTTCATCGCTGGTCTGATCGAAGATCTCGTACGCCGCGCCCACGGATGTGAAGAACGCCGGCGATGACAGGCAGACGAGGTCATTCACTTCGCCCTGCAGATCATCGAGCGTGTCGGCCGGGGCGACGGGCACGGCGAGAATCAAGCGCCTGGGATGCTGGCGGCGAAGAACCTGCAGCGCTGCACGCACTGTCGCGCCGGTGGCAATGCCGTCATCCACCACGATGACCAGGGCATCGGCGATCGATGTCGGGGGCCGATCGCCGCGATACGCGAGCAGGCGGCGCAGGGCCTCGGCATGTTCATCGGCGATGGCGCGCTGAAGATACGCATCATCCACGCCCAGCGAGTCGATCGTTTCGCGATTGAGAATGGCCTCGGGCCGGCCATCGACATCGGCCACGGCGCCGACGGCAAGTTCCGGCTGCCACGGCGCGCCGATCTTGCGAACCACGAAGACATCGAGCGAAGCATCGATGCCGGCGCTGCGAAGCGCTCGTACGACTTCGGCTGCGACGACGACCCCGCCGCGCGGCAGGCCGAGCACGAGCAGAGGTTGATCCACATCATCGCTGGCGAGCAGGGCCGCGACGCGATCGCCCAGCCGTGCGCCGGCTTCGGCTCGATCGCGGAATGTCGCGGCGCCGAGCATGCGCACAAATGGTAGTGCCCGCCGCGGCGAGCGACGCAGGGCGGATTTCGGCGATGGTCTTGATGACCGCAATTGCGGTAGAGTGCCGAGGCATATGGCGGCCACCCGTCCCATGCGCGTGCGTCAGGCGCAGATCACCTTCGCCCTCGGCCTGGTGGTCATTCTGTGGTTCACGCTCGGCTCGTATCGCTTCACATGGACCGTCAACACGGCCAGTGCGCTCGAAACGCGAATCTTCGGCATGGTTCCCTGGCTGACGATGTCCAGGCAGACGACCGGGCCCATGACCGCGATGACGACAACCAACAGAGATTGGGACGTGCACGGCGGCGGCCTGATCATCGACATTCTTGTCGCCCTCGCCCTGACGTTGATCCTGTACGTGACCTGCCGCCGCGGCATCTACAAGGTGCGCCTCGTCGGCCTGTGCGATGAATGCGGCTACGACCTGACCGGATTGTGGTCCGACATGTGCCCGGAGTGCGGGACGAAGATTCCGCTCGATCCGCGCCCGGGAAAGAAGTAGGCGAGCGAGGGGAGCGGATTCAACTGCCGCGCCGCTTCATGGCAAGCTCGATGTCGGCGACCGACTTGGGAATCGCGCGCGTCAGCACCTCGCAACCACCGCGCGTCACGAGTACATCATCCTCGATGCGCACGCCGAGATTCTCCGATGGAATGTAGATGCCCGGCTCGATGGTCATCACCGCGCCGACCTTCAGCGGCTGATCGCCCAGCGGCGTGGCATCGTGGGTGTCGAGGCCAAGGTGATGGCCGATGCCATGGATGAAATAGTCGCCGAAGCCGGCATCGTCGATCACCTTGCGCGCGGCGGCATCGATCTGCGAGTTCCGCGCGCCGGGCTTGACGGCCCTGATCGCCGCGAGTTGCGCCTTGAGCACGACTTCATACACCTCGCGCTGGCGCTTCGTGAAGGCGCCGCTGGCGGTGAAGGTGCGCGTGACGTCGGCCGAGTAGCCCTGCCACTTCGCGCCGGAGTCGAGGCAGATCAGGTCGCCCTTGTCGATGGTCTTCGCGTTGGCGCGATAGTGCAATACGGTCGAGTTGATGCCCGAGCCGGCGATGGAGGGAAACGCGAGGGCTCGCGCGCCCGCTGTGCGATAGGCGTGCTCGACGGTTTCCTGCAGGTCGAACTCGCTGATGCCCGGCCGCAGCGATTTCAGGGCCGCATCGAAGCCGCGCGCGGTGATCTCGCATGCGCGCTGGATCATCGCGATCTCTGATTTGGACTTCACGCACCGCATCTGCGGTATGGCGTCGCTGTGGTCCTCGATCGCGCAGCCGGGCACGCGCTCAGCCACCCTGCGGAAGACTTCAAGATCGTGCGAGACCGGCGAAGTGTGCGTCGAAGGCGGATGCAGCATCGCCAGGCGCTTGCTGCGGCGGGCGGCGTCGCTGAGCATCAGTCCGAACTTGTCGTGCCGGAAGATGGTGCGGAAGCCCGTCTTCTGCTTGAGCGCGGCGGTGATCTCCAGCCGATAGCCGTCCCACTTCTCGACCTCGGGATTGAGCGGCTTCAGAAAGAGCATGGCGCGGCGGGCCTCGACAGGGTGGCCGGGATCCAGCAGAACGATCGCGCCGGGCTCATCGGTCACGCCCGTGAGGTATTCGAAGTGGCGATGCGGGCGGAACGGCGAATCGCTGTGCGGATCGTGCTCGCCGGCAACGAGCAGGCCGACGGCCTTGCCCAGCGACTTGAGCAGGCGCGCGCGGCGCTCGGTGAATTCGGTGAGGGGAATGGAATCGAGGCGCTGAGACGCAGGCATGGATCGGGCAGTGTATCGAGACCCGACGCGTTGGCCGGCAGGTTGACCGAAGACGGCGATCGTCCGTGCGATCGGAATTCGTGCGACATTGTGACGGCGACACGCCGGGCGAGCTTCTGTGTGGGGGCTGGGGCTGGGAAGCGGGGGCTGGTCGGAACAGGCGGCCTTGGACAACTCGGCGACCGGAAGGCGCGACCATCGTGCTGCGACATCGTCGTTGCGGCGCGGCGAGCGATCGCTCGCGCCTTCGGCGCCTCATCACAAACGGAAGAGCAAACAGGAGACCCGTCATGCGCATGAGCTTCGCCCACGTTCGCTTGTCCGTCGCCTCGATCCTGGCGGCGGTGATGCTGCTGTCGTTCGCCCGTCCGGCCGTGGCGCAAGAGCCGGGGGCCGGCGCCCCACCGGCCGCGTCATCCGCGGACAATCGCGATGAGGCGATCATTCGCCTGCTGGAAACGACGGTGGTGGATGTCGCCTACGACCGCATCGACTTCGAGAAGATCATTCAGGAGCTGCGCGATCGCCACAGCCTGAACATCCACATCTCCTGGACCGAACTCGAAGCGGCAGACGTGCGGCGTGATCAGCGCATCGAGATGAAACTCAAGAGCGTCACGCTGTCGACGCTGCTGGACCTGCTGCTGCGCGAGGCCGCGGCGGGCAGCAAGGCGGCTGATGAGGTCGTCTATCACGTCGAATCCGGCGTGATCGTGATCGACCTTGGCCAGCGGCGGCGCGAGGAACGGATCATGCGCATGTACCCCGTCTCCGATCTGCTGGAGAGCGGCTACGCGATTCGCCGCTTCGCCAACACGCCCGTGTTGGGCATGGAACTTACCGGGCGCGAGTTTGTCGGCGGCGAGCGGCCGCAGCAGCCGGATGCCGGAGGTTTCGGCGGCGGAGGCGGTGGCGCGAGCCCTTCGATCTTCGGAAGCAGCGGCGAGGATCCCCAGCGCGTCACCGAGATGGAACGCGTGCAGCAGTTGATCGACCTTGTCACTGAATGCGTCGAGCCTGATTCCTGGGACATCGCCGGCGGCGATATCGGCTCGATCCGCTACGCCAACGCCTCGCTCATAATTCGGCAGACATTGCGCAATCATCAGAAGCTTGCGGCATTCCTGGCGATGCTGCGCGAAACGCGGCCGCAGCCACTCGATGCCGACGTGGCGATCGTGCGCCTCCGGGCCGACAAGGCGGCGGAATTGCGGCAGGCGGCGGGCGAGCGATTCCCGCGCCTCGCGCCAGAAGCGCTGCAGGCGCTCGCCATGGCCGGCGACGCCCAGGGCGTGCTGTTCCGCGCCACGACTTCCGGCGCTGCCGGGCAGGCGATGCTCCTGAGCGCCCTGACGCAGCGCGAGGCGGTGACCAGCGCGCACGCGATCGTCGGCGACCAGTCCAGCGCGTACGAGCCGCAGTCAACGACTTCGACAGCCGGCCTGGAGCTGATCCTGCTGCCCTTGGTCGTGCCCGGCAGCGAGGCGATGACGCTGGATGTGCAGATGGCTCTCGTGCCGCCTGCGCAGGTCACGCCGCGCGCCGTGCGCCTGGGAGTTGGAGGAGCGGACACGACCATCGATCAGGTGCAGCGCTCGATGCGGACGGTGTCGAGCCAGACATCGGTCGCGCTAGGCGATGTGATCGCGCTCACCATTCCTCAGGAGATCAACTCCCAGGCCGCCGCCGCCGAGTACGAGGACTGGCTGCTGGTGCGCGTGCGCAAAGCCGAGTGAAGCGCCGGCCGATCAGTTCATGCCGGCCCGCGTCTCCCGCAGGAAGTCGTCATAGCGATCGATCTGCAGGAAGCCGATGCGCGGGAACTCGATCTCCACGATCACCATGAGCGCGAACGCGATCATGCCGGCGAATCCCAGCCGGTACGGCCACTTGCCGTAGCGGCGGCTGGCCATCGTGCGCCCGGCGATGAGCGAGCAGGTGAGCGACAGAGCCGTCAGCAGGACGAAGACGATGGTGGGCGGATGCGTGAGGATCGCCGCGCTGCGCGTCGAGGTGATGTCGATCATGTCATTGATCGGGTCCAGGACCAGTTGCAGCGTGACGGGATTGCTGGCGCGCTGGCTGGCGGCGACGGCGTCGCGCCAGATCTGCTGCTGCAACACGGTGGCGCGCTCGAACTCGGCCTCGTACGACGAATCGGGCATCAGGTCGTAGCCGCGCAGCCGGGCGTCGACATAGTCGCGAAACGCCTGGCGCAGGCCCGGCTGGTCACTGGCGGGAAGCAGGTCCAGCCGCAGGTACGCCGTCCCGATCGAATTGGACTCGGTGATGATCAGGCCGCGCCGATCGATGGCCCGCGACGCCGCGCTGCTGAAGAGGAACGCCACGAGCAGACCCAGCAGCGCGAACATCAGGCTTTCGACCAACGCGGTGCCCTTGGTCAGTTCGCCCTCTTCGCGGGCATCATGCGTCAACGCCACGCGCCGGCCGAACTCCATCGCGGCGATCATGAGCACGAATGTGAATACCGCGTAGAGGGCGGGAACAAAGTGGAGCCACATGCGCCGCCATTGTAACAGTGCATTGATCAGGACCGGGCGGGCGCGAGGTCATCGGCGCATTCGCGGATCAGTCGCCACGCTGCCTCGACATGCCGCTGTTCAGTGCGAGTCGCGCCGATCGACATGCGCAGCACGTACTGGCCATCGAGCCTGGTGTGCGTGAGGTAGATCTTTCCCGAGGCGTTGAGCGCTTCGTGCAGGCGTTGCGTGAGCGCATCCTCGCCCTTCATGTGGAAGCAGACGAGATTGAGCGGATGCCGGCCGACGATCTTGAAACGCGGATCGGCGGCCACCCAGCCTGCGAATTCCTGCGCCAGGCGCACGTGCTCGCGCACGTGGTGCTGCAGGCCCTCGATGCCGTAGTGGCGGACGACAAACCACAGTTTGAGCGCGCGGAAGCGCCGGCCCAGTTGCACGTGCCAGTCGCGGTAGTCGAAGACCGCGCCCGAAGCGCTCGCCTGGTTCTTCAGATACTCCGGCAGGATGCTGAGCGTGTTGATGAGTTCAGCGCGATCGGCCACCCAGAAACAGTCGCAGTCGAAGTTCGTGAACATCCACTTGTGCGGATTGAAGCAGTACGAGTCGGCGTGTTCGAGGCCCTCGTGAATGAAGCGAAACTCCGGGCACAGCGCCGCTGTGCCGCTCATCGCGGCATCGACATGCAGCCAGCAGCGCGGCGCAAGATCGCGGATAGCCGCGGCGATGTCGCCGATCGGATCGATCGCGTTGGATGAAGTGGTGCCGACGGTGGCACAGACGAAGCACGGCGTGCAGCCGCTCGCCAGGTCGTCCGTGATCGCACGACGCAGCGCATCGACATTCATCGCGAAGCCGGATGCGGCGGGCGCATCGATCAGGCGCAGGTTGTCGCGCCCCAGGCCGGCGATCATCATCGATTTCTCGATCGAGGAATGGGCCTGCGAAGAGGCGTAGGCGACAGGGCGCTGCGAGCCGACGCCGCTGCGATTGCTGGCAAAGCCCGTCGCGCGCTCGCGGGCCGCCAGCAGCGCACACAGCGAAGCGCTGGAGGCCGTGTCTTGAATCACTCCCGCTCCCCCGCTCTCGCTGGTTGAGAGGAATGTGTGCGGCAGGCCGAGCATCGCCACGAGCCAGTCGAGCACGTGCGTTTCGAGTTCCGTGCACGCCGGGCTTGTGGCCCACAGCATGCCCTGCACGCCCAGCCCGCTGGCCAGCAGATCGCCCAGGATCGACGGCCCGGAATTGTTGCACGGGAAGAATGCATGGAAGTGCGGCGACTGCCAGTGCGTGATGCCCGGCATGATGAGTTCATCCACATCGTGCAGCAGCTGCTCGAACGCGTCCCCGCGGACCGGCGCCTGAGCCGGAAGCCGCGCGCGAATCTCCCCGGGCTTGACGCGCGACAGCACGGGGCGCGACTCGACCGAGTCGAGATAGTCAGCGATGTAGTCCACAACCGCGCGGCCGTGCCGGCGGAAGTCGTCGGAGGACATGTGGAACGAAGGCGATGGTTGGTTCACGATTGTCAATCGTCAATCGTCAATCGCGAATCGTCAATCCCGCCCTTACATTCCCGCTTCAAGTTCGCCGTCCTGCATCACGTACATGCCCAGGAGCCAGCCGTTCTGCACGTAGGGATCGACGCTGAGCGTGCCGGTGAGCGTGCCGTAACTGACGTATTGCTTGCCCGTGCCCAGCGGCTCCTTCAGGCGCACCTCGATCGCGTCGTACGGCGAGGGCGGCACGCCGATGCAGCAGCCATCCCACATGTTGAGCATGAACAGCACTTCCTTGGGATCGGTCGAGGCGATGGGCACGGCGTAGTAGCCGGCGATCTTGATGCGCTTGCCGTTGACAGCCGCGACCTGCGGCGGAATGTCGGTCTTGCCCTGCCGCGGCTGGTAGGTCTGCGAGGCGAGGATCAGGAGATCCCACGTGATCTCGTAGGGCGCATCGGCGGTGCCTTCGCCGGCGACGATGTACTTGCCGTCGATCTTCGCCGGGCTGGCGGGCGTGCTGCCAGCACCCCCCCCACTGCCTTCATCATGATTTCCCGGCGCAGGCACCGAGCCGTCATCCAGCGCATCGCCGATGTCTTCATCGCCGCTGCCGCGATCGGCGGAAGTCATCAGGTCATCGGCAAGCGCCTGCTGGTCCGGCGTGGGCGATGGCGCTGCGGTGGGTTGGGCAGGCGGCTGACGAAGGGCCGCGCTCGAGGGCTGCGCGGTGTTGTTGCCGGCGTCGAGCGATGCGCGGTTGATGTCGGAATTGACCGGCACGCCCGCATCGCTGCCGACTGAGCCGTTGGTCTGCATCGCGACCGGAGTGGGCGGCGGAACTTGCGAGCCGCCCGAGACGTTGTTGCGCCACGCGACGATTGCCACCACCAGTGCCAGGACGCAGATTGCCAGCCAGAACATGCGCATGGGCGAAACTCTCCTATAGAAGGTAACTGTAGCAGCGCGAAATGTTGCAGGTGCAGCCCCGTGCCGCGGTCTAGCCGATCGGCTTGAGATTGCGCGCGACGCTGGTGCGATAGGCCATGACCGCGGGAACCACGCCCGCCAAGGCCGCCAGCAGCACTGTGACGAGGACGAGGCCGAGAGTGAAGGGCCAATGCAGATCGGTATCGATGATCAGGCCCAGGCGGGCCTTCATGATCGCCGCGACGATGTGCATGCCGATCGCGCACAGGATCACGCCCGCCAGCGCGCCCAGCAGGCCGAGCATCGCCGATTCGGTCAACACCAGTCCGAAGATGCGGCCGCGGCTGCAGCCCAGCACGCGCAGGACAGCGATCTGGCGGCGGCGCTGCTCCATCGAGTTGTACAGCGCGAGCATCACCGCGATGCCGCTGGACGCCATGACCACGCCGGCGAGGCCGAGGAAGATCTGGTCGATGTTGCCGACAATCGTGAAGAGATTGCGAATCTGCTGAGCGGGCTGGGCGACGGTGATGGACGTGTCGCGCCGCAGTTGATCGAAGATCTGCGCGAGCGCGGCGGTGGCGTCGGAGCCGGGGCGCGTCATGACGCGAAGGTAGATGCCGGTGATCCTGCGATCTTCGGGAATCAGGTCGGCGCGGCCGACGCGATGCTCGGCTTCATCATGAGCATGCTCCGTATCGCCGGATGAGGTGTGCGTGTCGACGGGCGCTGTGGCAGCGGCGGCAAGTTCAGCGCGTTCGATGCGATCGTGGGCGTGAATGATCCACGCGCTCTCGAGATTGGTGAACAGAGCGCGATCGTGCGGCGTGCCGCTGGGTCGCAGGATGCCGATGACCGTGTACTGGTATTCGCTGTGCTCGTGTCCCGCTCCGCCCGCCGCGCCTGTGCCGGCGCCGTGCGTGAGGTGAATCTTGTCGCCGACGTGCAGGCCCGTGGCCTTCGCCGCTGCCGCCCCGAGGATGATCTGGAAGTCGCCGCCTTCACCGTCATCGAAGAAGCGACCGTCATCGAGCATCCACGGGATTTCGATATCGGGCATGTAGGCGTAGAAGAACTCGCGCGTCGTCGCCATCACCGGCTGGCTGCGGTAACTGTCGCCCATCTGCACGGGAATCGCGTACTCCCACGGGAATGACGAGGCGATCTGCTGGTACTTCTCCCACGTGATGGGCCGCTGCGGCGGGTTGGCGTAGAAAATGCCGTTGAGAATCGCCGGCAGCGCGGCGGAATCGGCGCTCACCAGCAGGTGCATGTTGCCGGCGCCGCGCTCGAAGGCCTTGCGGCCGGCATCGCGCATCGACAACAGCACCAGCATCAGCCCGGCCGCGACCGCGACGGTGAGAATCGTCGTCACCGTCGAGAACAGTCGCGACAGCATGCTGCGTCGGATGATGGTGAAGTCGGTGAGGGCCATGCGGAGAAAAGTCGAAAAGTCAACAAGTCAGCATGCGATCACGCTTGGGCCATCGCCTGCTGCCGCGCGAGTTCATCCAGCGATGCGCGACGATCGAATCGCTCCTTCATCGATGGATCGTGACTGACGCACAGCAGAGCCGCGTTGATCTCGCGGCAGGACTGCTGAATCAGGTTCATCGCGATCGTGCCGGCTTCGGGATCGAGCGAGGCCGTCGGCTCATCAGCGAGCACGAGGACGGGTTCGCACGCGATCGCCCGGGCCACCGCCACGCGCTGCTGCTGGCCGACGCTCAGGCGATCGGGGTCGGCGCTGGTGCGCTCGATTCCCAGATGGGCGAGCAGTTTTCGAGCACGCTCGCGATGGCCGCTGCGCGGGAACTTCTTCGGATCGCTGAACATCAGCGCCGCCATCACGTTCTCCTCCGCGGAAAAGCCGTGCAGGAGGTTGAACGTCTGGAAGATCATGCCGATGCGCGAGCCGCGGAACAGGTCGCGGCGATGGCCGTGCAGTGCGCCCATGCTCTGGCCGTCGATGATGACGCCGCCTTCGTGCGGATCGACGAGCCCCGCGATCAGGTGCAGCAGCGTGCTCTTGCCCCGGCCTGAAGAACCGGTCAACAGCATCTGCTCGCCGCGCTCCAGGCGCAGGTGCGGGATGTTGACCGTCCAGTCGGCGGCACCGTCGTAGCGGAATCGCAGGTCATTGATCTCGAGAGCGGTCATGGTTGTGATGTCGCCGCGCCAGTCGCCAGTTCGCGTTCTTTCTCGGCGATGATTTGATCAAGCCGCGACGCCGCGAACTGCGGCGGCAGCGAATCGCGCGGCAGGGCCTTCAACGCAGCCAGATGCGCTGCGAGCAGCGCGCGATCGGCGTTGATCTCGACATCGGGTTTGACGCCGACGTCCTGCCAGTTCGAATGGGTGATCGGATTCACCGGCCGCGCGATGGGGATGCGGATCGCAAAGTGCTCGTTGATGCGTTGCAGATCGGTCGGATGTGCGCCGCCGCCGGTCCTCTCGCCCACGATCACGGCGCGCTTGCACGCATGCAGGTCGTAGGCGAGCGCTTCGCCGGCAGAAAAGGTGAATTCGCTCGTCAACAGGTACAGAGGTTTGGATCCGCCGAATCGCGGGCCGGGAGCCTTCGCTGGATCGGCGAGAAACTCGGCGTGCGACCCATCGAAGCGGGCATCGAACGCACTGAGCGCCTGCGGTTGATCGAAGAGGAAACCCGCGATGAACGCTTCGGTGTCCGGGTTGCCGCCGCTGTTTCGCCGCAGGTCAATGATGAGCGCGTTGGCGTCGGCGACGAAGTTCATTGCGGCCCCAATCGTGTCGCGCGAGAAATCGAGCGACACGAATTCGTTCAACTGCAGCAGCCACACGTTCGCCTGCAGGCGCTCGATCTTCTCAATGCCGTAATTGGTGAACTGCGCCATGCGAGCGCGTTGCGGCGAGATGGTCGAAGCCGGCTGCGTGGCCGGAGATCCTTCGGTTGGAGCAGTCGCCGGCGCGGGCGTTGCATCGGCGTTGAACTCGATCGTGAGGTGCCGGTCGTCGCAGATCGCTCGCA
>Ga0111538_10002901_pt1 | contig 24044 bp, 23 predicted proteins | sample SoiMethybrSBSTD1_FD_79669 | JGI IMG/M metagenome (GOLD analysis project Ga0111538, IMG submission 79669) | Bulk soil microbial communities from a Populus tree surrounding site in Tennessee, USA - Soil MetaG P. TD hybrid SBSTD1 (version 2)... | ecosystem: Environmental > Terrestrial > Soil >...
ACTGCGCTTAAGTTGAGTGCGAATCGCAACAAACGGGAAGGAGGTGATCCAATGTCTAGTGGGATCTTGCAGTCGGCGAGGCCGCTGAAGCTCGATCGCGCCTGCGTTGGAGCAGCCTCCAGCTGGGCTTGACGGGCGGTATCTACTGGCGGCCAACAACAGCCGCCGCAAAATGGCCATTCGCCACCGATCTCACGGGGGCCGCCTCAGGCGGCCCCTTTGCTTTGAGTGCGCCGTTGGCGCGTGGCACGGAGGCGCTAGCCTAATCGGCCGCAAAAAGAGATAATCGGCGAGGTTCGCGAGCGGGGGGAAGCGAGGGAGCCGATGACGGGAGCGCGCGTTTTTGTCGCCGTCTTGTTTTTGCTACTGGGTGCTTCGTTCGTGGCCTCGACGGGCTTTCTCGTCCGCGAGTTCCAGGACCTCGATTGGGCGGGCGTAGTCGTCGCCCACAGCCACCTCTTCTTCTTCTTTGCAGTGTTCGGCATCCTGGCTCTCGCCGCCTTCTACCTGCCAGCGGTGGTTTTCACCGACCTTTACTGGCGGCATCTGCCCTACGGCAAGCTGCGCTTCGCGCTCGGTGCCATCGTGGTCGCCGCCCTCTCCCTGATCTTTGCGAAGCTGCTGGATACCGAGCCACGCGCCATCTGGGAGATATCCCCCAGTGCGCTCCTCGCCGACCGAGGCGAGCCGCAAGGCTGTTCCGCGTCCGCCGGCGCCTGCCGACGGGCGCCGATCCTGATGGCATTGGCGGATCTGCGGCGGGAGGGGCAAAGCCGTCTCGGCCTTTCCAAGTTCGCGCGCAGCTGTCTTGTCGACCGGATGCTCGAGGCTCCTGAGGAGATGGAGAAGGAGCGCTATTGCTTCGCCGCCGGCACGAAGCTCAAGGGCGCCGCCTGTTGCGAGGCGCAGAGGCTGTTCCGCAACGAGATCACCCGCCTGCAGTCCGACCCCGCCTCCCGATCCCAGTCGGCGATCTACGACCGGATCTTCCTGCCTCTCAAGGTGTTTTTCATTCTGATCGTCGTGGTCATCGCGGCGCTGCTCGCCAAGTGGCGCGACAGGTTGGACCAGTACTACGGGGAGCTCATTCCGCCCATCGAGCGCGGCGTTATCATAGGCGCCTTCGCCATGCTGTTCTGGCCCATCATGGACTATGGCTACCAGCAGACCGCCAACGTGCTGTTTGGACGCTTCGAGGGTGTGCAGCTGCGCTACAGCTTGGTCATCGTGCCCTGGGCGTTGCTGTTGCTGTTCTACTTCTTGCGCCGGCTCGGCAGGCAGGGCGAGATGATCGGCCAGATCGCGGGCGTCGTGACGGCCGCCGTTGCGGTGTTGCGCTACGAGGACCTCAACGATTGGGCCGTGCGTATCCTCGGCATCGGCACCAATATGTGGATCGTCGGAGTGCTGGTCGCCCTCGCGCTGGTCGGCTTCGTTGGGCTCATCCGGCCGTTCCGCGGCGTGCCGGGTCCGCTAGGATCGGCGTCTGCACCGAGCTGATCGGCGATCACCCTCCCCTTGATGGGGAGGGTGGCGAGGCACGCATTTTCGCGTGCCGAGCCGGGTGGGGTGAAGCCGCGCGCGCCGCCTGCGGTTTACCCCCACCCCTAGCCCCTCCCCGCGTCGTGTCGGAGACACGCCTTCGGCATGATGGGGAGGGGAAGTTGCGGAGCGCTCGGGCACGTCGGTCGCCGCTTTGCCGCTTGCGACTCGTCGTTGAAGTCGGGCAATAGGGGCCCGAGGCCAGAGGAGCCGGAGTCGTCCATGCTCACCGTCTACGAGGTCGCCGAAGGTGCACTGATCACGCGCGAAGGCGCGCCGGTCACGAAGGCTGCCGTATGGATCGATCTCCTCAACCCTAGCAAGGACGAGGATTTGCTGGTCGAACGCACGCTGTCGATCTCGATCCCGACGCGCGAGGAGATGCGCGAGATCGAGGCCTCGAGCCGCCTCTACTTCGAGGGCGGCGCGTACTACATGACCGCCATCGTCCTGCACCAGCCCGACCCGCAGATCGAGCCGCCGATCGCCACGCCGGTGACATTCGTCCTTGCCGGCAATCATCTCGTCACGGTGCGCTATGCGGAACCACGCGCCTTCCAGATCTTCGTGGGGCGGGCACAGAAGAAAGATGCCGCCTGCATGACGGGGGCGGCCGTGCTGGTGGGGCTCTTGGAGGCGATCATCGATCGGGAGGCCGATCGGGTGGAACGCGTCCAGGGCGAGGTCGACAAGCTGTCGCAGACCATCTTCGGCGGCAGGGGTGGAGAGAGGACGCGCACGCGCCGCTTCGACATAAATATCAGAGGCATCGGCCGCGAGGGCGAGCTCACCTCGAGATCCCGCGAATGCCTGCTCACGCTCGACCGCCTGCTGACGTTCCTGGCCCACGCCATGAGCGAGCGGGGCGACGAGAAGGCCCTGCGGGCGCGCGTCAAGACGGCGGGGCGAGACGTGCAGTCGCTCGCCGATCACATCGGCTATCTCTCCACCAAGATCACGTTCCTGCTCGACGCGACCCTCGGCATGATCAACAACGAGCAGAACACCATCATCAAGATCTTCTCGGTGTTGGCCGTGGCCCTGATGCCGCCTACCCTGGTCGGCACCATCTACGGCATGAACTTCAAGCACATGCCAGAGCTCGAATGGCAGTGGGGCTATCCATGGGCGCTTTTCCTCATGGTGCTGTCCGCCCTGCTGCCGTGGCTCTACTTCAAGCGCAAAGGCTGGCTGTAGGTGCGTGCCGCGCGCGGTTTGGACGGGCATCCGCCCATCGACATCGCCGAGCAGGCCTTAGCCTCTGGCTCACCATGGAATTATGGCCGCGGGCGTCCCGATTAATTCATAGTTTCTACACAAATCCAGCGTTCCATCGCCTCGGGTACGGGCACTTGAATGCGGCTGTGAGGGGATCTTCGTGGTTCGGAAGTGGGTTTGCGTTGCATGTGGCGTTTTTGTCTTTGTGGTGATGCTTGCCTTCCAGTTTGGCGTCTCCAGTGCACGGGCAGCCGACGCGCGCTCGATCGAGAAGCTGGCCGGCCGCTGGGCAGGCGATGGCACGATGGTGCCAACGTCCGGTCGCAAAGAGCAATTCCGCTGCATCATTACCTATGCCGTCGAGGATGCGGCTTCCCGCATCAGGCAGCACCTGCGCTGCCAAGGCGATAGGACCCGGTTCGACGCGGTGACGCGGCTCGACATCGAGAACCGCCAGGTTACCGGCGTGTGGGCCGACAATGTCTACTCCCTGAGCGGCACCGTGAAGGGCAGGGTCACCGACAAGGGCTTCGACGTCTGGCTGCTGAGCTCGTTCTTCCAGGCGCGGTTGACGGTTGCCACATCGGCCTGCGAGCAATCCGTCAAGCTCGTGCCGGAGGGCGTGGAGAGCATGAAGGAGATTGCGGCGGTCCTGACGAAGTCCGATCGCGCCAGGATTTGCGACCCCAACCGGGTCATCGTCCCGCCGGCGCCGGTCCCCGCCGTGCGACCGACCGACCTTGCGAGGCGGTGACCTAGTCTAGCCGCCAGGCTTTCGGCGGACGCTACGCGGCCCTGACGTGCACTTTCACGGTCTGAGGTGCACCCGAGGTGGCGCCGGCATGGTCGGCCACCACCACGTCGAAGCTCGCCATGTTGGTATTGGTGCCGTCATGCTTGAAGAGCACGCGGCCGCCCTGCAGGTCGGCCTGGGTGAACTTGGCGACCGGCTTGGCGGGCCCATTCGCAAGAGTGATGAACCCATTGGTCGCTCTGGAGATGCTGAAGACGAGCTCCTTGGCGTCATCGTCGGGATCGACGGCGTTGAGATCCTCGAGCGTGACGGGCACCGATCGGCCCCGGACGACGGTCAGATCGAGATCGCCGGCGATGGCGGGCGGCACGTTGCGAACCTCGGCGCTGAGGTTGGCGCCGACCTCCATGGCGAGCTGACCGTACTGAACGTTGCCGGTGACGGACCCTGAGCTGCGGATGTTGATCAGGTGCTTGACGACCACGTCGCCCTGCAGCGTCCCGTGGATCTCGGCCTGGTCGGTCTTGACCTTACCGAAGCAGCGCCCACCCTGGTGCACGAGAAGCGATTGCGCGGCCACGTCGCCTTCGACGTAGCCGTAGACCTCCATCTGGCGGCAATTGCGGACCTCACCTTTGAGGATCATATCCTCGCTGACAATTAGCACACCCTGATTTGCCGCCACCGATTTGCCCCATCCTGTCCGCGCGCGAACTCCACGGCGATAGGGCAAGAATGCGCCCAATTCTGGGCTGGGAGCAACAGCGGCCCCGCGTCATCCGCTTGTCGGCCTCCCTCGATGGCCCTGGCCAGCCGCCCCGGAACTTGGCATACCTTCGATGACGGGCCGGGGGGTGCGTCAGCGCAAAGGCCGCCATGTCTCGCGTAGCTGGGGGGCGTACCGGGTTTCTTGCAGCACTGCTTCTGTCGCTGGGGCTGGCCGGCTGTGCCACCGTGGCGGCGCGCGTTCCCGTGCCGGAGCAACTGGCCCCCGCCGCCGTCGTGCCGGGCATGGAGACGGTGCGCGTGTGGGGCGACGGCTCGTTCTCGCGCGCCTTGCTGCAGGCCGAACTGCCCAATCTCAAGGCGAAGTACGAGGCGCGCGCCAAGGGCGGCGACCACAAGCCGGTCTCGAACTTGCTGGCGATCTCGGGCGGCGCGGACGATGGGGCGTTCGGCGCGGGATTGCTCGTCGGCTGGTCCGAGCACGGCACCCGGCCGGAGTTCGATCTTGTGACCGGCATCAGCGCCGGCGCGCTGATCGCCCCGTTTGCGTTCCTCGGCCGCGATTACGACCGCCAGCTTGCGGGTCTCTTCACCAGCTACGGCGCCGATCAGATCTATCAAGCCAACGTACTGACGGGTCTTTTCGGCGGCAGTGCGCTCGCCGACAGCGCGCCGCTGGCCCAGCTGATCGCGCACTACGTCGATGCGCCCTTTCTGAAAAAGGTCGCCGAGGAGCGCCGCAAGGGTCGCTTCCTGCTGATCGGCACCACCAATCTCGATGCCCAGCGTCCCGTCTACTGGGACATGGGCCGCATCGCGCAAAGCAGCGATCCGAGCGCGCCGGAGCTCTTCCGCCGCGTGTTGCTGGCCTCGGCCTCCTTTCCCGGCATCTTTCCGCCCGTGCACATCCCCGTGCAGGCGGGCGGCCGCGGCTACGAGGAGATGCACGTCGACGGGGGCACCACGCGCGAGGTCTTCTTCACGATCGCCGACTTCCGCTTCAACGACCTCGATCGTGCCTTGGGTCGCAAGGTCCAGCGCAAGCTCTGGATCATCCGCAACGGCAAGATCGAGCCCGAATACAAGCCGACGCAAGACTCCACCTTCGTCATTGCCCAACGCTCGCTCGAGACGCTGACGAAGAGCCGCGGCGTCGGCGACCTCGCTCGCATGTACATCCGCGCACGCGCCGACAGTATCGACTACAACCTGGCATCGATCCCGATGGATTTCGAGGCGTCGCATCCCAAGCCCTTCGATCGCGCCTATATGCAGGCTCTCTACGATGTCGGCCTGGCGCTCGGCCGCAATGGGTACCCGTGGGCCAAGGCGCCGCCAGAGGTCATCGTCGAGGCGCGGCGCTGATTTCCGGCCCCTTGCCCATTCGCAGGCTGCCGCAAATCGCGCTAGGCTGGCAGCGGGGCCATTGGGTCGCGACATGAAAGACCGAGAGAGCAACCCGCGCAGGCGAAAGGCGCCGGCTGAACGCGGGTCCGGCAAGGCCTTGGCGCCCACTCCCGAGACGGCGTTGGGCCCAGGCCGAAAGGCCTTGCCTGCGCACTGCGCCCAGGTCGCCTTGGTGCTCCAAGGGGGCGGCGCGCTCGGCGCCTACCAAGCCGGCGTCTACGAGGCCTTGGCGGAGCGGGGCTACCTGCCCGACTGGATCACCGGCATCTCCATCGGCGCGATCAACGGCGCCATCATCGCCGGCAATCCGCCGGAGCGGCGGGTCGAGCGGTTGCGCGAGTTCTGGGAGCTCATCACCGATGGCATCGCCGGCAAGCCGCTGCTGGAGGGCGACTTCGCCCGCGGCCTCTTCAACGAGTGGAGCGCGCTCGCCAGCGTCACCTCCGGGGTCGACGGCTTCTACAGCCCGCGCATGCCTCCGGCCTGGCTGCAGCCTTGGGGTACGGACGGTGCGCTCAGCTTCTATGACACGGCGCCCCTGCGGGCCACGCTGGAGCGGCTCGTAGATTTCGAGTTTCTGAACTCCAAGGCCGTGCGCTTCAGCGTCGGGGCGGCCAACATCCGCAAGGGCAACTCGGTCTATTTCGACAGCAAACGGCGCCGCATCGGGCCGGAGCACATCATGGCGAGCGCCGCCCTACCGCCGGGCTTTCCACCCATCGAGATCGACGGCGAGCACTACTGGGACGGCGGTGTCCTCTCCAACACGCCGCTCGAGCATCTGCTCGACGTGCACCGCGACGAGAACATGCTGGTGTTCCAGCTAGATCTGTTCAGCGCCCAGGGAAGCCTGCCGCGCAACCTGCTCGACGTGTACGAGCGGCACAAGGACATCCTCTACTCCTCGCGCACCCGCAAGAACACCAACGCCGCCCGCGACGCCCAGAAGCTGCGCCAGGCCGTCGACCGCCTGTACCAGAAGCTGCCGAGCAAATTCAAAGACGATCCCGACGTCGTCTACATCAGGGATGTGTGCGCGGACTTCGGCCTGATCAGCATCGTGCAGCTGATCTACCGTGACAAGTATTACGAGACGCAGGCCAAGGACTACGAATTCTCGCGCGTCTCCATGCAGGAGCATTGGCAGACCGGCCTCAACGACACGCGGCGCACGCTGAACCACGAGGACCAGTGGCTGGCGCCTCCGCGGGACCTGGAGGCGGTCCGTACCTTCGACATCACCCGCGACTTCGATTGACGTGATGGCGATGGCATCAAGGCACTATCATGAATGCGCGCACTCAAATCACCCTGGACCCTGAGATGCGGCGGCGGGCGCGCGCCAAGGCGGCCGAGTTCGGCATCTCGTTTGCGGAATACGTGCGCCGGGTCATTGCCCAGGACCTGAGTGAAGCCAAGTCCAAGGCCGATATTTCCATGATTTTCGATCTTGGTGCCTCTAAGGAGCCGACCGATATCGCGCGCGACAAAAACGAACTCATCGGCGAGGCGGTCTGGCAAGAACACCTCCGAAAGACCGGTCACAAGCCGAAGCGTCGCCGGAGAGCGTGTTTGTCCGCGACTTTAATTGACGCCATCGCGATGGTGATGGCATGATGGCGCCATCATGAATGCACGCACGCAAATCACCATGGACCCCGAGATGCAGCGCCGCGCGCACGCCAAGGCGGCCGAGCTCGGCATCTCGTTTGCGGAATACGTGCGCCGGATCATTGCCCAGGACCTTGGTGAGGCCAAGCCCAAGGCCGATATTTCCATCTTCTTCGATCTCATCGACGAAGGCCCCCGGACCAACATTGCCCGCGACAAGGACAGGTTTCTTGCCGAGGCGGTGTGGAAGGAGCATTTGCGCAAGACCGGTGGCAGCCGGCGGCGTCGGCGGAAGTGAGCATTTTTGCCGATTCATCGTTCTGGTTTGCGACCATGGTGGCCCGCGACGATTACAACGCGCGCGCGAAGGCGATCTCTCGCATGATCGATGCTTTCGTAACCAGCGATCACGTTGTGGTAGAAACCTGGCTCCTGCTGAACAGTCGATATCATCGCCGGGGTGCCGAACTCTTCTGGGAGCGCATGCGACGGGGGGCTGTACGCGTGGAGATGGTGACTGCCGCGGATATGGAGATTGCCTGGGCAATCGGTGAGCGATACGCGGACCAGACTTTCTCGCTCGTCGACCGAACCAGTTTTGCCGTGATGGAGCGGCTAGGCGTGACGCGTGTCGCCAGCTTCGACCGGGATTTGGCGATTTACCGTTATGGCCGCAAACGCGACAAGGCGTTCGAGGTCTTACGATAGCAACGCAACCGCCGGTTCCCCCTTGTAAATCGCTCGCGCAGCCATTACACAGCGCCCATCCCACACGCGGGACCTCGCGCTAGGCGGACCGAAAGCCCCGTCCGGCGCTCCGGTGGGCCGGCTTCCCAAGGAGCCGGTCTTCTCAAGGTCCCGTGGCGGTCAAACCGGAAAAGGACACACTGCCCATGGCGCTTCCCGCCTTCAATATGCGTCAGCTGCTCGAGGCCGGCTGTCACTTCGGCCATCAGAGTCACCGCTGGAATCCGAAGATGGCGCCCTACATCTACGGTGCCCGCAACAACATTCATATCATCGACCTCGCCCAGTCGGTGCCCCTCCTGCACCAGGCGCTAGTCAAAGTCAGCGATGTCGTCGCCGGCGGAGGCCGCGTGTTGTTCGTTGGCACCAAGCGTCAGGCCTCCGAGGGCATCGCCGATGCCGCCAAGCGCTCCGCCCAATACTTCATCAATCATCGCTGGCTCGGCGGTACGCTCACCAACTGGAAAACGATCTCGCAGTCGATCCGCAGGCTCAAGCAATTGGACGAAACCCTGGCCGGCGAGGCCAAGGGGCGAACTAAAAAGGAGATCCTGCAGCTCACGCGCGATCGCGACTCGCTCAACAAGTCGCTCGGCGGCATCAAGGAGATGGGCGGCCTGCCCGACCTGCTGTTCGTGATCGACACCAACAAGGAGCAGATCGCCATCGCCGAGGCCAAGAAGCTCGGCATCCCCATCGTCGCCATCGTCGACACGAACTGCAACCCGGACGGCATCGACTTCCTCGTGCCCGGCAACGACGATGCGGGGCGTGCCATTACGCTCTACTGCGACCTGGTCGCCCGCGCAGCCATCGACGGCATCGAGCGCGGCCAGGCCCAGGCCGGTGCCGACATCGGTGCCCGCGAGACGCCTCCGCCCGAAGAATTGCCTGGCGCCGGGGAGAAGCCCACCTTCAAGGGCATCGACGCGCCGCGCGGCGAGGCGGACGATTTGAAGCGCCTGCCGGGCATCAACGTGAAGCTCGAGCAGCGCCTCAATGACGCCGGCGTCTTTCATTATTGGCAAATTGCCGACCTCGATGCCGAGTCGACCGAGGCACTCGATCGCCTGCTCAATCTCAGGGGCCGCATTGCGCGGGACGGCTGGATCGCCGCCGCCAAGAAGCTGACGGAGACCGAGGGTCAGCCAGCCTGATCGGCGCCGGCCGAGTTGAACCGCACCTGTTGCGTCCGAACGCGAGCGCTTCATGCCCGCCTGAGGGCATTGTGAGGACAGATCCCATGACCAACATCTCCGCCAGCCTGGTGAAGGAGCTGCGCGACAAGACCGGCGCCGGCATGATGGACTGCAAGACGGCGCTGACCGAGAACAAGGGCGATGTCGAGCAGGCCGTCGATTGGCTGCGCAAGAAGGGGCTGTCGAAGGCCGCCAACAAGGCCGGGCGCATTGCCGCCGAGGGCCTGATCGGCGTCACCTCGAAGGGCAAGTCGGGGGCGATGGTGGAGGTCAATTCCGAGACCGATTTCGTGGCCCGCAACGAGCGGTTCCAGGACATGGTGCGTACCATTGCCTCGCTGGCGCCAAAGGCCGATGGGGATTTGGAAAAGCTCTTGGGCTTCACCTATCCTGGCAAGTCGATAACGGTGGCCGATCACGTCAAGGAGATGGTGGCCACCATCGGCGAGAACATGAGCGTGCGGCGCACCACGGCCATGACGGTCGGCGACGGCCACGTTGCCGAGTACATGCACAACAAGGTCGCCGACGGCCTGGGCAAGATCGGCGTGCTGGTGGCGCTCGAGAGCAAGGGCGACAACGCGGCAGTTGCAAGCCTTGGCCGGCAGCTGTGCTTGCACATCGCCGCGGCGGCTCCCGCTGCAATCAGTGCCGAGGATCTCGACCCCAAGCTCGTCGAGCGCGAGCGCGCCGTCTATACCGAGCAGGCCAAGGCCTCCGGCAAGTCCGCCGACATCGCCGCCAAGATGGTGGAGGGCCGGTTGCGCAAGGAGTTCTACCAGCAGGTAGTGCTGCTGCAGCAGATCTTCCTCGGCGCCGGGGGTGACGGCAAAGCAACCGTCGAGCAGGTGCTAAAGGCGGCGGAGAAGACGGCCGGCGCACCTATCAAGATCGCCAAGTTCGCCCGCTATGCGTTGGGCGAGGGCATCGACAAGAAAGATGGCGATTTCGCTTCCGAGGTCGCCAAGGCCGTCGGCAAGGGCTGAGCCCCGAGGGCCCGAATCAGGATAAGTCTCACGGTCGAGATGGTCCCGCGGGCCCAAGCGTTTGCGCGCTGGCCGGTCTCGGTCTAAGTCTTGCCATGCGCTATCTGCGTCGGCGCTCGCATGTTCTCGCTGCAAGCAGGTCCTTGCGGCCGGTTGCCTGCGAGCCGTCCCGGAGGTCAACCAAAGGGCTGCAACGATGGGCCGCTCCTCGGGCTTGCGCTATCGGCGCCTGCTCTTGAAGCTCTCCGGCGAGGCGCTGATGGGCAGGGCCGCCTACGGCATCGACGTGCCCGTCGTGCAGCGCCTGTCCGGCGACATCAAGGATGCCATGGCCTCGGGCGCCCAGATCGCCGTGGTGGTCGGCGGCGGCAACATCTTTCGTGGACTAGCCGGTGCCGCCAAGGGCATGGACAGGGCCACGGCCGACTACATGGGCATGCTGGCCACGGTGATGAATTCCCTGGCCCTGCACAACGCGCTGGAGCAGCTGGGGGTGCCCGCGCGCGTCCTTTCGGCCATTCCCATGCCGACTATCTGCGAGGCCTTCGTGCGCTCCAAGGCGCTGCATCACCTGGAGAACGGGCGGGCGGTCATTTTCGCGGCCGGCACGGGCAATCCTTTCTTCACCACGGACACGACGGCGGCGTTGCGAGCGGTCGAGATGAACTGTGACGCGCTGGCCAAGGCGACGCAGGTCGACGGAGTGTACTCCGCCGATCCCAAGAAACAGCCCGATGCGGTGCGTTATGACCGGCTCAGCTACGCCGAAGTCCTGTCGCGCGACCTCAAAGTCATGGACGGGGCCGCCATTGCCCTTGCTCGAGACAACAATCTTCCGGTAATTGTGTTTTCCATCGAGGAACCCGGTAATCTCCTGAAGGTGCTGCGCGGAGAGGCGCTGGCCACGGTGATCTCGGGCTAGCGGCGGCTGGCCCTCGAAGCGGACCTTCATCCGTGCGCTGAGGCGCGTCGTGCGCAATTGGGCGTGACCGAGAAGGAGCGGGGTCGGCGCGAGGCTTGGAGATCAGGGGACGTACCATGGCCACCAGCAAGTTCGATCTGAAGGACTTCGAGCGCCGCATGCGTGGCGCCATCGAAACGCTCAAGAAGGAGTTCGCAGGCCTGCGCACCGGACGGGCGAGCGTGCATTTGCTCGACGCGGTGGTGGTCAATGTCTACGGCCAGCGCTTGCCGATCAACCAGGTGAGCACCGTGTCGACGCCCGACGCGCGCACCATCTCCGTGCAGGTCTGGGACAAGGGTCAGGTCGGCGCCGTCGAGAGGGCGATACGCGAGGCAAACCTCGGGTTGAACCCCGTCACCGATGGTGCGCTCATTCGTCTGCCGATCCCCGCGCTCAACGCCGAGCGCCGCCAGGAGCTCGTCAAGGTGGCGCACAAATACGCCGAAAGCGCGCGCGTGGCCGTGCGCAATGTGCGGCGCGACGGCATGGAGCTGCTCAAGAAGCTCGACAAGGACGGGCAAATGAGCCAGGACGACCACCATAAGAATTCTGCCAAGGTGCAAGAGCTGACCGACAAGCTGGTCAAAGAGATCGATCAGTCGCTCGCCACCAAGGAAACCGAGATCAAGCAGGTATGAGAGCCGGCGTGCTTCAGTCGACCGCCACGCGCGTAGGGCCGCCTGACGGAAGGGCCGCGCTCGCGCGTCATTGCCGCGCGACGCTTGGTTGATGAACAAGCACAATCAATCGCCGAGTTGGGGTGGCGGTGCGCTGGTGCCGCGCCACGTGGCGATCATCATGGATGGCAACGGACGCTGGGCGGAGAGCCGCGGACTGCCGCGCTCGGCAGGACACCACATGGGCGTGGAAGCGGTGCGCCGCACGGTGCGGGCGGCCATGGAACTTGGAATCCAGTATCTCACCATCTTCAGTTTTTCCTCCGAGAATTGGGCGCGGCCGGCAGCCGAGATCGACGACCTGATGGGGCTCATGCGTCGCTTCATCCGCTGGGATCTGGCCGAACTGCATCGGAAGGGGGTACGCATCGCCGTCATCGGCGAGCGCGATCGCGTCGACCCGGAGTTGCTGGTGCTCATCGACGATGCCGTCGCGCTGACGGGCGAGAATACCGCGCTCAATCTGGTGATCGCCTTCAACTACGGTTCGCGGGCGGAAATCGCCAAGGCGGCGCGGCGGCTCGCCGAGCGCGCCCTGGAAGGGATCATCAAGCCCGAGGACATCACGCCTGATACGCTCTCGGCCGCGCTCGACACCCACGGCGTGCCCGATCCCGACCTGCTCATCCGCACCAGCGGCGAGTTGCGGCTGTCGAATTTCCTGCTTTGGCAATCGGCCTATACGGAGTTCGTGTTCCTGGATGCTTATTGGCCGGATTTCGGGCGCGACCTGTTGCAGAAGGCCATCGACGAATTCCGCGGCCGCATTCGCAGGTTTGGCGGACTCGCGACCCGGTCCACAGGCTGACGGACGAGCGCGAGCAGCAGCGAAGGGTCCAATCCGATGCACGAGCACGACGAGGAGGGGGATGGCGCCGGCGCACGCCCCGATCTGCGTGCGCGTCTTGGCGACGATTTCGCTCAGCGGCTCGTCTCCGGCCTGGCCATGGGCGCCGTCGCCGCGCTCTGCACGTTTTTGGGCTGGATGCCGTTCGCCTTGCTGGTGGTTGTCGTCACTGTCCTGCTGAGTTGGGAATGGGGACGTCTCATCCATGGCCGGGAAGGGGATATGGTAATCGCGGTTCATGCCGCGGCGGCAGGCGGGGCGGCGGTGCTCGCAGCCTTCGGAAAGGTCGGTCTGGGCATTCTGCTCCTGCCGATTGGCGCAATCCTGGCGACGCTGCTGACGCTCGGCCGCAACAGCGTGTTCTCGGCACTTGGGGTCTTTTACGTGGGCTTACCCGCCGTCTCTCTAATCTGGCTGCGATCGGACCCGCAGCTGGGACTGTTGGCCGTCATCTTCGTCATTGTCGTCATCGTCACCACGGATACTGCGGGCTTCTTCACCGGCCGGCTGATGGGTGGCCCCAAACTGTGGCCGCGCGTATCTCCCAACAAGACCTGGGCGGGCATGGTCGGCGCCTTGGCGGCAAGCTCGATCGTGGCTGGCCTGTTCTGGTTTGTCGTTCCGGAGAGTTCGGCCGTGCGGTTGGCGGCAATTGGGGCTATTTTGTCCTTCGTGGCACAAGCAGGCGACCTCGCAGAGTCGACGGTCAAGCGCCGGTTTGGGGCCAAGGATGCGAGTTCGTTGATCCCGGGCCATGGCGGCGTCATGGATCGCGTCGACGGTCTGGTGGCTGCGGCTTCGGCCGTCGGCCTGGCGGCTTTCGCGATCAATGTGCATTCGCCCGCGCATGCGTTGTTGCTCGGATCCTGAGGAGGAGTCGTGGCGCCGGTGCGCCCAGATCAGATGCTCGAGACCGCCGCTGCGACCTTGCGCCCGGCACCGACGGCGGTGCGCAAGCGCGTTACGGTTCTCGGCGCAACCGGTTCCGTCGGCACGAGCACGCTCGATCTCGTTGGCCGCCATCCGCAGCTGTTCGAGGTGGTGGCGCTCACCGCTCACAGCAACGTCGAGGCGCTGGCCCAACTGGCCCTGCAGCACCGCGCCGCGCTGGCGGTAGTCGCCGACGAGAGCCGCTACGGCGCCCTCAAGGAGAAGCTGGCAGGAAGCGGCGTCGAAGTAGCGGCCGGCGCTACCGGTCTCCTGGCAGCCGCCCTGCGGCCGGCCGACTACGTGATGGCAGGTATCATCGGTGCCGCGGGCCTGCGCCCGACGCTCGCCGCCGTGAGCCAAGGCCGGCGCGTGGCGCTCGCCAACAAGGAATGCCTGGTGTTGGCCGGGGAAATCTTCATGAAAGCGGTGCGCCAAGCGGGCACCGAGCTGGTGCCAGTGGACTCGGAGCACTCGGCTGTCTTCCAGTCGATTGCCGGCGCCGATCCCGCGTCCATCGAGCGCATCGTGCTCACGGCCTCCGGGGGGCCGTTCCGAACCTGGAGCCTGGAGGAGCTTGCGCACGCAACTCCCGAGCAGGCCCTGTGCCACCCCAACTGGACCATGGGGCGCAAGATCACCGTCGATTCGTCCACGTTGATGAACAAGGGGCTCGAGCTGATCGAGGCCTACCATCTGTTTCCCGTCGAGCCAGCTCAGCTCGAGGTTGTGGTGCATCCCCAGTCGATCGTTCATGCGCTTGTTGCTTATCGGGACGGTTCGATGCTGGCGCAGTTGGCCAATCCCGACATGCGCACACCGATTGCGCTCAGCCTTTCGTGGCCGAACCGCATGGACGCGCCGACCAAACGCCTGGATCTGGTGGAGATCGGAAAGTTGAGCTTTGAACGCCCCGACGAGGTGCGTTTCAGGGCGCTGGGCCTGGCGCGCCAGGCCATGCGACAGGGTGGCACGGCGCCGGCTGTGCTCAATGCCGCCAACGAGATCGCGGTCGAGGCCTTCCTGGCGGGCCGGCTCGGGTTCCTTCAAATCGCCCAACTTGTAGCCGAAACGCTGGAGGCGGCCGAAGGACGAGGCGTCCTCGGCAGCGCTCAGGATTTGGGCGCCGTGCTTGCCGCCGACGCGGCGGCGCGAAAGTTGGCTCTGAACTTGCTGGGGACAGGCACCTTGTCGGCCGCCCAATGAGCGGCAAACAGGGTTATTGTCGTCGATGATGGCTGCGGGAGGCTGCTAGAGATGGGATTTCTCGGCCAGGGACTGAGCGGACTCTCGAGCTTTCTGGCAGTCTTATTGCCCTTCCTATTCGTCCTGACCGTCGTCGTCTTCATTCACGAGCTCGGCCATTTCCTCGTCGCCCGCTGGTGCGGCGTGAGGGTCAAGGCCTTCTCCATCGGCTTTGGCAAGGAGATCTTCGGGTTTGTCGACCGGTACGGCACGCGCTGGCGGGTCGCTTGGGTTCCCCTCGGCGGTTATGTGAAGTTCCTCGACGACGAAAGCAGCGCCAGCGTTCCCTCCAAGGCCGCCTTGGAGCGCATGTCAGCGGACGAGCAGGCCGGGGCCTTCCAGACCAAATCGCTGGCGGCGCGCGCGGCGATCGTGGCGGCCGGGCCGGTCGCCAATTTCATCCTGGCCATAGTCATTTTTGCGGTGACGTTCACGGTTGTCGGCATTCAGGTGACGGCTCCGCGGGTCGATGAACTGGTGCCCGATGGCGCGGCCGCCAGCGCCGGCTTCAAGCCCGGCGACGTGATTGTCGGCATCGAGGGCCACCCGATCGAAACGTTTGCCGACATGCAGCGCATCGTCAGCGGCAACGCCGATCGCCAGCTTGCCTTTGAAGTCAATCGTGGCGGGACGCTGCTCACCCTCAAGGTCACGCCGGCTCGCCGCGAGATTTCCGATCGCTTCGGCAACAAGCTTCGCGTAGGCGTGATCGGTATCCGACGCAGCCCAGCCAATACGGAGTGGGAGTACAAGCGCTACGGACCCATGGAAGCGGTGGCCATGGGCGTGCGCGAGACTTTTTTCATCGTATCGCGGACGTTGTCCTACCTGAGCGACGTCATTATGGGACGGGAGTCCGCCGACCAACTCGGGGGGCCAATCCGAATTGCCGAGGTTTCCGGGCAGGTGGCGAGCGTCGGGTTCGTGCCGCTGCTCAACCTGACGGCGGTCCTGTCCGTCAGCATAGGTCTCATCAACCTCTTTCCCATCCCGCTGCTCGATGGCGGCCACCTTTTGTTCTACTTGATCGAGGCGGTACGCCGAAAGCCATTGAGCGAGCGGACGCAGGAGATCGGCTTTCGCATTGGGCTGGCGGTCGTGCTGATGCTCATGATGTTCGCCACCTGGAACGATTTGGGCATTGTTCGCCGCTGGCTGACGGGAATCGGTTAGAATTGCGGCAGCGCCTTCGCGACCGCGGGAATCCTGCTGGCGTGGGTTAATATTGCCACTTCCACGAGGGGTGCCGAGCCGTTAAACAATAGTGGACTTGTTTCGCGCGCTCCAGCCGTCGGCCCAGGGGAAAGGGGTCGGTTTGTCGCTGGCGCGTGTGCGGTAGGGACGCTGAGCCGAGATCGAGGGATCAGCGAGCCGAAAGGCAGACGGGAAGAATGCCGATCATGGGAATGTGCAAGTCGGGGGGCTGGCACTCAATCCTGGCGGCGGTGGCAGCGCTTGTTGTGCTCGCCATCGGAGAGCCGGTGCTGGTGTCCGCGCCACCCGCGCAGGCACAGAGCAACGCCATCCGCGAGATCAGAGTGGTCGGCAATCGGCGCGTGGAGCCCGAGACGGTCCGCTCCTACCTCAAATTCAACGCCGGCGATGCCTACGACGCGGGCAAGGTCGACGAGTCCCTCAAGGCGCTGTTCGCCACCGGGCTGTTCTCGGATGTGCGGATCGACCGCGAGGCGGCGGGCGTGCTCATCACCGTGGTCGAGAATCCGGTGGTCAACCAGGTGGCCTTCGAGGGCATTCGCGAGGTCGACAAGGCGACGCTCGAAGGCGAAGTTCAGCTGAAACCGCGCTCTGTGTTCACTCGTGCCCGGGCGCAGGCGGACGTCCAGCGCATCCTCGACGTTTATCGCCGGCAGGGGCGTTTCGCCGCGGCCGTGGAGCCCAAGCTCATCGAGCTCGACAGCAACCGCGTCAACCTGGTGTTCGAGGTCAACGAGGGTGGGGCAACCAAGGTCAAGGCGATCAACTTCATCGGCAATCGCGCTTTCTCCGATAGTCAGCTGCGCGACATCATCACCACCACCCAGTCGGGCCTCTTCGACTTCCTGAAGGGTACCAACATCTACGACCCGGATCGCCTTTCGCTCGATCGCGAGCTGCTCCGGCAATACTACCTCAAGAACGGCTATGCCGATGCGCGCGTCGTTTCCGCCGGGGCGGAACTCGATCGCGACGGCTCGGGGTTCTTCATCACTTTCGTCCTCGATGAGGGCGAGGTCTTCAAGTTCGGCTCGATCAACCTCGAGTCGGCGGTGGCGGGGGTGGATACGCAAGGCTTGCAGCGCGAGCTGCTCACCTATTCCGGAAGGACCTTCGATCAATCGCAGATGGACAAGACGGTGGAGCGTTTGACGCTCGTCGTCTCCGAGCGCGGCGTCGCCTTCGCGCGCGTGCGGCCCCGCGCGGCGCGCGACGCCGCGGCGCGCTTGATCAACGTCACCTACGTGATCGACGAGGGCCCGCGCATCTACATCGAGCGCATCAACATCATCGGCAATACGCGCACGCGCGACTACGTGATCAGGCGCGAGTTCCGCCTGGCGGAAGGCGATGCCTACAACCCGTTCATGGTCGACAAGGCGAAGAAGCGCCTGCAGCAGCTCGGCTTCTTCAAGACGGTGGAGATCAAGCGCCGTCCAGGCTCTGCTCCCGACCGGGTGATCCTCGATGTCGAGCTCCTCGAGCAATCGACCGGCGAGCTGTCGTTCGGTGCGGGATATTCGACGAGCGAGGGCGTGATCGGCGACGTCTCGATCTCCGAGCGCAACCTGCTTGGACGCGGGCAATTCCTGCGCTTGCGGCTCGCCGGCTCCCAGGATCGCATGCAGATCGACTTGAGCTTCACGGAGCCGCGCTTTCTCGATCGCAATCTCGCCGCGGGCTTCGACCTGTTCCACAAGGACGTCAATCTTTCCACCGCCAACGCATTCCGCACCAGGACGACGGGCGGCTCGGTGCGCATCGGGTTTCCGATCGCGGAGAACCTATGGCTGACCAACAGCTACACGCTCACGGTGAGCTCGATCTACGACGTGCAGGAGGGAGCGTCGCGCGCCATCAAGGAGGCGGCCGGAGAGGCGATCACGTCCGCTTGGGGTATCAGCCTGGGCTACGACGCGCGCAATCACCCGAAAAACCCGACCAGCGGCTTTTTCTTCTCGACCAATTTCGAGTTTGCGGGTCTCGGCGGCGATGTGCAGTATTGGCGCGCCGGTGCCGAAGGGCGCTACTACTATCCGATCACCGAGAAGATCACGTTCGTCGCGCGCGCCCTGGGCGGCCACATCGGGCCCTGGGGTGGCGACGACATCCGCCTAGTCGACCTCTTCTACAAGGGTGGCGAGACGATCCGCGGCTTCAACCGGGGTGGCTTCGGCCCGCGCGACCTGCTCACCCGCGACGCGCTCGGCGGCGACACATTCTGGTCGGTGACGACAGAGGTGCGCTATCCCTTTCCGTTCATTCCCGATGACCTCGGCATGAGCGGCGCAGTCTTCTTCGATGCCGGCTCGCTGTTCGGAGCCGGGGCGGCCGCCAAGAAGCTCGACGGACACTGTGGCGAGGCACCCACCATCAATCCGACCAGCGGCGTCTACAGCTTTAGCGGCGTCTGTCTGGCCGATTCTTCGAGCATACGGGCCTCGGCCGGCGTGAGCCTGATTTGGAACTCGCCGATGGGCCCGCTTCGTCTGGATATTGCCAAGGCGCTGAAGAAGGAGTCCTACGACGCCGAGCAGCTCATTCGCTTCGGTGCCTCGACCCGGTTCTAGTCTAGCTTGCAAAGCGCTGCGCGCGCGGCATTTCAGGACAAGCGGCCGCCCCCGTGCTACTGTGACAGCCTCCGCACTGCGGATTCCAAGGGGGCTGGATGGAGCATCCCGGTTTCTTCGAGAAGGCGGCGCCGGTTCGCCTCGACGTCTTGGCGCAGAAGACCGGCGCGCAAGTCGCCTCGGGCGCCGATCCCGGCCTTCTCATCCATGACGTGAAGGGCTTGGCTGATGCCGGACCCGGTCATGTCTCCTTCTTGGACAATCGCAAGTTTCTCGGCTTGCTGGCGACGACGCGGGCATCCGCGTGTCTCGTGGCCCCGGCATTCGCCGCGCGCGTGCCGGAGGGCACAGTCGCGCTGGTCATGCCCCAGCCCTACCGTGGGTTTGCCCTGGCGCTGCAACTCCTTTACCCGGATGCCATGGTTTCGAAGGCTGCGAGGGCGCACACGGGCGAGCCGCACATCCATCCCAGCGCACGGCTGGAAGAGGAGGTGACCGTCGAGCCGGGCGCCGTCGTCGGCCGCGAGGCGCAGATCGGCCGCGGCACGACCATCGCCGCGGGCGCGCTGGTGGGCTACCGGGTGGTCATCGGCCGCGGTTCATTCGTGGGCCCCGGTGCCTCGGTCATGCACGCCCTGGTGGGCGACCGGGTCGTCCTGCATCCGGGCGTCAGGGTGGGGCAGGACGGCTTCGGTTTCGCCATGGGAGCCAAGGGTCATATCAAGGTGCCGCAAATCGGCCGGGTCATCATCCACGACGACGTCGAGATCGGCGCCAACAGCTGCATAGATCGCGGCGCGCTCAAGGACACCGTGATCGGCGAGGGCACGAAAATTGATAATCTCGTGCAAATCGGGCACAACGTCATTATCGGACGGCATTGCGTGATCGTGGGCCAGGTGGGCATCGCCGGCTCGGCGGAACTCGGGGACTTCGTGGTGATGGGCGGCCAATCGGGCCTGGTCGGGCACATTAAGGTCGGGTCCGGCGCCCAGATCGCCGGCGGCTCGCATGCCAAGGACGACATCGCCGCCGGCGCGCGGGTGGGCGGCACGCCGGCCATTCCGTTTACCGAATGGGCCCGCCAGCTGGCGGCCATCAAGCGCTTAACGCAAAAAGAAGGGCGCTCCGGCAGCGACTAGCGGGGCCTTGTAATGTTCGGGAGGATGAAACGATGAGTTCGGAGCGGTCAAGGCAATGACAGAGGCTGGTTCCACGAAAAAGCTAGGCACGGCCGACATCGCGCGGGTGATGAAGCTGTTGCCGCATCGCTACCCCTTCCTGCTGGTCGACCGCATCATCGACATGGACCGTGACGAGAGCGCGGTCGGCATCAAGGCCGTCTCGATCAACGAGCCGTTCTTCCAGGGACACTTTCCGCAGTTCCCGATCATGCCCGGCGTGCTCATCATCGAGGGGCTGGCGCAGACGGCGGGCGCCCTGTGCGTCAGCAATTTCGACACGACCTACAAGCCGCAGCTCGTCTATTTCATGGGGATAGACCGCGCCAAGTTCCGTAAACCCGTGCTGCCCGGCGATTTGCTGCACTATCATGTGCGCAAGGTGCGCAGCCGCGGACGCGCCTGGCGGTTTTTCGGCGAGGCCAAGGTGAACGGCCAGGTGGTGGCGGAGGCGGAAGTCAGCGCCATGATCCTGGACCCGGATGATGCCAAAATCTGAAGTCCATGCGACGGCCATCATCGAGCCGGGAGCGCGCCTCGGCGAGGGCGTGCGCATCGGTCCCTACTGCCTGGTCGCAGGCGAGACCGCGCTCGGCGACGATGTCGAGCTCAAGAGCCACGTGGTGGTGACCGGCCGCACCACCGTCGGGGCCAGAACGCGCATCTTCCCGTTCGCCTCGATCGGTCATCAGCCCCAGGACCTCAAGTACAAGGGCGAGCCCTCGACGTTGACGATCGGCAGCGACTGCCTGATCCGCGAGGGCGTGACCATGAACCCCGGCACCGAGGGCGGCGGCATGGCGACCGTGATCGGTAACGCCTGCACCTTCCTCGCCAACTCCCATGTCGGCCACGACTGCCACGTCGGCAACAACGTCATCTTCTCCAACAACGTGATGCTCGCCGGGCACGTCACGGTGGGCGACTATGCCGGCCTCATGGGCGGGGCCGCCGTGCATCAGTTTACCCGGGTCGGCCCGCATTCCTTCCTTGGCGGCATGTCCGGGCTCGAGAACGACCTCATCCCCTATGGAATGGCGCTGGGCAATCGGGCGCATCTGTCTGGCCTCAACATCATCGGCCTGCAGCGTCGCGGCTTCTCGCGCGAGCAGATCCACAGCTTGCGGCGTGCTTACCGCCTCTTGTTTGCGGACGAGGGCACGCTCTCGGAGCGCACGGAGGACGTGGAGAAGGAGTTCGAGGACCACCCGATCGTGAAAGAGATCGTGGCGTTCATCCGCGCCGGCGGCAAGCGCGGGCTGTGCGTGCCCCATCCCGAGACGTGAGCCCGTCGCGCTGCAATGCCGCGAGGCCGGCCGGCCCCAACCTCCACCCCATCGAAGCGTCATGACCCGCATCGGCATCCTGGCAGGCGGAGGTCGACTGCCGCTCACGATCGCCGAGAGCGTGGTGGCGCGCGGGGAGAGCGTGCACATCGTCGCCATCGAAGGCGAGGCCGACCCCGACATCGCCCGTTTTCCGCATACTTGGGTCAATTGGGGCCAGATCGGCCGCATGGTCGCGACATTGCGGGCGCGAGCCGATCGTTTGGTGATTGCGGGAGGCGTGAAACGGCCAGACTTGCGGCGCATCCGGCCGGACGCGGGGTTCTTCATGAGCCTGCCGCAGATCTTGGGCCTGTTGGGGGGAGGCGACGATTCGGTGCTCTCCCGCGTCGTGCGCTTCTTCGAGGCCAAGGGCCTCAGCGTGTGCGGCGTGCATGATGTGGCCCCCGACTTGCTGGCGGGGGCCGGTCGCCTGGGTGGCGTCGCTCTCAGGGGGGAGGACGAGGCCGACGCGGAGCTCGGTTTCGCTGTCCGGCAAGCGCTGGAAGGCATCGATGCAGGCCAAGCCGTGGTGGTCGCGCGAGGCCAAGTGCTGGCCATCGAGGGACCCGAGGGCACCGATGCCATGCTGCAGCGCGTTGCGGCCCTGCCGGCCGCACGCGGACTGACCGCCCCGTGCGGCGTGCTCGCAAAAGGCCCAAAGCCCGGCCAGGAGTTGCGCGTGGACATGCCGGCGATCGGGCCGCGCACGATCGAGCAAGCCGCGTGCACCAGGTTGGCTGGCGTGGTGGTGGAGACCGGGGCCGTGCTGGTGCTGGATCGTGGCGAAGCCATGCGAGCCGCCGATGCCGCCGGCTGCGCCGTGCATGGCCTCGCGCCCCAGGCCATCCGCCCGCAACGAAAGGTCGGTGCCGCGAAGGGTCGGGTGATCGGCCGGCTGCGCCCGAGCCGACGCCATGCCGCCGACATCGAGACGGGTCTCGCCGCGGTGGCGGCGCTGGCTCCTTTTGCCACCGGCGCCAGCGCGGTCGTGGTGCGCCGTTACGTCCTGGCGATCGAGGGGGCCGAGGGGGTGATGGCCACGCTAGAGCGGGCGGCAACCCTGCGCCAATGGGGTCTGCGTTGGCACAAGGTCGGCGCCCTGGTGCGCCGGGCCGAGGAGCCGAACCTGGAATTGAGCGTGCTCGAGGCCTTGCTGGCACAGGCCGCCATGCAGGGCTTGGCCGGAATTGCCGTGACGGGGCGGGCCGCGGCGCTCGCACCTTACGAAGAGGCCGCCCTGCGGGCCGACAATCACGGGCTGTTCCTGGTGTTATGCGAGGTATGATGGGGCGGGGTGGTGCTGCGTAGGGTGCATGGATGACTTCCGACGACGATGGCATGCGAGAGTTGGCCTATTCGGCTGCCGGGCAGGACCTGCGATTGTTCATGGTTGCCGGCGAGCATTCGGGCGACGCGCTCGGCGCCAAGCTGATGGCCGCCTTGAACGAGCGCCGGCGCGGCCGCATCCGTTACCTCGGCGTCGGCGGCGCACAGATGGCGCAACAGGGCCTCGTCTCGCAGTTTCCGATGGAAGAGGTGGCGGTGATGGGGGCCGGCGCGATCATTGCCCGGCTCCCCAATATCCTGCGGCGCATCCGTGGCACGGCCGGCGCAGCGCTCGCCGCCGAGCCGGACGCGCTCGTCATCATCGACAGTCCGGAGTTCACCCACCCGATAGCCAGACGCGTGCGGCGGCACAGCCCGGATATTCCCATCATCGACTACGTGTCGCCGAGCGTTTGGGCCTGGCGGCCGGGCCGGGCCCGCAGGATGCGCCACTACGTGGACCACGTGCTGGCGCTGCTGCCGTTCGAGCCGGATGCGCATGGCCAGCTCAGAGGGCCGCCATGCACTTATGTCGGGCATCCTCTCGTCGAGCACCTGCCGTGGATCGCCTCGCTCGACACGCGTGCGCTGGCCGAGCGCTTCGGCCTGCCTGACGATATGGCGCTGTTGGTCGTGCTGCCGGGCAGCCGCCCGTCCGAGGTCAAGCGCCTGATGCGGCCGTTCGGCGAGGCGCTGAGCCGGCTCATCGAGCGCGGCCGCAAGTTCGAGGTCGCCATACCTGTCGTGGGGTCGGTGCGCGGCCTCATCGAGCAGCATTTGCCGGCGTGGCCGAAGCGGCCTGCCCTGCTCGAAGGCGAGGAGGACAAGTTCTGCGCCTTCAAGCTGGCGCGTGCGGCGCTCGCAGCCTCAGGCACGGTGACGCTCGAGCTTGCGGCGGCGGGCACGCCGATGGTCGTTGCCTACAAGGTCGATGCGGTGATGGCGCCGGCGCTGCGGGTGATGATCAAGGCGCGCTCGATCGTGCTCCCCAACCTGGTGCTGGGGGAGAATGCCTTTCCCGAGCTCATCCAGGAGCGCTGCACGCCGGTCAAGCTGGCGGACGCGCTGGCGACCATTCTCGACGAGGGTGAGGCGCGTACCCGGCAGCTCGACGCGCTCGCCAGGATTCCCGACCGCCTGCTTCTGCCGCGCGGCACGCCCAGCGAGGCCGCCGCCGACATCGTCCTCGACTACGCCGAGAACGGCCGCGGCTGGCCGCGGCCCAGTTTGCTGCGCCAGTAGATCCGCACGAGCGCACTCGCGAAGGGGGTTCAGACCCCTCGGTTGCGCGTGATGTAGGGCGCAATAGGCGTCAGCCGTATTGCACTGATCCACGAGTTCAGAGAACGGCGCAATGCGCCTTCGCCTTATTGCGCCCTACGACTCTCTCCCCGTGCGGAGCAAGAGCCGGGGACAGGCTTTTGGGGTTGATAATGTATGGAGGTGAAGGGTCTGACCCCTACGCCGGCTCAGGTGCGCCGATCGATGGCCACGTAGGGGCGTTCGGTGGCGCCGATGTAGAGCTGGCGGGGGCGGCCGATCTTTTGCTCGGGGTCCTCGATCATCTCTTTCCA
>Ga0111538_10002902_pt1 | contig 24041 bp, 27 predicted proteins | sample SoiMethybrSBSTD1_FD_79669 | JGI IMG/M metagenome (GOLD analysis project Ga0111538, IMG submission 79669) | Bulk soil microbial communities from a Populus tree surrounding site in Tennessee, USA - Soil MetaG P. TD hybrid SBSTD1 (version 2)... | ecosystem: Environmental > Terrestrial > Soil >...
AAAACAAACTTCAGTTCCATTTACGTAGAGAGCGTTTTTACGGAGGTGTCGTCTTCTTTCGCGGGCGGCGCTGGCTCGGAGCCGTTGGCGCTCACAGTCGGCTGCGCGGGTGCGCGAGAGATTTCGATGTCGCCGAAGGGTTCGGGTTGCGTGCAGACCAGTTGCTTGAGGCGGATGAGTTCCAACAACGCCAGGAAAGTGACCACGATTTCGGAGCGGCTTTCCGCGCGCGCGAAGATTTCCGAGAAGCGAAGCGTGCCGCGCTCGGCAAGCATGCGGCGCAGTTCCTCGATCTTGTCGCTGACACTCCATTTATCTTCGAAAATATCGCGCAGGTCTTCGCGGTGGCTGACGCGCTTGAGGACGGCGTTGACGGCGTTGAGCAGGTCGAAAATAGAGAGGCTGCCGCGATCTCTCGGCATTTCCTGTTCGAAGGTTGGCTTGACCGGCAAACGTGGGTAGGTGCTGTCCTGGCGCGCTTCGAGGGTCTGAAGTTTCGCGGCGGCGTCCTTGAACTTTTTGTATTCGACGAGCTGGCGGATGAGTTCCCAGCGTGGGTCTTCGCCTTCGTCCTCACCTTCGACGGTGACTTGTTGGTCGACCGGGAGCAGTTCGCGGCTTTTGATGTACATGAGGGTCGAAGCCATGACGAGGAACTCGCCAGCGATTTCGAGGTCGAGCATGCGCATCAGTTCGATGTATTCGATGAACTGGGTGGCGAGTTGGGTCAGGTTGACATCATAGATGTCGACCTCGTCCTTTTTGATGAGGTAAAGGAGCAGATCGAGCGGCCCTTCGAAGACCTCAAATTTGACTTTGTAATCGGTCATGTGTGCGACGGTTTTAAGGCACTGGAGCGGAGACTGTAGGGGGGAGCAGGGGACAAGTCGAGAGTCGAGCGCGGGGGCGTACCAGCCTGTCCCTCACCCTGACCCTCTCCCTGGGCCGTAACGATGCAGTTGAGTTCATGAAAACGGATATGGTTCTTTGGTCATACGGCATGATTTTCAACTGCATCGCAGTTGAGCGGCGGCAGCAAACTGTTGAGTTTTTCGATCACTTTGAGCCACCAGGGACGCCACCGTTTGGGCACAGCCAGCTTCAGAGTGCCTCTTCCATGGGCGCGGCTCCACACTGCGATCGCTTCGATGCCCAGGACCTGAGCAATCGCCGGATCATGTTGCAGATACGCGACGCGCGAAAGCTTGTCGGCGCCAGCCAAAATGCCGCCCAAAAATCCCAGCGCGACATCTGTCGGAGCATAGGCATTGGGACTGGTGGGCGCATGCGGCAGAACCGCTTGCACTTGTTGGCGGACACGACGCTTATGCAGAAACGCGCTCCAAAACGCCAAACCGCCATAGGCCGTCAGACGCGGATCGGTGAAACCGATCCGGATGGACTTGCTGCTGGAGGCTGTGCTAACAGAAATGCTCACCGTTTGCTGAGTGCTGCCTGTGAGTGGTTGAAGTTTGGTTTTCATTTTCATCCGAAGTTCAAACCCGCAGCACCGCCAAACGTCAACTGCATCGTTACGACCGAGGGAGAGGGGAGAGCTTGCGAGCATTCCTAGTAAGGTCTTTGTTCTGGGATTCGGAGACAGCATTTCTAGTGTTAGAGACTCGTTACCTCGTCTGCTACAAATTCCTACGCGACCGCCCGCAAAATCGGCGTACGCTGATTTTGAACTGGCGCAAGTAGTTGGTACAGCGAGGTCGCATGAGTCGAAAATCGGCGAGTATGCCGATTTTGACGATTTTGGGTGAGGAGTTGTTCGTACAGAAGGCCGCAAAGGCCACGAAGGAAAGAAAGAAGATGAGCCACCAGGCATTTTTAGTGGGCCGGAATCGCAGAGGCGTCGAGGAGAATCGACGTACGCCGATTTTGGTTTGTCGTAAGTAGTTGGTGCGGCGTGGTCGAATCGGTAATAAATCGGCACATGCGCCGATTCTGTACAGTTGTGGCAATATTTGCCTGCGGGATTTAATGCAAATGCGGTAATACGCGGACGAGAGGTTGAGACGCGGGGATGGGATCCCGGAAGAGTACTGGTTTGTGCCTCACGCTGACCCTCTCCCCGAGGGAGAGGGAATCGCGGTCTGCGGTCATCGAAATGCGGACATTTTACTGCGTTAAAGTCGTAAGTTAGTGTGCAAGAGCAGTTAATGAAATCGCATTCGCGTTTTTGGCCGCATTTTGTCCTAGTTTTGTCCGCATTTTGCCATCGGAAGGGATTTATAAGGAACCCAGGAAGAAAAGAAAGGAAGAGCCGGTGAGGCGGCCCTGGCGTGCGGCATTTGTGGCGCCGATGCATATCGCGAGCAGAGGGGTTCTTTGGCCCTGCTGACGCGTGTACTGTAACACTGAACATAAATCTGTGCAAGTAGTATTTTCGGGCCGACCCTGTGGCGGAGGGGATTAGTAAGGAAGGCAGGAAGTAAGGAAACGAAGAGGTGAGAAAATGAAAAGTGAAAGATGGAAATTGCTGCGGCGGATCTACGGACGATGGCAGCGGATTTGACGAGGGGAGGTGAAGGGGTAGGATGGGGCGCGGGAACAGTTCTGACGGAAGTGTTCATTGTGCAGGACCGACCCCGCGGACGCGACCCCGCGGACGTTTTCGACCCCGCGGACGTTTTTCACCGAGGCTACATCTTGGTGTCAGGTTTGGTGTCCACAGGACGAGGTGGACGCTTCGCAGGCCATGATGGACGGTTCACTTCACTACAGTGTCGCTACACATCCGCCACACGTCACGATTCACGGCATCTTGTCGCTGTCGCTTTGGCGAGCGTTCGATTCGTTGCGCGGCCCGACGCCGTTTCTGGCTTTCGTGCCACGCCGGAGCTGGTTACAGACACTGCCGACATGAGCACGAGACGGCCTAACCAGGCACTGCAGCGAACCTGGCGGAGCGTAATGGTTGCGTGCCGTGCGCCGGGTCGCTGAGCTTGGGTCGTTCGGCATAGCATGATTCCATGAAAATCCTTCGCCAAGATTGGGAGCGGGTTGTCGAGAAAGCGTGTGACATCGCGAATGCTACTATAACAGACGCCGACCCGATGTACGCGGTGCACGTCGAGGGCATGATGCGACTCCTTGATGAACTGGAGAAGAAATATGGCCCCCAGTCTAGAATTCTAGCGACTCGTGCGGACTATCTGGAGAGCTTTTCAGAGAGGCGAGCGCTATATGAACAGTCACTGGAGTTGGCCAGGAATGCACAAGAGACAGAGGAGATTGAGGAGATAATGGATTCAATCAATCAACTTGGCCGAGAAGAACGAGCCGAACCCGGCGCTGCACCGAATGGCGGCCCCGCCACGCAGTCGGGCAATTCGGGCTGCACGGACGGACCGCCATCGGTGAGCTGATCGTTAGGCCGCTCTACGCCCATGCGTAAAAGCATTCTCATTGTTTTTGGAGCCTTGGTTGTGGGCGGATTGGTAGCGGTCGGAGTCTTTACTGCACCGATCGTGTATTGGACCATGCGGGATGGATTTCAGAGCGCGAGGCAGAAGCGGGCACTTCAGAGCCGCAGCGATTTTTCCCACATTGCGACCGCGTGTGTCTCGCTCGCACGCAGCATGACGAACGAGAACACACTCATCAAGCCCACCGACCCGATTGTTCCGGGGCTTTTGCGTTCGCTCTCACCGCGCTACATCAGCGCATCATCCAACTACGTCGAAATGGAGTTTCACGGCGGGTTTGACCATTACGGGTACCGCGTGCGACAGTCCGCCACGAACGCAAGGCAATGGACGATTTCCTGGTATACGGAGGACGGTCAACGATTGCTGACCACGATTTCATATGACTGAGCGGCTTAACAAGGGCGTTGCAAGTCCTTCCGGACGGGCACTGCGTCGTGGTTGCAGAAACTATACGTCAAATGTGAGGCAGGCTAACTGGTAGGCGTCTTGAGTATGAAACGCATCCCATCATGGCTTCGTTGGTGCGTGCTGACAGCAGCCGCAGCTCTGTTTGCTTACTCCCGAGGCTGGACGAAATTGTCATTGATCCCGTTGGCTTTGTTTCTGGTGATCGGGGCCGCGAGGTTGTTCTTCGCGATTCTTATGCGTGTCCTATCTCGCAAGCTCGCACGGATGACTCCTGAACAGCGCGACAAGTATATGGCAGGAATGTCTGAGGATAAGAAGCGCAAGCTTTTGGCTGAGTATGGTATCGACGCCTAACACCATGCGCATTGAAGCCGATCTACAGGAGGAATGACGATGCCCAGGAATCAGGTTGCCGCGATGAAATTTGCCAGGGTTTATCCGTTGTATGTTCAAAAAGCGGAACGCAAGAATCGCACCAAGGAAGAAGTTGATCAGATCATTTGCTGGTTGACGGGTTATGACCGGGCGGGATTGCAGCAGCAAATCAAACAGGAGAACGATTTTGAAACCTTTTTTGCTGAAGCACCAGGCGTTCATCCAAATAGCGCGCTGATCAAGGGCGTCGTATGCGGAGTGCGCATAGAAGAAATCGAAGATCCACTGATGCGAAAGGTTCGCTACCTGGACAAGCTCATCGATGAGTTGGCCAAAGGAAAAACGATGGAGAAGATTCTGCGGCAATGACTCAAAAAACAGGATCGGACTCTAACTGCTTCCGCACGGGCACTGCGCGCGTGTTAATCATTGATGTGGACCTTACGCCTTAATGAGGCCCGGAGGCGGCGCTAAATCAAACTGCCCGGCGACCTAGCGGCGGCCCGCTGATCAGCGAGACAGCACCCTGCCTATGAAGGGTGTCTTGCCTTCCGTGTAGGCTTCCCGGTCAAATTTGAATTCCTGAGCCAATCTGATCTTCAGCGCAGCATACTCCTCTGCCAGTTGGGGGTCGTTGCGAATGGCATCACGAAATGCGAGGCAATCGATCCACCGCGCGTTGCCCACCGGCACGAGATGAAGATGATGTGTCCGGAAGGCCGCAGACGGTTTGCAAAACCAATGCATGATGTCTGTTCGATAAGGGAAATACACATAACCGAGTTTGCCGACCGCTTCGATCGCCGGACGCGAGTTTTCGAGGTCGGCGACGCCGGCCATGATGTCGATGACAGGCTTGGCGGGCATTCCAGGAATGGCAGTGCTGCCGACGTGTTCGATCGGTCCCGCCAGCCAAGGCTTCAACACGGCTTCCAGCGCGCGTTGCTCAACTCGGAAGCTCTCCGGCCAACTCGTATCGTAGTCCACTATCTCTATGGGAGCTTCGCCCATAGGTCTAACAGATATGCCACTTCATTCTTGCTGCAATCGTAAAGCCAGGGACTCTGCGCGCACAAGCGTGCGGGCCACGGTTTTAAGTCTCGACTTGCCCTTCCCGTCGGCGGTGGTTCAGATTTGGTCTCGACCGCATGACGTTCCGACCGGCAACTCCCGGTGATTGCCCACTGCTCGCTCAACTGAATCATCAGTTGATCAAGGACGAGGGCCACCGCAATCGAATGAGCGTGCCGGAACTCGAACAGCGGATGAGGGATTGGCTCACCGGCGAGTATCAGGCGATAATTTACGAGGAGGGCGGCGAGGTTGTGGCTTACGCACTCTTTCGAGAGCAGGCGGACGAGATTTACCTGCGGCAGCTTTTCGTGACTCGGCATCGGCGTAGCCAGGGTATTGGACGGCGAGCCGTGGAAATTCTGCGCTCGCAGGTTTGGCCTCCGACGAAGAGGTTAACGGTGGAGGTGCTTGTCGCAAATAAAAGAGCGGTCGCTTTCTGGCGAGCAGTCGGTTACGCGGACTATTCGTTGACACTCGAGATACGATCGGACAATTCGATGAGCGGGTAAACCGCTGAGGTCAAAGTCACGTATCGCGCGCTCAATCAGATTTCCACCGCGATGTTTTTTCGGGCCGGAAACAGTCTCGCAGAGTTGCGCGATTGAGCAGGACTTTTGCCGGCAGCAGCAGGCGGTCAATGCCGATGCCGCTTATCACCGACAGAGAGGAAACAAAGAATTGCCCAGGCCCGAATCGACGCAGATGCGGCGACAAACCAACTACTCGGCGACCGAGCTGCACGCCAGGCTCGCGCATGGTTAGCATCAACATGTCATCTCCCCCAATGTTCTATTGGTGGGCCAATCGTTGGAAAGAGCCAAAGAACAGCTCCGGCTGCAGCAAGCCAGGAAACATATCTTTCACGCTTCGTGCGATAGAAGAAAAGCAATGAGAAGCCCCAAATGACTGGCCCGACGGAAGCCGCGAACATGTCCCACCTGAATGCATCAGTGACAAACATCGGCCATAGAATCGCACTGGCGAGATTCACTGCGACAGTCACGATGAGAAGTACCAGCCATCTGTCAGTCTTTTGTTGGGCGGTAGCTTGCATGGCGCGGTGATGCTAATGAGAATATAGCTCAGCGACCCGGCGCACGGGACGCAACGATTGCAACAGCGATGCTCCCGCCGGGTTCGCTGCAGCGCATGGGTTAGGCGGCGTCATTTTGGTATCCACTGAAACTCCACGTCCGATGACTCAATAATCCAACGAGCGCCCTCGTCATCACCGAAGCCAGCCCACTCGATCTCGTGGATCACGTGACTGTCGGGTGACAACGTGAACTCGTCGTAAAGCCAATCGCCCAAACCGCGGACGGACGACGGACTATGGATCTGATACCTGAAGACACGCGGATAGAACAGCTCGATGTGGCCGTCGTGGTATGCAGCCAGCAATCGCGTCCGAATCGTCGGGACGCGCTCACCATGCTCTGCGCCTCGAATCTCGGCGACTGTGAAACTCTCCAGCCATCCGTCATGTGGGCAGCGGTGGTCGTGAGCCAACTGCCACCACTCAGAAGTGCCGAGTGCAAATGCGCCTGGCGGAAACCGGTCCTGATGCTCGCGCAGATACTGCTGGTAGCGACGGTATGAACCCACGACATCTTCGTTCCGCTCTTTGCTGAGGTAGTAAGCCATGCGACGTGCGTGATGCGCCTAACAGGTAGTCTGTTTCATAGCTGACGCAGAGTAAATACCTGCCGGAAGCCAAACCGAGCTGCAGGCCATCTTTAGACGGCGGGTGTCATTGTTTCTGTTTGTCGAGGTTGGCTTTCACGCGTGCAACGTTCTCCTCGATGACGTGGAACTTTCCCTTCGCCTTCAAGGTCTGCGCCAGCGCTTGATTGTAGCTCTTCATGTAAGCGATATCTGCCTCCATCGTCTCGGGCTTCGTCTGCTGCACGCGAATGCCGGTGGTCTGAAAATACCAATCGGGAATGCCAGCAACGTGCGGGTATGTCCACTTACCCTCCGGGTCAAGCAGTGCAATGAACTGAAAGTCGCCTCGTGCAATCGCGGCCTGGGCGTCTGCCTGAGGGCCACGTTTCTTGCACGCGACGAGAAATCCCGCAAGTCCGACGACTGCGGCTGCCAGAATAATGATGGTTGGCTTCATAGCGTGTGAAGCGGCCTAACAGATATTGAACTTCATCTTTGACGCATAATAAATACGTGCCGGGAGCCAAAGCCTGATTTGTAACTGCGATCCCGATCGTTAGTCGGGGTTCCCCACGACGCAAGGGTTAGGCGGGAAACGATTCAGCGACTGCAGCTTGGTCCGATGCCCTGCTTTCGTCGTTCCAGAATCTCTCGTAAAATGCTCTCGACGGCGCTCAGGTTCAGGTCGGCGAGACGCTTGAAACGAATACAGCCCTTGCCGCAACTGACTTTGCCCAACTGTGCAAGGTGCGCCTTCACGATGTCGCCCTCACAGACGTAGAGCGCCATGTAATTCTTTTGCGAGGCCAAGGCACAGAGATCGCCAAAGGCGGGCAGCCCATATTGCATGGCCTCCTCCGCTTTCGGTGCCAGTCGGTGAATGAGGGTACGCAACTCCTTCAACGCGGACCGCCGGTCGGGCGGCAGCTCCTCCAGGTATTCGCTGATGGTGGCGGCTGTGGATTGCATGGTGGCTCCTATCTGTTTTTGGGTTTGGCAGGGGTTGAGTCAAGTTGTTGGCGATAGCCGATGGGTTTGTTCGTCATGCTTGTCTTCGTTGTTCCTGGATAGTGTTCATTGCATAGTGTGATTCAGAAAAGGGGGTCAATTGCAACCGCGATCCCGGTGCTGTTTGTCGGGATTCGCTGCGGCGCGTATGGTTGGGACGCTGATGTCTCATGTTTTCGGCTTAAACTTCCGAACGCGCCTAGTCTTCAAATCCAAAGAGTAGCTTTTGCCATTCTCGCTGGAAATAACGAGACGGCTGTCGTCAAGGCGCATCTCCTTAATGAAGACCCACTGAATGCAGTGTTCCTTTATGGGATTAATCCAAGTAGTGAAAACCGTCTTCTTCCAGAGCCGCTTTCCCGTCGCAACGTCCCATGCCTCGATATATGCGTCCGTACCTTTATCGTTCGGTGCGACGTATCTGACGCCGTCATGAACAATCGGGTCGATCTTCGGCGCGGGCACTCTCTTCCCCAATGCGAGCGAAGGGAGCATCAATATGCTCACGAGCAGAGTTGCCGTAAAGGTACGCATAGTGCGAACAGCCTTACACAAATTGAACTTCATTTTTGACGCATAGTAAATACCTGCGGAAGCCAAGGCGTGCATCAACCCCGGGAAGCATTCGCGCACGGAGGAGGCGATTCGCCCCTTCGGGGGACGGGTTGGCGGCTGGAAAGGTGCGGTTTGTCCCGCGATTCTACCTCTGGGGAGAACCGTCCGCTAAGAAGGAGAGACATGCCTGACCCGGGAGGTCCGCTGAGGCAGGACCGTTGGATAACAGAACTGCCATGGCGAGGGCAAGTGAGGGGGCCAACGACCAAAGCGCGTTGCCCCCGTTCTTTCGAGTTGATCAATAAGGAATGCAGGAGGGGAGGAATCACAGAGGGCGCGGAGTAAATGACGAATGACCAATGACGAAGCTCGAGGAACAAGTTGGCGCAAGAATATTACAATGTTCCGACCCCGACCTCCGGGCGTTCGGCCGCAAAGCGCCAGAGCACCGGCGCACTCCAAGACGCTCCGCGTTCTCGAAGGCGTTGTAAGGATTCGCGGGAGCAGCACGTTCGGATTGTAAGTAACTCGCACGCAAAAGCTGCAGCGTTTGGAAAGTAAAAGGCCCGGGCACGTGTGTGCGCCGGGCCTGTTGCTCGATGGTAAAGCTCTACTTCGTGGCGGCAGCGGGAGTCTGGGTGGCGGCGCCTCCGCGCATTTCGCGTTCTTTGACGAGGGTCGCGCCCTTGCCGAGGCGTTTGCGCAAGTAGGTGAGCTTGGCGCGGCGCACTTCGCCCTGGCGTTCTACTTCGATTTTCTCGACGCGCGGTGAGTGGACGGGGAAGACGCGCTCGACGCCTTCGCCGTAGCTGATGCGGCGCACGGTGAAGGTCGAGTTCAGCCCGCGCCCGCGACGGCCAATCACTACGCCAGCGAAAATCTGGATACGTTCCTTGTCGCCTTCGACAACTTTGGTGTGGACGCGGACGGAATCTCCGACGTTGAACTTCGCGTTGTCCTTGCGAAATTGCTCCGACTCAATTTTATCCAATATTGCCTGATTCATAAATTCTCTTTCATTGCGGACGCCGACGGAGCGGCGTCCCTACCGCCCAACAAATCCGGGCGACGCTCGGTTGTGCGCTTTCGCGCCTGGTCGGCCCGCCACTTCTCAATTTCCGCGTGATGGCCCGAGAGCAAAATCTCCGGCACTTTCATGCCGCGGAACTCCGCTGGCCGCGTGTAATGCGGATACTCCAGCAGGCCGTGGCTGAACGACTCATCGTGCGCGCTCTGCTCATCGCCCAGCGCGCCGGGCAACAACCGCACCACCGCATCGATCACAACCATCGCCGGCAATCCGCCGTTGGTCAGCACATAATCGCCGATCGAGATCTCATCATCGACAAGCGCTTCGCGCACACGCTCATCCACGCCTTCGTAACTGCCGCTAATAAAGAGCAAATGCTCTTTCACGGCCAATTCGCGCGCCAGTGCCTGATTAAAAACGCGGCCTGCCGGCGACATCAAAACCACATGCGTCTTTTCGCCGGCCAGTTTTTCGAGCGCCTCGAAAATCGGCTCCGGCTTCAGGACCATTCCCGGCCCACCGCCAAAGGGCCGATCGTCCACGGTCTTGTGGCGGTCGTGCGTGAAATCCCGCAGGTCCGTAATCTGCAAATCCACCAACCCGGCTTCGCGCGCCCGCTGCACGATGCTCACGTCCAGCGGACCGCTGAACATGGCCGGGAACAAAGTGAGCACATCGATTTTCATCTGCGCTCCCGGCGACCTGTCGCCAGTGGCCTCGCGCCACTACTTTTTATCTTCAACGATCTCGACCGCACAGCGCAGCCCCTGTTTGGCGCTGCCTGCGAGCAGTAACGTGCGGATCGCGTTGATCGTCATGCCTTGCCGGCCAATGATGCGGCCGACATCGCTCTCATTGAGCCGCAATTCGTAAATCGTCATCCCATTGCGCTGCACCGGCGTGATCGTCACTTCCTCTGGATTTTGCACCAACCCTTTGACGACATATTCCAGGAACGCTTCCATAAGCCCCTTTCAGGGAATGTCAGGCCGGGACCGGAGCCGCGGCGGCCTTTCCGGCCTTCTTGATAAAGCTGGCCACCGTGTCGCTGGGTTGCGCGCCTTTGCTAATCCAGTACTTCGCGCGCTCGAGATTGAGCGTGAAATTCTGACCCTTGTTTTTCGGCAGGTATGTTCCCAATTCCTCGATGCACTTCCCGTCGCGCGGGCTGCGGCCATCGGCGACCACGATGCGGAAGGCCGGTTGGTTTTTCGCGCCGATGCGCTTCATTCGAATTCTTACTGGCATAATAAAATTGTCTCTATTCAAATAAACCCGTGCGCTTCGTCTGAAGGCCGGGTTACACGTCTTCCAAAAAGAGTGGAGAGCGTAGTCCTGGGGGCAGGCGTTGGCAAGAGCTGTTTTGAGCTTTTTTAGCGGCAAAACCGCGATTTTCGGCGGTCTTTTGCGGACAGGATTGCTCTACCCGGCCTCCCTCTGAAAAAGATGCGACTTTCGGGGGCCTGCTGTGGTTCTAACGCTTGAGGCGTTGTGCCTCCGTAGTGGAAACTTGATCATAATCGCATGAAGGCCCTGATTCTGTTCGTTGGATTGTGCATTCTGTTCGTGCTTTGCTGGCCACTGGCGATTCTCGCCCTTATTCTGCTGCCAATTGTCTGGCTATTGTCTCTGCCGCTACGGCTCATCGGCATTTCGGTTGAGGCGGTCTTTGGCTTGATCCGAGGCATCCTGCTGCTGCCTGCGCGGTTACTAAATCTGCTCCGCCGTGATGGCGCCCGGCCCCAATCCTGATCGCCGGCTGGCGACGACATTTCTAAACTTTCAAATTTTCAGACTTGTCGCTTTGGGTAATGCTCCGCGCGCATGTCCAGAGATTCGTCGCGATTTGCGTGGGTAGTGGTCGGGTTGCTCGTGCCGGTGGCATTATTGAACTACCTCGACCGCCAGATGCTCGCGGCGATGAAGTTTTCAGTAATGCAGGATATTCCCGGGATCGGGCTGGAAGCGAACTGGGGAAAGGTGCTGGCACTGTTCAAATGGGTCTATGCGTTTCTCAGCCCGATTGGAGGTTACCTGGCGGATCGTTACAGCCGGCGGCATGTGATCGCGGGCAGCCTGCTCGTGTGGTCGGCGGTGACGTGGGCCACAGGTCACGTGACTACTTACGAGCAACTTCTCACGACGCGAGCTCTCATGGGGATCAGCGAAGCGTTTTACATTCCGGCGGCGTTGGCACTGATTGCGGATTTTCATCCCGGCAACACTCGCTCGCGCGCGATCGGGTTGCATCAGATGGGAATTTATGTCGGCGTCATTATCGGTGGATTCAGCGGATACGCAGCGGATACCCCGTCGCTCGGGTGGCGATGGGCATTCGCCGCATGCGGCATGGTGGGCATCGTCTACGCGCTGCCGCTTTTTTTGATCCTGCGCAATCCGGCACGTTCAACGGGCGCGGTGGAGACCGAGCGAACTTCGCCGGCAGGCGCACTTAAAGAATTGCTCAGTAATGCTTCATTCATTCTTCTCGTACTCTACTTCACGTTGCCTGCATTGGCCGGTTGGGTCGTGCGCGACTGGATGCCGGCGATATTGAAGGCCGAGTTCGGAATCGGGCAGGGGAAGGCCGGCGTCTCGGCAACGCTATTCTGGCAAGTCGCGGCTATCGTCGGCGCGATCAGTGGCGGCTGGTTAGCGGATCGTTGGATGCGTAAAACCCAGCGTGGGCGAATTTTCGTCAGCGCCATTGGCATGTCGATGATTGTGCCCGCGATGTTCGGCGTCGGTTATGCGCCGCAAACTGGCCTCCTGTGGGTTGCAATCGCGTTCCTGATCCTGTTTGGGCTGGGCTGGGGATTTTTCGACTGCAACAACATGCCGATTCTCTGTCAAATCGCGCGCCCACGGCTGCGTGCAACGGGTTACGGTATCATGAACCTTGTGAGCATTAGCTGTGGTGGTTTTGCCGACTGGGGTTTCGGCACATTGCGCGACCGACAGGTGCCCCTGTTTGGTATCTTCAGCATCTTCGCGAGCGCCGCCGTATTGTCGATTGCGCTTGTCTTGCTCATCAAGCCACGCCGCACAGATGACGACGTTGTGACGGTGGTAAGTTGATTTTCGATGAAGCCAATTCATCCACTCCACGGTCTCGTTACTGCAGTTCACACACCATTCCGATCCGATGGCTCGCTGAACCTTTCGGCAGTCGAAACTCAGGCCGCACACTTGATAAAGAATCAAATTGGCTTGGCATTCATTGGCGGCACCACCGGAGAGTCGCACTCTCTGTCGCTGGAGGAACGGCGTGCACTCGCCGAGCGCTGGGGCGACGTAGTGAGAGGCACGGACTTGCGCCTGGTTGTTCACGTTGGTTCGAACTGCATTGCGGACGCACGCGTCCTCGCCGCGCAAGCGCAGAAAATTCAGGCCATCGCGATTTCGGCTCTTCCGCCGAGCTACTTCAAGCCGCGGTCGCTGGATATACTGATTGCCTGCTGCGCAGAAATCGCGTCCGCTGCGCCGGACACACCGTTTTATTACTACGACATTCCGAGTTTGACGGGAGTGTCGTTTTCGATGCCGGAGTTTTTCAGCGCAGCCCGCGAACGCATTCCAACGCTGGCCGGGATCAAGTTCACCAATCCGGATCTCATGGCTTATCAGCTTTGTTTGAGTGCCGGTGACGGCGTCTGGGACGTGCCGTTCGGAGTCGACGAGCACCTCCTGGGCGCGCTGGCGATGGGTGCCCGCGGCGCAGTCGGCAGCGGGTTCAATTTCGCCGCGCCGGTTTACAATCGGCTGTTCGCCGCATTCTCGCGCGGAGATCTGGTCGCGGCGCGAGAGGAACAATTCCGCGGCGCGCGCCTCGTTCAACTGCTCTCCACTTACGGTTACATGGGCGCAGCGAAAGCCGTGATGAAAATGTTGGGCATCGATGTCGGTCCCGCTCGGTTGCCAAACAACACGCTCGCGCCCGAATTCGCGAAGAAGCTTCGTGGTGACCTCGAAACCATGGGATTTTTCGAGTGGGTGAAATAGCGACGCTCAGTCGCGCGGCTGCGGAGGTCGGTTCCGCTGAGCACGGGAAACTTCAGGCGCGGGCACATTTTTCGAAGGGAAAGATTTCGCCAAATTGCTCTTAGCGCCGCTGAACTCGACTCTACTGGCGACGTTTGTCCATTCGTACGGGTCATGCCGGTGATCGTAGAGTTCTTCGCCGCCGTCCTCGTAGCGAATGAAACGCCAGCGTTCCGAGCGGACCGCGTGATTGGAAAAGCCGTGTGTCGTCAGAGCCGGCGTCGTCCACTCCGCGTCCGGGTCACTCAAGAGTGATCGAATGCTCTTGCCCTCGACGTGCTTCGGAATCGGTAAATCGGCGAGTTCGCAAAGGGTGGGGTAGATGGTCATGAAATCGACGGTGCGCTCGCAACGGCCACCCGGCCTGGTGATTCCCGGCACGGCCCAGATGAACGGCGCGCGCGTGGTTTCTTCCCAAAGCGCAAACTTTCGCCAATGCTCCTTTTCGCCCAGGTGCCAGCCGTGATCGCCCCAGAAACAAACGACCGTGTTGCTCGCGTGCGAACTTTTCTCGAGCGCCTCCAAAACGCGGCCGACCTGCGCATCGAGAAATGATATCGCCGCCAGATAACCCTGAATGGCCTGCTTCCACTTGCCGGCTTCGACCACGCGCGCGTGATCGCCGAACGCGTGCGCCATCTTTACGCCTGCGACAGGGACATCCGATAAGTCATTCGTGAGAAAAGGCGGCAACTGGATCGATTCAATCGGATACAGCTCGTAATATTTTCGCGGCACATTCCACGGCATGTGCGGCTTGTGAAATCCGCACGCGAGGAAAAACGGCTTGTCGTGTTTGCGCTGGAGGTGATCGATGATCCAACTCGCGATTCGATAGTCACCCATTTCGGTGTCATCGCAATCGAGCACGCCAAACTTGATCCCCCCGGCACTGCGATCCTCCAGCTTGCCTTTGGGTTCGGCTCCGCCGCCACGCATGTAATCGTCCCATTCGTCGATGCGGCCTGCGCCGCCATGATAAATCTTGCCCGCGCCGGCGACAAAATATCCGTGTTTGCGGAAATGGGAGTTGAGGGTCTGTTCGCGGGTGACATGTGGTCGGAAGTCGATTCCATTTTGGTAAACGCCCGTGGTGCTTGGGCGCATGCCGCTCAGGATCGCCGTACGCGATGGATTGCAGACCGGGGCGGCGCAATACGCGCGCGTGAAAGTGACGCCGTTGCGCGCCAAGCGATCTATGTTCGGAGTCTTCACCTGCGGATTGCGGCCGAGATGCCCAACCCAATGGTTCAGATCGTCCACGGCAATGAACAGGACGTTCGGGCGATTTGTCGAAGCCGCGCCGAGCAGGTGAACGCTCGCGAGCAGGAGGAGGATCGCTGTTCTAATCATTCTACGGCCCTGCCTCGACGATTCGATAGAAGCGCGTTGCCCCGGGCGGCGGCGTATCCGTGGTCGATGCGGTGAGCCCATTTGCCGATACAGGCGCGCCCGTCACAATCCATTGCGCGGCCTCGAGTTGGTTTTTGTATTGCAATCGGTAAGTCACGCCGGGCGTCGCGCTCCACACCAGAGTCACAGTTCCACTCTGCGCGGTAATGCTGCCGATGCGCAGCAGCGCGTTCAGCGTGTTTGGCAACCGTGGCGTCCAGTTGGTCATCGAATAGAGGTTGGTTGTGCCATCCGGAAACCAGCCCTGACTCACATTCAACGGCTGTGCCCCAAAGCTGACTGCGTGCTGCTCCACACCGGCCGCGTTAAAGAGGCCGATCGCTTCGCCTTCGCGATTGAGACTAAACCCGGCGTGAAGATTGCCGTACGTGTCGAGTGCGTTTTGATTTGTCTGATTATCGGCCCACACGAGCAAAAAGCCGCGCGCCGGGATCAACGTGGGGGAGGGGATCTGCCATTTCGTCGGCGTGTTCAAATCGTCCGTGAGGAAGAATCCTGCGATGTTCACCTGGTTGGTGTTCGGATTGTAGAGTTCGATCCAGTCTGCGAACTGACCGTCGAGCGGATCGGCAAAACCATCGGGACCATCATTGTCCGCCATCCATTCATTAATGATGACCGGCATCGGAGCGCCTGCGCCGTTGTTCGTAACCGTGATTGTATCCACTGCATTCGTGAGGAGCGCCCCGGCTGTATTTACCCCCTGGACGCGCAATTGATTTACTCCGCCGAAGAGAGGTACAGCAATGGACCATGCGGTTACCGTCGTCCAATTGATCGGATACAAGCTACCATTGACTTCAATAAACCTGACCGACAAGGGCGCAGTGCCTGCGAGCGTGACCATCGTGTTGGTCGTGCCGAAGTTATTCCCGCCGTTGCTGGTGATCGCGAAGGCGACGTTGGGCACGGCGGCATTGACCTGTGCGGTGACGACGCCAACGCGTTGAACGATGAATGCCAGATGCGCATTGAAATTCTGCGCGGGCAACAACCGGCCATAGTGGTTTGCCCATCGGGTGAGATAATTTGCGTTGTACGTACTGCCGATAATGTCCATCACCTGGCTGTAATACAGGCGCGCCCAGGCGGGCACCGCCAGGAACTTCTGCAGGTCGGAGTTGGGAACGATCGAGCGGCTCGCGTCGAAGAACGCATCTACGTCGTGTGGCAGATACAAAACCTTCTTGTCTCCAGGCCGCACGTAAAACTGCACGTTGTGTTGCGAGCCGTCGCCGCCATAGCTGTCACCCGCACCCGAGAGCGCGTTCACGGCCACACCGCGGAACCATTGTTCGAGGATAACAATATTGGTGATCGCGCTGTTGAAGGGAGCGCCAGCGAGCTCCATGGCTTTCGCAAATGCCATGATGCCACTGTAGTCGTCGCGCTCTTCGTTGTTCTTGATCAAAAATGTCCATCGGTAGTTCTCCTTATCGTCGCCCATATTGCGAATGGCGGTGCCCACCACGCTGTCCGCCGCGGGGAGCTTGTTTCCCGTGGGTTGGCCGTTGTCCGTGGAATTCAATTGATACACTAATTCGTATTCGAAGACCGTGCCCTCTGCGCCATTCTCATACTGGTCGTCCAGGAATACATCGGTGTAGCGCGCCAGTTGCAGTTCTGCCGACCCGGTATACTCATTTCGCGGCGCCATGACGTGAATCAGGTCGTGATATTTTGTGGGCACGCCTCCGGCGTGGTTCAGCGTCTGGTGAATCAGCATCTCGCGTTGCCCGAAGCCGGTGCTCTCGGAGCGGTCGATCGCAACAGTATCATGCACGCCGCGGAAGCGTTGCTCCGAAGTAAAGGAGACGTTGAAGCCAAGACGCGGCGTCGTTGTGCGACTATGTTCGCTGCCTTTGAGGCGCAAGCCGGTATCGTAAAAAATTTCGCGCTCATTGTAGATCAAAGTCGAACCAACCCGCTCGTTGCTCATCAAGTTGATCGTGCGAAAAAGCTCGTTCGCGTCCTCGGTCAACGCGATTAACCGAACGTTGTGCAAGCCATGCGTCGCCGCAAGCCCATCATCCACCTTAAAAAGCGCGCGCGAATTGGTCCCGCCGGCGGGAAAGCTCGACACCGCGCCAAGCGCATCCATCGCTTCCACGAAAAACTGGACTATTTGGCCGGCTCCCTTGCCAGCGATGCTTCCAGTGTAAGCGCCGCTGCCGTCCAGCGTCATCGACGCGCGGCTCCATTCCTGACCGTCCATTCTGGACCACAAGTCAACGTTGCTGACTCCGTCGGGATCATTCACCTGCACGGCAACCGTGACTGGGACAAACGGAAGCGGCACCGCCGGTTCGTGGCGCAGACCTGCGTAAGTCGGCCCCATGTTTGACACAAATGCGGTGTTCTGCGTTCCGGGCGTTCCATGGATCGTGGGCGCGTCGAGCAGTGTGGTGTGCGCGAGGCGATTGAAGTAGAGCCGGGTGTGAAATTGGCGGCATCCGCTGATCCATTTGGCGCGAAACGAGATGACATACTCGCGCCCCGGGACCACGTCGCCATTTCCAAGGAGCGTCGTTTCCCCGTGATTGCTCATGTGTTCGGTCGAACCGTTTGCGACCAACCGCAGTACCTTATTGCCAGGCTGCTCCGGGTCGTCGATCACCTCGCCATGATGGTTTCCAATGATGCGCCAGCCCGTCAGCCCGGTCGCGAACGTGCCGTTGGTTAGAATCTGCACGCCGTTCGTTGTCACGCTGATGTCGTCCAGCAACACTTCGCCGGCGGCGAGCAAACCGATAACAAACTCACGCCACTGGCCGTCTGGGCCGACTGCGCTCGGAGCCGGGAACCCGCGATACGAATATGTTTGCCATGCTGAACGGGCGCTCTCGTCGCTGGCCGCCCAGGCTTCACCCGCGGAATTGTCGGCGAATGGGTCGCGCAGTTCGAGGCTCGCACCGCGCCCATCGGCCTGCCTTGGCCAGCGGCCATCATCAAAATAGTGCACCCAATCCGCGGGGTTGTCCGCGGCGTCCTTCAGCACAAGCCGCTCGCCGCGATGCGACAGCGCATTGGTGTATGGCCCCACCACGTTGACGCCAGGAAATTTTGCCAGCAGCGCCGGAGGATCATTCGCAATGACCAGGTAACCCCCAGGCGCGACGACCGTGTTGGACGGAAACCGGTAATCGATGCCTTCGTCCAATCGCCAACCGGTCAGGTTCACCGCATTGCTGCCACGATTGAACAGTTCGACCCAGCCCTCGTTCGATTCCTCAAATGGGATGCGCGGGCTGAGTTCCACGCGCGCACTCAATTCGGCTCCAAAGGCGACATCGTTGCCGTTATTCTCAGCCTGATGGACTTCCACCGCGAACACGTTTGTTCCGATCACCAGATTTGTAATTGAAACCGTCGCAATCGGGCGAATGGGCGGATTGACCACGGCCGGTGACGCAAAGTTCGTGTACGAAACAGGCCCCGTCGGCAGATTAAAACGGGCGACTTCCCCGCCGTTAAGATAAAATACGGCCCCATCGTCAACAACATGTCGCATGCTCAACGCGAGGATTTGGGGCGCACCGGTGTAAACGAACGTGGCGCGAAAGTAGTGCGTGTTCGGCCCGAAATTGATCAGGGTGTTGCGGGGCACTTGCAGATTATTTGTGTTGCTGTAAAGCAGCGCCGCGCCCGAGGGCCACTGCGTATCATTGTAGACCGGCAAGCGCCAATCCGTCCCAAGGTCCACGCCGCCGTCGTGATATTTCCAGACATTCGTGAAAGTAATGATCACGTTTGTTCCGATCACTGGAAGCACTTCCAGCCTCGGCGGCGCGTGGTACATAATTTCATTGAACACGAGGTCTTCGTTCAACGTGAAGGAGTTTGCCGCGCCGAATGTGGCGGCGTTGGGCGTCAGCCACTCGCCTGCGCGCTCTGCCGAGCGGGCGCGTGGACGATCGTGTACTTCAACGGCGTCCACCACGGCGCCATCCGGCCGCAGGAGAAATAATTTGTCGCCTGTGGCAGCAGAAAACCCGAGCCTACCCTGGTTGAGCGTGAGCAGTCCGCCCGGCGCGAGCGTTTGCGTTGAAAGGGTATAGTCAACATCCGCAGAACCGCCCGTGCGCCGAATAGTGTATCCGCCGAGGTTCAGCACCTGCGCGCCGGAGTTGATTAACTCCACCTGGAACGGGTTCGCGAGTGCCGCCGACAATTCGTTGAAGGACAAAGGACCGGGATCAAAATCCGAATCCGGCCGCGACTCAACTTCGGCTGTCAGTTCGAGCGCAAACATCATGTCCATATCGCTCAACGCGGCGGATTGATGGACCTCAACGGCGAAGACGTTGGCGCCGCGCCTCAGGTTCGCCGCCGACAATATCACCGGCCCGGTGAATGTCGCATTTCCCACCGCTGGGTTAGCCGGCGTGCCGGCTGTGATCATGCCCTCGGGCATATTGATGCGACGAACTTCGGTGCCGTTTAGATAGAACACCGCGCCGTCGTCCACCGCTGCGTTCAGGAAAAGGGTCGCCCGCGCGGGGTCGCCACCGAAATTGAATTGCTTGCGAAAATAAGAGGTCATCGCGCCGACAGGCACTTGCGTTCGGCGCAAATCGACATCACGAAAGAATTGGACCTCGCTCAATCCAACAAACCGATTATCGCCGCCCGGGAAATTCGTGAGCTTCTCCAGCCTGACGAAGCGCGCTGGCGCGCCGCCGAGCGGAATCAACTCTGAGAAGTCCGTTTCCGTGCCGGGTGCTTTCGCGAACGTCTGCCCCGCGATCAGCATCGATAATGTGCCCGTTGAAACGCCCGAAAGGACATCGGCTCGGGCCACGCCGCGCGAGAGTAATTCGGGCCGGTTCACCAGCGTTTCGTTGTAATTCCACACCTTCATCCAGCGCAGCGGATGAACCGCGCCGAGGTCAAATTGGATCCAGGCGTTGGTGTCATTCGGTGCGAGGAACGTTCCATTGTTCATCCACATACTGTCCGCGGGCGCGACCACGTGGGCGCCGCCCACCAACCCCGCGCCGTTCACAGCGTTGCTCGCGTAACGTCGGTCAGGCAGGTATTGTGTCGAAGCCGTTGCGGTAATGGGCGTAATCCGCTCCGGAGCCTGGCCGTCAATCGTTCCGCTGCCCGCGTAAATCGCCCCGGCGCCACTTTGCCACATCGCGTCGTTGTAGGCGCTGGCGCGCCATCCCGTTCCGAGATCGGCGCCGGTGGCGTCGTACTTCCACATTTCGTTCACGGCGATGACCGTGCGTCGCTCAATCGTCCTTGGCGGACTGACCAGCGCCGTCAGCCCCGCTCCAAAGGTCATTCCCGGGTCCGTGAAAAAGAGTTGATGCACTTCGACGGCAAGCACGTTGGTCCCGCGCACAAGATTCGTCGCCGCCAGCGAAATTGCGGTGATGATCGGCGTGTCGCCGACAGCGCCCGATGCCGGCGTGGAGTATCCCACCTCGCCGCCTGGCATGTTATGGCGATACACTTCCGCGCCGTTCAGATACAGCACTGCGCCATCGTCCACAGCGAGATCGAGCTTCAGTTCCGTTCTTACCGGGTCATCGTCGAAGACAAACGTATTTCGGAAATAGTGTGTCAGCGGCCCGAGCGGCAGCTGAGTTCTGCGCAATTCATCGTTGCTCGTGAGCCGTCCATCGCCCGCGAAATAAATGGCGCTCTCAGGCGCCGCAAAATCCAGCGGCGTCTTCGTCTGCGCCGCGAGTTCGGCTACCTGCGCGGCGCTCAGCGGTTGATCCCACACGGCCACGTCATCCATCGTTGCGGTTGAGAAACCTGCTCCGTCGGAGCCCCATGCGCCAATCGTCAGCGGTACCGACGGACCGTTGTTCAAGCCTGCGCCTACAGCAGTTCCCTGGACGATTCCATCCACGTACAAAGTGCTCCCGCTGTTCGCAAACGTGATCGCGATATGGTGCCAGTTCGTGCCGACGGCCGTCGTTCCCGTGACGAGCACTGGCGCAGGCCCGCCGGATTGTCGCCACACGATGCGTGCGGTGGCCGGCGTGGAGGCGTTGAGCGCAATGATGTTATCGGAAAACAGTCCGTTCCCCTGGCGCGCGAACACCGCGCCAAACGTGCCGCAGCAATCCGCATCCTGCACCGATCCGGCCCATTTCACCCACATGCTGATCGTTCCGGCTGGCGCCGCGTTCAGCCCGCCGCCGGCGGGGACAGTCACGTGCTGTTGCAACGCTCCGTTGAACGCAAGCGCGCCGTCCGGTTGGTTGTTGCGATCGTTGGCGCGACTCACCGCACCCACGAGCGAGCCGGACGTGCCGCGAATTGCCGTCGCGTTGCCATCGAATGGCCAGTAGGAAACCAGTGTGGCGTTATTGCGCCCATCCCAGCTTGCGTCATTGTAGGCCGGCTCTCGCCACGCCGTACCAAGGTCCGTGCCGCTTGCTTCGAAACGCCAGAGCGCGTTGAGCGGCACGAGCACGCGTGGCGCCGCTCTTTGCGTCGCGGGAAAGTTCCTCCCCCCGGGTGTGCCGTCGGTGACCACGCTCGAAGTCCAGTTCGCGGGTTCGGCGCTCGTCGAATCCGGGTTGCGCTTGGCCAGTGTCGCGCCCGACCCGTCTGCCGCGACCGCCCATTTCCCCTGGTCGCGATACTCGAAGCGGTCCATCACACGATCGTTGCGGTCACGCAAAGTGAGCGTTCCCCGCGAGTTGTTCAGCCGGCCGCTGAATGGCCCCACCACATTCGTAATACCGGTCCATGCCCTCAGCGCCGCCGGGTCACTTGCAATTACCACGTAACCCTGACCGGGAATGATCGTCCCTTCCGCGAACGTGTATTCAACTTCACCCCGGACCGACCACGCTGAAAGATCGATGTCCACCGCCATTTGGTTGTGCAACTCAATCCACTCCGAAGCGGCTTCGTTCGTTGGCGGATGATAATTCACCTCGTTAAACACCACGACGCTATCCACAGCAGAAACAGTGAAGCTCGCGAGCAGAAGGTACAAAACGAGAATTCGCTGCATAAAAGCGTCTCCAAATAGATTGTAGTGGCCGGGTGCGTTTACAAATTACTGCGCAACCGATAAAACTTCATCGTGCCCTGCGGCACGAGGTATGGACTGGTCGCCCCGGTCACGTCGGTCCAGGGTCCATCGATGCTGTCAGCGTGCTGAAGCACACCGTCAGAGCCCCAACGAATCTCCCGTGTTGTTGCCGAAGGCCGTTGGATGCTGAGGCAGTCGGGCTGCGGTGCCAGGAGCAGCGGCGAGGTGCCGAGCGCGAGGTCGGTGATCTCGGCGGCGCTTAAAACCCGGTTCCAGATCGCCACATCGTCAATCGATGCCGTCGCGTACGATCCACCACCTCCAATCCATGCTCCGATCGTGAGTGGGACCGTCGCGTTCGCATTCAAGGAACTGGCACCGCCAGTGCCCTCCAAATTGCCATCCACGTAAAGTTCGCTATTCGTCGTGGTGAAGGTCACAGCCACGTGGCGCCAGGTATCGTTGCCAACAGGGGTGACACCAGTAATCGTCGCAGCACTGGTGCGCCGCCATTGTACCGTTGCAATCGCCGGGTCGGCCGCATTCAGGCTGATGACGTTGGCCGAGAACACACCGTCCTGCTGACGGCCCAGCACTGCGCCAAAACTGGTGGCGGCACCCCCATCCTGCATTCCGTTCCAGTTTACCCACATGCTGATCGTGCCTTGTTGGGCGCCGCCCAGGCCACCACCACTTGGAACTTCGACGCGGTTGGATTTGGTCCCATCAAATGCCAGCGCGCCATTGGCAGTCCCTAAACGGTCAGGCACGCCCACAGGTGCGTTGACGAGCACGCCGTCCGGCCCCACCGTCGTTTCCCCCGTCCCGTCCAACGGCCAGTAAGCGATCAGTCCGCCCGACGCACTCGGTCCGGATACACAAAACGTCTTCGTCGTTGTTGTGCGGGCTCCAAAGTTGTCCGTGGCTATCGCGGTCAACACCACCTGCCCGCCGTACGGCACGTCGAGCGGGATCGAGTACGGCGCGTTCGTATCCGTCACGTACAGGATTCCGTTCACCAGGAATTGCACACTGGTGACGGCTCCATCGACGTCCAGGGCCTCGACTGCAAATGTAATGTTCGTGGGTGCTTGAATGTTAGTCACTGCCAGTGTAACCGCCGGGCTGGCGTTAAGCGATGAGACAAATGAAGGCAGGCCGTACTTCTCCGCAAGATGCCTCTGCAACGCGATCCGCTCAGACGCGGACAGTGCGCGATCATAAATCAACAATTCAGCCAGTTCGCCGCTCATTCGCGTAACTCCGTCCGCGCGGCTCCCAATACGCAAAGCGGTGTCCCGGTCTTGCCGCACTGCTGTTATTGTCCCTCCGCCGTTGGGTATACCAGTTAGAAAGTGGGATACAGCCGTTCCTGCCTGTTGCACCCCAGCCAGGATATAGGTATTCGTTGGAAACGGTCGCGCTCCATTGGCACTTCCGCTGGCAGTGCCGTTGCCGCGAAAAAATACCGGCGTTCCCGAGTTTATGCCTGCGTAAATGTCAGTCGGCGCCGGTTGGTTCGCGAGGGTCTTGCCCCATACCGAGCGGTAGTTGGCAAAATTGTCGAACCGCAAGACGTAGAACGTGCTGATGTCGTTTGTGATCGAAATGCTGTCCGAGTCCGCCACGTCGAGCACATCATCCACGCCATCGAACCGCACCACGGCATGTCCGTTGAGCGCGTTCGTCACGAGCGTCGGCGCCAGGTTCTCGTCCGGTTGCGTCGCGGTGTTTAGACCGCCGGACTGATCTGCCCATTCCACAACCTTGTCTCCCGCGCCCAGAGCTGTCCCGGCATCCCCTTGCATCCAAAGTTGCACGCCGGCCGTCACCGGATTGACGGTCGGCCCGCTGCCAGCGACGGTCACCACCGACGGTGTGGATGTCCCCGCACCGTCACGATTGTCCACTGCTCGCGCGCTGAAGACCGGCCAGGGGGTCCGCCCTACTGCGATAATGAAATCTGGTGCCCCAAAAAATCTGCTATCTCGACGCTTTCTCCGGTGTCAGTGGTGACATGCTTGTCGGC
>Ga0111538_10002904_pt1 | contig 24038 bp, 19 predicted proteins | sample SoiMethybrSBSTD1_FD_79669 | JGI IMG/M metagenome (GOLD analysis project Ga0111538, IMG submission 79669) | Bulk soil microbial communities from a Populus tree surrounding site in Tennessee, USA - Soil MetaG P. TD hybrid SBSTD1 (version 2)... | ecosystem: Environmental > Terrestrial > Soil >...
CGTTGAGCGCAATCATTATTCTGCGCTTCTCTCCAGTCGTATCATTGGACAAAGTGACTCAAATGAGCCTTAAACAGAACTGCGTTTTGAAGAGTGGCAGGCCACGTCGCCTAGCGCAAAAATGGCACGCGATGTCAGTGGGAAAGTTCATAATCCCGCCGGCTATGCAGCTACTAAAATCACCGCGTCAACATCGTTCCCAACGGTAATCTGGTCGCTGGAAATGCTGGTTGGTCGACGTGGAATCAAGCGGCTCCTCTCGGAAAACTCAGCTCCCAAAACTTTGACTTGGTAGGCCCTTGTTTATACCGCTCTGAAGGAGCTCCGAAGGACTTCTCTCATCTCCCAATTTTTCTATCCAGGGGGACGTCTGGTATCGCGTAGCCTTTGGCATCTGAGCTGCCGAAGCCGAACAACCGTTCGAAGTACTGATCAGGCGCGACGGCTGGGGTACGACGGTCGGCTATGAATCGCTAATGGGGAAAGCTCAAACCTTTACCGGTGGTCCTGGATGGAACTATACAACTTCAGCTTTAAAGCCACCAGGTCAATTACAGCAGGTGATCCTGTAACCGGAGAACGGGGAGCACGTGTGGATTTTCAAAAAATTCCTGCAGGAAAATCCCTGTATATCCCGAACCTTGAAATCGTTCCCGTCGCGGCGCTGCGATCGGCGCTTAGCCTTGGGCGCTTGAGTAACCCAGGCAGGAGCACAGAGGAGATTTCCTGTCCGGATGAGGTTGTGTGCCTAAAGCATGTGCGAATTACGTTAGATTCTCGGATCAGCAATCCATTTCCTGGCCCATTACTTTACCTGCACTTGGCATCGAAATCGTCTTCACCCGAGACCCCACGCTTGTCGATAGCGATACAGATGGCATTGCTGATATCCAGGACAAGTGTTCCCGGACATCCCCAGGGGAAATTACAGATGCCGCTGGCTGTGCGCTGGGACAGCCCCCAGGATGATCGCAAAATGAGAGGCGGCGCGCGATTCATGGCGCCGCTTGATCATGAACTACGACGAGGAGAAAAAAAGGGAGAAATAAGACGGCTAACGGCGGCGAAAAAGCAGCTGACGGGTTGCCAGGAAAATGAAAAGAGTATTTGTCACCAGATAACGTTTCCATAACCGGCTGGGCTCGCTGAGTAAGCGAAATAACCATTCCAGGCCGTTTCGCTGCATCCATAACGGCGCACGACGAGTCGTCCCGGCGTGGTAATCAAAAGCCGCTCCAACGCCGATCATCACCGCGTTAATACGACCCCGGTGCGCCGCCATCCATTTTTCCTGCTTCGGGCAACCAAGGCTGACCCATACAGTCCGAGCTCCCGAAGCATTGATACGGTCGACATCAGCTTCATCTTCTTCTTCAGTCAGCTCACGAAATGGCGGAGACCAGGTTCCAGCGATACGTAAATCGGGAAAAGCCCTTGCGAGCCGATTTTCCAGAATTTGTAAGGTTTCTGGAGTGCTCCCATAGAGATAGATGGATTCATCCCGGATTGCTGCTTCGGCGCAATATCTCCACATCAGGTCGGGACCATTAATTCGTGTTTGCCGTGAAACGCCGGAACGACGCAACATCCACGCCACCGGCTCGCCATCTGGCGTTGCCATATCTGCGTCTTTCACCACCTGCCCGAAAGCAGGATCGTATCTCGTGGTTACAACAGAGTGAACGTTACAAATGCATACATAACGACTTTCGTTTGCTTGCGCCCACTCACCGATCCGCGCGACCGACGTCCCCCACTCCAATACGTCGATCGGTGTGCCCAGAACAAGAATTGTGCGTCGGTTATCCATTAAAGAAGTCGACCGGAAACATTAGCTGTACAATTGCTGACAGAACTTCGTCGCGGGCTCAAACGAATTTTCCTACAACCCGCTCTTTGACCTTTCCTCGCATCTCGAATAAAATGCCTGCTGAGCTAGGGGCGGACTTAGGGATCTGCGTAAGAAACAAAATCGCGCAATATAACGTCACCTTGTATTTTTTATATTTTAAGCCTTCAGAGAAATCCAAAACAATCTGTTTCCGTTATTTTTGTAAGTTGCCGATGCCCGGGGAAATTTCATATTCACAAAAATTAGGTTCTGCATAGTTCTTAATAAGCAGCTAGATGTCTCTCCCCGGCCAACCCCATCCGCAGAAAACAAGCATTAATCCCTCTCTGTTTTCACTTTAAGATTTTTTAAGGTTATGTATAGTTTTGCAAGATTCAACTTTCATAATTTACGCCGTATAGGGTGTAATGGATTTTTGATCTGTAAAGGGCATACCCCGTGAAAGCGGGCGACGCAAAGTCATCGGTCTACCGGGCGCGAGCCCCATGACGGCAGGACTGCCAGATAACGCCACTCATCCCAATCACGCACTTTGCGGATGGGTCTCTCTGTCAGCAATACGGGAGGATCGTCTACCGGTCCGTAAGCCGTTTTGTTGACGTAGATCGGCGTCTTCACGCAGTTCCGCCCTCAGCTAGAGGAGGCACTAAACGTGGAAATCAATAAAGAGACAGCCGGCAACCAAGTATTCGGTCGTGCCGGGTTCATATTTTCGGTTGCACAATCCATCTTATCATCCCTGAATGAATCCACCCTATTTCCCCGAAAAGGGCTTGGATTTAATGGCCTACTTTCTCGCCCGATACTCGGCTCTAAAAGCCTCTAAAAAAACGTCAAGCGGTTGGGCTGGTCGATTCGGTGCCCGCCCCGCCGAATTTCATTTCGCGCCATCATCCAGTAAGGCCAACAATGATCATCATTAGAACTCTACTTTTTCTTATCGCGCTGACCGCCGGTCAGCAGTTCGCCCACGCAACAACCTATTATATAGATTCTGAACGCGGCAACGATTTTTGGAATGGCAAACTGCCTACCCCTGGAGGGTCTTCCACTAATGGTCCATGGCAAACACTTAACCGGGTCGCAACAGCCTCGCTGGCTCCCGGAGATACTATTTACCTTGCCTGTGGCTCAACTTGGAACGAAACACTTAGCATAGCTTCCTCCGGTACGAGCGCCGCCCCCATCGTTATTTCCGCGGGGCCAGGGACCTGCGAAAACCCGCCGGCCATCGACGGGGCCGTGGTTGTCCCCAGTCATATGTGGACACCGTACAAGGGAGCGATCTATCGCGCCCAGGTATCCTCCATCGAACACATCGTTAACCCCAAGCTTAGCGCCAATCTGTTGGGCTGGACCTTCTGGTCCCCAGGAAACGATGCGTCCATGTCGATAGATACCGCTTGCAGCGGCTCGCCATCACCGTGCATGTCATTTACATCGGGGGCCGCCAAAAGCGTCGCGATCAGCAATAATTTCCCCTTGGCAGGGGGGATGAAATACACCGCCAGTGCATTAGTCAAGGCGCCAGCGGGAACGCAACTTAAACTCGCCATTCGACGTGATGGACCGCCTTTCGAGTCTTTTGCCGTGGAACAGTATGTAAAAGGGTCCGGTACGTGGCAGACCGTCAGCTTCACCTTCGTGGCGCGCAGGTCTGCCCCTAATGCCCGCTTCGATTTCGAAGTAGAAGAGGCGAAGACTAAAATTAACCTTCGTGAGGTACATGTAAAGCGGGTGCGGCCTACGGAAAAGGTGGTAGGGGTATTTGTGGATGGAGCGGGGGTCCGCGGCGCGCATCACCCCAACTTTGGACAGGTCGAAACGGACGCAAACTCCCCATTTGCCAAAATCGCTACCTCCGGCGGCAAAACGATTGTCGATACCGCCGGGTTGCCGCTGCCTAAGGATGCGAGCCTCGCCGCCGGTCTAGGTATATCAATTCGCTCTCAAGCGTGGCGAATTGAAGAACATACCGTTACCGCGGCGACGGGAAGCCGCCTAACCCTGGATAGGGCCACACAATATCCAATTTTGGCTGGATTCGGTTATTTTCTCACGGGAGCACTCTGGATGCTCGATTCTCCCGGGGAGTGGTTTCTCGATTCTTCCACAGGCTATTTATATATTTGGATGCCAGATGGTGCCTATCCCGCGGATCGAGTCTCTTTCAGCTCTCTCGCAGCTGGTGCCGACTTGAGAAGAAAATCCCACGTGAATGTCACTTCTCTCGGAATACGGCGCGTTGGCAAAGGCGTAATGCTTGGCGCCGCTAATACTGTCCAGTTGGAAAACATGGCCGTAGCTGATATCACCGACTACGGTGTAGAGGCAGACGGCTGCCGAGGATGCGCTATTTTGCGCAGCACCGTCGCGAAAACCGGCATCGATGCTATCAAGGCCCTCGGGGGGGTTACCACGGGCTTCACCGTTTCTGATAACGTTGTGACCGAGGCCGGCGCATCCCCCCGTCACGATGGTTGGCGGCGGCTCCCGAGAGGGTCTGGTGCAGCTATTATGGTAGGTCCCAACGCACAGGTAGCACGTAATAAAGTACTCGACGCTGCGAATAATGGCATAATTTTAGAAGTCAATTCCACTGCCGCAGACAACCATATTGCTCGTACTTGTCTGAGTTTTAATGATTGCGGCGGAATCTATCTCAACTACCAAGGCAATCAGTCCGCTATAACTGGAAATGTGGTGGAGTCCGTGCTAGGAAACGTGGCAGGACTTCCCGCAAACCGGGAGAACCACGCCGTGGGCATTTATCTTGATGATGGCGCTACCGATATTCTAGTACGAGGCAATACCGTTACGGGCGCAGAGTATGGGATTCAGCTCCATAACGTCAACAGTTCGACGATTTCCGAAAATCGGATAATCGGCAATCGGCGCTACCAACTATGGCTGCAGGAGCAAACTACAAGAGTACGTTCCGGGGGCGACATTTTCGGAAATAGGATCGAATCGAATCTACTGGTACCAGCAGCAGGCGGACCTAATGTGTTGATGGAATCCGAAATCGGCGATACGAGCGATTTCGCTGTCTTCCTCAACAACCACTATTCAGCCTTGTTCTCCATGCGCGTCGTCGGCGAACGGTGGCCCACCGGCAGCGCAAGCTACACTTTGGACGAATGGCAAGTTAAGGCGCAAGATATTAATGGCAAAGTAACGCAAGATAGTGGCCACGCATCCTTTCTTTCCAGCGGAACCAATATCGTTCCTAACGGAAATCTCGTTAGAAATGCGGCCGGCTGGACTAAATGGAACTTGGTCTCACCTTACGCTCGATTCGATCTCCGGACCTGCAGCTTTGGCCCATGCCTGCAGCTCACAGCGGGGGGTACTCCCAGTCTGATGTCCTCGCCAAATTTTTCCGTTACGGCTGGGCAGTGGTATCGCGTAACTTTCGACGCTGTTACTTCACACGAAGGGCAGCCTATCTATGCGTTGGTTCGCCGGGGAGGTGGAGGGTCGGCAGGATATGAGCCTCTTGTTCCCGTAGCCGAAACATTTTCGGGTTCCCCCGCGGGAGGTCGATATTCATTTCTGTTTCAGGCCACAAAGACCATTACCGTAAACGACCCTCTTACGCGTGAGCTCGGCGCGCGGATTGATTTCGATCGTGTTCAGCCTGGAACCTCGGTTACGGTAGCGAATCTCGAAATTGTCCCGATCAATCCTACAAAGGCAGCATTAAAGATACGTCCGTTAGTAAACCCGGACGATACGAACACTGACGTGGAATGCCCGCCCTCCGATGCGGCTGCAGACATTTGTGACAAGTTTATTTACTTAAAAGACAATAGTGCTGTTAGGTGGCCCGCTAACCTCAGTCCACTTTCCGGCGAGGCTGTATATACAAGGGACACAAGTCTTTCCGACACCGACGGCGACGGTGTCGCAGACGTAGAGGATGCCTGCCCGGCCACGCCACCGAAGGTTGCCGTGAACGCTCGAGGATGCGGGTTTGATGAGTAAGCAATGATGAGATAATAAGGGCCCACGTTTAGAATCGAAACTCAGCTCATGCGTAAGCTTCCCAACGACCCGATCGCGGTGAAGCTTACGCATTAACGTATGGCAGCGCACTGGCCTGTACTCTACATCAAGTCTCCGCCAGTAATATGCTCCTGGTCTACAAAATTTACCCAGATTGGCGTTCCGGGCGGGCTCGCCTTGTCCGCGTCGTCTAATCCAGCATCCACGGGCGTTTACGATGGGGAGACGAGCGGAAAGGTGTTATGAACATGGATCACATCCGGTCGCGCTTTTGTGAATAGTTGGCCTAGTTCGGTGTTACTGCGCCGCGACCATAGAGCTTGAACCGCTAGGTCTAGGCGGCTTATCTCCCTGCATTGGTCGTTGCTCCGACGGTACTCTACGACATCGTTTCCGTGTGCACGTAGCAGAGCTATTTCAGATTCAACAACCGTGTCTTCACCGCCGCGCTATTGGTAAGAGTTATGAACGACCAGAACGCTAAGCACGCGTTCTCCCCGAAAAATCTAGTTTCTCCAGCCCACAATTGAACATTGCAATTGTATGATTAGGTTACTTCGCTCGGCGAGAACCGCATGGCCTTTCAATGCGCCATTGCGCTCGTCGCGCCGATTGAAATCTTATAACCTTCAGCATTACGCCTGCTGCCCATCGCTCGATCATAGTTTAACTCATCCATTGTTATCGCTTCGAACTCCAAATATTTATAAACAAGAAAAAAGTTATTAGCTAGGGAATAAAACGAACCGGAGCCCCGCCGATCGAAATGCCTTCGCTCCCGTCTGCCCTGATAGGCTGCCGCGTCCCATCGATGAATTCCATCTCCTTCGGGTTGCCTCCAGAAAACCTGATTCGTTTTTTCGAGGTGGCAGCACTCCAAGCAATAGAATAATCATCACCCTTCCCTCCCGTCATGGAACAAACCCATACCTCGTCACTTGTCGAACAGCCCTTCATTTTTGCGCCCTCAAGCCATCGCATTGTCACGGCAAAAGCCGTCGCCTCAGGTTTCATCGACTTGCTTTCCGGCTCAATAAGGCCCATCTGTTTGTTATCCCAAGCATACCAATAATACCGGCTCACTCCCGCATACCAGCCAAGTATTAAAGAACGGGCTAAATAGGCAGCGGCCTGATCCTGGTCCAGGACTTTCCAATTGGCAGGGTATGTGCCCGGTGCAAGAGGTTGCTCCTTATTCTGGATCAGCCAACCCGTCTCTGTATTCCATAACGGCTTTTCCCGAATACCATGCTTAGTCATAAGTTCCTGCACCCGCTTGATTAGCGGGAGCATCATTTCCGGAGCGCCTGTCGGCACATAAAAGTGATAGCCGACAATATCTACGTACGCGCCACCCCCTTTTTTTAGGAATTCATCGAGCCATAGGAAGTGAGGGTCCTCAGGTCGCACGGCGCCCACAACGGAGGGGGAAACTAGTCGGTTGTCGGGGTCCACTTCTTTCAATATTTGTTGGGTCTCCCGCGTGAGCAACACCATGCGGTCTATGCTGCCGGAATAGAATCTCGGGTAGTTCACCTCGTTCCACATCTCATAATCCCGAATTTTTCCCTTGTAGCGCTCCGCTACTGTGCGTACGTAACGCCTCCAATCCTCGATGTCTTTTGGTTCCGCGGCGTTGCCCGGCTGGTAACCAGAAGCCTCAGTAGGCCGGGCAGATGCCCAGCGCGGACTCAAGCCAAGTGGCAGTAGTAAAGTAGTGCCACTAAGCTTGGCCATAGCCACGTACCGATCAAGACGTTTGAAGTCCCATTTGCCTCGTTCCGGCTCAAGATTTGGCCACGCGACGAAACAATCCCAGAGGCGCCACGTGCCTATCGGGAAGGACGGCCACGGCGTGCCGGCATCTGCCCGGTGAAAATGCATGCCGAAGTAGGTCCGGGGAATAGCCGGATCCGACGTCGGAGACGCTGCCTTAGCTATCGAACCGGCGAACAGTAATTGAACGGTGACCAAAGCAAGAATTACCAGCGCCGTAAGGGAATTCTTCTTCATCAGAAAGAAACGCATGTTTTAACCCCGAATTGATGCTGTTCGTCAGCCTGAATTCCCCCAATACGAGCGTGATTCAGGAATATGCGGATTGCAACACTGAAACGGTCTTTCGCCAATCCAACTGTTGTGCGCGCGCGATAATTTTTTTGCGACTAAACTCATGTCGACGTTGATACACGCGCTGTATCGCCAGCTTCAGTTCAGAAAAATCCGCGGGTGCAAAAACCTCTCCAAAGTCCTTGCTAACATACCGCTCGAATTCGCCCACCCTCGCAGCGACCACGGGCAATCCAAAGCACAAGGCTTGGAATAGCACCCCACTTTGATCAATATGTCGATAAGGCAATATTACTGCACTTGCAGTCGAAAACGCCTCCCACATCTCCTCTTCGGTAACAAACCTATCGCACCATTTAATGCAACCACGAGCAGGGGAGCGCGTAATTAACTCCCGGATATAGCCGCCATACTCGGCGTTCCGGCACACCCCAACAATGTTTAGCTTAAACTCGTGTCCCAACCCCTCGAACGCCTGCAGCAATACGTCCAGCCCCTTATATGGAGCGATGTTACCGAAGAATAGCAGGGTAAAAGAGCGGTCTGATCTATCAATTTGCTGCGCACCAGTTATTGGGACCGCATTGGCCCTGCCCGGAAACTCTATTTCACATCCGTGCTCCATCACGATCACTTTTTCTTCGGGAACGTGAAAGCTCTTGCAGAGGCCTTCTTTCATTGATTGCGTATGAACTACCAGCAAATCGGGAATACGGTATATCCGGCGGTATATTTGAAAATTCAGGGCGCTATGGCAATCATGCGGCAACAGATTATGCACCGTCAAGACGTAGCGCCGAGAAAATATGCCAAAAAAAAAAGCCTCAAGTAAACCCATTAAGACCGGGTATCTAAAAAGGCCGATGACGTGAATCACCGAACTGCGACGCGAAAACACGAGTCTCAGCAACCGAAGGTGATAACGCAACAAGTTCAATGTCTTCTCTACCGTGCTCCGACTCCCGTCCTGGCTTCCCCTCAGGTTCAGCACCTCTACACGCGTGTCAATACGTGCAGTATCGGTCCAATCGGAACCGACAAGGGTAACTTTAACGCCCGTATGTGCCAAACCGTTTGAAAAGCCGCGTTCATAGGCGGGCTGGAATCCGTGCGGAATGAGGATCACGGAAGCTTGGCTGTTGATGTTTTTGGTCACAAATTCCTTACGAAGTAACGTGCGGCCGCATACTGCGCCAGAGTCTAAACCGCCGAACAGGATAGCGAAGCGCAAATTCGGGATACTCCAACACTCTTCCATGTGCGAATCGAGCTCTGAAGTCCTCATTTAACGACTTCAACCGATTAGCGACTGATGCGCTGCGGCTATGTCGGCGGTACGCCGACAAGTAATCGTCTAGCTGAACAGGCGAGTACGTTTTTCCTATTCGTAGCCAATACTCATAGTCCATGGCCAGCTGAAAACTCTCGTTGAACATTCCATGTTCTTCAAATACGTGTCGTCTTACAAAAGTCGCAGCGTGTGGAATTATGTTATTGCGTACAAGGGTACGGTAAGAGTAGCGAGGGACGCGATACCGCTCTTTCTCCAAGTTACCGTTAATATCGGAAAGTATCCGCCCGAATAGCCAGGCACAATCCGTTGCGACAAAGGCCTTGGCAACCCTTGAAAGCACGCCAGGATCTAGATAGTAATCATCAGAGTGTAGGTGGGCGACAATGTCCCCAGTCGCCGCCCCAATCCCCGCGTTCATTGCTCTTCCAATACCTCCTCGAACGTCATGCAAAACTTCGACTGGCCGAGAAATTGCAGCGATGCGCTCAAGCGTGCCGTCGGTGGACCCTCCATCGACGAAAATGTACTCAACGTCAGGATAGTCTTGCGCCAACACCGAAGCAATCGACTCTTCAAGGTAGGGCTCGCTGTTCCAAGTGCAAGTAACAATGGAAAATTTTAGCGTCATAGTAGTATCGCCAATTGGAATCCCGAGGCGTTCTTGGCAAAAAGCATTTTGCCGTATGTTTTTCTGGAAATTGAAATCCGAATAAAAGAAGAAAGCCCCGTAAAAACACTTATAACAACAATCTAAGGCTGCTCGGTCAAGCTTTACAGTCCCTAAACAAACGGTGTAGCACCCATGGCACCAAGTTTGTAAATAAGGTCAGGATTGCGATCTCCAATTTTTTTTGCGGGAATACCCGCAAATATTGAGTTAGGAGTTGTGTCCTTAGTCACGATCGCGCCTGCTGCTACAACACAGCCGCGCGCGACATGCACGCCGGGCAGAACCATGGCTCTGGCCGATATCCATGCGTAGTCCTCGATCACAACTTCGGCACCAACGGAAGAAAACGTTGGTGACTGAGGGTCGTGTTGTAGGGTCCAGACCCAGACACCACTGCTGAAATTTACGCTGTTACCTATTCTGAGGCCGCGACGACCATCTAAAACTGCTCCGTGCCCGATAATTGTATCATCGCCGATAATGATCTGCTTCGGGTTCCTGATTTCTGCGCCGGCATAGATATAGCTCCGGCTTCCTATTCGCATACCAGCTAGTCGATAGAGGGATTTCCGCAGGTGGTGGCTGGGAATAAAACCAACGAGGCGAAAAAAGAGAAACTGCAGACCGCTATAATATTTTCTCAAAAGATTTTTCACGATGGTTTCAAGAAGATTTATTTTTAAGTAGAAGAATAAATTCACAAGTGCATAACGAGTATTATCGCGAGTAACCGTCCCAGGTAAATGCAGCCGGAGCTTGGCCGGGGGGGGCTCGATAGATTTCGAGCAGGCGCGGTAATGCCCGCTCTACACTGCAGCGGTCGTCAAATTCTAGAGGAACGGAGACGCTTGATCGAAAGCTAACCAGATCGGAGACAAGTGATTCCATATCTGGAGATAGGCGCAATTGTTCCGGGTACATTGAATATACTTCAAGCTCCGGAGTTCCGCCTCTTTTTAGCGAGAACGTAGGCTTGCCAAGCAATAATCCTTCAAAGATAGTGGTTGAGCAGGATTCCTCGCATATCGACGGCACGACAACGAAGTCGGCTTCCAGGATAGATTGAAGTATCTCGGCTGGGGACAGCCAGCCGAGAAATTTGACGCTTTTACTTTCATACGTTCGCCTAAGTCTTTCCTCTTCTGGACCGTCGCCCGCTATAACAAGCTCCATGTCATAAGGAATCTTTGGGGTCAGAGTTTTTAGCAAAGCATCAAACCCCTTAGCTGGATAGAGCTTACCTGCAGCAAACACAACCCGCTTCTCTCCCCTCGCTCGACCCGAGACTTGTGCAGAGCTCAACGCTGACCGAAAACTTTTGGCATCAACGAAATTATGTACTACTACTCCCCACTTCCCTGGTCCGGCAACTCGGGCAAAGTTTCGTCTTAACATGTCGGAAACAAAGATCGTTTTATGTCGCTGGTACGCTTGTATCACATCATGCCGCTGGGTTCTAACCGTAAACGCGGATACGGCGCGTTGGATGATATTAGGCCGAGGGGAAACACAGCTCGCGCAATCCTCAGGTTTTAGCAGACTGCACATAGCACCGTTTCGGAACCGGGTATTAATGAGGCAATCGCCCCCCTGATCGTGACGGGTTTGCACAAAGTTTATATCAGGTGGTATATATTTCCCCACGTTTGGGAAATGGCCATGATAATGGATGACATCGTAATCAGAAGCACGGGCGAGGATGCTTTCCGCAAATTTCCGAGCGATCCAACGTCTCCTGGGGAGCACAAACATACCGATCCTGCGCTCTCCCCAGCCCGAGAGGTGACCGCGCAATTCACCAAAGAAATGGCCCGAGAACTCGCCCTCTTCACCTGCTACTTCTAGAGGATGCTGATCCCCGCCAAGTATATCCACCTGATGTCCTGCATTGATCAAAGCCCGTGCGAGTGTCATTACATGCTTGGCTAGACCCCCTAGACCGGGATAAGGAATATCTTCCGTGACGATCAGAACCCGCAGGAATGTCAATGTGAACCTCTATCTATGCCTCGAGTGGTTAGTAGTAGAAGTTGTCCCTTTGCGTGGCACGCAAATTCGCCCATGGACACGACAGGTACGAATGCGAATGAAACTAATTATAGTACTGTCGCCGGCCGTCGATCTTGCGCTTGGCGCCCTCAAAAGACACACCGCTTAGCGCCCGTTGAACTACTCGTGCGGCGAGCGGCCATTGAAGCCCTCGACCCTGGCGTTGTCGGCAGGTCTGTCGGGTCGGCTCAAGTTGAGCTCGGTCTAAGGCTCACACCCGGTTGTCCATGACACTCGGTGGAACGGACCGATCATACTTCTTCCATGTGTCGAATGTCACAGCACCACTGCCCATCTTCCTGCGCCAGCCTCAGACCTGCTTCAAAGGAAATGCAGTTTCCTCCCACCTGTTCCCCGCGTTATGATCCATCTTATACATCTACCTCGGTTCTCACTAGGCTTTCACGCTTTGCGACGGCGACACTCGCCGCCATTGTTAAAGTAGCCGTGAGATTAATTTGAGAGCTGCGGTACAGCATTTAACCCTAGCTATCGGGTGAAACATGAAATTTTCCCGAAAAGTCAGAAGATTTTTTAAATATCACGACCTGAGTGTCTCCGCCCGGCATAAGATGCTGTACTATCCTCGCTTTAATAGGCTTGTTTGCTGAAACTGTGTCATTGATAGTTTTCGCGCTGATTAGTTCAAAACCTATTGGTGAAACCATCTCGATGGTTTGAGAAACCGAATACTCTTTCCAATGAAGGCCAACGACCATATTATCATTAGGATCAAGTTGAGAAAAAAGCTGTTTTACAGTAAAACCGGGAGTCTTTCCATGTTTAAGATATAAGAGTCGTTTCAGGAGATAGCCCCCGTTCGGCATTGCTATATAGAAAATGCCGCCGGTTTTCAAAACTCTATTGATTTCTGCGATTACGGGTAAAGGATTAAAGTTCAAGTGTTCGAATGTTTCGCAGGCTAGAACGCAGTCTTGAGAGGACGATGGAAAGGGAAATTTGTAATCTCTGAGATTAAAGGACTTAATCGGAAGATTCATTTTATAGAAATAATTCTTTACGTTTTCCCTGTCGAAAAACTCGGGTATATCGCAAGCGGTAACGTTTGCCCCGGCTAAAGAGAGTGCCTTCGATACGATGCCTAAAAACGCCCCTAGCTCAATAAAATTTAGCCCTCCCAGATCATCTCGGTCAGAAAATATATTTAAGATATCGGCAACAGTTCTCTGATAAGAAGGCAGAGACGAACTGACATAAGCGATTTCCCCTTCTTCGTCACCAATTTCACGAAGATCCGGTGGTCCGGAACGAAAAACTTCGAATGCACCATTTACGTAGATATTGCTGTTCTTGATCATATTATCCCTAATTTTTCTTTTTCTTGTTGGTTTTCGTCAAGAGAGCAGTCTACTATCACTACGCGTACACTACCTATAGGCCGCCTGGTTGGGCTTGTGCGCTTGATGTGCCGCCAGTAGTAGTGCCAAGGGCCTGAAATGCCATGTTCAGCCACCAGATCAACAGACACCTTTGTGAAGTCACTCTATAAACGTAGTTACAACTCGTTAGTTGCGCGAGTCGGCTAGCTGGCTTGCCGAGCCAGGAGAAGGCGTAACTTTTGCCATGCTTCTTCCCGATGTGCCGGCTTGAGAATCAGTAAGATACCGGCAGTCGTCATCGCTATACTACATATTCCGACGCCGAGCGCGGCTTGCCACAATGTCAGCACATCCCCAGACCGAAAAACCATAGTGATCAGGGCGATGGCGATTAGTACGAAAATGGGGCGCCCCCATCCAACCCGAGCAATCTCAGCCAATCTCCATGGAATCGACCGCCCGTGAACAAAGGCCAAGAAACCTCCTCCGGCCAGAAGAGCAGCGAGCGTTTGAGCAAAGGCGACCATTTCGATCCCGTAATGTTGCGCGGCTACGTATGTCAGAATCACGGAAATGAAAGTTCGCAAAATGGCGAAGGTGCCGGTATTGCGCGGGAGGCCAAAAGCGTCATTTATGAGCGACGGCAGCATCGTAAGAGAGTCGAAGAAGAATGCGATGGCAACAAATACCATTACCAAATATGCCTCCCGTGCAAAATCTGCCCCCATCCAGTAAAATAATATTTCCTGACCAAACAGGCAAAGCAGCACGGTTCCTGCACCGTTGAGAAAGGTAAGATATGACGTAGCCGTGAAGCAAATGCCTTGCAGTTTTTTCATTTCCCCACAGGTCTGCATTGCGCTGGCGGCCGGGTAAAGGACGCTTGATAAGCGGTAATTCAGGCTGGAAAGGCGACCGGCAATTTGCGTCGCGACGTTATAATATGCCAAAGCTGTTAAACCCAGGAGACTGCCTACGATAAGCTTGTCGGCATGCGCGTGGGTCATGGCTGCAAGACGACTTAGATAGGAATAACCGCTGAATGCGAACAGCTGCCGGCAGATACCGCGCGAAGGCAGCGCCGCTCGAAAGTGAGGGAACAGGCGGCGCGAAAAAAATACCAAGGCGCCAAAATGCAGTCCGCTGGCTACCACCCGTAGCACTACAACTGTTAATAGGTTTCCGCCAGCCAATAGCGAGGCAGCGGTAGCGACGGGCACAAAGACTCCAAATAGCATCTCCGCGCGGGCCGTGAGGCCATAAGCCTGGATGGACTGGGGAACGCTGTTTGCGTAAGTTTGAAGCTGGCTAAAAAGGAAACCGATAGCCGCAATGTGCATAACCTCCTGGGCAAACGGCACCTTCGCGGGCGGAAGCTTCATAAACGCCTCGACGAGAGTGGGTGTGGCAAACAGTATGGCGATACAGCCCAATACACCAAGGGTGATGTAGAACAGCGCCCCGAAAGTTATCACCTCATTCATGCGCCTGAAATCGCCTCGCGCGTGATACTCCGCAATATATTTTACCGACCCGGCGGTCACGTTAATATCCACGAGCGCAAAGTAGCCGGTAATAGCCATGACAAGAGTGAGCAGGCCGTACTCCTCAGTTCCCAAGTGATAGACGATTACCGGTAAGGTAAATATCATAGCCATGGCAGGCAGCACCGCACCCAGCAGATTAGCTAAAGCGTTGCGCCTGATACTCATCTTGCCACCAGAGACGCTCTAGAAGATATCCCTACTATTACATAGGGAAGCCCAATCAAAAGTCCGTAGAGCATCATGGTGCGGAATTGTGGGATAGGAGTCCCCAACAGAAAGTCAGGAATGAAGAAAACCAAGCCCGCGATGCATGAATCAAATAACCAACGTTCACGCTCCGCCAGGACGCGACGGCTACGGACCAGGAATCGGACGACCAATCCCAATGTGACGACAACCAGCGTCAGGCCGACCAAGCCCGTTTTGAATAGTAGATGCACGATACTGCTATGGACTAGGTTAAACGCAGCTTCTCCCGTATGCCAACCGATGAGGTGGCTGCCTTTAAAGCGTCCCCATGCACCGACGCCAAAAATAGGGTTGTCATAGAATGTTTCTAGCGCGAGTTTTAACTCCAGCAACCGCGAGGATTGGGCCCCGAAAGTGGTTTTCGGAAAGAGGTCGTAAAAAAAACTTTCGAACACTCCACGTCCGGTCGTAATTTTACCGAGCCGAGCGGCGCCCACCGAGCCGACGATGAGAAGGAGCGCTGGAAAGATAAGCCAGCCAAACGTGCGCACCCGAGGTGGAAAGCAGATAAATAGCCAGATCAAAACAAGTAGTAATCCGCCCCAGGCGGTTCGACGATATGAGAGCAGGATAACGGCACATTCAAGTAGTGCAAGGAGGGCCAGACCCAGCCGTTGCGCTGTCGATAATGTGTTCCATGCCGAAGTCAACTTGCGCATACAATAAAACAATACAACTGCAGCCACCATACTGTCGCAGATATCGAAGAACGTGAGGTGGACACCTAAACGCTCAACGTTTTCATAAACGTTTGCCGGGTCGCCGCCAAATGCAGCCCACCGTATTAGGCCAAAGATTCCTCTCAGTCCGCCCACAATGAGCAGCAGTCGGGTGAGCCACGTCAAATGCTCAGGTTCCTGCAACAGCTTGGTCAATACAAAAACAAATACCGCCAAATGGATAAAATTGATGAGGCCAGCCGCACCGAGCACCTCCTTCAAGGGCTGCTCAAGTAATAAACCAACAGCTAGATGCCCAACGAATAGGGCAAAAAGCGCATAGGCCGACGCTGAGAGATTGGTAGTATGGGCCGCGCGCTTCGCAATCCCCCCCCAAATCAGGGAGAGAAAAGCGATACCCCATAACACCCAGACGACCGCCGAAAAGAATAAAAGACCGGTACCGCGGAAATATATTACGTTGCTGGCTTGCAGCTGACCATAAGTTGACTGACCAAAACTCAGCAGTAAGACTATAAATCCGAACAGCAGCCAAACTGGTCTCGTGAGCCCCACCGCAGCTCCTCCGATCGCCACAATGGGCAACGCGAGCACGATGAGTACGAGGGGCCCAAACCCAAGAATATATGCGAGGATAACGTTAAGGTCCGGCATCCTTTACCCCTAACGCTTGAGAAAACGTGAAATAGCCAGTCTGAGAGGCGTTTCGTAAAAAAAGAAAAGAATCAGCAGAAAGTTTGCCTTGCGGGCTACTCGCCATGCGCGACCGTTAACAGTGCTCACAAATTCTGACACTACGAGGTCCCCGCCCTCAGAAAGTCACGGTAGGCCATTTTCAGACCATCTATCAAGGTGGTTCCCGCGCGCCATCCGAGTGAGCTCAAGCGAGTTACATCCATTAGTTTTCGCATCGTTCCATCTGGCTTAGTAGCATCAAAACTGATTTCACCCGAATACCCTACGACTTGCTTCACCGTCTCAGCTAGCTCTCTTATGGCTATGTCTTCTCCCACTCCGATATTAATCAACGGTGGCTCGAACTTACCTGTCGTCGCCTCGTCGCTGCCGAGCAGGCGAACGAATCTGTCGTCCGGGAGATTCATCAGATGGACGCATGCATCAGCCATATCTTCGCTGTACATGAACTCCCGCCTTGGGGTGCCTGTCCCCCAAACGGAAACACTTGGGCGGTTTTCCATTTTAGCTTCGTGAAACTTGCGTATGAGCGCTGGAATGACGTGTGAGTTTTCTAGGTGATAATTGTCGCCAGGACCGTAGAGATTGGTGGGCATCACCGCCAGATACTGCGTTTGGTATTGGCGGTTGTAACTCCAGCACATCTCCACCCCGGCAATTTTAGCCAGGGCATAAGCCCTATTGGTGGGCTCTAAGGAACCGGTAAGAAGATATTCTTCTTTCATCGGTTGGGGCGCGAGCTTGGGGTAGATGCAACTGGACCCTAAAAAGAGCAGCCGTTTAACGTTGTTCTCGTACGCGCTATGGACTATGTTGGTCTGGATGGCCAGGTTGTCGTGAATAAATTCGGCGGGATAAGCGTTGTTTGCATATATGCCGCCCACTTTCGCGGCCGCGAGGAAGACATAATCGGGTTTTTCGTCTGCAAAAAATAAACTTGTGCTTTTCTGGTCAGTAAGGTCCAGCTCCGCATGAGTGCGGATGAGTAGGTTGGTATAGCCTTTTGCTTTCAGATTGCGCAGCAGGGCGGAGCCGACAAGACCCCGAGATCCAGCGATAAAGATTTTGTCGTTTTGGCGCATTAGAGCTTACTCGTGATAGTCGTAGGCGCAAAAGCCATGTTTCTTGACAAGTTCATCTCGTTCCGCATTTTTTAAATCTTCTCGGACCATTTCGCTGACAAGTTCTTTGAATGTCGTCTTGGGTGCCCAGCCGAGCTTTTCCTTGGCCTTCGTGGGATCTCCAAGCAGAGTCTCTACCTCGGTGGGACGAAAATAGCGAGGATCAACTCGAACTATGACGCGCGACGGGGAATTTTTGTAGGTCGTCTGGACCGTTCCCACTTCATCGATGCCACCCCCGCTCCAGCGTATGCGTAAACCGAGCTCCTCCGCAGCGGTATTGACAAAATCGCGTACGCTGTACTGCACGCCGGTAGCGATGACGAAATCCTCAGGAGATTCCTGTTGAAGCATTAGCCATTGCATCTCGACGTAATCGCGAGCATGTCCCCAGTCGCGCAGCGCATCGAGGTTACCAAGATAGAGGCAATCCTGGAGACCCAATTTGATGCGGGCTAACGCGCGGGTTATCTTGCGAGTCACGAACGTTTCGCCTCGAATTGGACTCTCATGATTGAAGAGGATTCCGTTACAGGCATACAAGCCGTAGGCCTCTCGGTAGTTGACGGTAATCCAATAGCCGTAGAGCTTTGCCACGGCATAAGGGCTACGTGGATAGAATGGCGTGGTTTCCCGCTGGGGAACTTGTTGCACTAGCCCGTATAGCTCTGATGTGCTGGCTTGGTAGAAACGGGTTTTATGCTCAAGACCAAGAATTCGGATTGCCTCGAGAATGCGCAACGTGCCTAGGCCATCGGCATTGGCCGTATATTCGGGCGTATCGAAGCTAACCGCAACATGGCTCATGGCCGCCAAATTATAAATCTCGTCTGGCTGCACCTGTTGAATAATGCGGATCAGATTGGTTGAATCAGTCAGATCGCCATAGTGAAGAACAAAGTTACGCTCGGAAACATGGGGATCCTGATAAAGATGGTCAATTCGGTCCGTATTAAAAAGCGACGTGCGCCGCTTGACGCCATGGACAACATACCCTTTTTGCAGCAGAAATTGGGCAAGGTAAGCACCATCTTGTCCGGTAATGCCCGTAATCAGTGCGATTGTTTTTTCGGATTTAGTCGAGTTGGAGGTTGCCATTTAACTTTTGTTTATATTTGGGTGCGAGTGCTCGCAGCATCTGATCAGCAAACTGCGCCTGCATTGTAAACGCGTGAGACGATTCGGGGTCTATTGAGGAAATCCTGATCAGCATGCCATCAGGAATCTGTCCATTCAGGCCATACCCTATCTCGACAAGCTTCTTCTCGATCCCGCCACGGAATACCTGATCGCCCACTGTAGTCCAATACGTAACCGGTTCGTTACGCTGCCCGAGGTTGGTTTGGATACGTGTTACTGGAATTATTCCGTTCTCCGTCAGCATCGTTCCCTTTTCTTTGCCGTTCAGTGAAAAACCTTGCGCGGGGTAGCAAACTTCAGGGTAGTGCAATTGCATGGCATCTCGTTGATCATCTCCATAGGCTATCGCAAGCATGATTCGATAACCGGCAGGGTTTACGTAGCTCCGGTTGAGCGTTTGGGTATAAACCTTGTCGATCATTTCCTGCTGTTGCGGGTCGACCATCGCTACTGCGTTTTCCTTTTCCGCGCGCCAATCGCCAAAAGTGCGGGGAATTATTGCCTCGAGGTCAATTGCGGGCCCATACGCAGCCATCTTGTGTGTGGGACGCAAAGCCAGGGCGAGCCCCGACGCAGCAAGCATAAGAACGAGAAGAATAAGGTTTTTAGCCCAGACTTTCACGGGTCTTAGGCGCCGCCCCTGCGGGCCTACCTTGATACCGCAACCGGATGACCAGTTGCAGGAGCGAATCTACTCCGATAATCAGAAGCAACGCAGTGAGAAAAAGGACCATGCCCGCAAAGCCGTGGAGAAACCCTTGTCCCGCCTCGTCGCCAAAATGATAGGTGATCAAGGTCAGCACAATTACACGTATGACGTTTGCGGTAAAGGATATCGGCACGATCAAGATGGCGAGAGTGATGTTTCGCAATACAGAGTCGTGCCGCACTATGTTGAGGTAGAGCAAGCCCAGCGCTTCCAGCGTGAAAAGCGTATGCAAGCCCGCGCATGCATCTGCAACCAGGAGCTTATACTGCCCGATTTGCAGGATAACGCCCGTTCGAGCGATTGGATAATCAAACCAGAAAAGTATGTTCTCGGCTACATATGAAACCGCCATCTTCATTGGCATCGTCAATAAATCGACCAGCGGACCGGGCAGCGGAATCATGAAAAGCATGAAAAAAAGCGGAAACCACTGGGCTTTAAGAGCGCGTGCGCCTCGGATGAGTAGCAGCATTCCGGAAAACAGCCACACAACAGAGCCGATCTCAAAGGCGAGAATATCCTGGGAACGACCTATGACGTACAGTAGCAGACCGAAGATAAAGACCGGCCATCCCGCGACCGGCGTACCCGCCTGGCCGTCGCTCAAGCGCATCATATCCGGCCATTTTCGATATATAAGCCAGCAGGCGATGGCCAGTACGATGGGACCATGCGCTTGCTGATCGGTACTCCAGACACCTCGGAACAAATCGACCAGGCTCGGTAAGTAAAGCACGATCAACCCTGTTGCGATGGGCAACCAAGTGAGCATCTGCCTGCGCCACCCTTCCAACGGGACCGCGCTTCTATTGAATGTCGTCGGTGTATTGATACTCATATTCAATTAACCGTAATAGGATCTATTCAGGTAAGGTACCCCAGACGGGAGGTCGGCATAGTGATCTGCCCCACTCTCTTAATCCCGATCGTATCGTCCTTTGGTACAAAATTAAAAATCGTTTAATACCGAACCGACCAGCGTCGTACGGGTCTGCTCAAGACTGCGGGTCAGGCTAGCGAGGTCCGATGCCAAGCTGCGATTCTTGCGGGCAAGTATGAGAGTCGCGGATGTCCCGACAGCGATAGTCAGCGCCTCAGCATATTTGCTGGCAGCCGGTGTGTCGACAATAACGACGTCAAAATCCTGGACGAGTGTCTGTAACAGCTCGGCAAAAATGGGACGGCCTATCAGTTCCTGCGGATTGGGGGGTATCGCGCCGGCCGGTAGTACAGACAGCCCGGGAAGCGGAGAAATTCGCGCGATCACCTCAGTGCCGTTTCTACCCGCAAGCATGCCGGACAGCCCCCCGCCCTGCCCTAGCTTAAATAATCTGTTTTGTCGCGGGTTTCGTAGGTCGGCATCGATGAGCAGAGTGCGTTCGCCAAGCTGGGAGAATACAATTGCCAAGTTCGCTGCGATAAAGCTCCGCCCTTCATTTTGGCCAGGACTAACAATCGAAAGCGCATTGCGCCGCGTCTCGGCGTTATACCAGCGCAACATCAGTTGACCGCGCAGAGCACGCAACTTCTCGACCACCGGGCTGAAGGGCTCATAAGCGGCCACCAGGTCGTGGTGGAGGCTGGTGTCGCTTTGCGGAAGATAAAGATAGTCGAACTGACGCGAAAGAGCAAAGCGGATGTCCTCTTCCGTGAGCAACCCTAGCTTGATTCCGACGTCACCAAATCGCTTATCCTGCTCAGTTTGCAACCGCAAGATACGTTCCGCGTTCTCCGCGGACAAGCGGCCGCTGTCAACGAGAATAGTTCCAATTGAGCTATGACTGCCAGCACCTGCTGGTGTCCTGGCGTAGATTGGGGACTCGCCAGAAGCCGCAGTTGGGTGCCGCTTTATACTCGAAAAAGTGCCTGTAACAGGTTTCATAGTTTGATTCCGTTCAGTGTTCGGGGACTTCGGTGCCTATTGCTCGTCTTGCCGGTCCCCGAATCAAAAGGCTACGTTTCTTGGGGATACCAGCTCTCGCTCCAGCGATAGAAATCGTGGCAAGTACTGGCAGGTCCATAATCGTAACGAGATCCACCACCGACCGGATACGGCGATTCATCAGCTCGAGCCCTAGCGCAACCACGAGAGCGAGCAGCGTACCCACGAAGACGGAGATTAGGACGTTGAGCAGGATCCGGGGTTTGGAATACGCCGATGGTATTGAGGCTGGATTCAGTATCGCGATATTAGTCTGCACAGCTAGACTCTCAAGTCGCGTATGAGCAGAGCGCTGACTCACTGCATCGAAATTACGCTGCGCGGCCTCGACATCTCGCAGCAGCACGCTAATCTGGTCCCGTTGTCTGTTCAAATCAAGCACGCGTGTTTTTTGCCTTTCAATCGCTTCCAGTAACTCGTTTTCTTTATTTTTACCCACCTCATACGACGTGCCGATGCTATTCTGGATTTGCTTTATCTCGCTCGCCAGCCTGTTTCTAAGTGCGGCGAGCTCAGATTGTGCACGCTGAGTCTGCGGGTGGTTTTTGCCGAGATTGACGTTACTTTCCTGAAGTTTTGCTTCTAGGCGGGCAATATCCGATTTCAGACTATTGATTAATGGGTTTTGCATCACCTCAGCGAGAGTTGCCGAGTTCTCAGCAGATCTGCGCTTGCTGCTGCTATCGGAAGTTTGACCTTGGACGATGGTGAGTTGCGTGGAAAGATCATTGAGCTTGGTAACCTCATAGTCCAGGCGTTCATCGGTGGCAATAATGCCGGTTTCCTGCTGGTGGGACGAAAGTGCCTGCCGGGCTTGTTCGAGTTTGTCCCGAAGAGCCTTTGTCTGATCCTCAAACCAGGTCGCGTGTTGACGCGCCGGCTCAACCTTGAGCTCGAGATTGATATCTATATAAGCCTGGGCAAAAGCGTTAGCCACGACGGCAGCAAAGCTGGGGTCAACACCACTGAATTCGATGGTGATGACATTGCTCTCGCGCGAAGGTTTGACATCCAATTTTTTCTTTAGCAAATCAGCCAGCCAAACCATCAACTCACCTTCGCCGTTGGTTGCCTCAAGCCACTGCTCGCGAATTGTTGGGCTTTCATCCATTCGCAATAGCTTTACCACACGTTGTGCTACGCGGTCGCTATTGATGATATCGATCTGCGTCGCCATATACCCCGGGGTGAGCGATCCTGGTAGCACCATGCCAACGAGGGGATCCGGCGACTTCACATCAACAACTACCGCAGTGCTGGCGGTGTATTGCTTGGGTAAAATAACACTGACTACTAGCGTCGTACTCACGACCAGAAGTAACGTGAAGACGGCCACCTTATAGCGTGCCCGAAGGATAAGCAGGAATTGTGAGAGCGTCATAGGCTTCGATTACCGCTAAAAAATGCTTTCCCGTACATAAATGATGTCGTTCGGTTGGACTAGGTCTGTCATTTCGGGAGAAAGTTTCTCGTCCACACCGTCGGCATTCTTGCGGTGAAGGCGCAGGCGCCATTCACTACCGCGAACAGTGTGCCCACCACCCTGGGCCAGAGCTTGCATGACGGTCATGCCGCGTTCGATACGATAAGCACCCGGACGCTGAGCTTCTCCATAGATATTGAAAACGGGAGCACGATGGACGTAGATCACGTCTCCGCCAGACAGATTGATATCCTCGTCCGACTTCTCACCGAGGTAGAGTTCGGGAATATCGATCACCTTGCGGAAGGGCTTCCCGCCGCGCACGCCGATCACGATGGCTGAGTCATCCCCGGCAGGCGTCGCTCCTCCGGCCATCGCCAACATGTCGCTTACGCGGCTTACAGTTTCGAGCGGAAACCGTCCAGGACGGTTGACCTGACCCAGTACACTCACCTGGTTCCCGCGCATTTGCAGGACAATGATGTTCACCTGGGGTTGTCGAACGAAACCGCCGTTCTTGAGGGCGGCCGCAACTTTCTTTTCCGCTGCGGCGACGGACAGGCCGCCAACTTCAACATTGCCTATCAGAGGATAAGTTATTAACCCGGTCTCAGATACCCGGGTTTCCGTAGTAAGGTCAGGATTTTGAAAAACCTGTATACGCAGGACATCGCCAGGTCCAAGCGGGTAATCATGGTTGTTTTCCGCGGAGACCGTCGTCGCAAATAGGGTAAGGACCAGTGCGAGTATTCGCATCAAAGCTTGAGTCATGGATGTCAAAATTCCCTTATAAATATAATAGTTGGATAATTTCACTTTAAACCGGCCACCCCTCTCTCGACTGCGACGCCGGCGCCAGCAGCGCTCGGGGTTGCTACAGCCGTATCCTTTGCCTCCCGTGTCGCGGGCGCGGCGGCGTTCTGCAGCTTCCCGTCATCCGCGAATTCGCCCATGTAGGTGATTTTCGCACTGGCCTTAAGAGTTTTGAATTCCTGCTTGGCCGTTTCGGCGGCGCGCTGGTTCCCGAGGAACTGTTGAATACGAGGCAATGCGGCCTCTTCCAATACGGGCGCGGATTGTGCCCCGGCCAGCCTCATCACCGTAATTGTCTGAGGCCCCTCCAGGATAAGGCTCTGTCCGATTTTAAGCGGGTGTATTTTGGGCAACAGCTCAAGCGGGATCTGTTCAGCTGAACGCGTTGCGCTACCGGCAGCAAACTTTATACCCCTACCCTTGAGCCAGTTGGCA